>Ga0272442_10012954_pt1 | contig 10024 bp, 4 predicted proteins | sample SSMForm2O_FD_200262 | JGI IMG/M metagenome (GOLD analysis project Ga0272442, IMG submission 200262) | Marine sediment archaeal communities from Little Sippewissett salt marsh, Falmouth, MA, United States - SSM-Form-2O | ecosystem: Environmental > Aquatic > Marine > Wetlands > Sediment ... | reverse complement strand
GTTGTTCTGTGCGGAGTCCCACGAGCCGAAGATGGGGCCGTAGGGGATCTCGCGTTTGGCGAGGTCGTGGTCGCGGGCGAGGGCGTCGCCGCTGACGGGCTTTCGGTTCTCGCGGTCGAGGAAGAAGACGTTCTCGTCAATATCGATGAACTGGTAGTCGCCGTCGTAGAAGACCTCGCACTGCATGTGGCCGTGCAGGCAGCGCGTGAACGGGTCCTTGCCGCCGTTGGCCTGGTTGAAGCCGAGGTGATAGAACAGCGCGGATCCGACCCGGCCTGCGTCGTCGCACAGTCCGCCGCCGTAGACGTTCAGCCAGCGGACGGGGTCGTGGAATTCGTCGCGGGCGAACAGCGGGTCGTCGTGGTGTCGGTTCTGGCGTACGTGCTCCCAGATGAGATAGATGCGTTCCTGGTCGTTCTGGGCGCCCTGGGTGAACTCGTCCAGCAGTTCATCGAGATTCCACCAGCGGCGTTTGCCGTTGGTGACGAGGCGCGGATGGACCACCGGCACGGCGCCGGTGTTGGCGATGGTGAGCGACACGTTGTTCTGGAACGCGATGTGGCGGTTCGAGCATTCCCGCGTCATCGTGTTGTCCATGTCGAGCAGGCCACCGACCTGGACCGTGTACTCGGCGGCGCTCGCGGCGATGACCTCGACGTGAGTCCGAGGCGGCGACGCGACGAAGGGGGAGGCGTCGTCCGCTTGGGCAAGCGCTTGAGCCAGCATGACCACGCCAAGCAAGGGGCTGGAAAGAACGGCTCGCATGCGGAAGCTGCTCATTCGGTTGCGGTGACCAAGTACGTCGCACCGGCCTTGGTAACGAAGGTCCTGTCCTCGAGCTCGACCGGGCGGCCGGCGCACGTGACGCGCACCGGCGTGCGTGTGCGAAGCGTGCACGGCCCGCCAAGAAGGCTCGTAATCCGGGCTTCGGTGAGCCGGCCGTCCTGCCACGCGACGCCCACTTCGAAGCCACCACGCGCGTGCAGGCCGGTAACGCTGCCGGCGGGCCAGGCCTTGGGCAAGGCGGGCAGCAGGCTGACCTCGCCGGCGTGGCTCTGAAGGAGCATCTCGGCGATGCCGGCCGCGCCTCCGAAGTTGCCGTCGATCTGGAACGGCGGGTGGTTGTCGAACAGGTTGGGCATCGTGGACTTTGCCAGCAGGGCCGCGAGGTTCTCGTGGGCCTTGTCGCCGTCCCCGAGCCGGGCGTAGTGGTTGATGATCCAGGCGCGGCTCCAGCCGGTGTGGCCGCCGCCGTGGGCCAGGCGGCGCTCGAGCGAAACGCGCGCGGCCGCGGCCAGTTCCGGCGTGCCGCGGAGCGTGATCTGCCTCCCCGGATGCAGGGCGTACAAGTGGGAGATATGGCGGTGGCCGGGCTCCGGTTCGTCGTAGTCCTCGAGCCACTCCTGCAACTGGCCGTGCCGGCCGATCTGGGGCGGGGCGAGCCGGGCGCGTGTGTCTTCGAGTTGGGCGCGAAACGCGTCGTCTATGTCCAGAATCGTGGCGGCCTCGATGCAATTCGAGAACAAGTCCCACAGGATCTCGAGGTCCATGGACGGCCCCATGCACACGCCGGCAACCTGGCCGTCCGCCGTACGGAACTTGTTCTCGGGGGAATTGGACGGGCCGGTCACGAGCCAGCCGTGCTCGGGCTCCTCGACGAGGAAGTCGAGGTAGAACTGCGCCGATTCCTTCATGATGGGATAGGCCCAGGCGAGGTACTCGCGGTCGCCGCCGAAGGCGTAGTGTTCCCAGAGGTGGCGGCAGAGCCACGCGCCGGCCGCGGTGAACTGTCCCCAGCCGGGGTGTTCGCCGGGCGAGGTGAATCCCCACACGTTCGAGATCGTGTGCACGACCCAGCCGTCGGCGCCGTAGTGGATTTTGGCGGTGCGGCGGCCCGGCTCGCGGAGGGTGTCGATGAACCGCAGGAAGGGGAGGTGGCACTCGGGGAGGTTGCCGACCTCGGCGGGCCAGTAGTTCATCTGGTCGTTGATGTTGTGGTGGTAGTCGCTGTTCCAGGGGGCCTGGAAGTGGTCGCACCAGATGCCTTGGAGATTGGCCGGCATGGTTCCGGGTCGAGAGCTCGAGATGAGCAGGTAGCGGCCGTACTGAAAGTAGAGGGCCATCAGGTGGGGGTCGGCCGCGCCCTTTCGGACGGCGCGCAGACGTTGATCGAGCGGGTGATCCGCGGCGTCTGTCGTCCCGAGATCGAGCGAGACGCGACGGAACAGGGCCTGGTAGTCGGCGACGTGCCGCTCGCGGAGTTGGGTGTAGGCCGTGCTCATGGCCGCGCTCAACTGCGCCTGGCTCGTTTCGGACGGATCGCCGGCGCGAAAGTCGGTGGCGGCGGCCAGCAGCACCGTGGCCGCGTTCGCGCCCTCGACCGTCAGGGCGTCGTGGGTCGCGGTGATCCGGCCGCCGTCGTTGAGGATCGCGACGCGGGCCTCGTAGCGCATGCCGCGGCCGTCCCACGCGCGGCCGCGCAACACCAACACGCCGTCGACCACCTCGGCCGCGACGGGCTTCTCGGTCTCGTCGGTGTCGGGGGCGGGCTCGATGCGCGAGTCGTTCCTGCCCTTGGGCGACGCGCTGTGCGGATTCCGGTTTAAACTAGCGGAGAAGGACAGGCCGGCCGGTTGCTCGCAGGAGAGGCGGACCACCAGGACTTGGTCCGGCGCGCTGCTGAAGACCTCGCGGATGAAGCGTCTTTCGCCCACGCGGTAGGTCACGCGCGCGACGGCCGCGTCGAGGTCGAGTTCACGACGATAGTCGGCGTAGCCGGTGTGGCCGGGGAAGGTGAGGCGGAGATCGCCGAGGGTTTGATAGGAGCCGTAGGGGTCGTGGGCCGAGCCGGCGCGGCGCGATCCTACGCCCTTGCAGACCATCGTCTTGATGGCGAGTTTCTCGGCCTCCTCGAACCGGCCGTCGAACAGCAGCCGCCGCACCTCCTCGAGATGTTCGAGGGCCTCGGGGTTGTCCGCGTCCTGCGGCCCGCCGGACCACAGCGTATCCTCGTTGAGCTGCAGGCGCTCGCGGTCCACGCCGCCGAAGAGCATGGCGCCCAGGCGTCCGTTGCCGACCGGCAGGGCTTGCGCCCAGACGGAGGCCGGCTGAGGATACCAGAGCCGCAGGTCGGCGGCGGGTGTTTCCGGGGGCGCCGCGTGGAGCGGGGCCGTTCCGAGCATTATGCCGGCTATCATGACAACAAGCGTCTCCCTCATGTGTCGAATCCTCGCAGTCTGAAGTTGCGCAGTCCGAAGTATTGCCCTCGGCGCAACGCTTTTCAACACGGCGCGGGCGCTCGGAGGGGGTCCGTGCCCTATGTTGTCACTGGGAGGCGACGGTGAAGCGGACGGTCTGGGACTCGAGGACTTTGGGCGGGCGGCCTTTCAGGAGGCGGCGGTTGGCGGCGTCGGCGATGTGGGCGGCGGTGAGGGTGCAGCGGTCGCCGGGCTCGAGGTCTTTGCAGGTGAGGATGACGACGCTGCCGTCGACGCGGGCGTCGGTGATGGTTCCGGGCTCGAGGGTGTAGTTCTTGGGATCGCCGGCGGTTTTGGCGTTGAGCCGCTTGGTGAAGTGCAGCTCGATGGACTTGGGCCAGGCGCGCACAAAGGCCACGCGGGGCGGGTCGGTGTAGGCGTAGCCGCTGATGAAGTACTCGTAGTAGGTCGTGTTGTGGACGCCCATCTGCGCACAGGCGCGGCGGAACTGATGAATCCAGGCCCAGTCGCGTTGGTTCTGCTCGCGGGAGCCGGTGTCGGCCTGGATCATCAGCGGCAGGCCGGGAGTCTTCTCGCGCACGGCGTCCACGAAGGGCTGATAGGCGTGGACGTAGTCCGGCGGCAAGTCCGGCTTGAGCCAGTCGGGCCAGTGGGTCTGGAGGCAGTGCACGTCGGGCTTGACGATGTGGGCGATCTCGACGGGGTTGGCGCCGTGGACGGCACAGACGCGTTCGAGGCCGTTCTCCTGGGCCAGGGCCAGCGACCACGTACACACCTGGATGTTGGGGGCGACGTCGCGGATGCCGGCCTTGCCGTTGACCAGATAATTGAGGAAGGACGTCAGCATCCCCTTGCGGAACTGAAGCCACTTGCGCCACAGTTCGGGATTGTGGTCAGGCGCGTTGGGCGAGTCCGGATCCGCAACGTCGGGCAGCGCGGCCTCGCCGGGATACATCCGGCGGAAGGCGGCCAGGCACGCTTCACAAAAACAGCCGTAGCCTGGGGCCTGTGGGCCTGGATAGGCGGGCCAATAGGGCTCCATGATGTCCACGCCGTCAAAGCGGTGCTTTCTCAGCGTGCTAACGATGGTTTGCCGTCTCCACATGCGGAATGCAGCATTACTGAGGCAGAACCGGAATGCCTGCCGTTGATAGGGCTCGCCGGTGAGGTCGGCTCGGCGGACGACCTCCCACGTGTGCCACTCCTCCGGCAGGTCCTGCTCGGTGTAGGCCGCGTTGCCGAAGACCGACCACCATACGCCGATGCCCTCACGGTGGAAGGCCTCGATCCACTGCGGGTCGATGAGGCTCGGGGCCGGGACCATGAAGTGGACGTTCGAGAAGCCGTTGGCGCGCAGCTCCGAGGCGACGCTTTCGGGGGAGCGTCCCTCGTAGTAAGGGAAGCCGACGGAGACCTGGGTGCCGTGTCCGCGCAACGGGTAGAAGGGGCGTTTGAGGCAGGTCTTGAGGTAGTCGAAACCGAGCCGGGTTTGGGCCGAGCCGCGGTGGGGGCTCATGTAGTGGAAGTAATCGAAGGTCACGAAGCGCTCGACGAACGGGGCCGCTGCGGCCAACTGCCGCGCGATGCGATCCCCCGTGGCCGGCACGAAGCCCGGTTTCTGAGCAAGACGGGGACTGTCCTCGCGAGTCTTCGAGCAGGGGCTGTCCCCGTTTTGCGCCGGGCAGGGAGTGTGCCCGTCTTTCGCGGCGTCGGCGGGGGCGAGCTGGAAGCATTCGAGGTCCGACCAGAGCCGGACGCCCGCCTCGAGGCAGACGTTGCGGGCGGCCTGGAAGAATTCTGAAATCCGTTCCACGTCTTCGTCCCAGCCTTTGGCGCCCACGCCGTCTTGCAGCATCACGATGTCGACGCCGGCGCCGGCGAGCAGGCGCGTCAGGTCGTCGCGGACCGTGCTGGGCCTGGCCTCCTTGCTCCAGAACGGGGCGATGGCCACGGGCTTGCCACCGGAGCGCGCTTTGCATTTCGCGCTCACGGCGTGTAGGTACCGGGCGAGCTTGGCCGCGAGTTCGGCCGACAATCCCGAGCAGCAGACTTCCTGCGGGATGTACCAGCCGGCAAAAGACGCGTGTTTGCCGTAGCGCTTCCACAACACCGATGCGAATTGCGCGTTGCGCTCGGCGAGCCCGTCGAGGTCGTCCGACTTCGCGGCCTTGTCCCACCAGGCGGGGTCGTCGAGGAGTCCGATGAATACGGCGAGGCCGTGCTTGTCGGCGTGCTCGAGGATGACGGCGGTGGGATCCGTGGCGCCGGGTTCGTCGGAAAAGAAGCGGCGGTCGCCGACGCCGAGCCGCTGTAGGATGATCCACTGAAGGCGGGCGAAGCGCATGGCGTCGATCTCGGCCCGCCACTTGTTGGCGTTCATGTCCATCATCCAGTCCTGATACTGGATGAAGGTGCCTTCGAGGCGCAGCCCTTCGCCCGCGGCGCACACGGCGAGGCCCTGCGCAACGAGGATCAGGAGTATCGTCCGCATTCGCATACAGCTACGTTGATGCACGGATGAGGCCGTTCCCGGCCCGGGGGATCTCAAACATGGCTCGACTCATGTAAGGAACGAGCCGGTAACGGATTAGATGACACCACGACGCGCGCCATTGTACCAGGACACTGCAAGGCAGGCTCAAGCCAAGGGGCTGGCGCACTCGATGACCATACGTGGTGGCGAGCGACACGCATTCGCGAACGAATTCATGGTGCGGCGTTCCGATGCTCATCATGACGCTGCTGACTTGCAGGGCCGCATCGGCACGCGTCCTACATGAGCGCCGATGGTCGCACGGCGACACGGTGTGCGCGGCCCTGGATGGCGTGTTGGAAGGCGGCGTTGGCTTCGGACAGGGGGAAGGTCTCGGCAACCAGTTCCGCGAAGGGGTAGCGCGCGTGGTTGTCGGCCAGGAAGGCGACGGCCTCGGCGAGATCGGCGGGGGTGTAGTTGTGAAGGCCGTGGATGCTCAGCAAGCGGCGGATGACGGACTCGGGGGACAAGGCGACGTCCGGGCCGGGGAACACCGCGCCTACCAGGACGTACCGGCCGCCGATGCGGAGCAAGTCGAGCCCGGCCTCCATGGCGGCCGCGGCGCCTGACAGCTCGAGGGCGAGGTCTACGCCGCGCCCGTTCGTGGCGGCGTCGACGGCCCCTTTCACGGCGTCCTGGTCATCCGCAAGGACGCAGCGCGTTGCGCCGAAGCGTTCGGCCGCGGCGAGCCGGGCCGCGTCGACGTCGCAGGCGATGACCTCGTTCGCGCCCTGGGCGCGCGCCATAGCGCAGGCCGTCAGCCCGAGCATGCCCGCGCCCTGGACGAGCACGGCCTCGTCGCGGCATCCGCATCCGGTGCGCAAGGCCGCGGCCACCGTGGCCGTGGCGCAGTTGGCCGGGCAGGCGACCGCATCGGGCAGATCGGCCGGGGCGCGCACAACCGCTGTGCCCGGCGCAAGATGGCAATACTCGGCCAGGCCGCCGCTCAACGGATGGTCAGGCGTGATCGCCTCGTGGCCGTACTTGAACAGCCGCTCGCACTTCTGCGGGATGCCGTGCGTGCAGAAGAAGCACGCACCGCAACTCGCCGCGATGGACCACGTGACGCGGTCGCCTGCGGTCAGCGGGCGCGCATCCACGTCGCCGACCGGGTCGCCGGGACCCAGCGCGGCCACCTCCCCGAGGATCTCGTGGCCGAGGATGGTCGGCGTGGGCGTGCTGCGCCGTCCCGTGTACGTGTGCAGGTCGCTGCCGCACACCGTGCAGCACGTCACGCGAACGAGGACTTCGCCCGGCCCGAGTTCCGGCAGCGGAAACGTGCGCATCTCGAGCGGCGCGTTTGGGACAGCAAAGACAGCGGCGAGAGATTCTTTGTGCATGTCAGACCTCCGGATACCGAGGGCGTACTACCATTTCCGCCACGCCGAGGCAAGTAGACTGAGGCTTCCGGCGAATTCGGAGTCGGCCCTACGCGTTGCGTGTCTCGATCTCCCAGGTGATTCTCTGATTGGCTTGGGCCGGCGCGTCAAAGCGGATGAGGCCGTCTTGGTCGAGTTCGAAGGGGATTGTGCTGCCGTTGACGGCGAGTGTGGCGCGTTGGGGGTCGAGGGCGGCGGGCGGGCGGATGGCGAAGCGGAAGGCGCCGTCGACGATGGGCGTGTAGTAGCCTCGGTGGCGGTCGGGGAGGTAGGCGGCGCCGATCAGGGGAAGGCGGATTGCGAAGGCGTCGAAGGGGAGGTGTGGGTCGATGACGATGCGGCCGTCGCGGGGGCGGATGCCGGCGAGCTTGATGGCGTCGAGGATCGGGCCGGAATGTCGGTTCATGTTCATGACGGGGAAGTCGGTCATGGGGGTGACGCTGACGTCGAAGGTCTCTGCGGGGCGTGGATGGTAGTGGGCGTTGTAGGCGTCGGGGCCGGACCACACGCCGTACCAGGTGTCCGGATAGGCCTCGGCGCGTGCGGCCAGCGTGGTCGAGAGGTAGAAGTCCCAGGCGCGTTGCGGGTCGAGCTCGGACCATGCCCACGCGATCCACGAGTCAATGGCGGCCCAGGTGCCGCCGTTGGTGTCGGAGCCGGGTTGGAGCAGCCGGCGTTTGACCGGGGGACACATGGACAGGGCGCCGGCGGGCTGCGGGTCGACGCACCGCTTCCGGATGGTGTCGAACAGGCGCTGTGCCTGTGGCTCGTCCCAAACGCCGCCGAGCACGCCGAAGGGCTGCGTGTCGGTGAAGATCCGGTCGGCGCCGATCATCTTGCTGCTATAGCCGAGATAGCCGCGGCCCACCCAATCGCTGGCCCAACAGGCTTTCAGGGCCTGGGCCTGGCCGTGTGCGAACGCGCGCAGGGCGGCCGCGAAGTCGGCGTCGACCTCTTCGACGGCCCCGGCGAGCGCCGGCAAGGCGACGGTGGCGAGCCCGGCGTTGAAGGTGGATTCGCCGCGCAGCACCGTCAGCAGGGGGCAACGGGAGAACACGAGGGTCTGATCGTTCCAGTCGCCGCTGCCGCATCGCAGGAGTCCGTGTGCGCCGAGGCCGACCTTGTCGGTCAGGTGGCGGAAAGCGGCCTGGGCGTGCTCGAGGACCGTGCCGGTGTGTCCGGCGGTGGGGGGATAGAAGGCGACGGACTCTCGTAGGAAAGCGAGGTCGCGTGTGACGGCAAGGTACTCGGACAGCGCCCAGAGGAAGAACAGGTCGAGGTCGCTGCTTAGGCTGTGCACGACGAAGCCGCAGAGGCGGCCGTGTCCCACGTGCGAGTAGGGGAAGCGGCCGGTGCGTGGGCTCTGGGCACGCATCGAGAAGCGGAGCATGTCCTTGGCCAGGGCGGGGCGGAGGTACACCATGGGTAGGGCGTATAGGGCGAAATCGCGCGTCGCGCCGGACAGGCCGTGGAGGTAGCCGTAGGCCGAGCCTTGATCCACGAAGTGGGCGTCGTAGAACTCCTGATAGAACGCTCCCGCCTCGAGGTAGTACGCGTGCCACAGCAACTCGCGTCCGAGCCACCCGAGCCCCGGCGCGGCCAGTTCCAAGGCGGCGCGGCGCCGATGCGCGGACGGTTGCCTGTGGCGGGCCACGAGCTCGGGGATCTGCTCGCTACGCTCGTACCCATAGAGGTAGCGCAGGCTCGCGTGCTCGCCCGGCCCGAGGCGCACGGCTCGCCGAAAGGCCAACACGGCGTGGCCGGCATAGGCCGACCGCTTGGCAAACAGTTGAGCGTCGGCCGCGCCGCGCACGCCGGGCGGGTTATCGAGCCCGGCCTCGTCGAAAAACCGCGCGCCGTCCGCGGCAAAGCCATTGAAGGATTCGGGCACGGGGTCGAGTGCGGCGAGGAAGACAGACTTCGGATGGTAGTCCACGTAGGCGGGCGTTTCCGGGCCGGGCACACGGCCCGGATGCGCGGCGGCGAGGTCCACGCGGAGGGCGCCGATGGCCGGGTCCCAGGCCGCGTCCATGACAAAGCGGCGGTTGAGCCGGCGGCGGCGCCACTCGAAGAAGCGGCCGACCCCGCGGCTTATGATGGGCGCTGGGGTCAACTGGCGTAGGTTGACGTCCCAGAACTCGACCACGGAGACGTCGACAGGTGCGTCGCGGCGGTTCTCGAGCAGCGTGGTGGAGACCAGCACCGGGTCGTCGCCCTGGGGCGCTTCGATGCGCTCGGTGACGACGAGGCCCTGATACTCGGTTGCCTTCTCGAAATAGCCGATGCCGAAGGTGCGCCGTTGGGCGGCTTCCTCGGGAAGGCGGTCCCACAGCGTGGCGAACACCGCGCCGTCCAGACCAATGAATCTGAACCCGCCCGCGTAGTGCCGGGCGCCCGGGTCCCAGCGGTTGAGGATCTTGGGCCCGCGCGTCCAGTCATACACCTGCACATAGCCGCCGTTGTGGGCCGTGGCGGCGATGCGGTCGTTGCCGACGAGGTGCCAGTGGTCGCGGGACGCGCCGCCGGACACGCGGTATGCCGCGCGCGGATCCGTGCTCTGGTCCATCTCGTAGGCATAGGCCGGTTGGCCGCACCTGTCCGTTATCCAGCGGCCGAAGCTCCCGTTTCCGTGGGGCGGCCCGTCAAACGGCGGCCATGACTCATCGAAGAAGGTCCTGAACGCGTCGGAGAGATCCATGGCGCGATTGTAGCGCGGCCCGACGGTCTAAAGAAAAGGTCCGTTGGCACCTAGATCCGCAGGTACACTCCTCTCGTAACTGGCAAGTTGAAGGCTGTCCACAACGTAGAAGCGGCATCCCTGCCGCTTTCCGTCAAGCAGCACATGTCAAATGGCGTGAGAGGAAAGCGGCTGGGATGCCGCTTCTACGTTAGCG
>Ga0272442_10012953_pt1 | contig 10025 bp, 11 predicted proteins | sample SSMForm2O_FD_200262 | JGI IMG/M metagenome (GOLD analysis project Ga0272442, IMG submission 200262) | Marine sediment archaeal communities from Little Sippewissett salt marsh, Falmouth, MA, United States - SSM-Form-2O | ecosystem: Environmental > Aquatic > Marine > Wetlands > Sediment ... | reverse complement strand
GGGGGGGCGGACATCCGGGTCGTTCAGGAGCTGCTCGGACATGCCAGCCTGTCCACGACCCAGGTGTACACCCACCTGGACATGAAGCACCTCCAGAAGGTGTACGGATCCGCCCACCCCCACGCATCAGGCCGTGTTCCGGTCGGACGGAAGGCCCGTAGCGACTCCGGAGGCGGGGAGGATGAAGAATGAAGAAGTTTCACGGCACGACGATTATCGCGGTTCGTAGGAGCGGGAAGCTGGCCATGGGCGGCGACGGCCAGGTGACCTTCGGCAACACAATCATGAAGGCCAAGGCGCGGAAGATCCGCAAGATCTACGACGGGAAGATCATTGTGGGATTCGCCGGCGCCACGGCGGATGCCTTTACCCTTTTCGAGCGCTTCGAAGGAAAAGTCAAGGAGTACGGGGGGGACCTGCGCAGGGCCGCCGTAGAGCTGGCCAAGGATTGGCGTACCGACCGGGTACTGCGGCGTCTGGAGGCGATGCTGCTGGTGGCAGACCGCAAGGACATGTTGCTCATTTCCGGAACCGGGGATGTGGTGGATCCGGAGGAGGATGTCATAGCCATCGGTTCCGGGGGCAGCTTTGCCTATGCCGCTGCAAAGGCCTATCTGGAGTCGCAGGCCCATTCGGCCCGGCAGGTGGTGGAGCGCTCCCTGCGGATCGCCGCGGAGATCTGCATCTACACAAACTCGGAACTCATGGTAGAGGAATTGGAATGAAGATCGATTTAGACACGCTCACCCCCAAGCAGATTGTGGAAGAGCTGGACAAATATATAGTAGGACAGACCAAAGCAAAGAAAGCGGTAGCCATCGCCCTGCGCAACCGGACTCGTCGTCAGAGACTTTCCGAAGAGATGAGGGACGAAGTCGCCCCGAAGAACATAATCATGATCGGGCCGACTGGGGTGGGGAAGACCGAAATCGCCCGCAGGTTGAGCCGGCTCTGTGGAGCCCCCTTCGTCAAGGTGGAGGCTACGAAGTACACGGAGGTGGGCTACGTTGGGCGGGATGTCGAGTCGATGATCCGGGATCTGGTCAGCGTGTCCGTTTCAATGGTGAAAACCGAGCTGCAGGAACAGGTGCGGGAGGAGGCGGAGAAGCGGGCCGAAGAGGCGCTGCTGGATCTCCTGCTTCCGGGAATCGGCAAAACGCCAGCAACCGGCAGAGCGCCGGGTGTACGGGCAGCCGGCGGTGGAGCAGCCGGCGGCGGGCCGCGGATTCATCCGGGCCCGGCACCTGTTGAACAGTCCTCGAGCCCGCCGGCAGCCGCATCCGGCACCCGGGAGAAGTTCCGGGAGAAACTCCGGGCCGGGGAGCTGGAGGACAAGACAGTCGAAGTGAACGTCACCAGCAACCAGTTTCCCGCTATTGAGATCTTTTCGGGAACCAGCCTGGAGGAGATGGACGTGAATATCGGCAACCTGGGGAATATTTTCGGGGGTCGTAAAAAACGCAAAAAAACCACCGTGGCCCGGGCTCGGGACATTCTACTGGCCGAAGAGATGGATAAGCTTATCGACATGGAACGGGTTACCGAGCAGGCGGTCAAGCGGGCCGAACAGATGGGGATCGTGTTCGTCGACGAGCTGGATAAGATAGCCTCCAGGCAGAATGTCAGCGGTGTGGATGTGTCCAGGGAAGGGGTGCAACGGGATATCCTGCCGATCGTCGAAGGCTCCAAGGTGAACACCCGCTACGGGATGATCGACACTTCCCATATCCTGTTCATAGCAGCCGGTGCGTTCCATATGAGCAAGCCTTCGGACCTGATCCCCGAGCTTCAGGGCCGCTTCCCCCTGAGGGTGGAGCTGCAGGCCCTGACCAGTGAGGATTTCATCAAGATCCTTACCCAACCCCGAAATGCCCTGATCAGGCAGTACGAAGAGCTGCTGCGCACCGAGGATGTGGAGCTGTGCTTCGAAGAGCCGGCGATCAAGCGCATCGCCGAGATCGCAAGTGACGTGAACTCCCGTACGGAGAATATCGGTGCCCGGAGGCTGCATACGATCATGGAATCTCTGCTGGAGGAGGTCAGCTTTACGGCCACGGACATTCAGGGACAGACGGTGACCATTACCCGGAACTACGTGGACGAGAGGTTGAATGATATCGTGGAAGACCAGGATTTGAGCCGCTTCATCCTCTAATCAAGGTCTGGATTGAGGCCGAAACTAAAAGGAGAGGAGGGGCAAGAAAGATATGTTTAGCGGACGTTTTGAAAAAACAGTCGATCTGCTCAAACGGGGATTGGATGTGTCCGTGCTGCGGCGGGGCGTGATCGCCAACAATATCGCCAATGCGGAGACGCCCAATTTCAAGAGGACCGAGCTGAACTTCGAGTCCGCCCTGAAACGGGCCCTGGACTCCGAGAAAGTGCGGCCTCCCCGGCAGTTTGTGACAGACAGCCGGCACATCCCCTTTCATCAGCCGATCGACTACAGAACGGTTCGGCCGCGTTTGGTCCTGGACTACCTGACGACGGCCAAGAACAACGGGAACAATGTGGACATCGAGGAGGAGGGCATGCTGGCACTGCAGAACCAGCTGCTGTATCAAACCATGGCCCAGGCAATCTCCAGTGAGTTCGGCCGGGTGAACCTGGTGCTGCGCTAACTGTAGGCGCTATGCAGAGGTTGGAGGAATAGATGGGTCTGTTTACAACAATCAACACGGCGGCTACGGGGCTCACGGCCCAGCGAACCCGCCTGGACGTGATCGCCAACAACATCGCCAACGTGAATACAACCAGGACGACTGAGGGGGGTCCGTTTCGCCGCAGCCGGGCCGTTTTCCGGCCCCGGGTGTCCCAGCCCTACTGGCGAAGTCCCTTCCTGCCCTCTTTCCTGAAGGAACAGATCGGCAGGGGTGTGCGGGTTGTAAAGGTGGAGAAGGACTTCGACGCCGAGGTGAGGCTGGTGTATGATCCGACTCACCCCGATGCGATCAAGTCCGGACCCAGACAGGGCTACGTGGAGTATCCGAACGTCAATGTGGTAAACGAAATGGTGGATATGATCTCCGCATCCAGAGCCTACGAGGCCAACGTGGCGATCATGAACGGAAGCAAGAGCATGTTCCTCAAGGCTCTGGAGATCGGGAGGTAATTGATGGATCTACTATCACCTTTGTCCGTTCAGGGACACGTTGTCGAGCTTTCCCGTACCGATCCCCGCCATCTTTCCGGTTCGGTGCTGGCCGGGAGAGCCTCGGTGAGTCCGGGTGCACAGGGGGCGGGGGATCCCGAATCCGGCTTCGGTCGTCTGTTTTTTGATGCCCTGAACAACGTCAATAACCTGCAGCATACGACCATGGATCTGACCGAGACGATGCTAACAGATCCGGATTCGGTGGATATTCACGATGTGACGGTGGCCATCGCCGAAGCCAATCTAGCTCTGTCAATGACCAAGGCGATAATGGACAGGGCGATTCGGGCGTACCAAGAGGTGATCAATACGCGGTGAAGCGTGTAGAAAAGTAATGCGCACTTCGTTGCGGTAGAGCTTTGAGAGAAGTTTCAGTTCCTTGGGAGGGGAGAATGAACGAGTGGCTAAGACAGCTGATAAACCAGATAAAAACTCTCTGGGGTAAGTGGTCTGTAACCCAGAAGATCATCCTGTTTTCTATAGTAGGCGTCGCGATTTTGGCGGTCATACTGATCGCTGTGTTCAGTTCCGCCCCGACCATGGTGACGCTGATCGGCACACCGATCACGGATGAGAACAATCTTGCCCGCATTGTTACGGTCCTGGACGAGGAGGGGATCGCCTACAAGGTGACGCCAGAGAATATGATCTATGTGGAGGACGAGTCCACGGCACGCCGGATTCGGGCAATCCTGATCCGGGAAGACCTGATTCCTCCCAAGATTGATCCCTGGGCCATCTTCGATGTGGAACGCTGGACCTTGACTGATTTCGAGCGGGACGTCAACCTTCAGCGCGCCCTCACCAAGAATTTGGAACAGCACATCCTGGCTCTAGACGATGTGGATGCGGCCAGTGTGACCCTGGTCGTGCCGAAGAACGAGCTGTTCCAGGAAGACCAGAACCCGGTCAGCGCGTCGGTAATCATCACGCCGAAACCAGGCTCCGATATCGCAGAGAATCGCAAGAAGATCGAGGGGATCGTCAAGATCATCAAGTTTGCCGTAGCAGGGCTCCAGGACGAGAATATCGTGATTACCGATCATAACGGCCTGCAGCTGAACGATTTCACCGGCCTCGAGGACGTGGACCGCATCGAGATCACCCGGCGGGAGCTGCGGACCAAGAAAGAGCTGGAGCAGCAGTACAAGGCGGAAATCCTGGCTGCACTGCGAACCATATTCAGCTTCGACAGGGTTGAGATCGTCAAGCTGGACATCGACCTGGACATGAGCAAGCAGACGGTGAACACCGAAGAGCATTTCCCCGTCACGATGAAGAAGGACAATCCCCGCACTCCCTTTGACGAAAGCGAGGTGGTGCCCTCCATCACCCTGTCCAAGGAGGTAACGGAGGAGCACTTCGAGGGAACGGGCTTCAATCCGGAGGGCCCCCCGGGTCAGGAGGGACAGACGCCTCCGGCCTATAAGGATCTGTCCAACCTGGTGGGCAAGTACGATCAATCCTCGTTGATCCAAAACGAGGTTGTGAACAAGAAGAGCACCTACGAGGAGAGCAGCCCGTGGAGCATCGATCGACTCACCACGGGGGTCGCTATTGATGGAGTATGGCGCAGGGTATACAATGAAAATGGCGAGGTGGTGGTTAATCCCGACGGCAGTATCAAGCGGGAGTACAGCCCGGTCAGCGAGGAGGATCTGGGCAAAGCCGAAAGCTTGATCAAGGATGCCGTGGGTTACGACAGGGACCGAGGGGATTCGGTAACGGTTGAGCATATTCCCTTCGACAGAACGGCCCAATTCTCGGTCGAAGATGAGGAGCTGCGTCGCCAGCGGCAGGTGCGCACCACGATCATCTCGGTGATTATCGGAATCGGGGCGATCATTTTTGCCGTCATCCTCTACAGGCTGATCGCCAAGGAGTTGGAGCGCAGAAGGCGGCTGCGGGAAGAAGAGCTGGCGCGACAGCATCAGGCCATGCGCGAGGCGGCCTTGCGCAGGGCCGAGGAGGAGGGTGCGGAAGTCGAACTATCCGTCGAGGAAAGAGCAAGGATGGAGATGCAGGAGAATGCCATCAATATGGCCCGGGAGCATCCCGAGGACGTGGCTCAGCTGATCCGTACCTGGCTGTTGGAGGAGTAGGAGATGGCAAAGAGGGAAGCAAGCGCTACAGCCCAGGCGCCGCCGCCGGGGAAGAAGCCCAGAGGCCACGGAGGACCGAAAAAGGCGCTTACCGGGCGCCAAAAGGCAGCTATATTCATCATTACCCTGGGACACGATATCGCCTCGGATATCTTCAAGCATCTGCGGGATGATGAAATCGAGCAACTCACCTTCGAAATAGCCCGTAACGAATCGATAGATCCGGGGGACCGGGATCAGGTGCTGATGGAGTTCCAGGAGCTGATGATGGCTCAGGACTTCATCTCTACCGGCGGCATCGAATATGCCCGGGAGCTGCTCGAGAAATCCGTCGGCAGTCAGAAGGCAGTAGATATCATCAATCGCCTGACCAGCAGCCTGCAGGTGCGTCCTTTCGACTTCATCCGTAGAACGGATCCCGCTCACCTGCTCAACTTCATCCAGCAGGAACATCCTCAAACCATCGCTTTGATTCTGGCGTACCTGGAGCCCAACAAGGCATCGGTGATCCTGGGCGCGCTGCCCAGTGAGGTGCAGTCCGACGTGGCCAAGAGGATCGCCACCATGGATCGGACCTCCCCGGAAATCCTGAGAGAGGTCGAACGGGTACTGGAGAAAAAGCTCTCCACCCTGTCCTCGGAGGACTACACAGCCGCCGGCGGCGTGGAGAGTATCGTGGAGATCCTAAACCTGGTGGATCGTTCCACGGAGAAGGGGATCATCGAGCGGCTGGAGGAGGACGATCCGGAGCTGGCAGAGGACATCAAGAAGCGCATGTTCGTATTCGAGGATATCGTGCTTCTGGACGACCGGGCCATACAGAAGGTGCTGCGGGAGGTGGACACGACGGAGTTGGCCAAGGCGCTGAAGGCGGTGGACTCGGAGGTGCAGGACAAGATCTTCCGGAACATGAGCAAGCGGGCCGCCACCCTTTTAAAAGAAGATATGGACTACATGGGACCGATCCGCTTGAAGGATGTAGAGGAATCCCAGCAGCGGATTGTCTCCATTATTCGCAAGCTCGAGGAGCAGGGAGAGATCGTGGTCGCCCGGGCCGGCGAGGACGAACTGGTGGTTTGAGCCAAGGATGGCGAAATGCCGGCGCAGCCAGGGAGGGCGAATCAGTGCCGGCGTGAGACATTCCGGAGGTAATCGAAGGTTAGTTGGCGAAATGCTGACCGAAGGACAGGATGGCGAATCGGCGCCGGAACTGAGGGTATATGGCAAAGAACGTTTTTAGAGCAGATGAAATTCTCTATCAGTCACGCAAGGTCTTTATCAAACCCCCTCAGGTAGAGCCGGAGGAGAGTTACGAGGAGATCGAGAGCCTCGAGGAGTACACCGGCCCCACCGTGGAGGATCTGCGCAAAGAAGCGGACGAGTTCAAGAGGAGCTGGGAAGAGGAAAAAGCCCGTTTGATCGAGGCGGCTCAAGCGGAGGCGGAGTCTATCAAGAAAGAGGCTGAGCGGGCCGCCTTTGACGAGGTAAAACGCAAGAACAACCAGGCCCAGAAGATCCGCCAGGAGGCGGAGGACGGGGCCAAGGAAATCATAGAAGAAGCCAGGAAAAAGGCCGAGGAGATGGAGGCGGAGATCCAGGGCAAAGTCGACAAGCAGGAGAAGGAAGCCTTCGCCAAGGGACACGCCGAAGGACGGGAAGAGGGGTTCCAAGAGGGACGCCAGGAGGTGGAGCGGCTTGTCGAAAGTCTACAGAAGATCATATCCGCGGCTATCGATAAGAGAAATCAGATCATACAGGAGTCGGAGACCCAGGTCATCAACCTGGTTCTTCTGATTGCCAAGAAGGTGATCAAGGTAATCAGTGAGAATCAGCGCAACGTGGTCATTAACAACGTTGTGCAGGCTCTGCGCAAGCTGAAGAGCCGGGGTGACGTGGTGATCCGGGTGAACCTGGCGGACGTGGAGCTCACCTCGGAGCATATCAATGACTTCATGAAGATGGTGGAGAGTGTTAAATCCGTAACGGTTCTGGAGGACAGCTCGGTGGATCGTGGCGGATGCATCATAGAGACAGATTTTGGTCAGATTGACGCCCGAATCTCTTCGCAACTTCACGAGATCGAAGAGAAGATCGTGGAGCTGGCGCCGATCCGCTCCAAAGGGGAGGGGTAGGCGACGGCCCGGCGTGCATTAGGCACGGAGCGAAACAGACACGGAGTGAGGGTAAGCCGGCGGGTCCGGCGACAACCAAACCCATTTTTCAGGGAGGGGAAAAAGTGGGACTATTCGACAAATACGCCTTTACCTTAGAGAGAATCGATCCCATTAAGTACACCGGTGTGGTGCAAAAGGTTCAGGGGGGCTTGATAGTAGAATCCAAGGGTCCCCGGGCCGTGGTAGGGGAGCTGTGCCAGATCGTGCTTCCCGAGAGCCGCCGTATCATCTGGGCCGAGGTGGTGGGCCTGAGGGACAGGATTGTACAGATCATGCCCTACGACGAGATAGAGGGCATCACCGTGGGTTGCAAGGTGATCGCCATGGGCGAGCAGCTTTCCATTCCGGTATCGGAGAAGCTTCTGGGGCGAGTGCTGGACGGCATGGGCAAGCCCATAGACGGCAAGGGCGATATCGGATCCTCGGTATGGTATCCGATCCACCAATCGCCCCCGGATGTGCTGCGCAGACCCAGGATCGACCAGAAAATCGGAACCGGCATCCGGTCCATCGACTCCCTGGTCACGATGGGCAAGGGCCAGCGGGCCGGGATATTTTCCGGAAGTGGAATCGGCAAATCCACGCTTCTGGGAATGGTTGCCCGCAACACGACCGCGGATGTGAGCGTCATCGCCCTGATCGGAGAGCGGGGCCGGGAGGTAAGGGATTTCATCGAAAACGACCTGGGGCCGGAGGGCCTGGAACGGTCCGTGGTCGTGGTCGCTTCTTCAAACAAACCTCCCCTGTCCCGTATCCGCGGTGCCTATGTGGCCACGGCCATCGCGGAGTACTTCCGGGACCAGGGCAAAGACGTGATGCTGCTCTTCGATTCGGTGACCCGGTTCGCCCGGGCACAGCGGGAGATCGGACTGGCGGTGGGTGAACCCCCCGCAAACCGGGGATTCACACCCTCGGTGTTCTCACTGCTGCCGAAACTTCTGGAGCGCTGCGGTACCTCTCCCGAGGGAACGGTGACCGGTTTCTACGCCGTTTTGGTAGAGGGGGATGACCTGGATGAACCGATCTCCGACGCGGTTCGGGGTGTGCTGGACGGACACATCGTGCTTACCCGGAGCCTGGCCCAGCGAAATCACTATCCCGCCGTGGATGTCTTACAGTCCGTATCCAGGTTAGCCGAAAAGGTAACAGGACCGAACATCAAAAAGGCGGCCGGAAAGTTGCGCCGAATGCTGGCCATATACCGGGAGGCGGAAGATCTGATCAATGTCGGCGCGTACGTAGAAGGATCGAATCCTGAGATCGATCAGGCGATTGCCAAGATGCCGGAGATCAACGAGTTTCTCATTCAGGCTATCGAGGAAAAGCATCCCATGGAGGAAAGTTACACTAGAATGGGAGAGATCGCAGGTGTGCCAATACCGGAGGAGGAGCTGGGAAGTGAAGCGCTTTCACTTCAGACTCGAGCGGCTACTTGAGCTTCGCTCCTACCGGGAGCGTCAGTGGCTGGCCAAATTGGCCGCCGCCTCGGGGCTCTGTACCCGTCTGTCCCGCAGGATCACGGAGAACGGAGAGGCAGCCAGGGGCGCCTTCTACATAGATCCCAGAAGGGGGCATGAGCTGGACCACAGCCTTCTAACCTACAGAGAGCACTACATCAACCGCCTGGGGCAGGAGCAGGTGAAACTGAAGGAAGAGCTGGAAGAAAAGATGCGCCAGCGCGCCCAGGTGCAAAGCAAGTATCAAGAGGTCTCCCGGGACAAGAAGGTTTTGGAGAAGCTCAAAGAAAAGAGAGAGTCGGATTACTACAGCCAGGCGAAACTGGAGGAGTTCAAAGAGGTTGATGATCTGAACTCCAGCCAGTTTATCAGGAAGAGCCAGATGAGGGGGAATGAGCCGTGATGGAATACAGTTCTGTTGGAGCGGGTTTTCGGGTTGTGATTCTTCTGCTCCTCGTAGCGGTTCTCGTGCTGGGAGGGCTGGTATGGTTTGATTACCTGGGGATCGTGGATGCCCAGGGATTGCTGGCGCCGGTGTTTGCGCTGATTCGCGGTGAAAGGGTTGTTGTGGATGTGGAGGATCCGCTGCTGCTGGAAAAGGAAAGGATGGCCAAGCAGCTTGAAGCCCTGGCCCTCCGTTCCGAAGAGCTGGCGGCCTGGGAGCAGGATTTGGAGGCCAGCCAGGCGGAGATCGATCAGATGGTCGAGCAGCTGGAGGAACGCGAGCAGACGATCGAAGATCGGGAAAAAGTGTTTATCGAACGTTTGCAAGCCTTCGAAAATAGAAGAGTAAACCTGCAGCGGAACTCGGAGTATCTGGTGGGGATGCCGCCGGAAAATGCTGTGAAGATTCTACTGCAAATGGAAGATCAGGACGTGATCGATATTTTTCGGATAACCGAGGAGCAGGCTCGAGCCACCGGGGAGCTTTCCCTGGTATCCTACTGGCTGTCCCTGATGCCCGCCGAGCGGGCAGCGGTACTGCAGAGGAAAATGTCACGAAAGACCGGGAGTTGATGCCTTGTTGCAATTGAATATTGCCAGCCCACAGCCTGTAAAAATTGAAGGTTCGTTTGAACCCGGGCAATCTCCGGCAGCTGATTTCTTCGGCGAAAAAAAGGCCGGCGGGAAGGTGGAG
>Ga0272442_10012951_pt1 | contig 10026 bp, 7 predicted proteins | sample SSMForm2O_FD_200262 | JGI IMG/M metagenome (GOLD analysis project Ga0272442, IMG submission 200262) | Marine sediment archaeal communities from Little Sippewissett salt marsh, Falmouth, MA, United States - SSM-Form-2O | ecosystem: Environmental > Aquatic > Marine > Wetlands > Sediment ... | reverse complement strand
AGGCGCAGACCACGGCCTTGGCACCCTCTTCAGCTGCCTTCGAGATGGCCAGGGTCATGCCTCGGTCTTTGAACGAGCCGGTCGGGTTGCAGCCCTCGACCTTGCAGTACACGTCGCAACCGGTCTGCGCCGACAACCAGGCGGCCCGCACCAGCGGGGTGCCGCCCTCGTGCAGCGTGACGACCGGCGTCGCTGCGCTGACGGGGAGCCGGTCGCGGTACTCCTCGATCACGCCTCGCCACAGGTGTGCCATCTACAGCGCCTCCACTCGCAGCACGGAGACGACCGAGCGCACGACGGGGGCGTCCCGGAGGTCGCTGACCGTCTGGTCGAGGGCGCGCTTGGTCGCCGGGTGCGTCACGATCACCAGCTCAGCGTCGGCAGGTGGGCGAATCTGCTGGCGCACGGTCTCGATGGAGACCCCGTGGGCGGCGAACACGCCGGCAACAGCGGCCAGGACTCCGGGTCGGTCGTCGACGTCGACAACCAGGTGGAATCGGGTGGACGCGTCTCCGGCGGGGGCGACCACGACGTCGGCGTAGCTGCTCTCGCCCACCCCGAGCACGCCCTGCACGCGGTTGCGCGAGGTCGTGACGACGTCCCCGAGAACGGCGCTCGCGGTCGGCACACCGCCGGCGCCCTGCCCGTAGAACATCAGCTGGCCGGCCGCGTCGGCCTCCACGACGACCGCGTTGAAGGCACCATGCACGCTGCCCAGCGGATGGCTGCGCGGGATGATCGTCGGGCCGACCCACACGCTGAGTCGGGTCTCGTCGAGCCGGTCGGCGACGGCCAGCAGCTTGACCACGCCGTCCATGGCCTGGGCGCTGCGGATGTCGGTGCTGGTCACCCCCCTGATGCCCTCGACCTCGACCTGGTCGGCGCTGATCCGGGTGTGGAACGCCAGCGCCGCAAGGATCGCGGCCTTGGCCGCGGCGTCATGGCCGTCGACGTCGGCAGTGGGGTCGGCCTCGGCGTAGCCCAGCCGCTGGGCGTCGGCGATCACGGCGTCGAGGTCGTCGCCGTCAAGGTCCATCCGGTCGAGCACGTAGTTCGTGGTGCCGTTGACGATGCCCATCACCCGCTGCACCCGGTCTCCCACCAGCGACTCCCGCAGGGGGCGCAGCAGCGGGATGGCGCCGGCGACAGCCGCCTCGAAGTAGAGGTCGACGCCGTGCTCGCGGGCGGCGTCGTGCAGCGTCGCACCGTCGGCGGCCATGAGCGCCTTGTTCGCGGTCACGACCGAGGCACCGTGGGCCATCGCCGCCAGCAGCAAGGTGCGTGCCGGCTCGATGCCGCCGATCAGCTCGACCACCACGTCGATGTCGCCGGAGTCGACAAGGGCCTTCGCGTCGGAGGTGAGCAGGTGATCGGGCACGCCAGGACGCGGGCTCGTGGCGTCGCGCACGGCGACGCCAGCCAGCTCGAGCGGGCGGCCCACCCGGGCGGTGAGGTCGTCGCTGTGCTCGCTCAGCAGCCGCACGACCTGCGCACCGACATTCCCGCAGCCCAGCAGGGCGATGCGAACAGGCTCAGCCATGGGTGGTCGTGTTCCTCACGTTCGAGTCGGGAGCCGCAGCGGCGGCGTGGTCGTCCGGCGGCACCGGTCAGTCTCCCATGCGGGCGAGGACGTGCTCAGCCGAGGTCGCACGCCAGCAGGTCGTCCATGGTCTCGCGGCGCACGATCACGTGGGAGCCGGTCTGGCCGACCGCGACCACCGGCGGCCGCTCGACCATGTTGTAGTTGCTGGCCATGGAGCGGCAGTAGGCACCCGTCGCCGCCACAGCGAGCAGGTCACCGGACTGCGTGTCGGTCGGCAGCCAGGCGTCGCGGACGACGACGTCGCCGGACTCGCAGTGCTTGCCCACGACCCGGGTGAGCATGAGTGGCTCGCTGGGCGCACGGTTGGCGAGCGTGACGGTGTAGTCGGCGTCGTAGAGGGCCGTGCGGATGTTGTCGCTCATGCCACCGTCGACGCTGACGTAGGTGCGGATGCCGTCCACGTTCTTGACCGTGCCGACCCGGTACACCGTGAGCATGGCCGGGCCGACGAGCGCGCGGCCGGGCTCGACGGCTACCTGCGGCAGGGCGAGCCCGGCTCGCCCGCACTCGCCCGCCACGATGTCCAGCAGCCGTGCCGCCAGCTGGTCGAGCGGCTGCGGGTCGTCGGAGTCGAGGTAGGCGATGCCCAGGCCGCCGCCGAGGTCGAGCTCGGGCAGCTCCACGCCGAGCTCGTCGCGCACTTGGACGAGTAGCTCCACCATGCGTGCGGCGGCCACCTCGAACCCGGCGGTGTCGAAGATCTGCGATCCGATGTGCGAGTGCAGGCCACGCAGCTGCAGCGACGGCTGGGCCACAGTGGCCCGCACCGCATGCAGGGCGTCGCCGGCCGAACGGGAGAAGCCGAACTTGACGTCCTCGTGGGCGGTGGCGATGTACTCGTGTGTGTGGGCCTCCACGCCGACCCGCACCCGCAGCAGCACCGGCTGGACCCGCCCGTGGGCGGACGCGACACCGGCCAGTGCGTCGATCTCGTCGAAGGAGTCGACGACGACGAGCCCGACCTCGTGACGCACGGCCATCTCGAGCTCGTCGAGCGACTTGTTGTTGCCGTGCAGAGCGATCTTCTCCGCCGGGAAGCCGGCGTCCAGGGCCACTCGCAGCTCGCCCCCGCTGCACACGTCGATGGACAGGCCTTCCTCGTGCACCCACCGCGCCACGGCACGGCTGAGAAAGGCCTTGGCCGCGTAGTAGACGACGCACCCTTCGAACGCCGACCGGAAGGCGCGGGCCCGGGCGCGAAAGTCCTGCTCGTCCAGCAGGAAAGCGGGAGTCCCATGCTCAGCGGCCAGGTCGGTGACGAGGTGGCCGTGCAGGCTGATCACCCCGGAAGGCTCGCGCTTGGTGCCCAGCGGCCACACGTGGCGGGCCAGCCCGGCCACATCGGTCGGGGGAAGGCCGGGGCCCTGCTCGGGCAGCAGGTCGGCATGAAGGGGTCCAGCAGGATGGGCGCGCACGCGGGCAGAGCCTAGAGCGCGCTACTGCTGAGTGCTTCGTCGGCCACGCGACGGCATCGGCTCGACCGACGGCTCTGTCTCGATCGGTCCGTGAGTTCGAGCCACCCACGTTCCGTAGGCCTGCGAAAGCGGGCCGGCGGTCACGCCGTGCGCGAAGACGCTGATCAGCACGGTGAGGCTGATGACTCCGCCGACGTCGGCGAGCAGCGGGTCGTCCCCGAGCTCCTCGACGGCGAGAAGGCCGAAGACGATCGTGGCGATCCCGCGCGGCCCGAACCACCCCAAGAACAGCACTGTCGGCCACCGGAAGCCGGTGCCGAGCAGGCTGACCGCCACCGGGACACCCCGCAGAACCGTCAGCGCGGCGACGGCCAGCACGAGCCACTGCCACTGGAACCCGTCCTCGAAGGCGATGATGAGCAGCCCGCCGGCAAGAAACCACAGCACAGCCCCGAACAGGTCGGCTGCGATCTCGAGCGTCTCGGAAACCTCCACCTCCTCCTCGACACAGTGGGAGTAGCGACCGAAGGCGAGGCCGCCGACGAACGCGGCGATGAAGGCGTTGGCCTCCACCATCTCCGCGATGCCGAAGGAGATGAGTGGCAGCGTGAACACCGCCAGCCGGCGCGCGCGGGCGCTGCTCCAGCCTGAGTCACGCGAGTGGTCCAGCAGGAAGGCACCGGTGAGCCCGATCACCGCCCCGATGGCCAGGCCCACGACGACCGGCACGGCCGCGATGCTGAGAACTCCGTCAGCAGCCTCGCTGCTGCCCACGAGCACGCTCAGCGACGCCAGGACGAGGGGGGCCGCGAGGCCGTCGTTCAGTCCGCTCTCGACGTTCAGTGCTCGCCGCACCCTCACCGGCACCGTCGGGTTGAGAATGGTCGGGGCGCCCAGCCCGGCGTCCGTCGGCGTGATCGACGCGGCGATCAGCAGCGCACCCACGACACCGGCCGTCGGCAGCAGCCACGTCGTCGCCGCCGCCGTCACGGCCAGCGCCAGGGGGAACCCGACGGCCAGCAGGCGAACCGCGATCCAGGGGTCTCGCCGCAGGTCGGCCAGCCGAACGGTGCTCGCGTCGTGGAAGAGCACCATGACCAGCGTGATCTCGGCCAAGAAGCGGATCGTCGCCCCGGTGAGGTCGTCGCCGACGGTGGCGGCCAGCAGTGCCCCGGCGATGATGAACGCCATCGGTGCAGTGAGCCCCCACCGCTCAGCGCGGCGGCCCACCAGGGACCACGACAGCACCAGCACCCCGAGCACCGCGAGGGTCAGGCCCTCTGAACCGTCCACAGGCTGCCTCTCTCGCCGACGCGGCTACGCCGTCACATCCTGTCTGGTGCGTCAACCCCGAGAAGCGCCAGCCCGTTCGCGATCACCGTGCGGGTGGCCGTCACCAGCCACAGGCGGGCCCGGTGGGTGTCGCTGACCTTCTCGTCGCCCTGCGGCAGCACCCGGCACTCGTCGTAGAACTTGTGGAAGACAGCGGCGGTGTCCTCCAGGTAGCGAGCGACCCGGTGCGGCTCCCGCAGCTCGGCGGCCGACGCCACGACTCGAGGGAACTCCCCCAGCGCTCCCAGCAGCGCGGCTTCACGGGGGTGGTCGAGTCGCGACGGGTCGAGCACGCCCAGCTCCGCGCCCAGGTCGGTGGCGTTGCGCAGGATGGAGCTCAGCCGGGCATGCGCGTACTGGACGTAGAACACCGGGTTGTCCGCACTCGCCCGGGTGACGAGATCGAGGTCGAGCGTCATCGGGGAGTCGGCCGGGTAGCGGCACAGCGAGTAGCGCACCGCGTCCACGCCGGCGATCTCGACGAGGTCGTGAAGCGTGACGATCGTGCCGGCACGCTTGGACAGCCGCATCTCCTCTCCCCCGCGCATGATCGTGACCATCTGGCCGATCAGCACGTCCAGCGTCTGGTCGGGGTCGTCTCCAGCACAGGCGGCGATGGCACGCAGCCGGCCGACATAGCCGTGGTGGTCAGCACCCAGCAGGTAGAGGCAGACGTCGAACCCCCGTTCGCGCTTGTCGATGTAGTAGGCGGTGTCCGAGGCGAAGTACGTGTACTCACCGTCCTGCTTGACGAGCACGCGGTCTTTGTCGTCGCCGAAGTCGCTGGTGCGCATGAACAGCGCCCCGTCGGCCTCGAACAGGTGGCCCTGCCGGGCGAGCACATCGATGCCGTGCGCGACCTTGCCCGAGGCGTGCAGCTCACGCTCGGACGTCCAGACGTCGAACACGGTCCGAAACTCCGCGAGCTGGGCTTGCTGCTCGGCGAGCTGGCGACGGTAGCCCTCCTCGCGGAACGCCGACACCTGCTGGTCGTCCGGCAGGTCGACGATGTCGGGCCGGTCAGCCACGATCTGCGCGGACAGGTCGTGCACGTACTGGCCGTGGTACCCGTCCGGCGGCACCGGCTGACCGTGCGCCACGGCCATGAGCGACTCGCCGAACCGGTCGAGCTGCGCCCCCCGGTCGTTGACGTAGAACTCGCTGGTCACCTCGGCCCCAGCAGCCGCTAGCACCCGCGCCAGGGCGTCGCCGAGGGCCGCCCAGCGGGTGTGGCCGAGGTGCAGCGGACCCGTGGGGTTCGCCGAGATGAACTCGACGTTGACGCTGCGTCCGGCGAAGCCGTCGCTGCGCCCGTACGCCTCGCCGGCATCCACGATCGTCGCGGCCAGCGCCCCGGCAGCCGCGGCCTCGAGGGTGACGTTGACGAAGCCGGGGCCGGCAACAGAGGCGTCGGCGACGCCCGGCTCACCGCGCAGGCACTGGGCCAGCGCGGCGGCGAGGTCTCGCGGGGAGAGCCCGGCGCGCTTGCCCGTCTGCATGGCCGCGTTGGTGGCGTAGTCGCCGTGCTCGGGGTTGCGGGGGCGCTCGACGGTCACCGCCGCCGGGACGGCGGCAAGGTCACCGCCGAGGCTCTCCACGGACGTCTGCAGGCAGCGGGCGACGAGCAGGGCCAGGTCGTCGGGAGTCACCCGCACAGGGTAGGGACCGCGCAGGCCGGCCGTTGCCCCGGTGGGCGCTGATAGTCTTCGTGGTCTCGGGAAACGTCCCGGGCTGGCCCCCGTAGCTCAGGGGATAGAGCACCGCCCTCCGGAGGCGGGGGCGCAGGTTCGAATCCTGCCGGGGGCGCCAGCCGATGCCCTCAGCCGACGTGAGCTCAGGCGGGCATCTCGATGACGTAGAAGCCGGCACCGCCGGCCGGGTCGGCGAGCATCGCGAACCGGCCCATCTCGCCGATGTCCATGGGCTCGACGACAACCGCTCCGCCGAGGTCTTGCGCCTGGGCGACGGTCGCGTCCAGGTCGGTCACGGTGAAGTACACGCCCCACATGGACGGCACCTCGTCCGGGACGCCCGGCGGCATCTCCATCGCGCCCGCGACCGAGGTGTCGACACCTTCGGCCGCGTCACCCTGACCCTCGGCCTTGGCGTCCAGGTGCGCGAGCAGGTACGGCGACTCCGACACGCTGGAGGTCTCCCAGCGCCAACCGAACAGCTCTTCGTAGAAGGGCAGGGCGGCGGCGATGTCCCTGCTTTGAAGCTCGGCCCAGGAGAAGGTGCCGGCGACGTTGAAGACGTCGGCGCCCTGATGGTCCTGCGGTTGCCAGAGCCCGATGACGGCTCCGGACGGGTCGCCCACGAGGGCCATCCGGCCCGAGGTCATGACATCCATGGGCGCCACCAGAACCTGGCCGCCGGCGTCGGGTGTGGCAGCCACGATCTCGTCGACGTCACCGACCATCACGTAGACGGTCCAGGTCGCCGGAGCTCCGGGCTGCATCTGCGGACCGAGACCGGCGACGAGGCGACCGTCCAAGGTGAGCATCGAGTAGCGCATGTCCGGGCTGGGCGAGGCGTCCGCCGCCTCCCACCCGAAGAGGGCTGAGTAGAACGCGCTGGCCGCGTCCATGTCGGAGGAGGCCAGGTCGATCCAACCGGGAAAACCGTTGGGGTAGCGCATGGGTCGAACCTAGCCGCGGCAGGCCGTCGCGCATACCCCCTGCGCGCCGCCTGACGGGTCTGGGCTGGCGAACGTGGCGATGCCCGCCGATGATCGTCTCGTGGCCCAACGTTCTGGCATCCGGACCACCCCGGACACCCCTGCTCGTCCGACAGCGCCGGCACTCGGCCCGCGACTGCTCGCGCCGGTGGCATCGACCGTGCGTCGCATCCTGTCCGGAACCCCTGACGGGGCCAGCGCCACCAACAAGGCCATCGGCCGCCCGGCCGGCGCCCCCGGCTGGTTCGGCCCGGACAGCGCCGCGTGGCAGGTGCACGGCTCGGTCTCGACGTTCCTCGGAGGCATCCGAGCCCTGCTGCTGCAGTCTTTGCGCCCGCTCGCCCTTGCCGGGTCGACGGCCACTCCGACTACCGCGACGACCCCTTTGGACGACTGCACCGCACCGGCGCCTTCATCGCCGCCACGACGTTCGGGCCGGTGGCGATGGCGGAGAAGACCGTGCGCGCCATCGGGCGCGTGCACCAGCAGGTCTCCGGCATCGACCCGGACGGGCGCCCCTACTCCGCCACCGACCCGACACTGCTGGCCTGGGTGCATGTCGCCCTGATCGACTCGATGCTGGAGGCATACCTGCGGTTCGGCACGAACGGGCCGCTGGACGCCGACGACTACGTGGCCGACATGGCAGTGGTCGGTGCCGCGATGGGCGTGCTCGACCCGCCGCGGTCGCAGGCCGAGCTGGACGAGGCCTTCGCGACCTTCCTCCCCGACCTGACCGGCAGCGCCCAGGTCAACGATGTGCGCCGCTTCGTCCTGGCGCCTCCGCTGTCCGCCCCGGCACGGCTCGGCTACGGCGTGCTCGCCCGCGCTGCCGAGGACTCCCTGCAACCGTGGGCAAGCACGATGCTCGACTCACCCCGGCGCAGCCCGCGGGCCGAGGCAGCCAACGCGCGGGCCGCCTCGGCCCTGCTCACCACGCTGCAGGTGGCGCTGGTGGAGTCGCCGGCCCGGGCCGCCGCACGCGACAGGCTGGGCGTCTCGGCCGAGCACATGGATGCGCTCAGGGCCGAACGCGTGGCCCGGTCGGCCCGGTAGCCGCGGGCGCGACGCGCCGCTGACCTACCGGTGGTTGATGCCGAGGTAGCGACGCTCTGGCTGGCCGACGTACACCTGGCGGGGACGGCCGATCTTCGTGGCCGGGTCGTCGATCATCTCCCGCCACTGCGCGATCCACCCCGGCAGGCGCCCCAACGCGAACAGCACCGTGAACATCTTGGTGGGGAAGCCCATCGCCCGGTAGATGAGGCCGGTGTAGAAGTCGACGTTCGGGTAGAGGCTGCGCTCGATGAAGTACTCGTCGCGCAGGGCCACCTCTTCGAGCTCACGGGCGATGTCGAACAGCGGGTCGTTCACGACCAGCTTGTCGAGCACCTCATGCGCCGCCGCCTTGACGATCGTGCCGCGCGGGTCGTAGCTGCGGTAGACGCGGTGACCGAACCCCATCAGCCGGGCGCCACCCTGCTTGTCCTTGGCCCGCGCGACGTAGCTGGCGACGTCGCCACCCTCGTCGTGGATGCGCTGGAGCATCTCCAGCACCGCCTGGTTGGCGCCGCCGTGCAGCGGGCCGAACAGGGCGTTCACACCGGCCGACACCGAGGCGAACAGGTTGGCGTGGCTCGAGCCGACCATGCGCACCGTCGAGGTGGAGCAGTTCTGCTCGTGGTCGGCGTGCAGCAGGAACAGCACGTCCAAGGTCTTCACGATGAGCGGGTCGACCTCGTAGGGCTCGGCCGGTACGCCGAAGGTGAGCCGCAAGAAGTTCTCGGTGTAGTCCAGGGAGTTGTCCGGGTACAAGAAGGGCTGGCCGATGCTCTTCTTGTAGGCGTACGCGGCAATCGTCGGCACCTTGGCCAGCAGCCGGATCGTGGAGATCTCGACCTGCTCGGCGTCGAAGGGGTCGAGGCTGTCCTGGTAGAACGTCGACAACGCACTCACCGCCGATGACAGCACCGCCATCGGGTGGGCGTCGCGGGGGAAGCCGTCGAAGAAGCGACGCAGGTCTTCGTGCAGCAGCGTGTGCCGCTGGATTCGGCCGGTGAAGTCCTCGAGCTGAACCCGATTGGGCAGCTCGCCGTAGATGAGCAGGTAGGCGGCTTCGAGGTGGCTGGAGTGCTGCGCCAGCTGCTCGATGGGGTACCCGCGGTAACGCAGGATGCCCGCGTCACCGTCGATGTAGGTGACCGACGACTCGCAGGCAGCGGTGTTGACGAACCCGTTGTCCAGCGTCACCTGGCCGCTCTGCTTGAGCAGGCGGCTCACGTCGATGCCCCCCGGCCCTTCGGTGGCAGGCGCGTAGTCGAGCGGTAGCTGCCCCTCGGGCGTGGTCAGCGAGTAGTCAGACATAGTTCCCCTTCCGGCCTTGGGTGAATCGAACCGCAGTCTGCCAAGCAGCGCCACGTCGACGGGGATCGACCCCGTCACAGTCACGTCTCCGTCGCGGGTGTCCCCTCGCTGCGACGCTGACGCTCCTTCTGCCCGACAGAGACCGCCGAGCGCAGGAGCGCACCGAGAAAGACGAGGTTGAACACCATCTGGGCGGTCGCCACCCCGCGAGCGAGCTGAGAAGTGGGGGCGATGTCACCGAAGCCGACCGTCGAGAGCATCGTCACGGTGAAGTACAGGCCGTCCAAGTGCGTGTTCAGCCCGGGCAGCGACTCGGGGTTTCGCGTGGCAAGGCTCAGGTACACGTAGGCGAAGACCACGATGAACGCGCTCAGCGCGACGATGAGCAGCGAGAACGACCGCAGCAAGGGGTAGCGGGCGCGGGTGATTCTGCTCAGTCCCCACAGGTAGGCACCGGCGACGATGGCGATCGCTAGCAGCGTGAGCAGTACAGAGGTGACGATGTCGCCCAACGTCACCTCCGCCGGCGGCAGCGAGAAGTAGGCGGCCAGCATGACCGTCACGAAGGCGCTCAGGACCACCGCCGTGGCCAGCAGCCGCTTCACCAGCCCCCTGTCAACGCGGTGGGTCTGCGA
>Ga0272442_10012947_pt1 | contig 10027 bp, 6 predicted proteins | sample SSMForm2O_FD_200262 | JGI IMG/M metagenome (GOLD analysis project Ga0272442, IMG submission 200262) | Marine sediment archaeal communities from Little Sippewissett salt marsh, Falmouth, MA, United States - SSM-Form-2O | ecosystem: Environmental > Aquatic > Marine > Wetlands > Sediment ... | reverse complement strand
TTTTTTCCCGCTTTGGCTATTCGTCATCGCCGTCGGCGTCGGTGATGGAGCCCTCATTGCTGAAATTAACGGGCTTCGGGATGACTCCCTTCCCGCCGAGCTCGCTTTCCGATATTTCCATCGCGCGTCTGTCGGCATTTTTCCTGCCCTGGTCCACAAACGACTTGATATTGCCGGTTTCGGGGAACACCGGGGGCGTCGGTAATTCCTTACCCATGAAGATAGTCTGTGTGGGGAAGGCGAATTCGACACCGAGGTCGTGCGCGAGTCGGATGATGTCGATGAACAGGCGATGGCGCTCGCGAAGCTCGGTTGACCAGTCGGGAGTGACGAGGAAGCAGTAGAGGATTACGTCGAGCGAGGAGGATGAGAACTGGTTGAGCCAGACGTGGAAAACGTCCTTGCGAGTGTACGGGTGGTTACGGATCAGGCTGCGGACGCCCTCGCAGAAGGCCTCGATTTTTTCGGGCGGCGTGTCGTAGGTGATGCTCAGCATAGTGCTGATGCGCCTGTAAGACCGAGCGCCCATATTGTCGACATTCGCGTTTATCAGCTTGGCGTTGGGGACAGTCACGAGGGAGTTGTAGAAGGTGCGAATTCTGGTGGAGCGGAAGCCGAGTTCTTCGACAGTACCCTCGGTGTCGCCGACGACGACCCAGTCGCCGACCTGGAAGGGTCGGTCGAAGAGGACGGTGATTGATCCAAACAGGTTTTCGACAGTGTCTTTAGCAGCAAGGGCGATGGCGATACCACCGATACCGAGTCCTGCGAGTAGGCTGGAAACATCGATATCGACATTACTGGCGACGAAGACAATGCCGAAGACGGTTACGAAGACCTTCAGGGTTTTGCGAACGAACGGAGCGAGGAGGTCGTCCATACGGGATGATGTTTTCTCTGCAGCGTGCTCGACAAGGACTGAAATGATATCAGCAGCACGGTAGGCGCACCAGACGATACCGGCGGCGGTCATGAACTTGGCTGCTGTCAGGAGGATAACCAGGACGCTTTCGTCAAGGCCCGAGCGACCGAGGATGAACCACCAGAACGCGGCCATGGCGAGGAAGCCGAACGGTCGCGCGGTGCTGAACATCAGGTCGCGGCGGTCTTTGAGGATCGTGTGTCTCAGCCAGAATTTGAGGGAGTGACCAAAGAGAACGGGCACAAGACGGTCGATGGCGATACCGATAAGGACAATGAGAAGGAGGTACAGCCATTGCCAGTCTTCGAGGAGGAAGGTCCGATTTTTCCATGCCGCGGGAATCGAGGCTCTGAATCCGAGGCCCTGCGCAACCTGTCCGCCGGACAGCTCTTCCCTGCTTTCGCCCAGAATATCAACGGTTTCGAACGCACCCGACAGTTCCATGCTTCTGAAAATCTCGGGGATGGCGGTGACAGTGGAGCTCGGGAAGCGCCACGCACCATCTTCGCCGCGCGCTATAACAATCGAGCCTTCGGAATGAGTCAGGAGGGTGACCGGAGGTCCTGAGGTTGTGTTGGGTATATCCTGCGGATCTATCTCGGGGCTATAATCGAGGATTTTCGCGAGGTAGCTCGCAATCTCGTTACCACGCTCTTTTCTTATAAACTGGCTGACATCGCCAAGGTCAAGGCACTCGCGCGCATCATCGAGCGCACCCATCTCTCCGCCGGTGGCACGATGCATCGCATCGGTGTAAGTCTGGAAGCACATCCGGGGGGTGGATAATTCGGGAATGACCTCGGGAGGAATTATCTCGGGTTGTACAACCTCTTCGGTTTCGACGACGCTTTTCTCATTCGATTCCTGTTCAGTCGTCTCGTTGTTCAGACCGGGCGAAGGAAGCTCGAAGGTTTCCTGCGCGCAGATCGCGATGCTCCAAGTGAGGATTGCCGCGAGGGCAATGATGCATACCAGTGCTGGTTTCCTGAAATTCATAATTCAGTCCCTTTTTCTAGATCTAAATCTTTAATTGAATACAGCTACTCTTCTTGCTCACCTATGAGCCAGACATTTTCAATTGCCGCGCTCGGGAGTACAGGCGGTCTGTCGAGAGCGGTAATTTCGAGGCCACGGACTTCGGGAGCCACAAGGATAGTGCACTTGTTCCAGAAGAGAAGCAGCCATGGGGCTTCATCGTATGCGATACGCTCCGCTTCGGAATAAAGCTCCCAACGACGATCGAGGTCGGTGATGCTTCCGGCCTGCTCTACGAGCCGGTCGAATTCATCGTTTCCGAACCTTGTCGAATTACCCGGAGGGCCCCACTGGTCGGAATGCAGAAGGACAAAGAGGAAATTCTCCGGATCGGGATAATCGGCCAGCCATGTTAACTGGAAGAAAGCGGGTTCACCCGCATCGACAGCCTCGAGGAACGCTCCCCATTCGAGCTGATGGAGGTTGATATCGACGCCGATTCTCGCGAGATTCTGCTGAACGACCTGGCAGATGTCGGGACGGGGCGGGCGGCTGTCGAAATAGAGGGTGATTTCCGGAAGGCCTTCGCCGTCGGGGTATCCCGCTTCGGCAAGAAGCTCGCGCGCGCGGACCTCATCGTAGCCGTAGCCCTCAAGTCCCGCGTCGTATCCGAAGATTCCCGGAGGAACGATGCTCTCCGCCTCTGTCATGAGGCCGTTAAGGACTTCGTTGATGATGTACTGGCGGTCGATCGCGTAGCAGAAGGCCTTTCTGAGGGTGGGGTTGTCCTTGAAAGGCTCCTTTTCGCAGTTGAAGCCAAGGTTATAAACATCCAGGAGGGGTCGACTGACAATCAGCTCGGATTCCACAGGATCGTTGCGAACATCGCTGAGGACATCGGCGGGGATGTCGGTATGATGCAGGTTACCCGCCCGGAATTCCTGCAGGCGGGTCAACGGCTCGGCGATTATGCGATAGCGGAGCCCGTCGACATACGGACGTCCGGTGAAATATTCTTCGTTTGACTGGAGCAGGAGATAATTGTTGTGGTTCCATTCGCGAAGGATGAACGGGCCGGTGCCGACAGTCGCGGCGGGTTCGCTCGCGAACGATCCTCCCTGTTCCTCGACAACTTCCTGGGGGACAACGTACGCGCTCGACATTGCCATCAGTCCGAGGAACGGGGCGAACGGCTCTTCGAGAGTGATTCTGAGCGTGTAGTCGTCGAGAACCTCGATACCTTCGACGTCCTGCACTTCGCCGCTGTTGAAGGCGGTAGCGCCCTTGATGCGGTCGAGCACCCATACACGGGGACTGGCGGTGTTCGGATCGAGCACGCGCTTGAACGAGTAAGCGAAATCTCCCGCCTTCACTTCGCGTCCGTTGTGAAAACGTACATCGTCGCGCAGGTAGAACGTCCACACCGTGCCATCCTCGTTGACATCCCAGCGTTCTGCGATCGCGGGGACGTACTGGCCTTCCGGGCTGATCTTGACAAGGCCGTCGAAGATGGAGCGGATGACCTTGTCGGAGACAGTGTCGGTGACCATAGCGGGGTCGAGGGTGGGCGGATCGGTGTCGAGTGGGAAGCGATAGATACCGCCATAGACCGGTTCGCCGGTCGCTTCGGTGACAGCGCCTTCGGTCTCTCCGGCTGATATGGTTCCCTGCCCAGGTGGTTGGTCGGAAGGGGCCGGTGGTGATTGCGGGCAGCCCATAAGCCAGATTGAAAGGAAAATAATGAGCGCAGGCAATGTGAATTTACGCATTGGATTCTCCTGATTCGGAATGAGTATTCGATGCAGTTCCGGCGAAGGGGATTGTAACATATCGTGCCGGAACGGGCGCTACTTCTCGGGGACAATCAGCATCAGTCCGGCTACGGGGCGGGTTTCAAATGTGAAATTGCGGGAACGGAGGATTTCGAGAGCGTTGCGGTCTATGTAAACGGGCCTGTTCGGAAGATTTGCGTCGATGAAGGCGCTGAGGGTAGTTGGGAGGTCAGTATCGACATCCGGAATAATCAGGTATTTGTCGCGGTAGCGGTCGTGGACATTCTGACGGAACCAGTCGTTAAGGATCCAGGTAGTAGCGACGACATCGACGTCAGGCATAGGGGGGAATTCCTGATCGGTAAGCGGATCCGAGATACCGCAGGTGGTCGCGTAGATGAGAGAGAACAGGGTTCCGTCGCTTCCGGAGATAACGAGGGCATTGTCGGGCATAAGGGCCATCTGGCGGGAGGCGAAATTGATTGCAGAGCGGCATTGGGAGCAGTTCATTTCATGATAGAGCATGCGTGCGTTGCCGTAGAGGTTTGCGATGATGGCGAGGGCGAGAATCCAGGTGAGTGGTTTCCAGTATTTCCTGATGAGGATCGAGACTGAAGCGAGCGCGACAGCGATTGCAATGGCGAGCATCGGGAGGAGAGGATAAAGGAACACGGTGAAGTCGGAGACGTTGTATCCACAGGCAAAGGCGATTATCCAGACGGAATAAACGATGAATCCGACCGCAAGGGCGCGGGAGATACGATCGGGTTTCCAGAGGAGGACGATGAGTCCGACGATGGCGGTAATCAGGGAGATGTTGTCGGGAAAGACTGCATGGGGGATGGAAGATAATCGAATGAGAAAGTCGTCGGGATGTACTCCAAATACGAGGTTGCGATACTGCCAGGCTGTGATGTGTCGGAAGAATCCGTGGAGAGTTTCGGTGTTACCCCAGTCGAGGGTGGGATTCATCCAGCTTATAAAGGGCAGGAAAGAATAAATAAGGATAAGCCATAAGAGCATCCACGTAAGGGATTTCAGCAATGTTTTAAAGGAGAACCACACGCGCGAGATCAGATAGATGATGATAACTGGCAGAATGATCGCGCCGCCGGAGACATGATGGGTAAGGATGAGGCTATAGGAAAGCCCAAGATCGATGAAGTTCTTCTTTGCCTTGTCGATCGGACCTTCTGCAAATTTACGGAGGAAGACGATAAACCAGAGCCAGAAAACGGACTGGAGGAAGATGGCGAGAGAATAGACTTCGCAGACAACTGACTGTGACCAGAGGAGCGGAGTGAAAGCGACAAATATGGAGGCAAGCGCGCCCCAGCATCCGGCGGCGAAGTCGGACAGTCTGTCTTCGCTGATGACCAGCCTGATCGCAAAAGCGGCAGCACGTGCCATCAAGCCGACAGCGAGTGCACTGGTTACTACTGAAAAAAGGACCATAGCGCGTCCGGGAGTCAGCCAGGACATGAATTCAATGAATCCGGATCCCAACACGATGTATGAGGGATAGCCGGTGGGATGAGGGATACCATGGCTCGCGGCGCAGGCGGCGAAGTCGCCTGAGTCCTGGGAGTTATGAGCCCAGGTGATATCAGGTGCGCTGGTAAGGTAATAGACGATAAACGCGACTATTGCCGCGATTATGGCTGGCAGGAAGCTAGTAAAGCTGGATGATTTCGGTGCGGATTGGTCCATCATTCTGCATGCAAGCGGGATCAGCGAGGTTTACTGGACGGTAATAATGTATTATGATTCACCCGCACCTGAGAAACAAACGTCCGGGGGCATACGCGGCACTTAGATGTCAAGCGCGATTGTCTTGACGCCTGTTTCAGGGGTGTGATATTTTACTGACCACAGTTTTACCATCACACATCGTGGGGTTAAATCATGCGCACGTACCTGCGTCTGTCAGTGTTTATTTCAGCGATTATCTGTCTCAGCATTTTATCGGGGATAAGCCCGGTAAGGTCCGATTCCTACACGATTTATTACGAATCCGAACGCGACGGGGAGCCGGCGATATACCGATGGACCGGCGATGACGCTGTCGCGGTTACGGATCCCGGTTGTACGCATCCATCGGTTACAGCCGACGGGTCGATGCTTGTGTATACCCGTATCGAGGAGACACTCTGGGGACGGTTCTGGAATGTCTTCTACATGGTGAACGGGGAGGAGCACAAGCTGTCGGCGAACGAGATATATGACGAGATGGAGCCGGTGATAAGCCGAGACGGGACGTTCGCGGCGTATACCACAATGCGCGCGTACAATCTCGAAATCATCACGTTGTCGTTAAACGCGAACGATCTTCAGTATCGAATAACGGAGAATGAGAAACCGGATGAGATGCCGGCGCTGGCGACGGGCGATGAGTGGGTTTACTGGACGGGCCGTACGGGCGTGAACTCGTACATCTTCCGCGCTCCCGGACATGGTGGTGCTCAGGAGCGGATCACGACCGATGCGATAGCGTGGGAGGAGCATCCGAGCATCACAGCCGACGGGCGATATATCGTCTATTCCGCCATAACGAAGGAGGATGTGGTGGAAGAAGAGGAGATGGAGGAAGAGGATGTTGACGAGTCTGTGGGAGACAGCTCGATCGACCGTGAGCTAGTGGCTTCCGCCTCAAAGTATCCGTGGATGGCCGAGGACACGACTGAGGAAGAAGAGGAAGACATCGGGGATTCCGAACTGGAAGACAGCGAAGAGAGCGAGGGAGATGGTCCTCAGCCGATGGAGGGCAACTCAGACATCTGGATACTAGACCAGACAACAGGAGTGCGGACTCGTCTTACGACAGATGAATCGTGGGAAGGTCATCCGAGTATATCGGCGGACGGAATGGTGATTGTGTTCACATCGGACCGTGACGGGAATTACGAGATTTACCGGATGAACAGCGACGGGTCGGGGTTAATGAGGTTGACGGAAAACGAAGTGGTAGATGATTACGCGACGATAACGTGATTGATATACACCATCAGTATGAATACAGGTTATGGATCAATCTATAACTGCAGACCATTCTGCGTTGCAGTTGTAAGCAAAAGGGAAAGACCGGAGAAAGATACATCGTAAAAACCCCCGAGCCTCCATGAACGACAGGTTTAAAGCCAGACCCGCTATTGTATCCCGACGGGACTGGATTACCGCTGCGTTTCTGGCAGTAGCTTCCCTGACGCTGTACCTGTTTCTGCCTGCAGGCTGGCTGCATTGCGACACAATTCCGATTGCGGCGGATCTGCCCGGCACATGGAAGCCCTTCCTCGGAATTCATCCGCATCATCTTCTTACCTTTCCCCTCGCCAAGACCGGTTACTATGTCGCATATTCAATACTTCTATTGTTCAATCCGGAAGGGGAACTGGCCCCGCTAATATGGCTGCAACTGGTTTCACGATTCTCCGGCGCGCTTTGTGTCGGGCTGACGTATGTGACAATCAGGAAATTATATCCGCAGTCGCCTTACGCGCTTCCCACCACGATCGCCTGCACTTTCGCCTATTCGTTTCTGCATTTTTCACTGGACGGGTGCCGTTATCTACCCACGCTTTTCTGGATCTGGCTTACATATTTCCTGCTTCCATGGCATCCTGCTCCCCTTAAGGAATACATTCCGTCTATCTGCGCATTCGTTTTTTCAGTACTCATGCATCAGCTGGCGATTTTCACAATATTAGCCCTGGTAGTCCACAGCATCTGTTTTACTGAATCCGAATCACCGTCATCAAGGGAGCGAATAAGATATGGCGTAAAAATCGGGCTGATATCCGCCATCGCAGTTTTTATCCCCTATGCCTTAATTGGTGGCTATGCCAGTTGGGCTTACTTCAATCTCTCGGAGCAGACCGAGTACTTCAAGCCAGAGAGTTTCCTGGACATGCTCCTCTATTACGGGACGCACGGGGAGACCTACTGGGCTGAGGACATCTACAGCGGTTTCCTCGAGGATGCACTTGCATTCCTTCCGCTTTGGATACCGAGGCACCAGACATATCTCGGGCTGCACGTGCCGCTTTCCACACTAGCCGCTCTTGGCCCGGCGATTATCTCGATCTGGACCGCCCTGAATTTCCGGCGCATGCCGGTTAATATCCGCTACGCAGTTCTTGTCACACTCAGTGTGATGCTTCTGTATTTCCTTTTCCAGATCTGGTATGCGCCATGGTTCTACTTTTTCAAGCTGTTTATCTTCATGCCGCTTTTAATCTTCATGGTCTCGGGACTCGAGACAATAAGGGAAACACGGTCTGGCAAGGTGACCAATTTTGTACAGGCGCTGTACTGGTTATGGGTACTCCTGCTCATCTGGGTCAACATGAGCGGCCTGAAGCACGAATGGGAAATCGCAGGAATTCCCGGACCATTTTAAAATGCAGGATCCGGACTTCTTGTCGCAGAAGCTGAAGTTCGCAGTTCTGCAAATTCAGCAGTTGCGTCTTCGTAGATCCACACTACGGTTCCCTCCTCGGCATTTTCAATCCGGCGTATGTTCTCCTCGGTCTGGAGACCGCCGTGGATGACTTCGATCTCGACATTTTCCATTTCGGACGGATAATCGAGCTTCAGCATCTCACGGAGACCGTTTTTTAGCAGCCATGCGCCGATATAAGCTTCGGGGACATTGAAGGCGAGGAGTTTAGTGCGCGAGATGCCCCACTCGCTGCTGTATTCATCCACAAGCACCTTAGTCGATTCGCGCGCGCTCCTCAATGTGTAACCGGCCTTCTGCCAGGGGTAGTTATTCTGCTGGAGGTTGAGGAAAAAAGCCGCGAGGAAAATCGCCATGAGAATCGGGATTACTTTCGCGAAGCGACGCCTGAAGGGGGCAGTGAATATCGAGCTTATGAGCAGGGCGTGGAAGATCGAGGGAACATACAGGAAACGGCTGTTCTGGAGAGCGCCGCCGGCGATGCCGAGATGAGCGGTCGGGAGAACATTGATAAAAATCGCCAGGATGCAGAACAGTGCGAATTTTCTATCGGTAAACAGTATAAGGACTACCGGGAGCAGTAGGATGATCCACATCGCGATAATCCACATGATTTGACAATTTTCGAATAACGACCAGTTGACCGGCATTAACAGAACGACAAACGGTTGCCAGAAAAGGTGATAAAGGAATCCAATAAGCAGATTGTCTTTGGACTCTTCGGGGATATAAGCTCCGAAGTTGCCGAGGATTATCCATCGTGCGGCGAACAGGATGACCATCATGATGAGGAACGGGATAGTCCGTTTTATGCGAAGGCTTATCGTCTCGGGGCAGTCGACAGGATGCAGTGCGGGGAAAAGCTCATAGAGAAGGATCGCAAGAGGGAAGACAAAAGCCTGCTCTTTGACAAGGCATGCGATTCCGAACAGAATGATCGACCAGATTTTCGTACTACGGCGAGTCCCCTGCCCCGTTTCGGAGTTGATATAGAGCGCGAATGACCAGGCGAGGAGCGCTCCGCAGAGAACGTCGAACCGTCCCGCGACCCAGGTAACCGCTTCGGGATGTACGGGATGGATGGCGAAGGCAAGTCCGGCGATGAGGCCCGCCCAGGGACGTCGGATAAGCAAGTCAGCGATACGCATGACGCCGAGTGAAGTGAGAATGTGGAGGAAGATGTTTACGGAATGGAACCATGCAGGATTATCGCCAAAGAGGTGCCAGTCGAGGGCGAATGATGCGATGGCAATGGGTCGGAAATAAAGGCCGCGCGAGCCGATGTCGAGTACGGAGCCTTTCTCGATGCCGTAAAGGATCGCGAAATCGTCACAGAGGAATCCGGAATTGAAAATTGTCGCGTACGCAGCGATACAGGCGATCGCTATTGCGACAATCGATAGCGGATAAGTGAAGGCACTTCGCGTTTCGTTCTTTTTCAGCCTTGCCTTTTTCCTCATCTGCCTTTAATACTGCTCTCCCGAAAATTAAAATACCTGATAGTATTACCAATACCCGTCGGGCGAGAATTTGACGAGGTAAGCGTCGTACCAACCGTTGGAAGTGTGGAAATCGTCGCCCATGCCGGGATCGAAATCGACGGTGTGCTCGAATCTGCCGGTGACGTAGACGTAGTGATTCTGCGCGACGCCGACACCGAATGCGTAATCGTCGAGGACACTTCCGAACGCCATCGCCCAGACATAAGAGCCGGATGGGCTGAATTTAATGAGGAAGCAGTCTCTTAGTCCTTGTGATGTAAGATTCTTAACACCGGAGCCGGGATCGAAATCGACTTCCTGAGAAAAGTAGCCTGCGACATAGACGTTACCCATGCCGTCGGAGTCGCTGCTCATGGATGCATCAAAGCCAAGCGCGCCGCAACCCCATTGATGGTACCAC
>Ga0272442_10012946_pt1 | contig 10027 bp, 9 predicted proteins | sample SSMForm2O_FD_200262 | JGI IMG/M metagenome (GOLD analysis project Ga0272442, IMG submission 200262) | Marine sediment archaeal communities from Little Sippewissett salt marsh, Falmouth, MA, United States - SSM-Form-2O | ecosystem: Environmental > Aquatic > Marine > Wetlands > Sediment ... | reverse complement strand
GGCTTATGTTTGCCGGCCGTCCCATCCACACCGCACGCGCCGTCAACTGGCCTACCTTCGGGCGACTCGGGAGAGGCGGGGGCACTCCCCGTCATCGGAAAACTTTATACTTTAGGCCTGGCCCCGGTGCCCCACTCTACAGCCGTAACAAACGTGACATGTGTTGGTTGCAGCGGCTTGACCGCGATCGTTTGGCGAACGTACCATCCATGGAACTGGAGAGCGGCGGGCCTCCGCCGCATCTGGATCAGAAGTGAGCACGCAGGGACTGGTATGCCCGGGTACAGTCAGACCGGCGATCACGCCGTTGCAGCCATCCGCCTGACGGCCAAAGATGTCTCGAAGCACCCTCCCGATCACCCCAACGCCCCGGAATCAGCATCCGAACATCGCTGGGCCACTACAGTGAGTATGAACGTTAAGTATTAAATCAAGGGCTGACCCCAGACGAGCGCACATTGCGTATCTGCCATTGACCCTCGGATGTCGCGGTTATACGCTCAGGGATCACTGAGGGATGTAGGAGGCAGCTTATGTCGGCAAGAAAGCGAGAGTCGTCGTCGGGCAGGCGCCCCCGGCGCGGGCGGGTAGCCAAGATTCGGTTGCCGGCTGAGGCATGTTTCTATCGAGAAATGCCATACCGGCAGACATCGACACGGGTATCGGCCGTGACGGACAGCGTTGAGGGTGGGCCAGCGCCGGTGCGGCCCGATGATGGGGAGGGCCGGCAGGCGATACGTTCGGACCTGCTTCTGTGGATTCCCGCAAAGGAGTACGGACGCTACGTCGAAGAGGGCAGGGCCGAGGATCTTGCCGAGGAGTATCCGCTCAGTATCGAGATCGGCGTTGCGGAAGAGGATTTCTGTCACTTTGGGGTAGATCTCCACGTTTCTCCGGAAGACATCAATTTGGTCGTCGAGTGGATCGAGGAACACTACTCGACACTGGGCGAACGAGAACGGCCGCCCCAATGCATCAGCGCTGCTGTGCTCACGAATTGGATTCGAGTCGTGAGCGCGAGGCTGGAAAAGGGCCACGAAGATGGGGCACGGGCAAATCGGCGGCCGGAAGCGGATCGACATGCTGGTGGTGACGCATCCGCACTTTGACCATTATGGAGGTGTGCAGCATCTGATCAAGACGCAGGAATACGCGATTGAGGAGATCGTCTTGCCACCCTTCCGGCACTATGCCGGCAGACCCAGCTCCCACTACTCAGCTCTGTGATTGCCAACCTGAAAGCAATGCGGTAGAAGTTGTAGGTGGATCATCCGGAGAGCGGAAACAGCGATGCGGCGTTGTATGTTCCAAGGCGGCACAATGTAGAGGAGACCGTCCGGCTCCGTGAACGGAAGAACGGGAATTGAAGGAGGACTGCCGATGTCACAGATTGTCGAATTGGAGGATGGCGTGCTGATCGAGGTCGAATCACAACACGGGTTCCAGCCGATGAGCGGCGATGGTAAGCGGCAGAAACTGAAATCCGCGTTGAAGGATATGAAGCCGTTCCTCACGAACTTGGCCGGTGAGTTCCGTGAGTGTATGGACGGCATGAAAGAGACCGCGCGGATCGATCAGGTTGCCGTCGAACTGGGCGTCAGTTTCGAAGCCGAAGGCAGTCTCTTCATAGCCAAAGGCAAGACAGGCGCGAATCTGAGTGTGACATTCACGTTGAAAGCCGATGACAAGAACGTATAGGTCATTCACCACGCCCTGGCCAAGCTCTGTTGTCCGAATCAAGAGTTCGGCCGAAGACAATGGTCACGAGGGGACCGGTGTCGTGTTCCTGGTGCACAATGACTACGCCTATGTGATGACGGCGCGGCATGTGGTGTGCGGCGACAAGGGTATCGGCAGCGACACGGCACTGATAGACGGCCGTAAGGCAGTTGTAGTCGCATCGGGCGGAAACGACATAGACATTGCGATTCTCAAGACGTCGGAGAAGAGCAAAGAACTCGAACCGTTGCCGCTTGCTTCAAGACAGCCGCATAAAGGCGACGATAACCTGTCCGCGCTTCTCTTCGATCAGGCCGAGATCATAGACCTCGATGTCGAGGCCTATGCCGCAGGCTGCAATTGTCAGGCTAAGAGCCTCACTGTCAAAGTGAAGGAGCGCGTCGGTGCGCACGGCTTCTTTCCCAGCCACAGCGGCTCGCCGCTGTTGGACGCGGGCCGCTTATGCGGGATACTGGTGGATCGCAGCGCGAATGCGGACGACGCGCGAATGAACGACGGCCGTGCAACCGATGCCAAGGCGATTCTGATCGATTGCGTTTTGGACTTCTGGGACAAATGCCCGTATGCAGTCGCTGAATCCCTGTATGCATGGCGTCGAACCGAAATCGGTCGAGCCTGTCCGCGACCCGACCTGGAGGCGGATCCGGACAACAGCGGGAGTCGTCTGGTCATCGTCCTTGAAGCAGATGTTTATGGCGAAGGTGTGCGTTATGATGTTTATGCGATCGCGCATGGGGACGGAGGCAAACCGTCGCGACTGACCGGTTCGGAAGACAATGTGCCGGTCACCGGCTATTCGCATGGACGGAGTCCTTGGGCACGCCTTGTTAGCGAGGTTGTAGAGACGTTTGCCTCGGGTGAGCAACCCATGGAACGGGTCGATATCGTGGCATCCACTCGGCTGCTCACGCACGACTTCTATTCCGACGTCAAGTCCTCGGGTCTGGATATTGCCGTTCATCCACTTGACCTGCTGGAATGCGTTCACCTGGATGACGAGCAATGGATTCAGCGGAAAGGGATATGGTGCAAGGGGTACGACACCGCGGTCCTGAAGGAAACGTTGCGTGCGCGGCCGGCCTTCGTATGGATGGATGCCCAAGAACCACCCAAGGCGTTCGAGGAAATGCGGTTTGACGAGCTGCGCCGCTGTGTCGGCGACCTGCGCCGGGCGGGCCGATCGATCATTCTTGTGTTGAACGATATCGAATTCATGAATGGGCTTCGGTCTGTTACCGCCGCGGCCCCGCAGTGGGAAGGAGCCGGCGATGAGTGAAGCAAAAGGGCTGTTTGGCGAGGAGATTCGAGAAGAGCCGCTGACTTGGGGTGTCTTTCCGCCGGCGCCGCCGTGGCGTCGTTTCGATGCGGAGTCGCGCGCTGAAACGCCGGACAAAGCGCCGGACAAAGTGCGCGGCAAGTGCTACGTTACGGATCTCGATGATCTCAATGCGGTCAACGCGGCCATCACGTTGCGGCGTCCCTTGTTGGTGACCGGCCGTCCGGGTTGCGGGAAATCCAGCCTTGCCTTTGCCGTTGCGCATCGCCTGAACATCGAGCGCGAAGTGATCAAGTGGCCGATCTCGTCACGAACACGGGTTGAAGACGGGCTCTATACCTACGACGCTATTCGACGCTTGAACGATTCCCAAATGAAGGGCCCCGACAAAGTGCCGATCGAGCAGTACCTCAAGCTGGGCCCGCTCGGAACCGCGATTGCCGCCAACGGTCCTGTCGTGCTGCTGATCGATGAAATCGATAAAGGCGATATCGATTTGCCGAACGATCTGCTCAATGTCCTCGAAGAAGGCCGGTTTCCGATCAGGGAACTGTCCAGCAGCGAGGAACGGAAGCTCAGCGATATCGAGCTTCCGACACTCCGGTTCGACGACAAGGTCAAACCCACGGACGAAGGCGAGATCGTCTGCAAAGACTTCCCTATTGTCGTTATGACCAGTAACGACGAACGGACCTTCCCCGAGGCGTTCCTGCGTCGTTGCATCTGCCACAATGTTCAACCACCCGGCATGGAGAAATTGGCGGATATAGTTGCTGCTCATTTCGAGAGGAGTCTTGAGGGCGCCACTCGCGCGGAACGGGCCGGGGAAGCCAAAAGGATCATCGAGGAGTTCACGAAGGAAGACGGTAACTACTTGCCGACGGATCGGTTGTTGAACGCTATTCATCTTCTGTTGAATTCGTCGCTCGGTCTCACTCCGGATGAATACGGAAAGCTCGTCGATTCGGGTCGGAACTGATGTCGGACGGATCCACAGGCCGGGAGTTCATGGACGACGCGCAATCAACGCCGGCATTGCGTGATGTCTTCAAGCGAGTGCGTGTGCCGCCAAATCAGGCCGCCGTGCTGGCCGATGCGCTGTGGTTGACGCTCCACGGACTGCCCGTGGTTCCCGAACGGACGAGACGCGCAGCGCAGCGTACCGTGGGGATACCCAAACAGCACACGTCTCCGAAATCCGGCTCAGGCTTGGGGCCGTCTGCGTCGACTTCAGGAGAGACGCCCGGATCGAAGACACCCGAAACGGATGGCGTTGAGGGTTATGCGCCGCCAATTCGCATTGAACCGCTGCAATTGCAGCCGATCAGTATCGAGAATCCGATATGGCACGAGTCGCGCCACTCGAATGACGATCGGGCCGCCGCTGAACGAATCCCGATCGGCCGTCCGCCGTCATTTCTCAATATCCGGCGTCTGAGCCGAACGTTGGGCGTGATCGGACGGGTCGAGGGCAATCCGGATCGGCATGACCTGGACGTTGTTCGTACGGCCGAACGATTTGCGAGCCGGGAGCGTACTCTCGTCTATAGGGACGAGTTTCGTCCGCACCTGAACCTCACGATTCTCATAGATGGTTCAGCGGCCATGCGGCCTTGGGACGCCATGATACAGGATGTCCAGGCGATCTTCCGGCATAGCCGCGCTTTCGCGGAGGTCAGCACGTATACCTGGCATATTGAACGATCGGCGCATGGTGCGCCGGTTCACGATTTCCGGCAATGCGATTCGTTGCGCGGAATCGAACGCATCATCAGAGAGCCCGGCCATGTGGTTCAACGCACGGGCGCGCAGATTGTGCTGATTGTATCCAATTTTGTTGCGAAACGATGGCGCACGCCCGCGGTCAGGCGGCTGCTGTGGGACTGGACCAAGTCCGCCCATGTTTCGATTATGCCGCTGCTGTCACAGCGTTTCCGGCCGCGAACAGCATTGGGCGGAGCGCAGTTGGCGGATTTCACGCGGTCCTCGGCCGAAGTCGGCGCGGCCCTGGACGGGACCGTGCGGAACGTATTCTGCCGGGAACCCGACCCGGACAACTGGGTCAAACTGACGTTGGTCGCCCCGCATCAGACGGGCTTTCTTCAGTGGGCCGGGTTCATGGCCCGCCGTAAGCGGACCTGTACCGGGTTCTATCTGCCCCTGGATCCGGGACCATTGACTCTGACGCGGCCGGAAGTCGGCTCCGCCGCCGCAAGCGACTCGCTACGGCCGCTGTTCGAATTCTGGCGTGGCGCAAGCGAAGCGGCTCGAAAAATGACGTTGCTCACGTCGGTTGCGGCGCTCTTCACGATCCGGCTTCCTTATCTGCGTATGCTGCGTGGCGCGTTTTTGCCGGATGCCTCAGCGGAAACGGAGGCCGAGCTCATTCTCTCAGGCTTATTGCAGCCGGAAGCCGGGTCGGACGGTGCCGACGTTGCCGCGGACGCGGTCACCTACGAGTTTGTCAACGGCGCCGTTCAGAAACGCCTGAAAGAGGAGTTGGAACGTGATCCGTGCCTGGGAAAGACCGATACGATACTGGAAGTGCTGCAAACGCAGATCAGTCAGTATTCCAAGGAAACAGCGCGTGATACAAAGCAGAAGACGCCCAGCGGATTTGCGAGGTCGGCGGCGGACGGCGATGGCAAGAAAAGGCTGGGAGTCCGAAAGCCGAGCAGCTCAGCGTTACGTGTTCTGGAGATGCTGACTGAGCCACAACGGCGCCGATGGTCCTGGGTTGTATCGAGCCGTGATACCAAGGCGCTCAACGGTCTTCTGCTACAGGCCGACCGCTGCCGGGCGGATGGGGACGTCGACGGTGCTTTGGCCAAGATTGACGCGGCGCATGAGGTTGCCGTCTCAACTGATTTCGGTGACGGGACCGGTTTCGTGTTGGAAGCGCTGGACTTGTATCGTGCGGCATTGCGCTTGCCTGAGCTGATCGCGCGATCCGGGCCCGCCCAATTCGTTGAGCCGACCACCGGAATGATTCTTGCTCGAATTCCCGCAGGCAGATTTCTGATGGGTTCGCCGCAAGGCGAAGCCGGAAGAGAAGACCGTGAAGGGCCGCGGCATGAGGTGACGATAACTCACGATTTCTGGATAGGGCTGTATCCTGTGACACAGGCACAGTACGAGCAGATAGCCAAGACGAACCCCAGCAAGTTCAAGGGCGCCGAGCGTCCGGTAGAACGGGTGAGTTGGGAAGAGGCAAGAGAGTACTGCGCGGCGCTGACAGATACGGCTCGCAAGGCCGAGTTGTTGCCGACGGGCTACGAGATTCGTTTACCTACCGAGGCGGAATGGGAGTATTGCTGCCGGGCGGGAACGCAAACGGCGACGGCGTTCGGTGATGACTTGAGCAGCGCGAAAGCAAACTTCGACGGCAATCATCCCTATGGTAAGGCGGAGAAGGGAGTCTATCTTGAGGAGACCAGTGATGTGGGGAAGTACGCGCCGAATGCATGGGGCCTATACGACATGCATGGAAATGTGTGGGAATGGTGTTTGGACGGTCAACGCGAGTATACGGCTGAGGCGCAAACGGATCCGGTAGGTCCAATGGAGGAGGGCCGCTACCCCGTGTCCCGCGGCGGGAGCTGGAACGACCTCGGCAGGAACTGTCGCTCAGCGTGCCGGAACGCGGGCGATCCAGGCAATCGCAACGACGACCTGGGCTTTCGTGTTTGCTTGGCCCGCAGTCCTGGCCGGAGCAAGTCCTGAGAGATCGGGTCGTGTGCGAGGCGCCACAGCGCCGGTCCCCGTGCGTTAGCCGGGGACGCACCGGACCGATCGGCGGTGTGCAAGAAGAGAGCGGCATTGCACGGCGAGTGAGGAAGTAGTACGAACGTACAACGGAAGAACTTGTGAAGATCAAACTGATAGCAATTGATGTCTTGGATACGGGCGACGGGGAACGTGATTTGAATGCGTTTTTGGGTTCGCATCGCGTTCTGGCATTGAGCAAGAAATTGGTTTGTCTCAACGAGCGCGCGTATTGGTTGTTCTGCATCGAGTATGCCGACGCATCCTCGCCACGGCAAACGGGCGAGAACAAGAAGTCCAGAATCGACTACAAAGAGCTTCTCAGTCCTGAAGCGTTTCAGCGGTTTGCGCGGCTGCGCGAAGTGCGCAAGGCACTCGCGGAGCGAGACAAGACGCCGGTCTATGTCGTTTCCAGCAATGCACAACTTGCGGCGATTGCCAAAAAGAAGATCACGACCGTCGAAGCACTGAGTTCTATTGAAGGGTTTGGCGATGCGAAGATCGCCAAGTATGGCCCCGCGCTCCTGAAGTGTATCGAGGCTGAGGGCGCGGGTTCGGATGAGGAACCGGAATCATGCGGCGAATAGGCAATCTCTACGGTCATATTGCCGATTACGAGAACCTGCTCGCCGCGTTTCACGCCGCCGCGCGCGGCAAGCGGGATCGAGCTGAAGTTCAAGAGTTCGCCCGGCACTTGCCGGATCGTATCGGGCGATTGCGAGATGAGCTCTTGGCTGAAACCGTTCATTTGGGAAACTATCATTACTTCCTGATTCACGATCCGAAGCAGCGACGAATCTGTGCCGCGGAATTCCGTGAACGTGTTCTTCATCATGCGGTCATCAATGTGGTGGGCCTATATCTTGAGCGGCCGCTGATCGATCACACGTTTGCTTGTCGCAAAGGCAAAGGGCAACTGCGCGCGGCGCGGTTCGCGCAGGATTGCGCGCGGCGATTTCCGTTCTTTCTCAAGATGGATATACGGAAGTATTTCGACAGTATTGCGCATGCGACGGTTCGCGATCAACTGGGGCGACTATTCAAAGATCCGGCGTTGCTGCGGTTCTTCGATAGATTGCTGGACACTTACGAAACACGGCAGGGGCACGGGTTACCAATCGGCAATTTGACAAGTCAGTATTTGGCCAATTTGTATCTGAGCACGTTCGACCACTATGTGAAACAAGTGTTGCGGTGCCGTGCCTATGTTCGCTATATGGATGATTTGCTTCTGTTCGGCGCCCGACATGAAGTGAACTCTTGGCAGGAGTCGGGTGCAGCATTTCTTGCCGAGGAGCTTGGACTGGAAGTGAAGAATGGCGGGTTCACCAACCGGACGGCGCACGGTTGTGATTTTTGCGGATACCGCGTTCTTCCGATTCGCCTGGGTTTGGCGCGTCATGCGGCAAGACGCATGCGGCGCAAATGGATGGTTCTGGAACGCGCGTATACGATGCATGGGATCGGCGCGTTGGAGCTGCAATCGCGAGCCGCCGCACTTTTCGCCTTTGCGGAAACTGCGGACAGCGGCGTGTTTCGACGGAATTTGGCGCGCGCTTCCATTCTGGGAGAGCGCGCATGAGACGATTTTGGAGAACGAGTCAAGGGCCGCAACCCCGTGAACCGCGGCGGGAGCTGGAACAACAACGGCAGGAACTGTCGCTCAGCGTACCGGAACGCGAACGATCCAGGCAATCGCAACAACAACCTGGGCTTTCGTGTTTGCTTGGCCCGCAGCCCGAACACCGGTCCCGGATGGGAAGGAAGGCTGGTCGGACCGCTCGTTATCCTGTCCGCGGTGAATGCCGCGGCAAACATCCATGGGCGTCGCGGCTGGTAGCCGGTCGGAGACCGAAGTCGAAGGCCGCGACGCTCTTTTTGCAGCGGTGGCGCTGTAGTACGCGGAAAGCATAGGGATTCGAATGATGGACGAAACTAGCGGGGTCTTGTCTCGAAGCGACCGGGTCTGGGCCGAGACAGGTTTGGCGGCATGGCCTGAATTGGAGAGGGACGACGCATACGAAGTGGAACGTCGCCGTTTGCGTGTGCAGGCCGGTGTGCTCAAGGGTTGGACGGCATGGCGACTCAGAGACTACGCCGAAAGCGCGAATGCCTTTCTCGCAGCGCTCGATCACGAGCATCGTGAGCGCGAGCTCAATGAATGGGTGTTGCGCCATCTGCTTGAGCATGCGGACGATTACTTGCCGCCGCCACGCAGCGGATGTCATCCGAACCGCATTCTGCGTCAGGATCCGGATGATCCGACGCGTCTTCGGGAAGGGTTCTTGGCAAGTCGAGTGCCTGCCAATCCATACGATCCCGCCCACGAATCAGCATTGCGGTTGTTGCACCGGCTGCTCTTGGCCGAGCCGAACCTGCTCAGCGAAGCGGCGGCTGTCTACTCTGCATATCATGCCGGAGTTGAGCTCAACACAGGAATGGTTCTGGCACCGATCCAACACGGCGAGTTCACGATGGGTTCGCCCGAAGATGAAACAGATCGAGATGGTGATGAAGGGCCGCAGCATGAGGTGACGATAACTCACGATTTCTGGATAGGGATCCATCCTGTTACACAGGCGCAATACGAGCAGATAGCCAAGACGAACCCCAGCGAGTTCAAGGGCGCAGAGCGTCCGGTAGAACAGGTGAGTTGGGAAGAGGCAAAAGAGTACTGCGCGGCGCTGACAGACATGGGTCGCAAGGCTGAGTTGCTGCCGACGGGTTACGAGTTTCGTCTGCCTACCGAGGCGGAATGGGAGTATTGCTGCCGGGCGGGAAGCCAAACGGCGACGGCCTTCGGTGATGACTTGGGCAGCGCGGAAGCGAACTTCAACGGCAACTATCCCTATGGGAAGGCGGAGAAGGGAGTTTATCTTGGGGAGACCAGTCATGTGGGGAAGTATGCGCCGAATGCATGGGGCCTATACGACATGCATGGAAATGTGTGGGAATGGTGCTTGGACGGTCGACGCGAATATACGGATGAGCCGCAAACCGATCCGGTAGGTCCAATGGAGGAGGGCCGCAGCCCCGTGAGCCGCGGCGGGAGCTGGTACAGCTACGGCAGGGACTGTCGCTCAGCGTGCCGGTTCGCGTACGCTCCGGGCAATCGCCTCAACAACCTGGGCTTTCGTGTTTGCTTGGCCCGCAGTCCGGGCTGGAGCAAGTCCTGAGAGATCGGTTCGTGTGCGAGGCGCCACAGCGCCGGTCCCCGTGCGGTAGCCGGGGACGCACCGGACCGAT
>Ga0272442_10012945_pt1 | contig 10028 bp, 8 predicted proteins | sample SSMForm2O_FD_200262 | JGI IMG/M metagenome (GOLD analysis project Ga0272442, IMG submission 200262) | Marine sediment archaeal communities from Little Sippewissett salt marsh, Falmouth, MA, United States - SSM-Form-2O | ecosystem: Environmental > Aquatic > Marine > Wetlands > Sediment ... | reverse complement strand
ACAAGATAGGGTCTTACATTATTTAGTCTCGAACCCTTGTATTTAAGTAGAAGAGGAAATTCAAGGAAAGACGATTCAATAACCTGGTTTTCATCATATACAACAGTCGAAGTATAGTAGTTAAGTTTACGCTGACCGAAGGATACGCCGGGAAGAAACCTGATATCCCAGTAATCTGCCGGATGATAATCAATTACTATCTGGATATTAATTCCGGGACTGAGGAAGGCCACCTCAGGATACAGCGAATCAGCAGCATAATAATCCTGGTCGGGAGTTACCCTGAAATCCATAGTATTAAAACCAATACTGAAACCAAAATGTACGGGCTTTTCATCATACCATGATCTGTTCATCGGCTTCTTTTTCTGAGCCGATGCACCCGCTGAGAGAAATAAAAGACAGAGTAAGAATATTGCACTGTATGTCCTGCCCTGTTTATTCAAGTTTTTCGTTTATCTGTTTAGTATATTTAACTGATAAGCTTATATTTTATTGTCTTACCTGCACCCTGTATATATGGTGGCAACACCTCCTGTTAGCCTCCTCTGACGTAATTCCCTGAATCCTATACTCCCCATAAGCTTCAGAAAACCATCTCCTTCAGGAAAAGAAGAAACAGAATCGGGCAAATAGTTATAGGCTGCCTTGTCTTTGGAAAACAAGGCTCCGAAAAATGGAAGGATTTTATGAAAATAAAACCCATAAATATATTTAAAGGGAAACTTCGATGGCCTGGAAAACTCAAGAATCATTACAACACCATCTTTCCTGAGAACGCGATACATTTCTGATAATCCTGCTTCCGGATCTTCAAAATTACGTATACCAAATGACACCATTACAAGATCATATGTCGAATCATCAAAAGGCAATTCCTCCGAATCACCAATCATCAGTTCAATTCTCTTATTGAGTTTTTTCCTGTACAGTTTCTTTCTTCCTTCTTCCAGCATTCTCTGAGATATGTCTATTGCTGTCACCTTTTCAGGCTTCAGGCGGAGAGATTCAATCGCAAGGTCACAGGTACCTGTTGCCAGGTCAAGTATTTTCAAAGGCTTAATCCTTTTTGCCACTTCATTGATTGCTTTTCTTCTCCACTGCAGATCAGTGCCAAAAGACAGGAAATGATTGAGGAAATCATATCTCCAGGCGATGCTGTCAAACATTATTCTTACTTCCTCTTTCTTGCGCATCAGGTTTTAATTAAAAAGTGCAAATATATAATTTAATAAATGAGACAGGTAATTCTTACATCTATATTTAGGTATTTAGTAGCTGTAAAATTCATATTTTCTTTGCTGGTCAAAGATGCGTATTTTTGTCATAGTATTAACCAGATAATATTGATATGAATAAAATTGCATTGATCACCGGTGCCACATCGGGTATAGGACTGGCAACGGCAAGAAAGCTTGGAAGCAGCAATATTGATTTAATAATCACCGGCAGAAGGAGAGATAGACTTGAGGAACTCAGAGATGAGCTTACAGGCAAAATTAGCGGGATAAGAGTTCTTGTTCTTGATTTTGATGTCAGGTCGCTTACGGAAGTTGTTGAAAATCTGGGTAATCTTGATAAAGATTGGCGTGATATTGATATACTGGTAAATAATGCCGGCCTGGCAGTCGGCCTCAACCATATAGATGATGGAGTAATTGATGACTGGGAACGGATGATTGACACCAATATTAAAGGTCTTTTATATGTGACCAGGGTTGTTAGCCCGGGTATGGTTGAAAGAGGAAGAGGGCATATACTTAATGTCGGCAGCATTGCCGGAAAGGAAGTATATGAGAACGGGAATGTATATTGTGCAACGAAACACGCGGTTGATGCCCTCTCCAGGTCAATGCGTATCGACCTGGTTAATCATGGTATAAAAGTTAGCAATATTGCTCCCGGATTGGTTGAAACAGAGTTCTCCGATGTTCGCTTTAAAGGCGACATGGAAAAAGCTAAGAAACCCTATGCAGGTATGAAGCCACTAACCGGGGAAGATGTCGCCGATGTTATCAACTATTGCATTAATCTTCCCGATCATGTAAATATTAATGATGTAGTAATAATGCCGACAGCTCAGGCTGCTTCGACAATTATTCACAGGACCTGATTTATATTAACCATGCAAATACTGATGATATGTACACACACTCCTATCTAAGCAGCATTGTAATATCCATCTTCGAGAAAATGGGTTGTAGCAGGAAAGATGCATCAACCATAACCGAGATCCTGTTAAAAGCCGAACTCAGGAATATTGCTTCTCACGGTATCCTCAGGATTAAGGACTATCATCTACTCTGGAAGGAGGGCAGAATAAACACCTCGCCTGATATAAAAATTATATATGAAACACCCACAACAGCGGTGGTAGATGCCGATAATTCCTTTGGCATGGTTGGCGCGAGACGATCAATGGAAATTGCCATTGAAAAAGCATCAGTAGCGGGATCGGGCTGGGTAAGCACACGTAATTCAAATCATTTTGGTATAGCCGGCTATTATGCAATGATGGCCCTTGAGCACGATATGATGGGACTATGCCTTACAAATGCAAATCCCTCGGTCGCTCCTACCTTTTCAGTCGAGAGGATGCTAGGCACCAATCCAATTTCACTGGCTGTGCCGGCTGGCAAGGAACCCGATTATGTAGCCGACTTTTCCACAACTCCTATAGCAAGAGGTAAAATAGCCATTGCCGAAAAAAAAGGAGAAATGCTCCCGGATGGTTTTGTACAGGATGATAAAGGTTATTCCAGCCAGGATCCGTCCATTCTGAGGAGAGGTGGGGCAATACTCCCATTGGGAGGAGATCGAGTGCATGGATCGCATAAAGGATTCTGCCTCAGTTCAATGGTAGACATTATGACAGGTGTTATAAGCGGAGCAAATTTTGGTCCTTTCGTACCTCCTGCAGTAGCTTATCTGCCTCGTAAAGATAAAGAGGTTGGGAAAGGAACCGGTCATTTCTTCGGGGCAATCAGGATAGACGGTTTTATGAAACCTGATGAATTCAGGGAAAGAATGGATGAATGGATAAGAACCTTTAGAAATGGGAAGGCAGCTGAAGATCAGGAAAAAATAATTATTCCCGGTGATCCGGAAAGAGAAGCCGAAAATAGAATAATGAAGGAAGGTATCAACCTTGTTCCTGCAGTCCGTGATGATCTGAAAGCGGTGGCTGATGAATTAGGTGTCAAGTTTAATTAATCAAAATAAATCTAAATCATTTATGCTAAGCATTCTCAACAATCGAAAAACAATAAGAAAATATAATACTGATGATGTAGATCAGGACTTGCTAAATGAACTTATTAATTCATCCTGCAGGGCATCAACTACTGGTAATATGCAGGTCTACAGCATAATAGAAACCCGAGACAGTGAGATGAAGGAAAAACTTGCTCCCTGTCATTTCAACCAGCCAATGGTTACCGAAGCACCTGTGGTACTGACCTTTTGTGCTGACTTCAACAGGTTCAATAAATGGTGCAGACAAAGAAAGGCTGAACCCGGTTATGATAATTTTCTTTCATTTATGACTGCCGCTATTGATGCAATAATAGTAGCTCAGACCTTTTGCGTAGCAGCTGAAGCAAAGGGCCTTGGTATTTGTTACCTGGGAACAACTACCTATATGGCTGAACAAATTATTGACATCCTCAAACTTCCAAAAGGTGTCGTACCCGTAACTACCATAAGCCTGGGATGGCCGGCAGAAGATCCTGAACAGGTCGACAGGCTTCCCTTGAATGCTATAATGCACAGGGAGAAATATTGTGACTATTCAGAGCAGGAAATTGATTTGTATTACGCTGAAAAAGAAGCCAGGGAGGATTCAAAACAATTTATCGCAGAGAATAACCTGGAAACCCTTGCCCAGGTCTTCACAGATGTCAGATATAAGAAGCAAGACAATGAGACGTTCTCCAAATTACTACTGAACGTACTCAAGAAACAAGGATTCATGTAGTACAAAGTCTTCAGTCTCCAGTCTCCAGTCTCCAGTCTCCAGTCTCCAGTCTCCAGTCTCCAGTCTTCAGTCCTCAGTCTTCAGTCTGCAGTCTTCAGTCCTCATAATTGCGGACTGCGGACTGCCGACTGTTGACTGCTGACTTACCCATTCACATCACCTTCGCATAAAAGGTTCGCATAAAACTTCGCATCATTAGAAGCGCTTAGTATACCCGTGACAATAGGGTAAAGTTCCCTTTTCAAAATAGTAGTCCTGGTGGTATTTCTCTGCCTCATAAAACTCGCTCGCTTTTGTAAGCTCAGTAGCAATATCATAACCCTTTTCTCTAAGGATATTCAGCAATTTCTGAGCTGTCTCTTTCTGGTAATCATTCAAAAAGAAAATACCCGATCTGTATTGTTCTCCGATATCAGGACCCTGTCGGTTAACCTGGGTAGGATCATGAATCTCAAGGAAAGTTCTTACAATATCTTCATACGATACATCATCCGGATCGTAGACCACCTTTACAGCCTCAGCATGTCCTGTTCGGCCTGTGCATACCTCCCTGTAGGATGGATTCTTGACATGCCCGCCTGTGTAACCTGAAACTACAGATTTTACACCATCCATTTTCTGAAGATAATATTCTACTCCCCAGAAACAACCTCCGGCGAGAATAGCGGTCTCGTACCTGCCTTTTTGCAGATCATCGGCAACAAAATCAACCGATACAGAATTGACACAGTGACGCAGGTCCTTGTCAGTAAACCCCTCCCCTTCGAAAACATGACCAAGGTGCCCTCCACAGTTGGCACATACTATTTCTGTTCTCATGCCATCAGCATCAGGTATTCGTTTGATGGAACCGGGAATCTCATCATCAAAACTGGGCCAGCCACAATGAGAATCAAATTTATCATCTGACCTGAAAAGAGCCTGCCCGCATTTCTTACATAAATATGTACCATCTTCTTTCATATTGGTATACTTACCCGTCCATGCTCTCTCAGTACCTTTATTTTCAATTACATAAGTCTCAAACTCACTCAGAAAATTAAATCTTTCTTCCTGACCACTCATTTTATTTGCCATAACTGACAGTATTAATATTATTACAAATTTATATATAGTCTTCATCATTCTAAGCATTGATTTCATTTTCTTATACAATTATTATACCTGTTTTGTTCTTGCTTACATTATGATAAAAAACAGGAACATGGCACCTCTGTGCTTCTCTGTGTTTCTCTGTGTTCTCTGTGTTGAAAAAAATGTTATGTAACAATCATCAATCAATCTATCGTCAAAAAATTATTATGTAGTTTTACATAAGAAAAAATTTATCACAAATAATAAACTCATGAAATTGAAAAGAATTACTGCTCCGGTATTAATGGTTTCTGCGTTGATACTTTTTACAGCTACCATCAATCCGGCACAGGCTCAAAGAGGAAAAAGAAATTCCGAACCTGCATCAGATGAATTCACTTTTAATTCATCAATGTTAAGTGCACTAAAATTCAGGCTAGTTGGACCGGCAGCTTATTCCGGAAGGATAGCTGACTTCGCAGTGAATCCTGAAAATCCCTCTGAATATTATGTTGGTGTTGCATCCGGTGGACTATGGAAAACAGAGAATAAGGGAACAAGCTTTAAACCTGTTTTCGATAATAAACCGGTTTTCTCAATAGGCGCACTGGCTATTGATCCTGTCAATCCTAATATTGTATGGGTTGGAACAGGAGAGAATAATTCCCAGAGAAACCTGGCCTATGGTGACGGAGTTTATAAATCAACCGATGCCGGTAAATCATTTACCAATATGGGTCTCAAAGAATCTGAGCATATAGGTAAAATTATGATCGACCCAAGAAATACTGATGTTGTTTATGTTGCTTCTCAGGGACCGGTATGGGGACCTGGTGGTGACAGAGGTCTTTATAAAACAATAGATGGTGGAAAAACATGGGAGCAGATTTTGTTTGTTGGTGAATACACAGGTATCTCCGATATGGAGATGGATCCAAGAGATCCGGACATTCTATATGCTGCTGCCCACCAGAGAGAACGCAGGGTTTATTCCAAAATAAATGGAGGGCCTGAATCAGCTATCTATAAATCAGTTGACGCCGGTAAGACATGGTATAAACTCAAGCGTGGACTGCCTTCCGGTGATGTAGGAAGAATAGGTCTGGCAGTTTCTCCTGCCAACCCTGACATCATTTATGCCATGATTGAACTTCCGGGTAGCACGGGAGGATTCTATCGTTCTAACGATATGGGTGAAAGCTGGACAAGGATGAGTAATGAAGTAGCAGGCAGCCCACAGTACTATATTGAGATCTATGCCGATCCCGCTGATCCCGATCGTATTATATCAATGGACGTAAGAAATATGGTTAGCAACGACGGTGGAAAAACATGGGAGCGACTGGGCGAAAAAAATAAGCATGTTGACAACCACGCACTATGGATTGACCCTGATAATACTGACTATTACCTTATGGGTTGCGATGGTGGTATATATGAAAGCTGGGATAGAGGACAGAACTGGGTATTTAAGTCTAATTTCCCGGTAACACAATATTATCATGTTCGCACCGATAATGCACTTCCCTTTTATAATATATACGGAGGTGCACAGGACAACGGATCCTGGTATGGTCCAAACAGGACCATCCGCAGGTACCTGGTTAACTCAGATTTTATTTATACAATAGGTGGAGACGGCTATCTTTCTATACCCGATCCTGACAATCCTAATATTCATTATTGCGAATCACAGTATTGCGGATTGAGGAGGTATGACCATAATACGGGTAACAGTATATCTATTAAGCCACAACCTGTCGAAGATGAGGTGTACAGGTTTAACTGGAATACACCCTATTTTATCAGCCCCCATAACAGTACAACCCTTTATGTAGCTGCAAATAAGGTACTCAAAAGTACCGATCGCGGTGAATCATGGAAAGAGATCAGCCCTGACCTCACCAGGCAGCTTGATGTTGACCTGCTGCCAATGATGGGTAAAATATGGCCCCCTGAAGCAATAGCTAAAAGTCTGTCTACATCACCCTTCGGTAATATATTTGCCCTCGCAGAATCACCAATTGAACAGGGAGTTATTTATGCCGGAACAGATGATGGCCTGATCTGGAGAACCGACAATGATGGTGGTGACTGGATAAAGTACTCCAGCTTCCCCGGAGTTCCGGATATGACTTTCGTTAACTATGTCCTGCCTTCACAGCATGACGCCAATACTGTATATGCATGTTTCGACGGACGAAAGAATGCAAGTGATTTCACACCTTATATAATTAAAAGTACTGATAAGGGACAAACATGGAAATCAATCGCATCAAACCTGCCCGAAGGAACTATATACGTTATACAGGAAGATCATATTAACCCCGATATTCTCTTTATTGGTACTGAATGGGGTGTATGGGTAACAGTTGATAACGGAGGTAAATGGTTTAAGCTTGGCAACGGTCTTCCAACCATCCAGGTTAAGGACATGGACATACAGGAAAGAGAGAATGATCTCGCTGTTGCAACCTTTGGCAGGGGATGGTATATACTTGACGATTATTCTTATATCAGGCAGATCAATAAGGATGTGCTAAACAAAGATGCGCATATATTTGATATTAAAGACGCCTTGCTTTATTATCCCTCTTCAAATCATGGGAACCAGGGCGAAGTGTATTTCAGAACACCTAATCCCAGTCCGGCAGTAAATATTACATACCATATTAAGCAGGGGTACGAAACACTCAAACAGAAAAGGATGAAAGCACAGCGCCAGGCAGAAAAAGATGGTAAGGAGATTTCATATCCCAGCGACGAGGAATTATTGGCCGAAGCAAATGAAGAAAGAGCTATGCTTGTATTCACCTTTTCCGATGCCAATGGTGATATAATGAGGAAGATTGAAAGCCCCCTGAGAAAAGGAATTGGTACTGTAACATGGGATATGAGTTACGCAGAACGTCGGGGACCTTCAGTTCCCCCGGGTAAATACTCAGTATCAATTGAGAAGTACGTAAATGGAGAATACCATGACCTTGGAGTAAGTAAAGAATTTACTATTAAAACATTGGAAAACAATGCTCTGGGCACTCCCGACTATAAGGCAAAGTTCGAGTTCCTAAAACAGGCAACAGATCTTTATACACAGGTTAACGAAGTATACTCTTATACTAACGATTTGAAGGAGGAAATGGGTAATCTGAGAACAGAGCTGATGGCCACACCGGCAAATACAAATGATCTTATGATTATGGCCAGGGATATTGAAAAGGACCTCAATGATATTATCAGAACTATAAGTGGCCGCCGGTCAGCTAATGTAAGAGTTGATGCTACAGAACCCTCATTAATGAACAGGGTTTATTTTGCTGTGGGTGCCACTTCCGGATCCGATAATAATATTACGGGAGCTCAAAAAGAACAGTATGAGATAGTTAAAACAAAGTTTGAAGAACAATACAGGAAACTGGAAGATATCTATTCTACTGATCTTGTTAAACTTAAGAATGATCTTAACACTGTTGACATAGACTGGACACCCAATATACTGCCGGTCATAAAATGAACAAGTCCGTAATATAGACTGTTTTATCACACAGGAGGGAGCTTACGTCAAAATAATACTCCCTCCTTTTGTGAGATTTTATTATTTTTCTATTTTTGGTACAAAGCTTGTAGTTTAAAATAGTTGAATTTTAAATTATAAGTATATTTTTGTGGGAGTAAAATTGAAAAGATGAAAAGAATTGCAGTCGTATTTGCTGTTGCTTTTGTTCTTGCCCTGGCTCTGAACTCATGCAATAATGAGGTATGCCCGGCATATTCGCAGGCAGATGCAGATATAGAGAATATAGGTTAAACCGGCTGTTTCCCCGGATAAATTGCTTTAATTCAGTAGACGATGAAGAAACTGCTGACTATATTGTGTATAGTGGCCGTTTATATTCCTGTATTCGGACAGGGTGATATAGATGATCAGGATAAGGTATTCTACAGGAACGAGAGGACAATTGGTTTGACTCTTAATTCCAATGGAATGGGAATCAGCTATCGGGAAGGCAAAAGACTGGATTTCCTAAATAAGAGAATTATTGATATCGACTTCAATATCATCAAGCACCCCAAGGAAATTAAACTTTCCAATCCATTTGTTCAGGCCGGAGGAAGTTTCGTTTTCGGAAAGAAAAATGAGCTCTATTCGCTCAGGGGATCAATCGGACATCAACATGAGATATTCAAGAAAATGGACCTGGGTGGTGTTGCTATAAGATATTTTTACTCAGGTGGACCATCACTGGCTTTTGCCAAACCAATCTATTATAATGTACTTTATTATACACCTGCCAGCACATACCAGATAAAGCAGGAGAAATTCAATGAAGATATTCATGACCCCTCATATATATACAATAAGGCCTCATTCTTTAAGGGATTTAACGAAATTAAAGTATATCCCGGGCTATTTGTAAAAGGAGGATTTAATTTTGAATATAGTAAAGAAGACAAGGTTATCCACTCAATCGAACTGGGCACTTCCTTTGAAGCCTACACAAATAAACTTCCTATAATGGCAACCAGCGATAATCGCGCACTGTTTCTTACCCTTTTTGTAAGTTACAGGATAGGTATCATTATAGACCCACTTAACCCCGACGCTAACCGCGTACCTCCTATATTCTTCAGGAGATAAAGTAAGGGGTGCTTATAATTATTGGAATATTGGAATATTGGATTACTGGATTATTGAATACTATTTTAATTTTCCCCTCCTTGAATTCGAAGAATTTAAGGCCTGTACTGAGCCTGTCGAAGTAAGGGGTACACTTTGCCGAGAATGCCGCAAGGCATCCGAAGGTAAAGTGGGGGGTGGTTATTGTTTCCCGCCAACCTTATCAACTTTATAAACCTTATCAACTTCATCAACTTTTTTAAACCCTGCAATTGCACCCAATTCTTATATTGATTATCTTTGCAGACTTAAATATTATAAATAAATATTCACAGAAATGTCAAAAACTAAAGTAGCTAT
>Ga0272442_10012944_pt1 | contig 10028 bp, 7 predicted proteins | sample SSMForm2O_FD_200262 | JGI IMG/M metagenome (GOLD analysis project Ga0272442, IMG submission 200262) | Marine sediment archaeal communities from Little Sippewissett salt marsh, Falmouth, MA, United States - SSM-Form-2O | ecosystem: Environmental > Aquatic > Marine > Wetlands > Sediment ... | reverse complement strand
TGGATATATTATTTGATCAAATGCATCACCAATTGTAATATCCTCGGAGGAAAGTTGTGCTGTTGCCCCAGCATTTACAAGGCCATAGATTGCTTTAATGGTTTCATCAAAGATCTTAATGAAGACATCATCATCTACAAATTGAGCCTGTAAAGGAGGATCATCATTCATATTTTCAACATCATAAGGGGTCGTGCAATTCAACGTAGTCTCAGGGATCCAGCTGAAGACGGTATCAATACTTTGATTCAGTGAGGAAGCAGCCAAATGAGAAATCACATGATCACGAATAGGGGCTATCGTAAAATTATAGACCTCATTCCACGAGAGCAATCCCTGCGAAATTACCAAGCGCACCGCATCTGCTGGCAAAAATGAAACATCTTGAATAGAATCAGGAAGTATTCCATAGACACTACTGTTCACCAGCATCGCATTAACAGTCGTTGTAAGAATTGTTGTAGTAACCGCACGAGTATCAACAGAGAAATCAAGTGAAATATTTTTCTGCGTTGGCTGTGTTGTTGTAGGACTCAGATACTGTAATGACAGCCACCCACGCTCAGAGCCCCCTTCATTAAGCCGATTATTGACATCCCATGTAATCATATCTCCATCTAAAGTCCCTGTTGTGTTCCGAAAGATAAATGTTTGAGGAAGATTCAGTTGATATGAATTTATCCATCCTGGTGTTGGTGCAAATAAAAAGGAATAGGAAACAACTGCTCCTATATCCAACATGCCATCAATGAACAGAGGTGCATTTACAGAACTGTCGAGTTGGAAAAAAGCAGGTTGTAGCGTTGCTTGCAACTGCTCATAAAATGACCCGCTACTGTACACGGGCATAGTAAAATTGACAAGTGTCACATACTCAAACATCTGCTGCAGTTGCTCTTGTAATAGAAGGAATAACTCATATCGTAAAGCACCTAGATCTTCACTAGATGCAGTAGCAATTTCCGCGGCAGTGAACGATTTATAGGTAGTAAGTTTAGAGACATCCATATCAACATCTATCGTAATAGTTGTTCCACTTTCAACAGTAAAGGTAAATACAGCATCAACAATGCTTTCAGGTTCATCAGCAGCAACAAGCTGTACTGGGAGAATAAAAACAAGAAACACTACAACTAAACATAAGAGGAATTTTTTATGAAATTGCATCTGCACCGCACCCTTTCGAGCTATCAGCAAAGAACTCTTGTTTAGTTTAAAAACTTTCTTACAAGCAAAAAAATATATTATGATATCCGGAGTCGAGGTTTACTTCTTTTAGCATTCACAAACATAAGACCACCAATCACAAGGATTCCACCAATGAGAAAGTAAATGGTTATCATATGGCCAAGGAGAAAATAACTAGCAACAGTGGAAACAATCGGAACCATATAGACATACACACTTAATGATGATGCTGTGGTCTTAGACAACAGTATGAACCATATAGTATACGCCACAAATGTAGAACACACTCCTAGAAAAACAATAGCAATTAAGGTGAGAAGAGACACATTTGACACCTCTGAGACCAAGGACGGTGTCACAAAAGGTAGAAGACCTAGACTTCCTAATAACATAGCATAGGTCGTCAGCGATATTGGTGTGTAACGCTCGAGAAATTTCTTGCCAGCAATAGTATATGCTGCTCCAACAATAGCCGCAATAACGACACCAACTGCTCCTAGTAGATAATCAATTTCAAGAGTTGTATCTGGTTTCCCCCAAAGCGTAATAACAATAACCCCTGTAAGAGAAATAATGATACCCGCAGCCATCTGCAAAGAGATGCGTTCTTTGAGATAGAAAACCGCCATAATAACCGTGTAAATTGGGATGGTAGCAATGATGAGACTGGCGACTGCTGGGGAGACAAATTGTTCCCCATAGTTTAAACCAAGATGATACACAATAATTCCAAAGAAACCAAGAAGAAAAATTGGGATGATGTCTCTGCGCTGCAAGGGTGTGAAATTTTTTCTCCTTATCAAATAAAAAACAGAAAAGGTAATACAGACAACAATAAAGCGTAAAATGGTAAGATTGACAGGAGATAGACCCTGATCAAGGGCAAAGAAAATAGAGGGAAACGCAAGCCCCCAGCAAAGAACGGAGATTAAAATCAAGGGGAGAAATCGTAGATTTGGAGAGACCATGGAGCACCGACAACAGTAGAAAATATATAAACTTCATTATAAGAGATAAATAGTGTTACAAAAATTTATAAATCACCAGCTCCTGCCTACTATGTATGAGGGAACTAACAAAAGCACAGTTTACTGTGGGATTTCTCATTTGGTTTGCAATGGGCTGGGCTTGGGTTCGCCAGGCATTAGATGCTATGGATGATCCCATGCTTGCTATTGGTACGTTACTTCTCCAATTTGTTGCCGTGTTTATTTTATCAATAATTATTCTTACTATCTTGGAATGGGTGAGTATTTTTGATTTGAAAACAAATGCAGTGGTCACATTGATTACGATTCTTTCCTTTGCCTTTGTTATTATGTAAAAAAGGTTATTTCTTTGATGAGATAAATCGTCCTCGTAGTGCTTCTTCAATACGACGTTTTTCAGTAATGTCTGTGAGGATAATGATCACACCCGGGCCGCCATCATCAAAGGCTGTAGGAAGAAAACGTACCTTAAATACAACATCTTCATCTTTCTCAATAGGAAAATGCAGTTCACAGGTGCATTCTTTTCCATCAATAGCTTGTTTAATTTTTCCAAGAACATTTCCATGATCTTGATCAGAAAAGACACTCGCATTTTCTATAGATTGCCCAATGATGTCATCCCGATTGTCACCAATAATATCTAAAAATGTATCATTAATTTGGACGATTTTTAGTTTACTATCAACAACAAGAATGCAATCAGATACATAGTTAATAATTGAGGCAATAGGTACGCGTCTTGATGGAAAAAACACCTTTGCTGGCCCAAAGGTGATCATTTCTGCATGGCCCGAGATTAACAAAATATCCAGATATTTTGCTACAGAATTCCTGTTAATACAGATGACTTTTGAAATATCTGATACAGTCATGCCTTTAGGGTTATCCTTTAGAATAGTGCGAATTCTTACCAGTTCTTCACGATAGCATTCCACATCAACACATGTGCTAAAAAGTATTTATGCATTTCGTTATTGATTATCACTTTTGCAATGCAAAGACAGAAAGTTTTAAATAGTAAATTAACAATATAGGTTTTGCCAGGCGTAATTGCATGGCAGAAGTGGTGAAAGGGATCATGACAACAACTCGGTCGGCAAAACTTGCATTCCTCCAACCAAAAATACCTTGCATCCCAATACTTATAAAGGATATAGGGGGAGTTTTTCAACATGCAATCCACCACCTTACTCATCTCTTCCTTCTCAACCAATGCCGACCAATAACCATACCTGGATTTGGCTATCCCATCCAAATCCATTCCCATCCACATCCCTTTCTTTTCACATCCTATTAGCTCGGCACACAAAAGAGGGGTGCCTCATCCTCCTCTCGCAACATCCCATCTCTCCTCTTTTTGAGGGCAGAAGGCACTCCTCCTATCCCATCCAACAATACCACTCTTTTTAAACATACAAAACAATTGGGTTTTTCACCCACTATGAAACGAGAACTCTCATCCTTTGACATCTACGCGCTTGTTTCAGAGCTTCAAGAGTTGAGCGAAAGCCATATCAAAAAAAGCTATCAACTCAGTAAAGACGAGATTCTCATAAAACTCTCTGGAACTGAAACAAAAAAACAGCTCTATGCAAAAAACGAATCTTTTCTCTGTGAAACATCTCAAGAACTTGAGACACCAACAAGACCAAGTACTTTTGCAATGACATTACGAAAATATCTCGCCAATGGCAAACTTGTCTCTGTTGAACAACTAGGATTTGACCGAATAATCAAAATAGGCATTCAAAAAAAAGAAGGAATCTTTTATCTCATATTTGAACTGTTTAAAAACGGAAATATTATCCTCTTAAACCCAGAAGAAATCATTCTTCTCCCTTTTCGAATTCAACATTGGGCACATCGAACCATCAAACCACATCAACCCTATATCCCACCACCAGAACCAGTTAATCCCTTTTCCCTCACCTATGAATCCTTCAAAAAGCATCTTAAAGAAAGCAAAAAAGATACCGTGCGAACATTAGCAGTAGAACTAAACATGAGTGGTACCTATGCTGAGGAACTCTGTCTACAAGCATCTGTCCCCAAGAATCAACAAGCAGCAGAACTCGATGAGACATCATGTAAACAACTCTTTGAAAACTTACAGCATCTTCTCCAACACTTCCAAAGCCATGAATTAGATCCTCATCTAATCATTGAGAACGAACAACCCATTGATGTGATCCCTTTTCCATTACAAACCTATGCAAAAAAGCAACAAGAACCTGTCAAAACCTTCAACTATGGGTTACGTACATTTATACAAAGACAGACAAAAGAAGAACCCCAAACGATCTCCCCGTGGGAGAAAAAGCGACAAAAAATCAAGAGAAAACTTAACCAGCAACAACAATCCATTAAGACGTTTCAACAAGAAATTACAATAAAGAAACAAGAAGGAGATCTTCTCTATCTTCATTATCAAACAGTTGAGGATATCTTAAAAAAAGCATCATCTACCCTACAATTAAAAGATAAAGAAACCAGCATACAACAGCTCCTTGAAAACCCTCATGTTACTGCTTTTGATCCTTATGATAATGTTCTCAAAGTTACACTAAAAGATAAAGCTGGAACAGAACACATTCTTCATTTAAACATGAAAAAAAATGTAGCTGAAAATGCAAATGATGCATACAACCAAGGAAAAAAAATACAGAAGAAACTTGAAGGAGCTCAAAAAGCCGTACAAGTTACAAAAAAGCAGTTAGATCAAATAGAACAGAACCCTCCACCTCAAACACCAGGAAAAAAAATAACTGATACAAAACATCGTTTTTGGTTTGAATCTTATCGATGGTCCTTGACATCAGAGGGTAATGTTATCGTTGCAGGGCGAGATGCAAAAACCAATGATCGTGTTGTAAAAAAATATCTGACTGATGAGGACCGGTTTGTTCATGCTGATGTTCATGGTGCACCAAGTTGCATCCTTAAAAATACTGATATCCACGGAAAACAACTCCCAATTACTGAAAAAAGCCTAGAGGAGGCATGTATCTTCGCAGCATCCTATTCACGGGCTTGGAAACAATTTGCTGAGGCACAAGCCTATTGGGTCAGACCCGAACAAGTCAGTAAAACACCACAAAGTGGAGAGTTTGTTCCAAAAGGGGCTTTTATCATACGGGGAAAACGGAATTACCATCAATGTCTCCTTGAGCTTGCTGTAGGTAAAACTGTACTTGATGATAGTGAAAAAATCATTGCTGGAGCTGAATCCGCCGTACAAGCACATACCAAACAGTATGTTGTAATACAACCTGGAACTGATGATGCAACAGCAACAGCAAAACAGCTTGCGACTCTCTTCAAAGTCTCTGTTGATGAGGTAGTACAGGCAATGCCAACCGGGCCCGTGCAAATTATTAAAAAGAGAGGGATTGCAGAGGAGTGAGAGAATCATGCAGGTATTGCATAAAGACATGAAAGAAGGCGAAATCAAACTCGCCCCTGACAACCTTGATGATATTTGGCATCTTCATAATATTATTCAACCGGGGGATCTTGTCCGCATGGTCACGTTTCGTACTGATGATCAATCCAAGGATGATCAGAAACGCTCGAAGAAAGCAGAGAAGAAACGTATGAAACTTGGCATCCGTGTAGAAAAAACAGGATTCCATGAGTTTTCTGATCGGCTTCGTATCCATGGAACAATCGAGGAGGGCCCTCAAGAACTCGGGGCGTATCATACCTTGAATGTATATGCCGATCCAACCAATAAACTCTCCATTGTCAAAGAGAACTGGCCAGCTCATGATCTTGAACGTATTGAAGAAGCCGTGAAACGCCGGCATCAACCACTTGTTGTTTTTGTGTCCCTTGATGATGATCAAGCAACTATTGCTGTTCTTCGTCAAAGCGGGTTACAATGGATTGCTGATGTTTCCTCGGAGCGATCAGGGAAGATGTATGCAGATGACTCAAAAGGCAAAGAATACTTTGGAGATATTCTTTCACTGATTAAACAAAACACGACTGATGACTCACCCGTAGTAGTTGTTGGGCCTGGGTTTACCCGTGAGCATTTTCTTGCTTATGGAAAAGAACATGCACCAGGTCTCTTTGGCTCATGTGTGACCTGTGGCACAGGTCATGCAGAGATGAATGGGGTGCATGAGGCCATAAAAATCGGTGTGGTCGATCAAATCACGAAACATCATCGTGTCTCCATGGAAACACAGCTTATCGACAAGTTATTCAATGAAATCCATAAAAACGGGCTGGCGACCTATGGTGCTGAAGAAGTCAAACAAGCCCTGAAACAAGGAGCTGTTGAGCATGTTCTCATTGCTGATACCATAATTCGCACTTCAAAAGGCGAAAAACTCCTTGATCAAGCACGAAACATGCATAGTGAGTTTACTATTATTAACACGATGCATGATGCTGGAAAAACCTTTCTTGGCATAGGTGGAATAGCTGCACTTTTACGATACAAAATATAAAAAAAATTTAATGGAATCCTATGAAATTCAGACTTGAATACACAGTGGTTCCAAAGAAATCATCGCCAGTATCCTGAGTAGTAGATGAGTACGAGGTATCTGTTGTTTTTGTCTCGTCATCAATCGAGGTCACTGATGAAGGATAATAATATTCATAGGTGATCTCAAGATCAAAATTGTTTCCCTTATCCCGGGGTCTGATACCTCCGAGGATTTCTCCAACGACAACACCAACTTGAATCGTGAATTCCTCATCCTCCCAGGTGTCATCATAGTAGGGATCTTCCTCGACCATGTCTTCAGCATCCATTTGGCTATCTGCTTCAACACGATCACTGGGGCGAGAGACAATGTTATCTAAAGTGATCTCAATGTTTCCATCCTTGGTTTTCGCAGCTGATTTCATAGATTCAGAGAGAATGCCTCCATCAGGATCAGTGATTTCTAAAATCATCTCATCAAGACCCATGCGTCCCAGGAAAAAGGTCTTATCATCTACCCATGAAAGATTAAACGTGACACTTTTCAGGTTCCCTCGTGGAATGGAAACAGTGGTTTCATAGACTTCTGATTTACTTGCAAAATCAGAGATCATATCTAACTCTGCTTCTTGAACAGTCCAGTCAATCTCATACATATCCTCTGAAGGATCTGTAAAGAGAATACCGCCATTGTCTTGTGCAGGATCCTGATACAAAGCAATAGCAAGGACAGCTACTGCTAATATAACAATACCAATGATGATAATGAGTTTATCATTTTTCTTGAGCGCGATCATATTAGGTCACCTAAGACACAGTGTGAATGATTTTTATTTTGCTGTAATTATAAGTATGTTTCCCCCTTTATTAAATTTTTCCCTTATTATATAATTATAACCGTAATAATTATGCCCATAAAAAGCACCTTACTTCTTGATTCCAACAGATTACGATGCATCCCCCAGTTCCATTTCACGACGACTTAAAAACAAACCAGAATACGGATACCGATCATTCATCTGCGGCATCATCGACTGAAACTTCATAAATCCCTCTTCAGTCCGCAACATGTATTGCGCATAATAAAATGCTTCCTCCACCGAGACAACACCATTTTTCCTCAACCCCAACAAGGTAGGACGACCACGATCATTCCACCCAGATTTAAAACCATCAGCATCACCTGTTCGCAAACCCTCAAACCATAACAAACTAAACACAGGACCACGCAAGGTACTTGTATACCCCGGTCGAAACTTGCTCGTACCAGTAATCACAATTCTTCCCTTCTGAGGAATACCAGAACGAAACATAAACAAGGTGGGTAAATCAAAAATCGTTTTATCAGCAAAACCACCACAGAAACACGCATCAACAATAATACATGCTTTTGTTGATTTCAACGGACCAAGAATCTCACCCAGTTCCTTATCACGCAAAGCATCATCCCATAAAAATACCCAACTACTTGTGAACAATTTCCCACCAGTCAACGTATTATTTAGATCACCATACCCATGGTTAAACACCCACAGAAACACCTCACTATCACGATACTGATTCGATTGCGAGATCACATGACGAAGCGTGGCAACAACACTATCTTTTGTAGCAGCACCATACGTGATATTATACTCATGCGGACGCTGCTGCAACGGTTCAATAGGTTTCCCATAACCGTTATCCTCCCGGATCCAGCCATCATCAAATAAGAGAAAGATATTGGAAGTTGCATACCCAAGTTCTTCAACAAAATACTCAGTCATCTCCTCAGCTAGATACAACCCACCATTTCCCAGTTTACTGTCATTATCCTCTGGGAAATTCGCAGCAGCGATAAACACTGCCCACCGATGGACATCAGATTCTACAACCTCTGGATTTTTTACTTCAATAGTACGTGATACGACTACTGAATACAGTTCACCATCCCAAGCACGCACAGAAATGGTACACTCTCCATCATCTATGTTGAATGCATCCCATTCATAACTCCACTGATACAGTCCTTCAGCTTCCTCCCATTCTCCCTTATTTACCTGTACTTCTACTCGTACAAGATTTTCCTCTCCCCCTGTAGCAGTCCCACTAATCATTACCAGATGAGAAACCACGGCATCCTCTAAAGGAAATAAAATGACAACCTCTGGTTGAAGAGAACCCTGTTGTTGCTGTTCATCCTCAACACACCCTGAAAACAGAGGAACCAATAGACAGATCACTAGGAATGTGACCACTTGTTGACACTTCATGAAGTACTCAACAAGTACTGTGGCGGTTCTCTCTTAATAATCTTTATTGAACAGCTCTTATCAAAATACAGTATGTGGCTTGAAATGCTCATAGCCTTTGTTAGGTAACAGTGCTGTTTTTTCTGAATAAACTAAATTGATATTGTTGTCATCGGTTACGGTACCAATACAAGTGACTCGAGTGCCTATCGATTTGAACTGTTGTTGAATCATGGGAAGCTGTTCTTGAGGGAGAGTAAATAAGAGTTCATAGTCTCCCCCAAAATGCAAAGCATACTCAATCTGTTTTTTATGAGAAGAAACCACAGAGAGAGCAGATGCTAATGGGAGCTTCTCTTTTTGTATTTGATATCCTACTTGATTCTGCTCTTGGAGCTGATACAAAGATGATGAAAGTCCATCAGAGACATCCATACAAGAAGTAATTACACCACTTTGTGATAGTATCCTACCTTCTTGTATCCTAGGTGTTGGTTCAAAAAGCCCTCGTAGGATATCTTTATCATGGTTGTTCTGTTGAAGAGTATAATATCCTGCGGCTGCTTTACCTAATGAACCAGTTACAACCACAGCATCACCAGGTTGAGCACCTTTCCGAAGGAGGAGATGATCGCGTTTACCAATTTTTCCTAGAGCGGTTCCACAGAGGGTAACTTGAGGATTTTCTTTTGTGTCTCCCCCAGCGATAACAGTTCCATACTTCATAGCACAATCATTCGCACCTTTCATAAGATCATGAACATAACTATCAGCAGTCTCTGTAGGTAATCCCAATGAGAGCACTACTCCAACCGGCGTCCCACCCATCGCAGCAATGTCACTCAGATTAATAGCGACAACAAACCAACCCTGTTGATACGCCGTCATCTCATCAGGAATATGCGTCTCTTGCGTGATCATATCAGTTGTTAAAAGAAGATATTGATCACCTTGGTCAAACACGGCGCAATCATCACCAATGCCAACTGCTACTCCTTCAGCTGATACAAGACTCTGAATTACCTTAATGATATGTCGTTCCCCAAGATCAGCGAGTGTTTTCACAACATCTTCAACTCTTTCACCATTCAAAAACTTTATCTCAAAGAGACTGATGCAACACCTACAGAAGGTCTCAATATGAAAAAAATGACCTATGCAGACAGCGGTGTCGATATC
>Ga0272442_10012943_pt1 | contig 10028 bp, 6 predicted proteins | sample SSMForm2O_FD_200262 | JGI IMG/M metagenome (GOLD analysis project Ga0272442, IMG submission 200262) | Marine sediment archaeal communities from Little Sippewissett salt marsh, Falmouth, MA, United States - SSM-Form-2O | ecosystem: Environmental > Aquatic > Marine > Wetlands > Sediment ... | reverse complement strand
CTTGACGAATCGGCCGTTGTGCACGAGGCCGAACTGTTCGTCGAACAGCATCGCCTCCTTGAGCCGGGCGGCCTGGCGGTCCCAGCGCTCGGCATCATGTTCGTGTTCGACAAGGCGGGCGAGGTGGGCGGCACAGGAGAGGCCGAGGGACATGAAAAACTGGCCGATCATCTCCATGCCGTCCTCGATGCCGTGCCCGGTGTGGCGCTCCCAGTACTCGCGGGAGTTATGAAGGAGCCCGGAGGGATCATGGCGAAAGACCTCGCGGAACGGGAAGTCAGCGACGGCGCGGATGCGGGGCCAGTGGTCGTGAAGGACGGCGGTATCGCCGGTCCAGTCGATGTAAGTTTTCAGAGCCCAGAGGAGTTCGCCGTTCTGGTCGAGTTCGACATCCTGGGCGGGGCGCGTGCGGCCGGAATCGACGGTGTCGCCTTCATCCGTGACGAAGTCCGTGAAGAGGCGGTTCAGCATTGTCCGGGCGAGCTCTCGCTCACCGAGCATGGCGAGGGAGACAACGACGGCGGCTTGGTCGCGGGCCCATTCGAGGTTGTACTGCCAGATGCTACCGTCCATGGTGCCGCTGGCGCCGAGGACGGCGGGGAGTTGGTTGCGGGCGGCGGTGAAGAGATGGTTCAGGATGGGAGAATCGGAATCGAAGCGAGCGAGGTGAGCGTGGTGGGCGGCGAGCGCCGGGGCGATGGTGAGAGAATCACAGAGCCGGACCCGGAGCACCGGCTCGGCAGGGGGGCCGGTGAGTTCGTAGCTGATGAAGAAGGTCGTCTCGCCATCGGCGGAAGCGGAAATGGTGTGTTCAATCGGATTAACAGGACAGTCGGGATCCCCGGTGCGGATGGTGAATTCACGGGCGTCTGTGTTCGTGATGTGGAGTCGGCGCACGAGACTGGCGCGCTTGCCATCGGGGCAGAAGAAGATCTCGTCGACGGAGAGATCACGGTCGCGCCAGGTTACGCGGACGGCGGGGACGCCCTCGATGTCGGACCAGGAGGCGTCGAGGGCGTCAGCAACGGGCCGGTGGGTGAGGCCATCGGCCTCGATGGTGATGATGGTCGGCGCCACGCCGTGCGTGGAATCGAAGCTGAGGGCGGCCCGCTTGGGCCCCAACCGGAGCGGCGACATGATGAGCAGTCCCAGTGGCGTGGCCTTGCCTGACCGACAGACCTGAACGGCCGCCTGGATTTGGCCGTTGCCGAGGAAAAAGTAGTCTGTGTCGGCGATATCGGTGCGGGCATCCGGTGGTCCGTTGGCCGGATCGTCGTGGTAGAAGTGTTCCTTCACGTCCATGGCGTGTGGGTTCCCGCAAGTGAAGGCGGCGCGGATCAGGTCATCTCATTGACGACCTGCCGAATGGCGTGGATGTGTTCGGGGGTGGTGCCGCAGCAGCCGCCGATGATGGAGATGCCGAGTTCGAGGAGACTGCGGGTTTTGTCGGCCATGAACGTGGGCGTCTCGTTATAGACGAGCGTGCCGTCGCGCATTTCGGGCCGGCCGGCGTTGGGTTGCACGATGATCGGAAGGTCGCAGCAGGTGCGGAACTGCCTGGCGACATCGATCATGATCTCGATGCCGTTGCCGCAGTTGGAGCCGAGGATGTCGGCGCCCGCCTCGCGCAGACCGTCGGCGGCATCTTGGATGCTGACGCCCATGACGGTGAAGAGGCCGCGCGGCGTGGGGTCAAAGGTCATCGTCGCGATGACGGGCAGGTCGGGGGCAATGTTTTTGGCGGCCTTGACCGCCAGCCGCGCCTCGGCAAGATCGGTCATGGTTTCGATGCAGATCACGTCGACGCCGGCGTCGATCAGGGCCGTGAGCTGACGATGAAAACCGCCGTAAAGCTCGTCCGGGTCGGCGTCGCCGTACGGTTCGAGGACGCGGCCGCTCGGCCCGCAGGAGCCGGAGACATGGGCGTGATCGCCGACGGCCTCGCGAACGGCGAGCACGGCGGCACGGTTGATCTCGGTGGTCTTGTGGGCCAGGTCGTGCGCGGCGAGTTTCGCCGGCGACGCGCCGAAGGTGTTGGTCTGGATGATGTCAGCGCCGGCGTCGAGGTAGGCGCGGGCGATGTCCACCAGGACATCCGGCCGGGTCAGGCTGATCGATTCCAGACAGGTCCCCAACTCCACGCCGCGGGCCATGAGCATCGTGCCCATCGCGCCGTCGCCGACAAGGACATTACCGCTATTGAGGCGATCAAGCAGCGGCCTCATGGCGCCCTCCACACTTGGAGCAGTCAGACCGCCGACCTTGCCGTCGCGGCCGTGCGACGCGAAGGCGTCGGCTCATCGCCCGTCTGCCGGTCGCGGTGTCAGGAGTTCAACAGGTTAGCGATTCTCGCGCGGCAGGTGCGGTCGCGGCAGGCATCGCAGAACGGATAATTGTTCTCAAATGCGTGCACCTCGGGGGAGCCGGCGACGAGGACCCCGGAGCAGGACTTGATAGGGAGCATCAGAGAGGCGTCGGTCAGCTCGATGCCGATGCGCTCGGGGCGGAGGGCGGCGAACAGGCGCTTCTGGCCGGTGACGTGCCAGCCGCAGTAGCCGGGGCTGTAGGCAAGGACGGCAGTGTCGGAGGGGAGGTGGTCTGCGGCGATGAGGCCTTGGCGATACCGCTGGCCAAGGCATTGGACGAGGCGGTCGGCGGCGGCCGACGCGGCGGCGTCGAGCATGGCGGCAAGGGCCGGGTCGTCCTTCCTGAAGCACGCGTCGATGCGGTCGCTGACGGCGTGGCCGATGGTGACGGTGAAGAGAGCGAGGCGGTCGGCGGCCGGGTAGATGTGCTGGAGGGGAGTGTCAGGGGCGTTGTCGCCCTCGCCGGGGTAGATGCCGTCGAATGCCGCGGTTTCGATTTCGAGCACGAGGCCGGTCGGGCAGGCGACCTCAGCGAGGATTCGCAGTGCATCGTCGCAGAGGGAGGCGACGGCGGGGCTTACCGGGTGATCGGCGGGGATGCCCTGAAGGGCCAGAACCGCCTGCCGGTCCGGCACCGCCTCGTCGGGAGAGAAGACCAGTGGAGTGTCGTTCATCAATTCGAGATTCCGCGAAGGCCTACCGCGGATTTGCATCTTCCGCACCAACAAGGATAGCAGCCGCGCGTGCCCGGGCTCTGGGGAATGCTCACGACGGGGTTCACCGGCCGCCGGAAGGTGGTACGCTTGGGGGGGTCTGGCCGACTCCCGAAGCACGATGCGATGAACCACGGGCCGAATGATGGTGTGAGAGATGCCGTGGGGGGGAAGCGGTCGGTATCGGCGCTGTTGAGCAGCGTGATCGACTACGCGGGGTTGTTCGCACCGGCGGAACTGGATATGGCAACCACGGTTCGGAACTACGCGACATACCTCGCGGGGGCGGACGAGTGGATGCTGAATCGGCTGATTGTGCCGGTGTCGCGGCTGGGAGAGTTCGAGGAGGAGGCGGAAGGACTGCTGCCCCGGGGCGAGGAGGATGAGCCGTGGCTGATCTCGGCGCTGACGGCCCCGGCGGGAGAGGCGGGGGTGGAAGCGGCGGATGTGGCGCGGATCGAGGCGTTCAACGATGCCCACGGGCTGCCGGCGGGGGGGCTGGCGATGGTTGATGTGATCGAGATGCAGGCGGAGTCGGCGGACGCGATCGATGCGGCGCTGGACGCGATGCCGGATGACTTGTTCCCGTTTTTCGAGTTGCCGGTGGGGCGGGATCCACGGGGACTGATCGCGGCGCTGGTGGGGGGCGAGGCAGGGGCGGAGATTCGGATGAGCGGGGAGACGGCAGACCTGTACCCGACGGCGGAGCAGGTGGCGCGGTTTCTCTCGGCGTGCGTCTCGGCCGACGTGCCGTTCAAGCTGGCGGCGGGGCTGCACCAACCGCTGACGCATGAGGTCCAGGCGGCGGGGGCAAAAGAGTTCGGGTATCTGAACGTGCTCGTGGCGGCGGTGCTGGCGCTGCACCGGAAGTTGCCGGAGGACGAGGTCATCGCGATTCTCGGGGAAGAATCGATTGCTGCCTTCTCCTTCAATGATGACGGGTTGGCGTGGCGCCATGAGCGGGTAGATATCAACCAGATCGAGGATGCGCGGTTGACGCTGGCGATATCGTTCGTCTCAAGTTCGCTTGACGAGCCGCGGGAGGATCTGCGGGTGCTGGGGCTGTTGTGAGGGAACAGGGCGGCGGCAGAGTGAGGAGGTGGTGACGTCCGCGGCTGAAGCCGGGGCTATGTATGTGAGATGCGATGCGCTTGATGGAGTTGTGAGGTGTGGTCTCAGTCGGGAACCGGCTCGCGGGGGAGGGTGCAGGGGATGTCGTATCCGGCTGCCGTCTCCCGCCGGGGCCGCATCGGATCGGCCTCGAAGATGCGGCCCCCATCGTCGGTGCGGTCCGGTCCATAGCGGTACAGAATATAGCGCTGCGCGCCGTCGTCGTCGGTCACGAGGCGATAACCGAACGGTCTCATGAACTCCGCATCGAGGGGGATCTCGGGCAGGATGTCGGGGGCGAGTGCGGTGAGGGAATCGGGGAATGATCGGTGAAGCGCCCGGTGGAGCGCCAGGGCGATGGCGAGTCGCGTCGCGTCGATGTGGCTGCGTTGCCGGGCTTTGCCTTGCAGGAACCGCCGGATGCTCTGGAGTTCGAGTTCGACGGCATCACGCTCCGAGTCACCGGCGACTTGCGAGACCGAGAAGGCGGCAAGGTCGGGGTCCGCAGGCAGAAGGAGGAGGACATCCTGTTGCGCCAGACACTGCGCCAAACCGTCATCGAAATGGCCGACGATGTCGGCACGGGAGTCTCCGACGAACCGCGCCCTGGCGGCTTCGAGCCAACTCGGGTTTGCGTCCGGGGCCGAGGCCAGTGGAGTCCATGACTTCACAAGGCGAATGGTTTCCCACGGCAACCGGTAGCCATCACCCTCGCCGTCGTCGGTGTAGGTTCGTTGCACGATGTCGTAGAAGTGCATCCGGTGGGCTTCCACGGCGAGCCCGAAGGGCGCGAGCTCATGCCGGCCGATGGTAGCCAGCAGTTCGCGGCAGGTGGCGGCATCGAGCTCCGCTTCCATGAGTTCCTGGCGGAGCTCGCGTTCGGCAACGTGTGCGATCGACTGGGCAACAAAGTGGCCGAGAAGGCTGGGTTGGAAGGAAACGGTCTCGGCCATGGCGAGGGTATCGCGGAAGGCGTTGATGACCTCGTGAGAGTCGTAATCAATCAACGCCAGGCGCATGGAGGCGACGCGCGCGCGGGCGAGGAAACGAAAAGCACGCCATGAGGTGAAGTCGCGGTACGCATCGGCGCCGAGCGGCCCGGAGGCGCTTGCGGGATACATGCCGGGCGAGTCGCGCGCGATCTCGGCGAGATCGTCGAAGATGCCCTCGTCGCGAAGGAGGCGGATGAACGTGATCTCGCGCTCGGCGGCCGGCGAAAGCTCGGCGCCCAGGTGGACGTAGGCGAAGTCGACGGTCCCGTCATCCCGCTCGCATCGAGGCTCGTAACCTTCGTCGAGGATGCGCTGCTCGAAGTCGAGGCGCAGTTCATCAACCTTCAGAGCCGTTTCGCGCAGAGCCGTCCACACGTCAACTGCGGCGTTCGGCTCGATGCCGGCGGCCTGCGAGGCGAGGCGGCGGTACTCCAGGCGGTAATCGACGGCGATGTTCGGCTTGCCGTGATACACCTTCGCCGTCTCTCGCCAGGCCCAGAGGAACACAACCAGGAGCACGACAAAGAGGATCAGAATGATGTTCCGCGCCCGATACCAGGGCTTCTTCGAGGGTCTCGGCTCATCCATGCCGTTCTCCTTCACGGCGGGCAGCGCGAGTATAGAGTAATTCGGGCGGTCTTCAGCGTCTTCTAATGGGCAAAAAGGGACACGTTGACGGTCGGGCGGCGTGACGGGGAGGCAAGAGAAGAACTGCGTACGAAATCCCCGGCTGAAGCCGGGGCTATGTGTGACGGGGATGAAACGCTGACGATCGCGGGGCGTCAGGGGGCGTCGAAGAGTTGGGCACGGGGTTCCATGTGAGTGGCCCAGACGTGCAGTCAATGGTTTTGGCCCGGGCGACCTGGCGGAATTCGACCCGCCATCGCCGCTCATTGGCGTGCCGTGTGGTCAAGCAGCCAGTCGGTGATTCGCTTCAGGGCGGCGGGCGCGAAGGTTTCTTCGATCCGGCCGTACTCGGTGGGCGAGCCGGTCCGGCACGTCTGGAAGAAATGATTGAGGCTCGGCAAGACCGCGATGGCGTAGTTTTGATGTTCGGCGCCGCGAAGCGCGCGGTCGATCGCCTCGACGTTCCCGGCCGGGGGAACCTGGACATCCTTTTCGCCGAACAGCGCGAGAACGGGGCACTTCACCTTCCGCAGCGTCGCGGCGGGGTCGTGGGTGAGGGAGAAACGCACCCAGGGCGACAGGAACCTCGCCACGGCGGCGTCGAGCCGTGCCTCGGGAAGTCCGGGATCCATCTCCCGCAGGATTCGGCGGACTTCACGTTCGGCCGCGGCGGGATCGTTCTCGGTCTTGATCACCGCGAAGATCCGCTCCTGGAGCTTGCGCTTCGCCGCGATCGTTGCCTCACTTTGGCCGAGGGCGCGACCGCTGGCGGCCTCGAACTGGTAGTTGTATTCCGTGCCGGGGAGACCGGGCGAGGCCAGCATGATGATGAAGGCGATGTCGGGCGACTTCGCCGCCGCAAGCGTGGCGATCGTCCCGCCTTCGCTGTGGCCGATCAGGCCGATGCGGGCCGCGTTGACCCTCGGATGGTTCTTGAGAAAGGCAACACCGGCGAGCGCATCCTCGGCATAGTCGGCGCTGGTGGCCTGCGCGCGAACGCCGGTCGATGCGCCGACGCCGCGGTCGTCGACGCGCAGCACCGCGATGCCGCGCCGGGTGAGATGATCGGCCAGGACGTGAAGCGGACGATGTCGCAGGAACGTGCCGTTGCGATCCTGCCCGCCCCCGCCGGAGATGAGCAGTGCCGTGGGGAACGGGCCCTCACCGCGCGGCGCCGTCAACGTTCCGGCAAACTGCGCGTCCGCCGCCTCATTGGCGAACGTCACCGGGATCTCATCGTATGGAAACGGCGGCCGCGGGGTCTGCGGACGATGGGGTTGCACGATCCGCGCGATCCGCTTCAACACGACGGCATGCGACCATCGGCCCTGCTCCCATCGGCCATCAATGGCCGTTCTCTCCGCGTTGATCCGGCCGACGAACGATCCGCGAACGGCGCTCACCGTGACGCGGAGCTCGCTGCCGTCCAGGACCGCATCGTCAGCGGGGATCTCGCTGTCCGTATGATCCGGCAGCAGTAATGTTGCGGCCAGAGCAGCATCCCGTCCCTCGGTGAGCCGGAGCACGATGCGCGATTCAACGCCGGGAAACGTCAGCGTTCCTTGCCACAGCCCGATGAGATCTTCATGTTCATCGCGCGCTTGAGAGATAATCGAGGCGAGCGCGACTGCCAGGAGCGCGCAGAGCCCGACGACGAACGGTCCTGTGATTGAACGCTTCATGCTGTGAATCCGTGAAGCCGTCAGTGTACCGCATCCGCGGGTCCGGGATGAACCGGGAGAGGCACGGAACGAATCATAACCGTTTCCGCGCAATCGCATAGAGTTGAATCCGCTTGCCTCTCCAGACAAGATCGCGTTCGCGGCGCATACCGGTCTTCTCGGCCACTCGGCGCGAAGCGGGATGGTCGCATGGGACGAGTGCGATGAGGCGCGTCAGTTGAAGTGATTGAAAGGCGAAGTCACGGATCGCCGAGGCGGCTTCGGTCGCCAGCCCTCGTCCCTGGAACGCGGAGGCGATCTGGTAGCTCATTTCGATTTCGTCGCTCCCGTCGACAGACTGCCGCAGGAGACCGCAGCGACCGATGATCCGGTTCGACGCGCGCAGCACCGCGGCCCAGAGGCCGAAGCCGTCAGTTCTGTAAGCGCCTTCGACATAGCGCGCCAGCCGGGCGCGTTCGGCATCGATCGAGTTGTCCTCCGGAACCGGCATGTCCCGCATCACGAGCGGATCGCGGTTGAGCGCACACATCGCCGGGGCATCGTCGGGGGTGAGCTCACGCAGGATCATCCGCCTTGTTTCAAATACGCTCATGCCGGGGCGCCGTTGCGGTTATGCCGTCGTTATTGGGGAGCGGGATGATCGATTTCCGCGGCCGCGGCGGGGAGGGTCGCGGAATGGTATGCGAGGGACCCGTCCGCCGGGCGTGAACATGGCCCGGCCTTGTCGTGCGGGCTCGGTGCGTGCCGGCGCGGCGGGAGCTGCGATGCGCTCGTAACCACAGTGTACTCCACTGCGGTCGACGCCCCGGCCTGGGGCGCCGGCGTGCAGTCGAAGTGGCGCGCGGCACAACGAAGCCTGAGCTGTTCGGCCCGTCGCCGTTGCCGCGGATCGCGCGGGCTTCGTGTTTCCACCACCAGGAACAGGCGCGAATCCTGGTCGCCGTCCCGCAACACCACCGCCCAGTCTGGATGATGGTCTCCCAAGGGGGTGCTGATCCGGAACCAGCCCGGCAGCTTCATGTAGAACAGCACGTCCTCACGGCCTTCGAGATCTCTGACGAACTGCCGCTCGGTCTCCGAATCGCACGGGATCATGTCATGCAGGGCCGGACCATTCACTGAGGGTTCGGCGTACTTGCTGAACAACTCGAATGATTCCTCATCCTCGATTCGACTCATGTCCCACCACGTGCCATCGTGCTCGTAGCTGATGCCGGCGACGAGTTGTTCGAGGAGCTCGTTCTTGAGGATCTGCACGGCGACGCGGGCGAACTCGTGCGGGTTCTCAACCATTGCTTGACGCTGTGTGGTCTGCCGCAGGACGGCCAGGAGCGTTGCCCGGGTGAGGCGAACGGGAGGTGCTGTCCGCTCCATCAGGTCGGTCGTCACCTCCATCAAGTTGGGCAGTGGTGCCGCGGCGGCCGGGGCGTCGATGCGGCGGCGCCGACTGGCCACACCCGTAGTGAAACCCCCGTGCTGCACACCGAGTTCCCCGACCGCGATCTCGACGGTTGCGGGCTTGATCGTCGCCCGGTTGATTGCGGGGAGGGCAGCCGCAAGGAGTTGAGCGGTGTCGATGCTGACCGAATACCGGGTTCTGTGTTTAATCCGTTCCCAGAGCTGCCTGAACTCGTCGCTCAGGAATCGTTCCCTTCGGAGTCGGGCCTGCGGCCGATCTGCCGGCGTCGGGGGCGGCGGGAGAATGCCCCGGCCGTGCGCGGCGATCAGCTTCCGCCGCTCGGCCTCGGTCAGCGTTTCTACGGACCGACCGGCGGCGGCGAGTCTCGCCTCGAGCTCGGCGCGGAACTCTTCGGCAATCTCGCTCTGCAGGGACGCGACGTACCGCTCATAGCTCTCGTTGGCAATCACCGTCAGCACGTTGACGTGTTCATCGATCACGAGCCGTCCCTGCTGGTTGCGGGCCAAGCGCACGCCCCGCCCGATCTCCTGCCGTTTGCGCATCTCGGAGACCGAATGGTTCAACGTGCAAATCTGGAACACGTTCGGGTTGTCCCAGCCCTCGCGCAGCGCCGAATGCGAGAAGATGAAGCAGACTCGCTTCTTCTTGCGCGTTTCTTCGTCGTCGCCATGTTCGGGAAACGAGAGCAGCATCTCCTTGTCTCGCATGATCAGGTCATACGCCTGTTGATCGTTCTTGTTTTCGCCCGAGGAAGAGTCCTGCAATTCGATCATTCCGCCGCGTCGGCGCTTCGAGGCAAAATAGGCCGCCCGAACCTCCCCGGCGTCCAGATGACGCCAGTCGGCGTACTTCCGCTTGATCCGGTCGAAAGCCTCGTCGAACAGCCGACGGATCATGCCGGTCTCTTCGGCTTGGCCGACGTAGCTGGCGACACGGTCGATGAAGAACAGCGACAGCACCTTCACACCGTGCCGGGCAAGGTGATGCTGCCGCCTCATGTGCTGCTCGATCGTGTACTCGATTTGCGCGCGGAAGACGGCTTCTCGTTCCGTCCCGACCGCCTCACCGAGCCGAAGCTCGACATCATTCGGCGCGAAGCGGATCATCGCCTCCCGCGG
>Ga0272442_10012942_pt1 | contig 10029 bp, 4 predicted proteins | sample SSMForm2O_FD_200262 | JGI IMG/M metagenome (GOLD analysis project Ga0272442, IMG submission 200262) | Marine sediment archaeal communities from Little Sippewissett salt marsh, Falmouth, MA, United States - SSM-Form-2O | ecosystem: Environmental > Aquatic > Marine > Wetlands > Sediment ... | reverse complement strand
AAACGTTTGCTGAATGTCATCCACCAGGCTCCGGCCGACCGGCTCGGCGCGATCGAAAGCCGCTTTCAATTCCGGCAGCCGGTCAGAAGATTTCAAAGCTCTCCGGCTCCATCGTGTCTCCAGGACAAGCCCGGCCTCAGGCCGCCATGACGCATTCGCTTCGCCGCTTTGGCCTTTGGGCACGAGATAAACCAGATAGCTCGGATTGCCGACGGGACTCTCGAAAAGAATCTCCATCGCCTCGCCCTGCGCAGCGGAGAAGACCCGGCTTTTGACTTTGTCGCCGCTGGTCGTCGCGAACACTTCCGGGATAAAGTTCGTCACATCGTAGCCGGGCGCGTAGAGGCGCACAACAGAGACGAGCGGGTACCGGCCTCGTGATACGAATCCGGGATCGATCCACCGCGCGCGGTTGCGAAATCGTCCCTCATCCGTGACGACGACGAGCCGAAGCTGCTTGCTGCGAGGCGGTATTCCGGCGTTCACCTCGACAATGGGATTGCGCCGGGTGATCGACTTCGACCGGAAGAGGCGCCGCTCGTCGGCATAGACTTCGAAATGGAGCTCCGTATTGGGATCGGTGCTGTCATAGATCCCCGCCCGGGCCACAAAATGGGCGAAATCTCTGCGGAGGTTATACTTGAATCCCTTGGAGTCAAAAGCGGGCAGGCAATTCTGACAGAGCTTTCCCTGGAACCGGCGCTTTTCGCTCCACCTCTTTTCCTTGATCCATTTTATCACCGATTCCGATTTCTTGTCCGGCGGAAGGTCCAGAAGCGAAACTTCCGGAATGAGGGATTGATCGTCGTCCTTTTCGATACGAAATCGAACCGGAGCGTTTTCCACATGCCAGTCGGACGAGGCGGGAACTTCCGCGGCCTTTATACTGGCAACAAGAAATAATGTCATTAAAATCCGCATGTGCAACGAGTTGCACACCCTACAATTCGATATTATCTTAACGATGGGGTACCTCATTCTTCTCGTATTGCTTCGTTCGTGCTTTCCGTTTGGGCCAAAGCTTCAAAATAAGCACTAATCATCTGGTCGTAACCTTTGTAATTCAGGCCCTGCCGTCGAGAGATGATATTCTGGAGCTTTTTCGTCAAGGCCTTATCCGTCGTATATTGCATGGAAATCTGCTTGCCCACGGCGCCGTGCGATTTTCTCAACGTGTTCACGGTCTCATCGTAGGCGCTTCGGATGCCAATCCCATCCGCCTTCCGGATGGACTCCTCCACCCTTTTCATGGCCTCAATCGATACCTCCAGGTCCGTCACCGACAGGTTGTAACGCGCAAGCTGGGTGACGACATCCTCCGAGGAACGCCGGATGTTTTCCTGGTTCTCGAGCGTTTCCTTCATCATTTCCAGCACTTTGGGCGGCAGTTTTCCACCCATCCCGAACTGCGTCGTCGCGTCCGTCGTCTTGCCCAGGCCGGTCCCGCCCGTCGCGGCGTCGACGTCCTGGTCATCGACCTGTCCATCTTCGAGCGGCGTATTCGATACGCGCTCCCGCAGGCCATACTCATTCTGATCGAGGTCCTTGGCCACCGGTTCGACAAGCTGCCCGTCGGACATGCCGGTCCGGCCCGCGCCGCTTCGGCCCTCGAGAACGTTATCTTCCGGCCTCTGATCGCCCGTCTTTCCCTTGGCGCTCGTGCTGCTAATAGTCCCATCGGCGACCGGCCCGGCGGTATGGTCCAGGGAATTGAGATAGCTGCCGATGTCCTCGACCTCCGGCCGCATCTCTTCTTCCTGCGTGATCAAATCGCCGACCAGATCCTCCAGCTCCGCTGGCAGCTCCGCCAGCGGCGCCACTAATTGCTCGTCCTCGGGAATCTCGGCGACGAACTGAATGTTGTCATAAACTCCAAGCGTCGCCTCGCAGTTAATCATCAGCTCTTCGGCCATCTCGACCGCTTCGGTCTCCAGTCGATACGCATCCTGTCTGGCCTGGCGCTTCTCGGCGGCCTCCTCGGCCTTGTCCGCCAATTCGTTCGCATCCTCGTAGATACTCGTCATCGACTCGGTCATTTGATTGTCGCCGAAGTCAAGAAGATTCATATTGCTCAAGTCGTTCACGACGTTATCCAAAACCTCGGCAAGCTTCGACTGGTCGATGGCCAGATCCTCCAGCAATTCCTCATCCTCTTCGGTGAAGTCCTCCGGGGGCTTATCCTGAACCATCTCGCGCTTTTCCATGATCTCCTTCTGCTGCTTGATGAACTCCTCAATCTCTTTGACGGTGTTCTCCAGCGTCTCTTCCAGGCTCGGAGTCAGGGACTCCTCCTTTTCGCCCAGCAGCTCGGCCATGGCCTGCTCGGCCTCCACCTGACTCTTTTTCGCTTCGATCCCTTTCAATGCAAGCAATTGATCGAGCAGATACTCCTGCTGCTTTTCGACCGAGTTGAGCGCATGTGAAACGGCAGGACGATCCGCCGCCTCCATTTGTCCCGCTTCGCCGATGCGTTCCAGAATTCTCGCGTGCTCGTTATCCCGCAGCTCGATCAGCTTGTCCACAAATTCCGGCCTGGGTTCGATCGACACATCCCGGGCCCGGGTCATGTGGGTGCCGACCGTCTCCTGTTTTTGCTTCATCTGAGAGAGATGATTCCTAACGGACGTGAGATTCTCCGCCTGCGTGCGATTTGCATCGACGACGTCATCGAGATTGGCCATTAGATTCGCCGTGACACCCAGAGCGGTCTGCTGGGCCTGGATGGCCTTGTCCAGCTCCGCAAAGGCGTCGCTGTTCGGATCGTCCTCAGAGATCGTCATCTCCTCCAGCGAACGGACCTGGAGCATGAGCGGCTTCGACGTACCGATATTTCCCGCCGGGCTAAAGTCCTCACAATGGGCCTGAAGCACGTAGCTGCTCCCCGGCTTGAACTGTCTGGCATCCATCGACAGCAAAAGACTTTCGCGGGATTCCGTTTTGCCGGGAGGGCCTTCATACTCCCAGCTTTTCACGGTTTTCTCGGTACCGTCGGTTCGCGCCGACTTTTGTGTGATGTAAATCCGTTTGGCTCCGAAATCGTCGTAAGCCTGTACTTCGAGTCTGAGTCTCTCGCCGAGATTGACTTTGCGATTCAGATCGGAGGTAACAAATTCCACCTCCGGCCGCCGGTCCTGCTGAATGTAGATCGGCCCCTCGGCAATCTTGATCCGCCGGTCGAATCCCTTCGCCTTGACCTCGATCTGATAGGATTCCGCCTGCTGCAACGTCGTCTTGGCCGTCCACAGGTCTCCATTTCTTTGGAAGGGGATCCAGTCGCCCGAATCCTTATACCAAAGCTCCTCGGCACTTTTGTCGAGCTTCACGTCAACGACCACCTCGGAACCGGCCGGGGCCGTCAAGGCCTCGGGCGGGCCGAGCGTGCTGATGCGTTCGGTGCCGGTGTATGAGGGAGCCAAAATATGAAACTGCGATTCCTTGATACGAGGGAGCTGGTTAACGGCAACCTTGATACTTTCGGTATAGGTATCCGCGGCGAAGACACGAAAGGCAAACGACTCGGCCACCGAGCTGAATGTGTACTCGTAAGAATGCTCGCCATCGCTCGATAATTGCATGGATGTGACTTTGTTTTCACCCCTTTCGTTACTTACGAAGCCTGCCCCTCGCTTCCAAACGATATCGGGATAGGTCAACAGCGCATCGTCCCCTTTGAGGCCTTTCACATGAACGCGCACCTTCAAATCATCCCCCTCAGCGATAACAACGTCGTTATCCGGCGTGACGTCAAGAACGATCGAGCCGGCCGGAGGAACGTCGCCGAGGGGATTAACGTATCGCAAAAAGGCGTTCCTCGCCACTCGCCCTTGAGCAATCCCGTAAATGCTCCATAAAATGCAAATAATAATCAGCGCCGTAAGCCATCGCCGCAGCTTCTTGAGCTGCCACAATTCCTTTACATCAGCCCCGGCCATCATGGACGTGCCCGCGTTGATCGTCTCCCGAATAAAAGGCTCCTGACCCCTTTTTACCTGAGCGGACTCGAAGCATAGGGCGTTGATGAGGATATTCTCCGGGATCGCGAACCGGCGCTCCAAAAACAAGGTCGTCGCTTCGAGTCTTTCCTGCCGGATGAGTGGCCGCAATAAAAGCTGCCAGAACTCGAACGCCATCACGCCGAGGCCGCCCAACGAGAAGGCCAGGCGCAGTCCCTCCGGAAGATGCAGGAGGTTGTCGATCAGAAAAAGGACAAGCCACATTCCCAGGCTCACCGTTGCCCAGACCACCAGCCCCCGGACCAATTGGCTCGTGAGCATTAGCTTGCGGACATCGAGTATGAGCCGATGGATATGATCTTCATGCATCTTCATGTTACTCATGGTTTTACTCTCATCACTTTAATCTTTTGCTGGTGTCCCAACAAGAACTGAGTTCTCATCGCGCTGCATGTGCCAGAGGTCTTCACAAATGACGGCCTCCGGGATCGGATCCTCCGGCAAGAAGATGACGCGGAAGAACGTGCCGCGCGAAGAAAGCAATAAAGCCTGATTGGCTTCGTCGTATTTCCATCGCCAGATGCTCAGCCGCCACGGCTCGACAATGCAGCCTCGCTCCTTGTCCCACTCCCCGCCGATCTCGCCGAAGTGAGTCGGGGCGAACCGGCGTCTCAGATTCAGAAGGGTCAGGACGTCCCGGCCATCTTTGCTTTTCATCACACCCAGCAGTTTCTTGTCATTATAGAAATCCCGCTGACCTCTGACATGATCCTCGGCAAGGGCAAAGAGCTTCTTATCTTGCTGCTCGGGCCAGCCGACGAGATACTTGCCGTCTTTTCTGGCGGCTAAGTAAAAGTCTTCACCAAAAGCGGATTTCACAATGAAGGTATCCGGCGCGTCGCCGCGTTCGGTCGGCACGGGAGTTAGTGAATCCCGCGTAACCGCCTGGACAACGTCATCCGGCCCGAAGGTCATCCCGGCAATCTTTACTGTGACATCCGCGACAATGTCCTGCCCCTCGTCCAGCATCTTGATTTTTGTAATATAAATCAGGTCCTCCATTTTGGAGCCTTTTTCGCCCCGCTGCTTGCTGCGTAGCACAAATCGATGCGTCTTCTCCTCGGTCTGCAAATAAATCACCACGCTGTAAAGATGCCCTTCGAGCGTTTCGCCGCTATTGAAAATGACGGTGGAAGCAAGGTATCGGAGCGGATAGAATTGGCCCCAGAATTCCTTCTTCGCCGGCGTAAAATCGGCGACCGCCGTCTTTTCGTCGTATTTTGTCTTTTCGATGAACTTCCAGTCCTGGCGCATCTCTTCTTTTTCGGGATAGAACCGGATCTCTTTGATCGGCTCAAACGTGAACAGCCGGACCTTGCCGTATTGGACGTCTTCGCCCGTGACCATATCGGTTGTCTTGAGCTTGCCGCCTTCGGGGATATTCAGCTTGAACGTGCGCCCCGACGTCAGGGCAATCTTGCCGGTCAGCACCTTGCCGTCGGAGAAATAGACCGCCGCCTTTCTCACTGACGCTTGTGCAAACATCGAACCGCTGAGACTAACAAGCAAGAATAAGACCGCCAACGATCTCAGACTAAACGAAATTGGTTCCTTTTGGCTTATCATATTCAAGCCTTTGTTTATAAGAGATTCATTCTCCGGCGAATGATCCATTCAAAAATCAGAATACCAACAAAAATCAGAATATAAATACATTTATCCTCGATCAGCGGGATTTCCATACTCACGACCCGGCTGAGAATCCGGCTGCGGAGCGTTCCGATCAGGTTCTCAAACTCGCCCTCGCGGAAGTATCTGCCGCCGGCCTGCGCCGCCAGGCTGTTGAGAAAAGCGTGATCGACTTCCAGATTCGCCCCTTCATTCAGACTCGTTCCTACAACGATCGTTTTCTGATAGGATTCCAGCACCTGATCGCCCACCAAAGCATCCAATTCAAAAAAATACTGAGCGCTTCTGGAGAAACTCATTTTGGCCGTGAACGTATTCGTGCGGCCCATGACCGGCTCGACGGATATGGGAGTTGACTGATCGTCGAGATTCATCTGCGCTTTGACTCGGAGCTGATCCGCATCATGGCGCCCGGCCACGCTGATCGTCGCTACGGCCTCTTGGCCGGGATTGTAATGCGTCCGGTCCCATTTGACGGTGATAAATCGCTGCCCTTCCTCCCAGTCCGTCATGTTCTTGACCGTCTGTCGCCAGAAGGCGCCGTAAGCCTCGCTCAATTCTTCCGAGGTCCGGCACCACTTCCAGAGGGTATTGGTCGCCACCGCCATCGCCTGCCCCTGGCCATAACGCTGGATAGACACCAGCGGCACGGATCGGCCGGAAACCGAGGCCTCCAGGAGGGCGACGGCGCCGCTCTTGAGGGGGCCTTCAACGTTGACACTCTCAACGGCTACAGTATCCAACGGAGAGATAATCCTGGCCGTCTCTTCGATAATACTGTTGCTTAAAGCCGCCGACGGTACGCTGACGGCAAACTGCCCGATTTGGAACGTAGATCGAGCCCCACTGAGTCGCCAGGGAAAGAGCGGCTCGATCACGGTCCGGTCATAGCCCCCGCTGCCGAATGAATGCTCGCCTCCCAAGAACACGACCGCCCCGCCGTCCCGGACATACTCCAGCAACGCGTTCAACTGCTCCTGAGTCCACTGCGACGCCTCGAAGGAACCGACGATGACACATTTGAACAGATCGAGAACTTGTTTGGACGCCGGGAAACCCGCCTCAAGCTGCTCATCGCCCTTCTGGCGGCTCCCCTGGACGATAAATCGCTGTCCGCTCACCCGAAACAGCGCCGTCAATTCGACCGACGGATCGCGGGCCAGCTCTTTGCGTATCATGCTGAAGTCCCAGCCCAATTCCTGGGCAAAGAATAAAACGTGCAGCGTATCCGTGCGAACGTCCACGTTGAATTGCCGCACGTTATTCAAATCGGACAGCTCCCCCTCGAATTTTTCGACCTGGACGCGATACGTCTCCAAGCCAGGCTCCGGCGGGGCGCGCAGCGAGAACTTCACCCGCGACTTCGAGGCATCGGACTGTACGAACTTCGATTCGACAGCCTGCCATTCGCCCTGCCGTTGGGCCTGAAGCTGGACGCGGATCGTCGGGACATTCAAGGCAAAGTCCCTCGATGAAAAACGCGCCAGGATATCGGCGGAGACCTCGAAGGTGCTGCCCTGCTCGACCATCGGCGGGTTGTCCACCTCCGCCACGGACACGTCGTTCCAGGACTCCGGCTCGCCGCCCACGCTGGTGACATACAGCGGGATATCGGGCAGTTTCGGATTTTGAATCACCTCATCCCCGCCGTCCGTGAGGAGCACCGCCGAGAAATAGTCCGAGCTTTTTGCTTTATCCGCAATCGTCACGAGGCATTTGCCCAAATCCGTAGCCCGGATCGGGACATTCTCTTTGGCGCTGCGCACATCCTCATCAAAATAGAGCGTCTCGAAGTCGATTACGGAACGCAGCTTCCGGTCCAGATTCCGTGTCAATCCTTCCCCTCGTTGAGCGCGGCTTTTCCCAGGTTCGTCCTCGCAATCCATCGAAGAGGAAGAATCCACAAGCACCAGAATTTTCTTATCTCTTTTCGGTCTTTGTATCACGCTGCGAACCGGATCGAAATAAGCCAGGACGAGCAGCAAGACGATCAGAATCTTGGGCGTGAGCAAAAGCAACGTTTGCTTCAACGTGCGATTCGTTCGCTGGCGTCGAAAGAGGACAATCAGCCAGACCGCTAAGAGCAAAATCATCGCCGCGGCGAATACCGGATGGAGATGCGTTCGCCATCGAAGCACTTCCATTATCCCACCCCCCTGCTCATAAGAAGTTCTCGACCCGATTCACCCATCTGCTCGCTTCGGCCGCTACCTTCCAACGGCGCAACCTCTTCGGATTTAGCGCGGACCGGATTGGCCAGCCAGCCCTCGGCCAGCAACGCGATTGTCGCCAGTATCACGAGAGGCAAAAACAGCTCGAACGTCCGGCTGTGGCCATAATGATATTTCTCCAGCTCATCCGTCGGATTGTAGTCCACCACCGTGTGCGTTATTTTCTCCAGGGCCGGTATCTGCGAATCTTGCACAAATTGCGTCAGGCCCTCCTTCTCCGATGAACGCACGGAGACACAATATTCCTTGTCACCGGCTTTGATCTGATAGACACCCGGCTGGGTCAATACCGGCATGTCACCAGTCCGCCCTTCCCATTCAATCGGATCGCCTATAAGTGAAAGGATTTCTAACGCTTGACCGCCGGCATTGACGCCCTTCAGCGTTTCGCCGGCAACCAGCGAAAGCATCGCCTCCCGCTCGAAGGATTCCCCGCCCGTCGCCATCCTCTGCGCCATCACAACCATCAAACCCGTTAAGGGCAACGTGGTCCAACGCGGATCGAAAGCCGTACCGCTGACGTAGATATTGCCCCCGCCCAATTCCCGGTGCGCAAAGATGGCGTTCTCGAAATCCGCTCCGAACAGCGGTGTAAAATCTTCGGATAACTGCAAAGGGTAATAACTAAAAGCCCGCACGTTCTCCAAGGAGATCGACTCGGTGACCTCACGAATCCGATTCCAAAAATCGGCGTCTTTTTCCAGCACGTCCAACTGCGTGCCGCGCGCATTAAACATTCGATCTTTAGTCTGTGCCCCGAGCCAGGCCGGGGGGCTGCTTTTAGTACCGGCGCTTCTGAGAGACGGCACGATGAGAAGATTGCCGCCGCTATTGACATAGGTCTCCAGTGCGGACGAATTTTGGCCGGACTGGCTGAATGCCTGCCAGGTCGTCACCACGAGAATTGGTTTCTCATCATCTGCCTGCGGTATCTGACCGATTTGACCGAATTTCGAGATCATGCCGGTCAACTGGCCGTAATCGTCCGGTGACAATGCGGTCGGCAATACCCCGAATTCCGCACGCGAGCCGGCGAACCACACCGTCGCCGTCTGCTGACACAAAAGGCTGATCCCCGTTTCATTATCCGCCGAGAAGCCATCCCCTTCGATCCAGGCTCTGATCCAGTGAAACCCGGCGGTGTCCGGTTTCGTCTCGATTTCGACAATCGGGCTTCTGCCCGGCTCGATGACGATATTCTGCGTGTTCTTATTGTCCCCATCGTCAATCGAATTGAGGCGAATCGTCGCGGCGGCATCCGAGTTGTTTCTACACACCACGCCGACCTTGATCGGGTGCTTGGGCAGGATTTTTTGCCGGGGATATTGAACCGAGCTAATGGCAACATTCGGCTTCTCGCGGGCTACGGATTCGATTCGATGAAAATAGATGCTGATCGTATCATCCGCGGATTCCAACCCGAGGTCCTCATCGCCCCACTCGGATTCCTGAAGGTCGCTAAAGACATGCACCACCCCGCCGGCGCCGGAATCGGCCTGAAGCAACCCGAACGCCTTGGCCAAAGCCCGGTCGGCATCGCCCGTCGCCGCGGTCGGCGTGAGCTCGCCGAGGGCGGACAGCAGAGACTCTCTGTCGGTCGTTAATGTATTAGCGAAGGTCACCGTCGGATCCTCAACAAGCGTCACGATATTCACCTTCGCGCTGTCACCGAAAGCGGAGATAAGTTTTTGGGTGCCCTCCACAGCCAATTCAAGTTTTGTCCTGTCATCGCCGACGGTCTCGCTCATCGATCCGGAATTATCCACAATCGCGACCACCGAGATCGTGCCTCCCAGCGGCGCGGTGCTTTGAAAGCTTGGGCGGGACAGTGCGAGCAGGATGAAAGCGATAAGCAATACGCGCATGAGTAAGAGCAGCCATTGTTGAATCTTCCGCCGGGAGTTGAGTCTCGGGTCGGTTCGGTAGAAGAACATGAGAGTCGGGAAGAGAATCTGGCGTTTTTTCTGCTTGAGAAAGAAATGAAAGAGGACCGGCAATCCCGCGGCCGGCAAAAGGTAGAGAAAAATGGGCGCCGAAAAGATCATCCGATCTTCCTCCTCTGCAAGATGGCATCGTACACGTCCATCCCCGTATCGGCGAAGATATAATCGGCGCGAATCCGTTGGCAGCCGGAACGCAGTTGATCGAGATAAAGC
>Ga0272442_10012939_pt1 | contig 10030 bp, 12 predicted proteins | sample SSMForm2O_FD_200262 | JGI IMG/M metagenome (GOLD analysis project Ga0272442, IMG submission 200262) | Marine sediment archaeal communities from Little Sippewissett salt marsh, Falmouth, MA, United States - SSM-Form-2O | ecosystem: Environmental > Aquatic > Marine > Wetlands > Sediment ... | reverse complement strand
GTATATATGCAGAATCCGGACAGTGATACAGAAGGGGGGGCCATTTTCGCAGGGAAACTATGGTTAAACACCCTCGAGAACACCCGAAAGACGTTTGCACGGGTAATACGGGCATATGCCAGGGGAAATATGACAGAGCGGAATTATCGGTCCCTGGTCTACGGTCTCAGTCAATACGTGAACGTGTGGAAGGTACAAATAGACTACGAAGAGTTCCGGGAACTCGAGGAGCGAATACGTGAACTTGAAACAAGTTAAGAACCGCGTAGGAAAACTGATTGCCGAGAAGGCCGGGTTCCGCGTTGAGTTCTGGAAACGGGGCCCGAAGGGTGAACCGATACAGCTCATGCACGCGATAGGACCACCAGCCGATAGGGCGGCGCATATCGTTCAGTTCGATGAGGAAGACTGCGGGCTTTAGTTAGGTAACATAAGGTTGAATAAGTGAGATACAGCCCGCCGTTGGCGGGTTTTTTAATGCACGACCGTGGGGGGGAACACGGAAAGCAGAGCCAAACCGGCGAGGACGTAGGAGCCGAACCGAGGGCGGCGTAGTGAGTAGGTGTCTGGTCAAAAGGACAGACACAATGACGAATTATGAAAGAGTAATAAAGGATATCGCTGGCGCCGTGGTACAAGGCAAGGCGCACAACTATGGAAGGCCGAGTACTTCAACGGGGCGGCTGGACAAGTACGCGGTTAACCTGGAAAGCACAACCGAGAAGGGCGCTGACTATAGCTTCTCCGATGCACGGAGAGATTATGCCGACGGCGGCACCACGAAAGAGCTGCTCTGGTCAAAGCAGGAGTGTAAGGACTTCGTTGACTGGGCAATGACTTACAAGGCAGCGGGGCCGTACACCGAGACCACAACGGCCGGCGGCTATATGCTGCCGACGGGATTCCGGCCCGAGGTTATCCGGTTGGCATACGTGAAAAGCGTAGCCCTGAAAGACGGGCGCATTATTCCCATGGCAACAAACACCCTGAACATGCCGACGTTGGCAACACAGGCAAAGATTGCCTGGGGAGCAATAAACACCGAGATCGGCGATACGGCCAACGTACTCGGACAGATGAGCATGCAGGCCGAGAAAGCCGTGGCCTTCTCCCTGGTTCCTAATGAGCTGATACATGACAGCCCCGTGGCCGTCTCTCAGTTCATCATTGATAACTTTACTGAAGCTATGGCGAAGTTCATCGATGAAGAGTATTTCCAGGGTGATACCAGCGATGCAACGAACCACAAGTTCAACGGCTGGGAGTTCGCGGCTTCTGTTCATGACAAGGCCGGGGATACCGGCGACTCGGCATCGGGCGTGCTTACGTATGACAACCTGGTTGACACCATGGCATACCTGGATGCCGTAGAGATCGAGGGGGCCAAGTGGTATATGCACCCTTCAACATGGGCGGCAATCCGGAAGCTGAAAGACGATAACAGCCTGCCCCTGGTTCCGATTAACAGCGGTTACAAGTATGAACTGCTCGGGTACCCGGTTGTATTCAGCAACCAGGCAACGGCAACCCTCGGAAGCATCGCTGCCGATCGGGCCGTAGCATTCTTTGGGAATCCTAAGTACGGATTCATCGGCGATTGTCTGGATCTGAATATAGAGACTTCAGACCAGTACAAATTTCAGCAAGATCAGATCGCGTTTCGGTGCGTTCAGCGTTTCGCTATCGACTTTCCATTAGGGGGAAGTATGGCAATGCTGACTCGAGGCCCGGGCGCGTAAATGATACCTCCCTTTGGTCGCCCCCTCCGGGGGGTGGCCTTTGGGGAGATCCCTGGCTCCGTTGGAGATGGGATTTCATATTAGCCTCACGCGGGAAGCGTGAGTCGTAGTTGACGTATGGTTCCACGTTACGGGCCTGTTTTCAGTCATCGAAAGATGGCATCTTCTATTAGCCGGCAGCGGGGTGGGCGTCTCCTCCCATTAAGCCCCGCTGCCACTTTTGTTAGGTCACATAAGGCCAAATAAGTGACTTGCACGGTCTTTGACAGTTTAGCGAAGGGAAACACGCGCGAGGATCGCCGTCACGGCGTTTTCTCGGGCAAAGTGATATCTGAATACCTTTGAATATATACACATACTATACAGGCAAGCGGTAAGCATGCTACACTGTTTTCATGGCAAGTGTAACAATCAAAGACATTCCCGAGGATGTATACGCAAAGTTCAAGGCTTACTGTGCAATCAAGCGCAAGAAAATGCGCGAGTTGCTCATTGAGTTCATGGAAGAAAAGTCAAAAGAGTTAGTGATCAAAGAACAGGAATAAATAAAGCTAGCAACCTTGACACCTACACTTCCGCGTGATATCTTGTTATGTAACATAAGAAAGCATAAGTGCAGGGGGATGGCATGAACGCATTACAGGTTGTCAAACAGGGCGCGGACTATTGCCCCGAGATCCTGGCGAAGAATGAGCAGGACAAGGCTATAAACCAGGAGAAAGGGAAGGGGGTACCGGGCCGTTACTATATGCGGCGAGACTTCGTTGCATTCATCCAGGAACACGGCTACGGGATCCATGAAGGGTTCGTACCGTTCGTTTCCTACCTGGCGGAAAGGGATCTGCCGGCTAACACCTACAACGCAAAGATAGCCGCGGCGAAGCAGTGTATACGGTGGATGATAGACGAACACGGGCATGAATACTCATCCCTGCAACTCTGGCAGCTCGAGCAGGACCTGAAAAGCGTTAAGCTCAAGAAGCTGAATGAAAACCAGGTTGCCGTATCTCATGAGAAGTGTTTAACCCCCGCTGAAGTACAGCGGCTTATAGACGTTTGCCCGGATCCGGCTATCAAGTACATGATTCAGTTCATGTATCGTACTGGCTGCCGGATATCAGAAATGCTGAACGTTGCCCTGGTTCACGTTGAACCGAAACGTAAACAATGGCGGATCCGCATATCTAAGGCAAAGGCAAACAAGGAACGGTTTGTCTATCTTGATGCACGGCTGGCAAAGGAAGTCCTCGAGTACTTCCACGGGGAACGGTGGCTATTCGAACACCACGGAAAGCAGTACAACCGATCCGCTACCACGAACCGTATCAAGCAGACTTCTATTCTGGCTTTCGGTGTCGATGAAGACGGGAAGCCTAACAGGCCGGTAACCGCTCATATGTTGCGTCATAGCTACGCTACCGAGAAATACAAGGAACTGGGACACGATCTGCACAAGCTGAAAGGTCTCATGGGGCATTCATCGGTAGACACCACGGAACGTATGTATGTTCATGCACCACCGACACCCGAAGAATCGGAGCTTGCACTATAGAAGGGGGAGAGAAATGGACGAAGCCGGACACATTGCCCGCAAGGTATTGGATCGTCTGCAGATTGCACACAGGACCGCTACCGATGCCATCGAAGTGGATCCCGACGATATACGGAACGTGACGCAATACCGCATAATCGCGCGGGAGCTCGAGGAAGCGATGCAGATACTTGGCACGATTGATAAGTTCACGGACTGAAGAACTACACTTATGTTGCCTTAAGTTAGGTGACGCTCAACCCCTTATATATAGTGAGAGGTGAAAGGTGGGAGAAATACAGAAAAGCAGAATACAAGAAATAATCACGCTTCATGAGGAAATCGGCGGCTATCTAAAGATGACCCTTGATAAGGCTATCCGTATCGGGGAGCTACTCACAGAGCAAAAAGAAGAAATAGAACACGGCGAGTGGTTGCCGTGGGTTGAGGAAAACCTTCCGTTTACCGATAGACACGCCCGTAACTATATGAGCCTTGCCAAGCATCGAACTGCCATAGAAGTCAAAACGGAAACGATTTCCGATTTCAACCGGATATCCGATGCTCTCGCCATTGCCAGAAGCGCAGACTCATACGAAAGTGACGCGGCTTTTCTGGTCGCGGAAGAGTGGGAGGAATGGTATCACGCACCCACTGGACAACGGATTTTGAAGACGCCGGATGGACGAGAATACAAAATTGATACGGGAAGAAAGCGTGATCGTCTCGAGGATAGGGACGAAGGGAACCCCCCTCCTGATTGGTCTGATATGGAAGAGCAGTATTACACGCTCGTCTATGTTCCTCGAGTAGAGAAAAGAAAGAGTGAAAAAGCAAAGGCGAGGGCAGCTCTGAGACGGGAAAGGCGACGCACCCAAAAGCTGGAAAAAGACGGCGCGTTTGATCTACGCGCAGAAGAACGAAAGCGTTTTTCCGATCCCGAAGATGAGCGCCTGTTCCAGAAATGGAAGCGGGACAAGAAAAGAGAAGAGAAGTGGCGCAGGTGGGAAGAGAGCTTCGGCACAGCGTTTCTCGGCGATGAGATGAAGCTTGATGATCCACAAGCCGATGCAAACCAACAATCAGTTTTTAGCGCACTAGACGATTACTTTGTAAAGTTCACCGACCCAAACCGCAAGCTCGAAGCGTTGACGAACGTTATAAAACATTTGCGTAAAATCGGTGCGGGTCTACATCAGCAAATAGCTATAATGAAATAGCACTTATCATCGGTTATGTTAGGTAACTTATAACGTATACACCCGTATACACCCTAACTACTTTGACAGAAATACGTATATGGTGTATACAGGTGTATACAGAATAAAGAGGGGGAAGGAATGAAGGCAATAGCTTTTCACCTTCAGAAAGGCGGCGTGGGAAAAACTACGCTGTCAGTTTCCGTTGCCTGGGAACTTGCAAACCTCGGTCACCGTACCGTGCTTATCGATTGTGACCCGCAAGGTAATTCTTCTTCTTGGCTGCTTGAGGGCAACCAGGAACCCGAGCACGAGCTGGCAGACGTGCTTCTTGGTAAAGTGGATCCCGAGGCGGCAGCTGTTTGCGTTGAGGATCAACTCTACTGTATTCCGACATTTGGACTTACTCATACACTACGTAACTACGCAAAAAGCGGCCTTGCTTCAGAACCTTTTGTAATTGCTGATATGTTAGAAAAACTGCCCTTTGTCTATGCGGTCCTTGATATGGCTCCGGGACTGGGCACTATCGAGCAATCGGCACTGATAGCTACTAATGAGGTTGTCCTCACTATGACACCCGAGTATTTCAGCTTAGACGGCCTCGAGACGTGGGCCGAAGGTGTGAAAGGGATTGAGCGCGGTCTCCGGACGAAAGTGCACTATGACAAGCTTGTAGTGAATGCCCTGGACCTGCGGATCCGGCAGATGCGGGACGTATACGCCGAATCACTTAAAGCAGCGCGGGAAGTCTACACGATCAATGTTGATCCCGTTTTCCGGAAAGCACAAGAAGCACATATGCCGGCACAACGGATGACGGGACGGGACGCCATGAAGCCAGGTGTTCGGGAAGAACTAACGAAGCTTGCCAAGGGGTTAGTAGATGGCACTGGGCGGAAGTAAATCAGACGCGACAAAGAAAACCACGGCGACTATCCGCCGGCTTGAAGGCCTTCGGAAAGATGCAACCAGGCCCGTCACCTTTCGTATGGATCCTCGAGACGTTGAGAAGCTGGAAAGGATAGCCGCGGCAAACGGGCTTAAGCTGTCGCAGCTCATTAAGTCATGGATCCTGCAGCGGATGCGTGAAGAGAACTTATGAGGCCTTTTGTTAGGTGACTTAACCTGCCGATACGGATTATGCAGCGGAAAAAGCGATAAAAGATAAAGCAATATAATACACACTAATACAGTAAAAGATAGGATAATTTGTTTCTATATAATAAATTATTTTGCGAATAATACACTATATATGTTGCTGTTTGGTTTCTATAGTTGTACAATCGGAATTGTCAGAGGGGATTTCCCTAGTTGCTTGGAGGTAACAAAAGGAGAACCTGATGACGGAAAAAACTTTCAATTCACTGTATCGAGACCTCAAGTTCTACGGCAAAGTAGAACGCCTTGCTATCAGTTGGTGGAAGCCAAACTCCCAATACTGGGAACGTGATTTAGGATTCATGAATCATGAAGACCTAATGAGCGAGGCTTTCCTTCATCTATGGAAGACCTGCAAAGATGGACAAACACAGTCTTATTATCTGCAGGCCATGAAATGGAAAATTAATGAATTACTCAAGAAAGCCAAGCGGAGAAACGAGATAGCACCCCAAGAAACCGCTTCTCATGCCTGGGCTTATGTAAACCACGAATGGGTGCCGGTGGATAAGCTCTTTTACAGCAGCTCAGAAGGAGAAGACGAAAGAAGTGAATTTTTTTCTCAAGAGTGACCGTAAAAATCGATTCTCAACCCCTTATATATAGTGAGAGGTGAACATGACTAAAGAAAATGAAACCATGGTGCAGCAGATGATGAAGGAGTTTGATATCTCCTTCGATGATGTAATAGATAATGTCCTGACTTCTTATCGGGCGATGAGAAACGCCGAACGGCTCGAAAAACAGGATACCGCGCTCGTAGAGTTTATCAAAGAAGACGGCGAACTCCTGAAGGGACAGCGGCTTTATATGTATCTTCTAACGTTGTACCGGGCCAATGCTGTGCCTAATCCGGTTAGATCTATAATGCAGGATGAACCAGACCCAGGAGAGGAAATCAAGGAACTTCGTGCAAAATGGAAAGCCAAAGGAAAACCAGATCCCGAAGCTCATTGGCTGTAATAAATAGGCACCCGCAAGGGTGCTTTTTTATTGGCCAGGTCACTTATCTGCGGTTAAGTGACACCACATATGGTGCAAACTGTAGTCTTTATTGATTTGAAGACACTATAAGTTGTAGAATGCAAAAAAGCCGTAAAGGATCGGCAAATCCTTCACGGCTTCATACGGGGATTGATACTTTCCCGTAGGCTTAAATCAAGTGTGAAATAAGCCTACATCGGAAAAAACTCAGTGTCAACCCTCAGCGGGTGAAGTATGCCCGCAACATAGGAGTTACGATGTCGGAAAATGACAAAAACCCTGGGGGGGGAAAGGTAGAGGTACGCCGAAAAGGCGGGTACACGGTAGTTTTAGATGCAATCATTGATCGTGAAGATATCGGCGGTAATGATCTGCTCGTTTATTTGGTGTTGTGTCGGTTTGCTGACAAGGCCGGTGAATGTTGGCCTTCATATCAGACAATAGCTGACCGTGCAGGTATAGCAAGATCCACGGCAGCGAAATCGTTAAAGAATCTCGAGGCCCTCGGCGTACTAAGCCACAAGAGGCAGCACGGGGACAAAGGACAGACAAGCAATCTATACACGGTTCTTGACGATACAGTCTGTCAAACAGACTCACCACCTAAGAGAGTCCGCGAGACGGACTCACCCAGTCCGGCAGACGGACTCACCCCAGTCCGTGAGACGGACACGAAGGACTCTCATAGGAAGGACTCACAAGAAGGGGGGGCAAAAATCAAACAAAATGAATTGTTTGAGAAGCTTAACGAAGTGTCACAGCTCTATGCTGATTTCCCCCCCACTTTAGGAAGTGATGAGAGGAATAAAGCCGTAGAACTTGCCAAGAAACACAAGGCACATGTTCTCCTTGATGCATGGCGGGCGTACCAGAAAAAGAAACCAGGTAAACCGTTCCGGTTCTTCCTCGAGGACGGAGGGGTGCAGAAGTTCTACAAGGAAAAGCCGAAACCGAAACAGGATATTATCTGTCCTGAATGTAAACGGATTGTTCCGCAGCTGTTTTCTGATACGGGGCATTGCCAGGAATGTGAGAACAAGGCCCTACATGAAGCGGATCCATCTTTTGAACCAATAGACTTTCAAGGCTTGCTGCAGTCGTTGACTGAAAAGAAGACGGTACATAGGCAAGCCGTATAAATAGGTAATAACAGGCCCCCCCTGTTTGATTGTTCCGACATGCCCCGGATGTATTGCCACCATCCGGGGCCTTTTTATGCCCGGGCGGGGAACTTATTACACATTGAGTTAGGTAACAAGAAGCGGTGCTGATACGCACTAACCTTTTAGCCCTCGGGGGCTTTATCCACCTTCCCCCCGGGGGCTTCTTAGAATGAGGATTGTGTATCTGTTTTGAGACTCTAAAAGGCGGAAACCAAACAGGGGCATGGTGAAGAAATTACACCGTTAAAGCCACATTAGGACGGGTATATATGCAGAATCCGGACAGTGATACAGAAGGGGGGGCCATTTTCGCAGGGAAACTATGGTTAAACACCCTCGAGAACACCCGAAAGACGTTTGCACGGGTAATACGGGCATATGCCAGGGGAAATATGACAGAGCGGAATTATCGGTCCCTGGTCTACGGTCTCAGTCAATACGTGAACGTGTGGAAGGTACAAATAGACTACGAAGAGTTCCGGGAACTCGAGGAGCGAATACGTGAACTTGAAACAAGTTAAGAACCGCGTAGGAAAACTGATTGCCGAGAAGGCCGGGTTCCGCGTTGAGTTCTGGAAACGGGGCCCGAAGGGTGAACCGATACAGCTCATGCACGCGATAGGACCACCAGCCGATAGGGCGGCGCATATCGTTCAGTTCGATGAGGAAGACTGCGGGCTTTAGTTAGGTAACATAAGGTTGAATAAGTGAGATACAGCCCGCCGTTGGCGGGTTTTTTAATGCACGACCGTGGGGGGGAACACGGAAAGCAGAGCCAAACCGGCGAGGACGTAGGAGCCGAACCGAGGGCGGCGTAGTGAGTAGGTGTCTGGTCAAAAGGACAGACACAATGACGAATTATGAAAGAGTAATAAAGGATATCGCTGGCGCCGTGGTACAAGGCAAGGCGCACAACTATGGAAGGCCGAGTACTTCAACGGGGCGGCTGGACAAGTACGCGGTTAACCTGGAAAGCACAACCGAGAAGGGCGCTGACTATAGCTTCTCCGATGCACGGAGAGATTATGCCGACGGCGGCACCACGAAAGAGCTGCTCTGGTCAAAGCAGGAGTGTAAGGACTTCGTTGACTGGGCAATGACTTACAAGGCAGCGGGGCCGTACACCGAGACCACAACGGCCGGCGGCTATATGCTGCCGACGGGATTCCGGCCCGAGGTTATCCGGTTGGCATACGTGAAAAGCGTAGCCCTGAAAGACGGGCGCATTATTCCCATGGCAACAAACACCCTGAACATGCCGACGTTGGCAACACAGGCAAAGATTGCCTGGGGAGCAATAAACACCGAGATCGGCGATACGGCCAACGTACTCGGACAGATGAGCATGCAGGCCGAGAAAGCCGTGGCCTTCTCCCTGGTTCCTAATGAGCTGATACATGACAGCCCCGTGGCCGTCTCTCAGTTCATCATTGATAACTTTACTGAAGCTATGGCGAAGTTCATCGATGAAGAGTATTTCCAGGGTGATACCAGCGATGCAACGAACCACAAGTTCAACGGCTGGGAGTTCGCGGCTTCTGTTCATGACAAGGCCGGGGATACCGGCGACTCGGCATCGGGTGTCCTTACGTATGACAACCTGGTTGACACCATGGCGTATCTGGATGCCGTAGAAATCGAAGGGGCCAAGTGGTACATGCACCCTTCAACATGGGCGGCAATCCGGAAGCTGAAAGACGATAACAGCCTGCCCCTGGTTCCGATTAACAGCGGTTACAAGTATGAACTGCTCGGGTACCCGGTTGTATTTAGCAACCAGGCAACGGCAACCCTCGGAAGCATCGCTGCCGATCGGGCCGTGGCATTCTTTGGGAATCCTAAGTACGGATTCATCGGCGATTGTCTGGATCTGAATATAGAGACTTCAGACCAGTACAAGTTCCAGCAAGATCAGATCGCGTTTCGGTGCGTTCAGCGTTTCGCTATCGACTTTCCATTAGGGGGAAGTATGGCAATGCTGACTCGAGGCCCGGGCGCGTAAATGATACCTCCCTTTGGTCATCCCCTCCGGGGGGTGGCCTTTGGGGAGATCCCTGGCGCCGTTGGCGATGGGATTTCATATTAGCCTCACGCGGGAAGCGTGAGTCGTAGTTGACGTATGGGTTCCACGTTACGGGCCCGTTTTCAGTCATCGAAAGATGGCTTCGTCTGTTAGCCGGTAGCGGGGCGAGGGGCGTCTCCTCCCCGTTGACCCCCGCTGCCACTTTTGTTAGGTCACATAAGGCCAAATAA
>Ga0272442_10012935_pt1 | contig 10031 bp, 2 predicted proteins | sample SSMForm2O_FD_200262 | JGI IMG/M metagenome (GOLD analysis project Ga0272442, IMG submission 200262) | Marine sediment archaeal communities from Little Sippewissett salt marsh, Falmouth, MA, United States - SSM-Form-2O | ecosystem: Environmental > Aquatic > Marine > Wetlands > Sediment ... | reverse complement strand
CAGCCGCTCGTCCTTGTCCAGCGTGGGCAGCTTGGCGTAGATCTTCTGTGCGAGGGAGTAGAGGCCGGCCTGGACGACGGGCAGGTCGGGGTGCTCGGCGAGGAGGCGTTCGAGGAACTTCGTGGCGGCGATGAAGTCGCCTGAATCCTCGAGCACGCCCGCCACGTTGGCCTCCTGGAAGTAGAAGCCCTCGGCGATGGCTCGGAACACCTGGATGGCCCGCTCGTGCTCGCCGCGCTCGCGGTAGGCCAGCCCCACGTCGATGATCTTGTCGAAGGGGATGACCAGCTCGGGATAGCGTTCCTTGAGGATCTCGAAGTAGTCGACCACCGCCTTCGCATCGCCCTTGGCCAGGGCGAGGTAGAGGAGCATCTTCGCGGTGTCCTTGAACGGTGCGTCGTTGAGCTTGTAGCCGCTGAAGAGCTTGCCGAGCAGGGTGGCCGCCTTGTCCAGCTCGTCGCGGTCGTAGTGCTTCTTGCCGAGGTGGTAGAGCTCGTCGGGTGTCATTTCGTAGGCCCGCTTCGGCTTCTGGTCTTTGGGCAGGACCGCCATCTTTCCCGCGTCGCCGACGAGGAGTTCGTAGGGGCTGTAGAAGGAGTAGGCTCGCGCGGGCAGGGCTCGGTACGCGCCTCGGAAGCGGCCTGTGAGGCGGTAGCGTGCGTGGAGCCACTGGCTGCGGCCGGCGTTGGCGAAGTAGAAGGTCACGCGGCCGTCGCCGAGCTCATAGCGGTCGAAGCCGCCCGAGAGTGTCCGCTCGTCCACGGTGGTGCCGGCGGGCAGGTAGTCCTCGACCACGATGTAGCGCTGGCGCTTGCGGGTGAAGACTTCGAGGGCGACGTCGCAGGTCTTGCCCTCGGGCAGTTCCTCGACGGGGTTCTTGACGGTCTTGTGGGGGCCTTGCACGGTGGAGTAGCCGCGCGGGATCGCGACGCCCTCGAAGAGGATGGGCGAGGCCTCGTAGCGGCGGCGGAGCTGCTGGTCGTCGTCCTTCTGTGCGGGGGGCACGCCGTCCGTGATGCCCTCGAGGGTGGCCACGTAGGCGAACTCGCCGCGGCCGGCGAAGCGGAAGTCGAGGCGATTCTTGTCGGCCACCTGAGCCTCTGGTGCGGGGATGTGGAGGGTGGCCCGCATCCCGTCGGCGGTCACGGTGCGGAGGGTCTTGCCGTTGAGGAGCACGTCGAGGGTGTATTTCTGCGGCTCGGCCTTGGTGGTGCCGAGGTAGGTGGCGAGGGCACGGACGGCGGCGGCCGTGGCACGGGGGGAGCCCCAGCCCGAGCCCTTGCGCTGGTCGAAGAGCCACTCGGCGGCCTCGGCCACCTCCTTGGCGCGCGGCGTCGTCCGCTGCACGGCCTCGAGGGCGAGAGCGGTGGCTTCGATGGGGTACGAGCGCCAGAGGCTCTCCGCGCGCACGGCCGCCCACGAGCGGCCCCGCTGCCCCTTCCTGGCGGGCAGGACGACGAGGCTGGAGCGGGCGAGCAGGGTGCGGGCCAGCTCGGCGGCACGCTCGCGGCGGTCGAGGTTCAGGAACGTGAGGACGAGGAGTGCGAGGCCCTGGTTGTCCAGCTTCTCGTGCAGGCGGTCGAGGCGGTTGACGAACGAGTAGTCCGCGTCGCCCCAGAAGGAGAGGCCGTAGACGAGGGCGGCCTTCTCGGGCAGTGCGCTGGCCGCTCCGAAGAGCTTCCTGGCCTGCTCGCGGGCGGGCTCGGCCACCTTGCGCGGCACGGCGAAGCCCTTCTGCTCCGCTCGGCGCAGGAACTCGAGGGCGTAGGCGGTGACGAAGGGGTCGAGGCGCGGCTGCCGCGAGTCGAAGGCCCACGTCCAGCCGCCGCTCTTCTGGGTGAGAGCGAGGGTTCGGATGGCCTCCTCGACCACGGCGGCGAGGCGGGCGCGCTCGTTGGCGGGCGGCTGGCCCAACTGATCGAGCAGCTCGACGCCGCTGAGCGCCACGAGGCCCGAGGCGATGGTCTGCTCGGTGCAGGCTCCGCCCGTCGATGCCCGAAGCGCCGCGTCCACGAGCTCCCGCGGCACCGACGGGCTGATGGTCACGGTGAGTGAACGCTGCACGTAGCGCCCGCCGTCCTTGCCGGGAACGGGCGGCAGCGCCAGCTCGAGCGACAGCGCGTCGCGTGCGCGCCCGCTGGCCCCCACGCGGACGGGGATGCCCCAGGGACGCACGGGGATCTTCTTCGCCACGGCGTCGGCGTTGTCGCCCGCCTTCGCTCGGAGCGTGAGCTCGGCCTCGGGGCCACCGGCGGCGGCCACGTCGAGGAACTCCTCGTGGGCCTTGCCCTTGGGCACCTGGCGCTGGAGCGTCTTCGTGGCGGGCTTGCCGGCCACCTTGGCTGTGAAGTCGATGGCGGCGTCGGCCGCGGCATCGGTGAAGTTGCGCACGGAGCCTCGGACGCTCGCCTGGTCGCCCTGCGTGAGGGCGGCGGGACAGGCCAGCTCGACGGAGAAGGGCTGCTTCGTCGCCACGTTGGCCGTGGCCTCGCCCACGAGGTGGTGGGCGGTGATGCCGCGCGAGACGAGGCGCCAGGACGTCGTGGTGTCGGGCATCACGAAGGTGACGGCGGCCTCGCCCTTCTCGTCGGTGCGGACGGTGGGATTCCAGTAGGCGGTCTCGGGGAAGTAGTCGCGCAGGCGCACGAGCGCCGTAGTGCGGCGCCCCGACCCGCGCTTGCCGGCCGTCGCAGCGCCCAAGGAGAAGAGCGCGTTGGCCTGCTTCGCATTGCCTTTGAGGACGGGCAGGTAGCGGTAGTAGGTCTGTGCCTTCCCGCCCTGCTGGCCGCCATATTCCCAGGCCACCTGGCCAGAGGCGGGTTGGTTCACGGGGATACCGAGCACCGCGGAGCCATTGCTGTCGAAGCCGAACAGGTCGGCGCCCCCTCGTGGGGCGCCACCGCCCCCGAAGAGGCCAGATGTCGACCGATTGGCCCCGTTCTGAAACAGGCTGTCGACGACCACCTGGGCCGGTGCGTCGAACGCTTCGTCCGTGGCCAGGGAATCGTCATCCTCAGTTGCTTCGACCGACCCTCCGTCCCCGAATGCCAGCTGAAGTCCCTCCGTGGTCGGCGCGGCTTCGGGGGCGCCGACGGGGGCTTCGGGCGCGGCTGGCTCGAGGGCGGCGATGGCCGTCTCGGCCAGGCGCCGGTGCTCTCTGCGCAGGGCGTCGCTTGTGGCCGTGGTGCGGCCCGTGTAGCGGAAGCCGTTGGAGGCGGCGGCGGCATAGAAGCGGCCTCGGCGCCGCTGGTGGAAGAACTCGCCGAGCTTCGGCAGGGCATCCTTGTAGCGGGCGTAGAGCGCCTCGTCGACCACGGCGAGCGAGAGCTCCGCGGGCACAGGCTTGCCCGCCTGGTCGGTGGTCTTCACGGTCACGGTGACCTCTTCGCCGGGCCTCAGCTCCTTCTTCGCGGGGGTGAGGGCAATGCTCAGGTGCTTGAGCACGGCGAGGGCTTTGCGTGCCTGGTGGAACTCGTTTTCGTGCAGCACGGCGGCGCTGAGGATGAAGTTCGGAGCGCAGGCGTCGGGGATCTCGACGGCCACCCGATTCGCCCCCTGCTTGAGCTCTACAAGGCGGTAGCGGTAAATCCGCTCCCCCTCCCACGTGACCAGCGCCAGAGCCGGGCCGACGCGGCACACGACGTTGAGCTCGGGCTTCTCGCCCACGCGGAACTCATCGCTGTCGCTCAGGATGCGCAGCTTGATCTTGTCGTCCTCGCCCGAGACGAAGAGGCCGCTCTGGGCGACCACGAGATTCTTCCTGCTGTCGAGTCCCTCCAGGCGGATGAGATGGCGGCCGCCCTCCTTGCCGGCCAGCCGCGCGGTGCCCTCGCCCGTGGCCTTGGCCGTGGTGACCGTCTTCTCGTCGACCTTCACGTAGCCGGCGGGCACGCGCGGCGGGCCGTCGGCGCGCCCGACGGGCTGCTCGGCATCCTTGTCCGCCAGTCGGTAGAGGCCGACGGTGACCTTCTGCCCCACCGCCTCGCCCTCGAAGTCGGTGGTCTTCACCTTCACATCGAAGGATTCGCCCACGAGGTAGGTGTCGCGCAGCGTGGTGAGCTGCGCCTGATACTCCTGGGTGGCGAGCAGCAGGTTCTTGCTGTCCGCCACGCCGTCGGCGGGCAGGACGACCAGGAGCGGGAGTGCCTCGGTCTGGCGGAAGAAGTCGGTCTCGAACTCCACCTCCACCTCGCCCTTCGCATCGGTGGTGGCGGTGTGCCATCGCTGGTTCTTGAGCCGGTAGCGCAGCTCCTTGCCCGCGACGGGCTGGCCGAAGAAGAACTCCGCCCGGATCTTGCCCTTGATGGCCTCGCCGCGGAACCACGTGGTCTTCGGAAAGTCGAACACGATGCGGTAGAGCGGAAGCTGGTATTCATCCACGGTGAACTGGCCGGTGAACGAGGGCTTGCCCTCGCCCAGCGAGGCCACGAGGCGGTAGGTGCCGAGCGGGTCGCGGGCGTTGAGGGTGAACTCGCCCGCCAGGGAGCCGAACGGCGAGAGCTTCTGCTTCGCCTCGTGCACCACGTCGCCGCGGGCGGACAGGGCACGCACCGTGACCTCCTGGCCTGCGCCGGCGTCGTAGCTGCCCTCCTTGACGAGGCGGATGAGGGCGCGGTAGCCCACCTTGCCGCCGGGCCTGTAAGCGGGGCGATCGGTGTACAGAATCCCGCGCGGCTGGAGGCCCAGGGCCGTTCCCAGGCGGCCCAGGCTCAGCGCGTTCGAGGCCGGGCCGCCGGCCGACACGGCGTAGACGCACGCCGTGCCCACCTTCTTGAGGTCGTCCGAGGCGCCCTGGAACACGCCGTCGTCGCCCGTCTTCCCCTCGAGCACCACCTTCTTGCCGTCCGAGACGAGCACCCGCGCGTTCGCCTCGGGCTTGCCCGTGCGCAGGTTCTGCGCGAACACCAGCACGTCCTTTTTCGACGACTTGACGAGCACCGCCAGGTCGGTGACCAGCACGACGACCGTGGCCTTGAGCTTCTCGGTCGAGGCGTTCACGGCGAACAGGCCGGCGGTCTTGAACGGCAGCTCGAAGGGCGTCTCGACGTCCTCGTACTTCTTGTAGTCCTTCACGTCGCCGTCCCACTCCTCGTGGGGGTCGATGAGAGCGATGTCGAGCTGCTCGATACCCGCGAAGCCGCCCATGCGGCGGAAGTAGTCCTCGGTGCCCAGGCGGTAGGCCTTGAAGTGGACTTTCTCGATGTTGCGGGTGGCGATCTTGAGGGTGGGTTTTTCGTCGGTGTGGAAGATCCGCTCGCACGTGACCATCAGGTGGGGGTCGCGAAGCTCGGCCAGGCGCCGCGCAGCGGCACGGGCATACGGGCCTTTCTTGATGCTCTTGTACTCCGTGATGGCCTGCTCGAAGTCGTGGAGCTTGCGGTCGAGCGTCGCCGCGATCTGGAACGCCGCCTGCTGCCCCGGTCGGACGGTCGGGAACTTCGAGACCACCCGCCGCCACGCCGTGACGGCATCGGCATACTTCTCCTGGGCGTAGGCGATCTGGCCGAGCATGTAGAGCGCCTGGGCGTTGCGCCCGTCGAGGGGATAGCGTGCCGCGAAGTCGGTGAACCCCTGCGTGGCCTCGGCCCATCGCTTCCTGCGATAGTGGTGCGCGGCCTGGCTGTAGCGTGCGCTCACGATGGCCGCCTGCGCCTTCTGCCAGTCCTCGTGGGCGGGGAACTGGCGCAGGTAGGCCTCCCAGGCGGCGATCGCCTCGTCGAACCGGTTCAAGGCCCGGTGCGCCTGCCCGATCAGGAACGCCGCGCGGCCCACCTCCACCGCCTCGTTCTTCGCAAACGCCTTCACGAAGGCCCCGAACTCCTCGATCGCCTTCTCATACTGGCGGAAGTTGTAGAAGGACGCCCCGACCTCGTAGCCCGCCTTCGCGGCTTTCTCGTGGTTTGGGTAGAGCTCCACGAACCGCCGCAGCGCCTTGGCACCCAGATGGAGGTCCGCTTCCGACTTCGGCTTCGGCAGCCCGTAGCTCGTGGCGATGGCGTATTGGGCTTCGGGCGCCCGCGGGCTGTCCGCGTGGTCGCGCAGGAGCTTCTCGAAGCACGCCCTGGCCCGGTCGGGGTCCTTCTTTGCGGCGTAGGCGAGCCCCTGGTGGTAGAGCACCTCGGCCGTGTGCTTGCTCTTCTTGTGCTCCTTGAGGAACGCCTCGAAGCGGGCGACCGCCTTGTCGTGCTGCTTGAGATGCAGGTGGCAGAGGCCGATGCGCAGGTCGATGCGATCGGTCTCGGCGGGCAGTGCCTCGAGCTCGCGCGCCCGCTGGTAGAGCTTCAGGGCGCCGGCGTAGTCGGGCTTCGCGTCGTCGATCTGGGCGTCGCGCCCCTCGCCTGCGGCCAGCTTGGGGTCGAAGGCGCGGTCGGCGTGGGTGAGGTAGACCCGCTCGATCTCCCCGCGGCGCTCGGCCGAGGCCAGGCGCGCGATCTGCGTCTCGTAGATCCCCTCCGCATCCTTGAACCGACCGAGCTTCATCAGCGAATCCGCACGCTGGAACAGGGCCTTCGAGCGCCAGGCCGACTTCGGGTGTGCCTTGAGCAACTGGTCGGCCGCGGCCACCGCCTCGGCGTGCTTCCCGGCCAGGGCATGCGCGCGGGCCAGCAGGAAGAGCCGATACGCATCGTCCTCGAGCTTCACCTGCGCCAGCGCCTTGGCGGCATCCGCGTAGCGGCGGTCGGCAAGGGCCGAACGAACGTCGTCGAGACCCGCGGCAAAGCTCGTGCACGCCACCGACACCGCGAGCACCACCAGAAGCAGGCGTTTCATCGGGAGCCTCCGAGCCAAAGGGTAGGATGGGTCGCTGGCCAGGACACAGGAAGGGCTGCGCCGCAGGCAAGATGCGGAAGCCGTCGCAAGGTGGGCGCACCCCACCGCAGGATTGGACGCATTCCCCGCCCGCAGGTTCCCACGCATTCTACGGCCCGCCTCCCCAGACGTCAACACCCCGCCGCAGCCCGCCTTGACTCAACCGCACCCGGTGGATACCGTAGGGACACAGCCCTACCACCCCACTTGCTTGGAGACGAACTGATGCTGACTGTGGACCTGACCGGCAAGACGGCTCTCGTGACAGGCTCGAGCACGGGCATCGGTCGCGCCATCGCGCTCGGCCTGGCGCGCAACGGAGCCGACGTGGCGGTGAACTACGCCCGCAGCCAGGAAGCCGCCGAAGAGGTGGGACGCGAGGTCGAGGCCATGGGCCGCCGCTGCGTGGTCGTGCAAGCCAACGTCTCGGAGCTCCCCGACATCGAGCGGCTCTTCGCCGAGGTGGAGGCCGCCTTCGGGCCGCGGCTCGACATTCTGGTGAACAACGCGGGCTCGCTGGTCCGACGCGAGCTCGTGGCCGACATGACCGAGAAGACCTACGAGCAAGTGATGGGGGTGAACTTCAAGAGCGTGGTCTTCTGCTGCCGGGCCGCCATGCCCCGGCTGCCCGACGGCACGGGGCGAATCATCAATATCTCGAGCATCGCCGCCCGCAACGGCGGCGGCCCGGGAGCCAGCATCTACGCCAGCTCGAAGGCCGCCGTGAGCTGCTTCACCAAGGCCCTCGCCAAGGAGCTCGCACCGCGCGGCATCACCGTGAACGGCATCGCCCCCGGCGTGATCGCCACGCCCTTCCACGACAAGTTCACCACCGCCGAGACCATGGCCCGCTTCAAGACGATGACCCCCGTCGGCCGCCACGGCGTGGCCGAGGACATGGTGGGGGTCGCCCTCTACCTCGCCTCGCCCGAGGCCAGCTTCGCCACCGGCGAGACCATCGAGGTCAACGGCGGAATGCTCATGGACTAGCCCGCATTTCTCACCAGATCTGGCCGCCAGCGGCTCCTTATGTCTAACGTGGAGCACTATTGCGATGAAGCGACAGCGAAATCGTCAATAACTGTGATTCGTTCTGCTTTCCGATGCCCCTCCGATGGAACACGTCGGGCCTCGCGAGCGGGATCAGGGCGTCATGCGGAGCGACGGGACGCGTCTTGCGCCGAAGAGGCTCCAGCCGACGTGGGGCGCCTGGCCGGTGAGGGTCATTCGCCAGAGGATCTCCGGCGGGTCGGTGCGGGAGAACTCGATGACCTCGGTTTCGCTGAGGTACTCCATCCGCGTGGCCCAGGTGGCTTGGGCGAGGTCTTCAAGGCGAAAGGCCAACCCGTAGCCGGCCAGGACGTTGCCGGTGGTCTTCAGGGGCTGGGCCGAGCCCATCGCCCAGGTGGCGGGGGGGCGGACGCCGGGGATCAGGGACGTCCAGACTCGGCGGATGGTCCCGTCGGCCAGGTCGAGTTCATACTCGGCGGCGTGGCTCCGGATGGCGCTGGGCGGCGCGCCGGGGGTGAAGGGGCGGGCGCGGTAGTTGTCGTTGTTGAACAGCATCAGCGTACCCCGGTCGGTCCATTCGGGGGCGTGCTGGTGCCAGAACCACCGCTCGTCGGCGTCGGCGAGGGAAAGCAGCTTGGGCTGGAGTTGCCTGGACCAACCGGTGGGCTCGCCGGCGATCCACTGGATTTCGCCGTCGCTGCGGTTGATGGCGATGATGGCCGAGAGTGTCCGGGAGTTGCACAGGATGGTTCGCCCGTCCGGGCTGAGGGTGATGTTGTTGGCGTGGGACCAGTCGACCGTCCCCGGGAAGCCGCGCCGCCCCCAGTACCGGCTGAAGGTCTGGTAACCGATGCGCATGGGGTCGAGGTGGTCGAAGGCGTCCCACCGCCAGACGACGTGTCCGTCGTCTGGACGGAATTCGAGGATCTCGTCGCCCATGACCCACTGGGTCTTGCGGGGAGCGTTGGCGTCGTCTTCGGAGGTGTAGTAGTCGGGGATCTGCCGGCGGGTCGAGCCGAGGATCAGGAAGTTGCCGTTGGGCAGTTCCTTGACGGAGTGATGGAACGTGGTGGTCTCAACGGGGATCGCGTCGGCGGCCGGGCCTTGGGGCCTGCCGGCGGCGACCCACTGGCGATGGATGTTGCCCAGCAGGTCGATCTCGATGAGGCGGTAGTCCTGCGTGATGACGACGAGATGGTCGTTGCGCAGGCGGCGGAAGTCGCTGATGCGCGAATTGCACCGGTAAGTCCAAACGACGTGGCCCTGGTTGTCGACGGCGGCGAGCATGCCGAACTCGTCGTTGGTTCGCATGGCGGCGCCGGTCATGCGTCGTCGGGGATTGAAAAGCGTCAGGCCGGGCTCCAGGCGGTCGGCGTCGGCGACGGCGACGGTGATCCTGGGGAACTCGGTGGGATCGCCGGGCGTCTTGGGCGGGCGGTACGCCAGCGGCGCGGAGGCGATGATCTTGCCGAGACGTCCGCCGAGGACGACGCGGATGCGGTGGGGCTCGTCGGCGCGAAGGCGCGTCACGGGCAGCAGGCCGCGGGCGAGGTCGGCGGCGGCGCAGGGCAGGGACCACTGGTCGGCGCCCTGGAAGACGTCCAGCCGGGCCCAGGCGGCGTCGGCCGCGCGGACGCGCACGACCGCCGCCAGCGGGGCGGCGCCGTTGGGGTTGGGTGCGATCGTCGGCGGCGCGAACAGGGCGACGGGGTCCCGGGGCGCACAGCCAAGCTGACAGGCCACGGCGGCGAGGATCAGCGCGATCGAGGAGGTCAGTCGCATAGTGGTTTTCCCGTTGAGGTCCAGGCGGCCGTGCGGCCCTCTCATGCTCCACTTGTACCCCATGGGCGGAACCCAGGCAAGAGGAATCCCGACGCCCGAGCTGAGCGGCGGGTGGTGTCCGTAGCAGACGGTAGCCCGTGAAGGTCAGAGAGAGTCCGTCGCGACGAGGCCATCATGATGCGACATGGCTACCGGATTGCCCTTCCGGGACAATTCGCGTCTACCGCTCTGTGCCTGGTAGCACAACCGGGCGCTTGCTGGCCTCGCCCTCATCGCGGAGAATCACTTCCCGCAACGGGAACGAGGATATGCTATTCTTAGTTGAAAAAGAAGGCGGCTCCCTTCAGACTGGTTGTGAACTCAACGGGTCGTGGTGACCCCGAACCAGGCAGAAAGGAGCCTTGAATGAGTAGTGTAGCAAGACAGGG
>Ga0272442_10012934_pt1 | contig 10033 bp, 6 predicted proteins | sample SSMForm2O_FD_200262 | JGI IMG/M metagenome (GOLD analysis project Ga0272442, IMG submission 200262) | Marine sediment archaeal communities from Little Sippewissett salt marsh, Falmouth, MA, United States - SSM-Form-2O | ecosystem: Environmental > Aquatic > Marine > Wetlands > Sediment ... | reverse complement strand
GAGTACCGTTTCAACCAAAGATTACAGGAATCATTAGCGCATCTGCCGGCTTTATTTTTGAAGATCAACTTGAAACCAATGATATTTCGTTTACAGATTATGGCTACTCTTCGAAATACTTCCTGGGCGGAAATTTCGTCTCTCCAAATAAAGAAAGTTATACTTTTTCGGGACTACATGAAGCTGAATTAAATATTAATCAATTTATGAAACTGAACATTGGTCTTCAGCTAAATCCTTTTGAAAAATTATATTTCACTCCACATTTTAACATTGCTTCTGTTGGTTTTGAAAACTTTGATGAGTATATCAAAGATGCCTTTTTACCTAATGGTAAATGGTCAGATGCCATTGAAACAAGCACCTTAATATCTGCCGGAGCAAGATTTTCATATAATTCCATTTTAGGTCCTGTTAATTTTGATGTCTCCTGGGTAAATGATATTAACAAAGTTAGATTGACCTTTAGCGTTGGCATTCCATTTAATCGCTCCAATTAGATAATATAAATGCTTTTAAGCAATAGTTTAGTAAATAATAAGAGTTCCAGTAAGCTAATAGGCTTTTATACTATCATGATTTTCTCATATTGAAGGCCTGAATTCAAATTTAATATCCTTCCAAGTTTGTATCAAAGCCATTCTTTATTTCATCAAAAAACAGTAAATTACCTGTTAAGTATTAAAAGTTTACAGATGAAAAACCTAGACCGAAGAAACTTCATAAAAAAGACAACACTATCTGCTGCAGGTCTTGCGGCAGCATCAATCATACCTATTTCTGGCCATTCCCAAAATAGTCGTGAGACAAATGCAATGTACATGGGTGGATTTGCCGCTCCAAAATTAGAAACCATTCGAGTCGCGGTAATAGGAGTAGGCGCCAGAGGACCAGCTCATTTACAATTTGCCGCCGCCCTGCCAGGGACAGAAATAGTTGCGATATGTGATCTCTATGAAGATCTTGCCACTAAATGGGCTGCCGTGGTTACCGAAATGGGCAATGGTCAAAGACATCAAAACATCGCTACTTATTTTGGGGATGAGAATGCATGGAAATTGATGTTGAAAGAAGTAAAACCAGATATGGTTTTTATTGTCACAAACTGGTCCAATCATGCTCCAATGGCCATTGAAGTAATGAACAGTGGAGCTCATGCCTTTGTTGAAGTACCCTTGGCTATTAGCATTGAAGAGCTCTGGAAGATTGTAGACACATCAGAAAAGACGAGAAAGCACTGTATGATGATGGAAAATGTCAATTATGGTCGTGACGAGTTGCTATTCTTAAATATGTGCAGACAAGGAGTCATTGGCGAACTATTGCATAGCGAGGCAGCTTATATTCATGATTTAAGGACACAGATGAATGAGGTTGAACGCGGAACAGGTTCCTGGCGTACTTACCAATATGCCAAAAGAAACGGGAACCTCTACCCTACCCACGGTCTGGGTCCGGTAGCACAATATATGAATCTGGGTCGTACAGAAGATACCTTTAAAAGTTTAGTGTCATATTCCACTCCGGCAAGGGGTCGTGCTCTTTATACAAAAGAAAATTTTCCTCAGGACCATAAATGGAATCAGCTGGATTTTAAAGGAGGTGATATGAATACCTCGATAATAAAGACAAGTCTTGGAAGAACAATTATGGTGCAATGGGATGAAACCAGTCCCCGACCTTATTCCAGACTTAATTTAATACAGGGGACAAAAGGGATTTTAGCTGGTTTTCCAACCCGAGTTGCCTTAGAGGGAGGTATTGAAGGTATTACAGATAGTCATCATCAATGGGTTCAAGGAGAACAATTGGCATCTCTTTATGAAAAATATGATCACCCTTTATACAAGCGCTTGTCCTCTACTACCAGTGAAAGTGGACATGGAGGCATGGATGGAATGATGGTCTACCGGATTATTGAATGTCTTAGAAATGGCTTACCCCTTGATCAAAATGTTTATGAAGGATGTTTTTGGAGCGCAGTTTCACCCCTAAGCGAACGCTCCGTGGGCAGCGATGGGGCTCCCCAGGCTTTTCCCGATTTCACCAGGGGTAATTGGAAAGAAACCGATCCCCTCGGAATTATAACATAAGAAGAAGGGACAAATTTAATAACTAGTTCAAAGGACTAGTGATAGCAGATAAAAGATTGGCCATTTTATAATGAATTCTAACATTAAAGCAATCATAAGGCAATTAAATGAGCTTCAAAAGGGAAAGCCCTGGGTAGGAGAAACATTTGATAAAAAACTTGCAGCAATTACAGCAAAAGAGGCCTTTAGACGTCCATTACCCCAACTTCATAGTGTTGCCGAATTAATAGCTCACCTAACCAGTTGGAGAAAAGATATGATTTTGAAAATCCAAACCGGCAAGGGTAGCTTGACGACAGATAGTCATGAAAATTGGCCTACTAATTCGGAATTGGAATCTATTGGCTGGGAAAAACTTAAGGAAGCATATAAAAAAAGCCTTTCAGACGTAATAATGCTTCTGCAAAGCAAGGATGATCAATTCTTAGACGAGCACTATTACGATATAGATTTTAAAGGCACTTACCTCTATTCCTTTGCTATTGAAGGTATGCTACACCACGATATTTATCATCTGGGGCAAATGGGGCTGGTCATAAAACTAATTAAAGAGAATACAGAAGGGTAAAATTGCAATAATCTAAAATGAAATAACAGGCAAATTGCGGTCCAATGGATAACCCAAAAAGCATTAGGAAAGTAATAGAAACTCCCAGACTAGACCTCCGGGAATTCTTACTTGATGATGCTGAAAATATTTGGGAACTAAATTCTGACCCTGAGGTTCTAAAATACACAGGTGACCCCCCGTTTGAAACTATTGAAAAGGCAAGGGAATTTATCAACAACTACAGGGAATATAAAAAAAACGGCTTTGGCAGATGGGCTGTCATTACTAAAAACTCCAACACCTTCATTGGATGGTGCGGACTAAAATTGAATGAACAAAATATGGTTGATATCGGGTTTCGTTTTTTTAAGAAAGAATGGAATAAAGGCTATGCCACCGAAGCTGCCAATGCCTGCCTTGAACACGGCTTTTTGAATCTTAATTTAAATGAGATAATTGGCCGGGTTGCATGGGAGAACAAAGCCTCTATAAAAGTTCTGGAAAAACTTTCCATGCAATATTGGAAAAGAGATAGCTGCAAAGGCATTGAGAACTCCTTGTATTACAAAATATCTAAAGAACAGTATCTTCAGAATATAAAAACGAGCTTTTAATATATGGATTCGGACTCTGATTACCTCAAAATAAATAAGGCATCCTGGAATAGTAAGACTGATACTCATATGGAATCTGAATTCTATAATATGAAAGGATTCCTCGATGGTGAGACATCCCTTAAAAATATAGAATTGAATCTCCTTGGGGATATAAATGGCCTGAGGATTTTGCATTTGCAATGTCATTTCGGACAGGATACGCTTTCATTGGGGAGGCTCGGTGCCCACGTTACCGGGGTTGATCTTTCTGACAAAGCAATCAACAGAGCCAGAGAATTAGCTTTGAAAACAAAAATAGATGCGAACTTTATTTGTTGTGATATTTATGATCTCCCCAAACATTTAAACAAGGAATTTGACATTATCTATACAACTTATGGCACTATTGGTTGGCTTCCCGACTTAAATAAATGGGGTAAAATTATTTCCAGGTTTTTAAAACCAGGAGGCAGACTTATTTTCGCAGAATTTCATCCGGTGGTCTGGATGTATGATGATGAATTTAGTAAGATAGCTTACAGTTATTTTAATTCCGGTCCAATAATGGAAACTGAAACAGGAACGTATGCTAAAAGGGATGCAAATCTAACACTGAAATATATAATGTGGAATCATAGTATAGGAGAAGTAATTACAAGCCTGACACAAAATGGGATTGAAGTGACATCCCTTAAAGAATATGACTATTCCCCGTACAATTGTTTTAAATTCACCATTGAATCTGAACCAGGAAAGTTCAGGATTAAGCATCTTGGGAATAAACTTCCTATGGTGTACAGCATAGAAGGCAGAAAAAAGAAATCAGTTTCTATCAGTTAAACTATTATCATTCATGAGAAAATTCCTTTATTTAATTATGACCGTGGTCATAATATCCTGTAACAATAATTCGAAGCAAGATTTATCTGACCGAAGTGGCAGATATATAGGCCTATTCAAAAAAGGTAGTTTTGAAGATTCAATAGTATTTGAGATGGAACGAGATTCTACAAGCTGGAAAGTCTTTTTTTCAAGCCTGGAACAAAACGCGAATCGTATCCCTTTTAGGGAGCTAGAAGCAAAAGACGATTCGATTAACTTTAAACTTCAAAGTGATTTTCATACCTATTCGTTTAAAAATTTATGGGTGAATAATAATTCTGAGCTCCGGGGCTCACTTACCGTGGATACTATGAAAGTCCCGTATACCCTCTATAAAACTTTATCCGTAATAAAAGGTGCTCCGGTAAGTGAGGACATAAGCTTTGAAACTAATGATCTGATGTTGAACGGTACTATATATTATCCCTCTAAAGACAATAAAAAAGGCTTAGTTATTGTCACTTCCTCTGGCAATTCAGACAGGAGTGCTTCCAGAGCGGAAGCTCAGCTTTTTGCGAAACGAGGTTATACCACCTTTATTTATGATAAACGGGGAACAGGAATTTCTGAAGGCAACTGGTCACAGGCCAGCATAGAAGAACTTGCTTCAGATGATATTAATGCTATCAAGTGGTTTACTGAAAAGACAACCATCCCTATTAAAAACATTGGTATTAAAGGCAGCAGTCAGGGTGCTAGCAAGATCCCATATATTTTGAATGAATTAAAAGATTTGAAATATGGGATTGCCGTGAGTTGTCCTGGTTCTACCTTATTGGAAAGTGATCTTAATTACTGGAAGAACAGGAATATTGAGAAGCTGGAAGATAATATTGAAGAGGCAACCAATTTTGAGCGAAAGGTTTTTGAAACTATTGCAGGTGAAAATTCCATAGAAGCACTTGAAAAAGAGATCAACGCGGCTAAATCTAAAGCGTGGTTTAATATGGTATGGATTCCAAACCTTAATGAGATAGAGATAGATAGGAAACTTAAGTATAGCCCTCTACCCTATTTTGAAAAAATTAAGCAACCAATACTTATTGTACAGGGCAGTATGGATGAAATAATACCTGAAGACAGTTACGAAATGATAACTAAATCACTTGAAAAAGCTCAAAACAAAGCATATGAAATAATACTGTTAGAAGGTGCTTCACACTCCATGTATGATGTTGGACAAAATGATTTTCCCTATTGGTCCAAGTTACATCCCAAATACATAAGCGTTTTGGAGAATTGGATCAATCATCTTCCGGTAACAAATTAAGCCTGTATTAAAGTCCTTTTTTTATCTCATAAAAAGTTCTATAAATATTTAAACTCTGAATTTCCTAAAACCAAAATCCACCTTATATTTAACGACTGAACATTTATACTAAAGTGCCTTCCGGCAACCATTTAAAATCTATAATACCATTCATATGAGAATACGCTATAAAAATTACCTGTTACTAACCCTATTACTAACAATAGGATTTTTCCAAATTAATGCTCAAAATACTGTTGATACCAGGTTGATGAAAAGCCCTGCAATTAGTAAAAATAAAATCGCTTTTATTTATGCCGAAGATCTCTGGATTTCCGACAAAAATGGGGCTAACTCCAGACGCCTTACCATTGATGAAGGAGTAGAATCTAATCCAGTCTTTTCTCCGGACGGTTCATCAATTGCTTTCAGTGCAGAGTACGATGGAAATACAGACGTATTTATTGTTCCTGCAAATGGCGGAGTTCCAAAAAGATTAACATGGCATCCCGGTTGGGATCAGGTAAGGGATTTTACCCCTGATGGCAAAAGTGTGCTGTTTATTTCCGGTAGATCTACCTACACCAACAGACATGCCAAGCTCTATACCATAGCAACAGAGGGCGGACAGGCTATAGAATTACCCATTCCTACTGCTTTTGGCGCATCCTATTCAGCAGACGGAAAATACATTGCTTACACCCCTTTATATGAAGTTTTTAACCAATGGAAAAATTACAGGGGAGGCACGCAGTCGAGAATTTGGATATACAATACTGAGACCTATGAAGTTACGGAGGTCCCAAAACCTGCATCAGGAAGTAATGATACCAATCCTCAATGGATAGGAAATAAAGTGTTTTTCAGAAGTGACCGAAATGGAGAATTTAATTTATATGCCTATGATTTGGATTCTCAAGTTGTCACCCAACATACAAATTTTGACGATTTCCCTGTTCTAAGCCTGAATACAAATAACAATGAATTAATTTACGAGCAAGCCGGATATGTGCATTTATTTGATTCCAATTCTCTAACCAGCACAAAAATCACCATTCCAATTGCCACGGATTTGCTGGAACTAAGGCCTCGTTATGTTTCCGGAGACAGTTATATCCGCAGTGCTGGTATTTCACCTTCCGGTGCCAGGGCAATATTTGATTTTAGAGGGGAAGTTGTTACCGTACCTGCTGAAAAAGGTGATGTAGATAACATTAGTCAAACTCCGGGGATTCATGAAAAATACCCACAATGGTCCCCTGACGGTAAACAAATAGCTTATTTTTCTGACGCTTCGGGTGAATATAGCCTGCATCTTAAAACATTGGAAAATGGGACTATAAAAAAGCTTCCCATTTCCGGTTCTGGTTTTTACGCCTATTTACATTGGTCTCCCGATAGTAAGAAATTATGCTTCGTGGACAATGGACGTAATTTATTCATGGCCGATACATCCAGTGGGAAAATCACAAAAATTGGAACAGACAAGTTATACATTCCTGGGGTTTTCAGGGAACTTTTTGGATCCTGGTCCCATGATTCAAAATGGGTGTCATACACCATTATTACAGAAACAAATTTTGAAAGGGCCTACGTATATTCTGTAGATCAGAATAAATCCTTTGAACTTTCCGATGGCCTTTCAAACGTTAGTGAGCCAGTCTTTGATCCAAGTGGAAAATATATCTATATGCTTGCCTCTACAGATGCCGGTCCGGTTGTGAATTGGTTTGATCAGTCTAACCAGGATATGGAAATGACGAATTCCATCTATTTGGTAACGTTACAGAAAGAACTTATTTCTCCTTTGGCTAAAGAAAATGATGAAGAAGATGACGAGGACGATGAAAAATCTAAAGAAGATTCCACAGATAAAGATGACAAGAAGGAAAATAAAACGGTCGCTCCATTGAGAATTGATTGGAGTCAAATTTCTAATCGAATTATTGACCTGCCTGTTTCACCAGGAATGTATTCAGGTTTAAGTTGTTCCGAAGAGGGAAAATTGTTTTATCTATCACGCAAGCCACATAGCAGTTACAGTGATCCTCAGTCCCTTAGAATGTATGATTTAAAAAAACGGGAAGACGAGGAAATCATGGAGGCAAATTGGTATTCTATTGCAGCTTCCGGTAAAAAAATGTTATACCTGAAAGAGAAAATCTGGGGAATCACAGAGGTAGGTAAAAAACCAGAAAACGGAGTAATAAATATAGGTGCCATCCAGGTTAAAATAGATCCCCGTCAAGAATGGTCCAATATATTTGATGAAGCCTGGCGTGTGAACAGGGATTATTTTTATGACCCTGGAATGCACGGGGCAGATTGGAATGCCATGAAAGAAAAATATAAAAGTTTTCTGCCGGATGTAACTTGCAGAAGTGATCTCTACAGAGTTATGGAATGGATGTGCAGTGAATTGGCAGTAGGACATCATAGGTTTGGCAGCCGGGGTGATCAAATGAATAACCCTGATAAAGTAGGTGGAGGACTGCTTGGAGCAGATTATGAAGTGGTTAACAACAGGTATCGCTTTTCGAAGATTTATGGAGGTCTTAACTGGACACCGGAGCTTCGTTCACCATTGACGGAACCTGGGGTGAACATTGTGGTCGGGGAATATTTAATAGCTGTAAATGGTAATGAGGTTACTGCAGATCAAAATCTCTATAGTTTCTTTGAAAACACTGAAAATAAAATAGTAGAGCTTACCGTTTCAGCCTCAGCAGATGGATCTGGTTCTCGAAAAGTGAAGGTAGTCCCTGTAGAAAGTGAACGTTCCCTTAGAAACAGGGATTGGGTTGAAGAAAATATTAAAAAAGTAGACAAGGCTACAAACGGGCAGGTAGCATATGTGTATGTCCCGAATACAGCAGGGGCCGGACATGAATATTTTAAACGCTACTTCTTCCCACAGGCTAATAAAAAGGCAATAATTGTTGATGAACGCCATAATGGCGGAGGACAATTGGCAGATTACTATATAGATATTCTGAAGAAACCATATCAGGCTTCCTGGAATTTCAGATATGGTAACAACCTCAAAGCTCCAAGTGCTTCAATACAAGGCCCTAAGGTTATGATTACTGATGAAACAGCGGGCTCCGGTGGAGATTATCTTCCCTGGATGTTTAGAAAATTTAAACTGGGAACTATAATTGGAAAAACTACGTGGGGCGGGCTTGTAGGTGTCTTAGGCTATCCTGAATTTATAGATGGTGGATCAGTTACTGCTCCAAATGTCGCCTTTTGGAATGAAGATGGTTACCGGGTGGAGAATGAAGGCGTTGCCCCGGATATTATGGTTGAACAATGGCCGAAAGAAGTTATTTCAGGGGGCGACCCTCAATTGGAAAAAGCCATTGAAGTTATATTGGAACAGCTCAAGAGTAACCCCCCTGCAATTCCAAAGCAGCCGGAGTATCCTGTCCGGGTTAGAAAATCTAATTGATAAATCTATAAATGTGCGATGTACTTAAGTGACCATCGCACATTTTTTTTGACTCAGATTTATTGTTAAGCATTTAACTGCTATATTTAAAAGATCTATCAGCTAAGTGTTAACCAAAGACTGCTGATTGGCAAAGAATATGATTTCAGCACTTGGAAAAATTTTCACAGATCTTTTTATTAAGTACATGCCAAGTGCTTATGTTTTTGCATTAGTCTTAACATTATTTACGGGTTGCCTGGCACTCATTTGGACTGATTCTTCATTAATCAACGTTCTGGGTGGATGGTATGATGGCTTTTGGTCCTTATTAGCCTTTGGAATGCAAATTATTTTGGTTATTGTAACTGCCCATAGCATAGCCCAATCAGCTCCCGTTGAAAAAGGTATAAATTGGATAGCCCGTTTTATAAAAACCCCGGGACAGGTCTATTTATTTGTTCTTATTTCTGGTGCGTTGATAGCCTTGATCAGTTTTGGAATGATCGTGATTGTGGCCATCTTAGCCAGGGAATTGGCGGTAAGAGTAAAGGATTTAAACTATCCTTTTCTAATCGCCTGTGTTTATTTTAGTTTGGGAAGCTGGGTTTCCGGTGCTTCCAGTTCAATTGCCCTATTACTAAATACCGAAAATAATTTTTTAATGGAAGCCGGAATTCTTTCAGAATTGATACCTACTTCTTATACTTTGGGATCATCACTGAACATTTTAATGATACTGCTCTTTGTTGTAGGAGGTCCACTATTATTTTATGTTTTAATTCCTAAAAATAACAACCAAAAGCAATTATCCGATCTCCTGATTCTCGATGATCTGCCAAAAGAGCCTTCTGTAAAAATGGAAGCCCAATCTTTCAAACTCCCTTTTCGCGCCGTCTCAGATATACTTAATAACAGTGCCCTTTTACAAATGACAATTGCAGCTTTTGGTTTCATTTATATAGGCCATCACTTTTATCTGAATGGGTTTGATCTGAATTTTAATATTATCATTTTTACGTTTCTGATCCTGGGCCTGTTTCTGCATAGAACCCCACTACGTTATAGTATCTCTATGAAACGCTCCAGTAGAAACATTTCAGGTATACTCTTTCAGTATCCATTTTATGCCGGTATTATGGGAATAATGCTTTCAACCGGTCTGGGTGAAAAAATTGCTGAACTTCAGGTATCAATTGCCACCCTAACTAATTATCCTTTTTTGGCTTATGT
>Ga0272442_10012930_pt1 | contig 10033 bp, 10 predicted proteins | sample SSMForm2O_FD_200262 | JGI IMG/M metagenome (GOLD analysis project Ga0272442, IMG submission 200262) | Marine sediment archaeal communities from Little Sippewissett salt marsh, Falmouth, MA, United States - SSM-Form-2O | ecosystem: Environmental > Aquatic > Marine > Wetlands > Sediment ... | reverse complement strand
AACAACAACAGAGAGATCCTTATCTACCATATTATGGTGGCTGTGTACGTCGACCACGGGGAATTTCGCCCGGGTGACGGGATTTTCCGGTACCACCAGTGTGGACTCGGGGTTGTATTCTTCAAAGGTCAGCTCCTGTGCGTGCAATGTTCCCAGGATAAGGGACAGGAGGATAAACGCTCTTGCCGTTTTCGTCATTCTTTGAGGTGTTTAGTTTGTTTCGAGAGATAAATTGAAAGGGCTTTTTTATAGGCTTCCGGAGTGTCGATATCCGCAACGGTGTCCGCAGGATCCAGAACCTTGCATTTATCCCTGTACGATGCAATAATTTTCCTGCCTCCCTGTGCCGGTGGGATATCTTTAAGGGCTTCCCAAAAATTTCTGGGGAAAAGGGCCGGAACCCCTGCAAAAGCACCATAATCAGAGGCAATAATGACCTCCGGCTGCTTTTGGTGGGCGTTGAGGACCTGCCTGAGATAGGATCTTGTAATCAAGGGCTGATCCACCAGAAGAATAAGCACGGCATCAATACCGGAAAACCTTTGCTCTACTTCCTGAACCCCTTTGGAGATCGTGGATCCCATGCCCAGGTCCCATTCTGGATGAAAGCATATTTCCGTCCCTCCAACCTTGAGGACCTCTTGTATTTCATTGTGGTGGGCTCCGGTGAGCAAAAGGGTTTGGGTCAACCCGGCCTGTCGTATTATATTAAGAAGATGCTGTACAACCGTAGAGTGCCCCCATGGTAAAAGGGCCTTGGGTGTTCCCATTCGCCGGGAAGCCCCTGCCGTCAATAGTAAAGCTGCTACATTATCCATAATTACCTCAGAACCTAATTCAATTTAGGTTTCTAAAAGTGAAATTTGAGAGATTATAAAGTTTGCCGGGATGTTAATTACTTGATATACTGTCCCGGGTTTTTCTCGAAACTGACCTTGCAACCGTCGCAGCAGAAATAAACCCGTTCTCCCTTATATTCGATAACGTGCTTGGGGTTCTTCTTCGAAACGGGAACCTGGCAAACGGGGTTAATATAATATTCTTCTGCAAACGTGTCCGCGGAAGTGGGTTCTGAGGGCTTTGTTTCAGATGAAGTTTCACGGGTCATATCAACTGCAGATGCCCTTCCCTTCCGGAAATCATCAATTACCTCGGCCAGGATACTTATCGCTACTTCACTGGCCAGTTTTGCGTTGATATCCAAACCCACAGGGCTTTTTAATCGGGCGATATCATCCTCTGACAGGCCCTCTTTTGACAGTTTTGCCTTGATATCTGCTGCTTTCTTGGTGCTGGCCACAAAACCGACGTATCCCGCCCGGGTTTCCAGAGCCTTTCTCACCGTGAGATCGTCGTTTTCTCCCCTTGTGGTTACGATAATATAGGTATTGCCCAGGTTGTTAAAGGGGGAAAAATCGATCTTATCGTATACCCTGTGTGCCCCGGGAAACATTTGGGAATCGGCGTCAACGGCGAGGACGCTTACCCTGAAATCAGCTGCAACAGCCATTACAGCAAGCTTTCTGGCTATATTCGATTTACCAGCGATTATAATCTCTGGTTGGGATATCATAGGTTCAATGAGAATTTCCACGGTTCCTTTACTTTGACATGACATAACATATTCCTTATAGGTTTCGGTTTCCCGAGTCCCTCCTTCAGGTGAAATACGCACCCTTTTGTAGCGTTTTGACCTGATGACTTCAAGGGCCTCTTTAATTACAATACCGCGTACACACCCCCCGCCGACCCAGCCAATCATTTCCCCGGATTCCAGAATTAGGGCTTTATCCCCTACTTTACCTGAGCTGGGTGCTATTCGGTCAACTACCTGGGCTATGGCAAAGTCTGAACCTTTGGCCAATTGCGCCTCTATGTTGAGTGTAAGTTCGTTAAACATCCATGAGTAATTTTTCCAATTTCAATAAACTATCCAGGTTATGCGCTGATTCAAAAGCATCCAGATGTGGCATAACGTTGACAATGCCCTTCTGAATGGGCTGGTAATCCTTCATCCCCTTCAACGGATTCAACCAGATCAAGGTCTTGCACCTTCTCCTTATCGTTTCAACGGCCTCCTTGAGTTGGGTAACACTGCCTGTTTCCAAACCGTCACTAAGGATAACAACAACATGTTTTTGGCTTAAAAACTTATGGCCATACCCGGACAAAAACTCCGTCAGTGATTCTCCAATCTTAGTCCCGCTGGACCAGGTCTGCACATTACTACCTATATCTTTTAAGATCTGGAGTTCCTTATTGGCCCTGAGCATAGGCGTGACATGTGTCAAATGGGTGCTGAAGGTAAAGAATTCCAATTCCCTGAAATATTTCTTTAAGACCATTACGTATCGGAGCAGGTAGTAGCTATAGGTGTCCATTGAACCGCTGATATCCAGGATAAAAACGACTTTTCGCTTTTCCTTCCTCTTTTTCCTGTGTGCCAAATCGAGCATTAACCCTCCCTTGGAAATACTGTGTCGGATCGTCCTGCGAATATCAATCCTGCCTTTGTTTGCGTCTTCAAGCCGTCTTTTAAATCGCATGCTCATTTGGTGGAACAATTCTTCGGCCAATTCCTCCAGTCGTTCCCTGTCTGCGACATCCACCTTAGAGAAATCCGTAAAACGCAGACGGACATTTTCATTGGCCCCTTTTGTCTGCTTGGCTTCTTTTTCCTCTTCTTTCGCTTTGGGCTTATTGAATTTAGCTCCCAGAAAAATGATGGTATCGGTCTCTGGTTCCTTTTTAATCTGTTTGACGGTCTTTTTACGCTCCTCTAGTTTGTCGTCGTAATACCGGCTCCAGAACCGGTCAAACATTTCATCAAAACGATCGTAATGCTCTTTCCGCTTGCAAAAGATAGCCTTTAAACTGTATCGGAAAAGCGTGCGGTCCAACCAGTACCCGCGTTCGGCAATTTCAAAAGCATCACGAGTGTCCTGGGGGCCCAGCATAAATTGTCGCTCCCTACAATAGAATGTAAAGTCGATCAATCGTTCCTTAAAGGTCTTATCTACGGCGACCACAATAGCAGTTCAACTAGTCAATAGGCATTAAGAATTCCTGTACGGACTTGTTCCTCACAAATTCGATATCATCTTTGTGTTTGAGCACACTTCCCAATGTGTTTTCTACAATCTCATCTGTGATATTATCTACATTCAGGAGTACGAGGGTCTTGGCCCAATCAAGGGATTCGGCAATACCCGGGGGTTTCTTAAGGCTTGACTTTCTCAGGTTGTGGATAAAATGCACAACCTGGGCCGCCAACTGCTCGTCGATGTCCGGGAGTTTTCGGGCAATTATATCAATTTCCATGGCTTTGGATGGAAAGTCTACCCAATGATACAAACAGCGCCTCCTCAACGCGTCACTTAACTCCCTGGTTCGGTTGGAGGTCAGGATTACCATAGGTTTTGTTACCGCCTTAATGGTTCCCAATTCCGGGATACTGATCTGAAAATCAGATAATAATTCCAAAAGGAAAGCCTCGAATTCCTCATCTGCCCGGTCGATTTCGTCTATTAACAGCACCACGGGTTTTTGTGCTGTTATGGATCGCAACAAGGGCCTTTTGAGGACGTATTCCATCCCGAAAATCTCTTCCCCCAGGGTGCGTTTATCTTTTTCCTGCTCAAACAGTTTAATATGGAGCAATTGTTTTTGATAATTCCACTCGTAAATGGTCGTACCTACATCCAGGCCTTCGTAACACTGCAAACGGATCAGATCGGTTTTCAGATGTGCCGCAAGCGTACTGGCCAACATGGTTTTGCCTACGCCCGGGTCCCCTTCCAAAAGCAGTGGCTTTTCCAAATTGTTCAGGAGGAAAACGGAAGTGGCCAGGGCCTGGTTCAGGATATAGTCTTGCTCGTAAAAATCATTTATGAGCCCTTGAATTTCTTTATTCAACAGTACAATTTTTTAAATAAGACAAAGCTATACCCATCCGGGCATAGCTTTTGGTTTTTAAAGGAAATCAGGTTTATGCAGTAGCCTCAGCCGCGGCTAACTTTTTTGAAAAGTTAGTGACAAATTGCTTGAATAACTGGTTCGAAACCGTCGTAATCAAACGGGATCCGAACTGCGCAATTTTGCCATTTATGGTAACATCCATTACGGCATCGAGTTTTGACCCCCCGTCTTCCCTATCGGTAATATTCATGGTCATGGTCATTTCCGCATTTCCGTTGCCTTTTACATCCACACCATTCCCCGTCAATATAATCTTACGGTTTTGGGGATCCACTTCATCGTAGTAAATGTCGGCATCATATTTGGCCCCAATAGGCCCGAATTTCATACCTACTTTACCTTTATAGTGGTTATCGCCAACCTTCTCGTCGATCGATACACCGGGGACACAATCCATAACCTTATTCGGATCTATCAGGTGGTCCCAGACTAATTCGCCGGATTGCGGGACTTCAAACGATTTTTCTAACTGTGCTTTCATATCAATTTTAATTCCTGGTTAAGATCCCCGAAAAAAGGAGGGTTATCCAATTTTCGGGGACTGTGATTTTTAAGAGTGCGCCTGAATTGCCTCCCATACTTTGGCAGGCGTTATTGGAATATCCAAATGTTCTATCCCAAGAGGTGACAGGGCATCGATTATGGCATTGGCAATGGCCGGAGGCGCCCCCACGGTAGGTGATTCCGCCACTCCTTTGGCTCCCAGCGGGTGGTGTGGAGAAGGCGTAATCGTGTGTCCGGTTTCCCAATGCGGGGATTCCACGGCCGTCGGAACGAGGTAATCCATAAATGTCCCGTTTAAAACGTTTCCTTCATCATCGTATTCAATCCCCTCGTACATGGCTGGGGCGATCCCCTGTGTGAGTCCGCCGTGCACCTGTCCTTCCACAATCATGGGATTGATAATGTTTCCGCAGTCATCGATGGCCACAAATCGCTTTACGTCAATAGCACCCGTCTCTTTGTCCACTTCAACAACACAGATATAAGCCCCGTTCGGAAAGGTCAGGTTAGGTGGATCGTAATAATGAGTGGCTTCAAAACCGGGCTCCATTCCCGGTGGAATATTGGTATAGGCTGCAAAAACAACTTCCTGTATGGTCTTCGATTTTTCAGGAGCTCCCTTTACAAAGTATTTACCCACTTCCCATTCGATGTCCTCTTCGCTGACCTCGAGCAGGTAGGCTGCAATTTTCTTTCCTTTATCCCTTAGCTTGCGGGCGGCTATAGCTGCAGCAGCACCAGCTGTGGGTGTACTCCTGCTGGCATAGGTCCCCAGGCCATAAGGCGCTGTATCCGTATCCCCTTCATCAATCTCTATATCGGTATAGGGTATACCGAGTTCTTCTGCGAGGATTTGGGCATAAGTTGTTTCATGACCCTGTCCCTGCGATTTGGTCCCGAACCGCGCCAGGGCTTTACCTGTTGGGTGAACCCGAATCTCGGCACTGTCGAACATGGCAATTCCCAGAATGTCGAAATCCTTGGAAGGACCGGCACCCACAACTTCCGTAAAGGTAGAAATACCGATACCCATTAGTTTACCCTCCTTGCGTTTTTCAGCCTGTTCCTTTTTATAGTCTTCGTACCCGATCATCTCCATGGCCTTTTTCAGGGTAGCCTCATAATCCCCGCTATCGTAACTCCAACCCAGGGGGGAAGCATAAGGGAACTGTTCTTTTTTGATAAAATTCTCCAACCTGAGCATAGCCGGATCTTTACCAATTTTAGCGGCGAGTTTATCCACCATACGCTCAATGGCGTGTACAGCTTCCGTCACCCTGAAAGAACAGCGGTAAGCCACTCCCCCGGGGGCTTTGTTCGTATATACAGCATCCAATTCGGCAAAGGCGTGTTCATAATCATAGGAACCCGTACAGATGGAAAACATCCCTGTTGGATATTTAGAGGGGTTTGCAGAAGAATCCGTATATCCGTGATCTGCCAGGGTCGATACCTTAAAAGCCTGGATTTTACCATCCTTGGTAGCAGCCAATTCACAGTCCATATGGTAGTCACGGGCAAACCCATTAACCAGGTTCTCTGAGCGATCTTCAATCCATTTTACGGGTTTACCGATCAGGAAGGTGGCAGCAATGGCGACTACATAGGCCGGGTACACAGGGACCTTACCTCCAAAACCACCTCCGATATCAGGAGAAATGATTCGTATTTTCTCCTCGGATAACCCAACGTGCCCGGCTACCAGGGCGACTATGGTACGAATCGCATGGGGCGCCTGAGTGGTGAGATAAACGACGAGTTTTTCAGTATCCTTGTCATAGGATGCAACACATCCACATGTTTCTATGGATGCCACATGGATTCTGGGAAGATGTATACGCTCCTTCACCACTACATCTGCATTGGCAATCACTTCTTCGGTCTTTTCCCGGTCACCGCGTTCCCAGTGGTAAATCTTGTTGTCTTTTTGCCCTTCCTTGTCCGGGCGCAACAAAGGGGCACCTTTATCCAGAGCTTTAAAGGGATTGACCACGGCATCCATGGGCTCGTAATCCACCTCTACAGCTTCGGCCCCGTCAACAGCAATATAACGATCTGTTGCAATCACCGCACATACTTCCTGTGCCTGGTGCATAACGGTATCTGTAGGCAAAACCATCTGGGTGTCTGAAAGCAGGGTTGGCATCCAGTGCAGGTTGTACTGTGCCAGGTCTTCCCCGGTAATAACAGCCAAAACCCCTGGTATAGCAAGGGCTTTCTCTTTATTAATACTCTTTATCTTCGCATAGGCGTAGGGGCTGCGAACCATAACCATGGTCAACATTCCAGGCAACTTGACGTCATCTACATAATTTCCTTTGCCATGCAAAAACCTGGCATCTTCTTTTCTTTTCACAGAGTGACCCATTCCGCCTACCTCCGCTGATGTTTTACATTTAAACATAATTTCTTTTTTTCTTGAGGTTAGACTGTGGTTTCCTTTTCTTTTTGCATTTCCTGGGCCGCCTGCTGTATGGCTTTTACGATATTATTGTACCCGGTACATCTGCAAAGGTTTCCAGAGATCCCCCAACGTATTTCTTCCTCTGTCGGATTCGGATTGTTTTTGAGTAAATCGACGGAACGCATAATCATCCCGGGCGTACAAAATCCGCAATGAAGGCCATGCTGGTCGTGGAATCCTTTCTGAATCGGATGGTTTGACCCTTCAGCCGCGAGTCCTTCAATCGTTGTGATTTCAGCGCCGTCAGCCCGAACCGCCAAATACGTACAGGACTTAACAGACATGCCGTCCAAAAGAATGGTGCAAGCCCCACAGTTACTTGTGTCACAACCAATATGCGTACCGGTTAGATCTAATTGTTCCCGGATAAAATGCACCAAGAGCAGACGGGAATCCACCTCTGCGGTAACGCTTTGGCCATTTATCGTGAGTGTGATTTCGTGTTTCATATTGATTTTCTTTACTGTCTTGCTCTTTCCAAAGCCTTATTCAACATTCGTTTTGTGATCGTATTAACCAAAGATCTTTTATAGGCTTCAGATCCCCTAAGATCTGATGTAGGCTCACAGTCTTCACTGGCCGCAACACCCGCCTGGTCAATGAGGTCCCCGGTAATTTCCTTACCCCTAAGAATTTCCTCCGCACGTTCTACCCTCATGGGCACCGCGCTTACATTGGTAAGGGCTATTCCAATTTCCTTGCACAAACCGTCGTCATCGAGCTCGAGATAGACAGCCACACCGGCCGTGGCATAATCCCCAACTTTGCGTTCCACTTTATGGTAGGCTCCCCCACTGTGCTTGCCGGCTTTCGGAATATGGATCTCCACCAGGATGTCCGCCGGTTCCAGGGCGGTCATATAGAAGCCGTGGAAGAACTCGTCTATAGGGATAGACCTGCGTCCTTCAGGCCCCTCGGCCACCACGGTGGCTCTCATGGCCAGCATCAGGGCCGGCTGGTCGTTCGCTGCATCCCCGTGGGCGATATTCCCGCCCAGGGTTCCCAAATTCCGAACAGAGGGGTCTGCCGTCAGTTTTACGGCATCTGAAAAAATAGGATATTTAGTACGAAGTAAATCGGAGTATTCCATTTCGGTTTGTGTAGTCATTGCTCCGATTTTCAGTAAGTCCCCTTCCTCCTTAATAAAGGATAGTCCTTCGATCTTACTAATATCAATAATGTGTTCTGGGGTGGCAAAACGAAGTTTCATCATCGGAAGCAAGCTGTGTCCTCCGGACATGAATTTCGCTTCCTCACCCAGAGATTGTACCAAGGCGATGGCATCTTTCAGTGATGTCGCCTTATGATAGGTGAAATTGGCTGGAATCATAATTTTCTTTGAATTTATAATACGAAGTCATCATTAAATATAGATATTAATTTTGGCCGTGACAATTAAAGGGTTGTATAAATGAGAATTTAATAATTATTTAAGATTTTACCTTTGATTCCCGGTCCCCATGACGGCAAAACGCAGTCTGTTTTTTTATTATAATCGTTATTTTTATATCGTGGGTTTTTCCAGGTAAATTTTTATGTACACCCAGCTCTATTTTGACTACAACGCAACCACTCCGTGCTCTTCTGAGGTAATGGATGCCATGATGCCCTATTTTAAGGACCATTTTGGCAATCCCTCAAGCAGCCACCACCCTTATGGTTGGCTAGCCCGAAGTGCTGTGGATGATTCCAGGGCGGCCATAGCGGAAATTCTTGGAGTGGAAGCCAACGAGCTCATCTTTACCTCTGGTGCAACTGAGAGCATTAATACCATTTTAAAAGGAATCGTGCGAAAGCACAGGGGAAAGCGAAATCATATCATCACTACCAAAGCGGAGCATAAAGCGGTGCTGGATACTTGCGCCTTTTTAGAGGCCGATGGGGTTGAAGTCACCTACCTCGATGTAAATTCCCAGGGTTTGGTTTGCAGGGACGAATTTGAGAATGCGCTGCGCGAGGATACCATGCTGGTGTCGGTAATGTACGCAAACAATGAAACAGGGATTATACAGCCCCTCGACTATATTTCAGAACTGACCCGGGCCAATGGTGCCCTATTATTTTCAGATCTGACCCAGGTCCTGGGCAAGGCAGACCTCAGGGGCGTGTTGAAACTTGTTGATTTTGCCTGTTTTTCAGGCCACAAAGTATACGCTCCCAAAGGAATAGGACTCATCTACGCAAGGAATAATCCAGATTACAATGCACTTCCCAGTTTTATTCAGGGGGGAGGACAGCAGAAAGGTCAGCGGGGAGGAACGATAAATACCCCCTTAATTGTAGGGCTGGCCAAGGCCATAATCCATGCCGAAGAAATCCTTGCAGAGGAATGCCTTCGACTGCAATCCCTAAGAGATCGTTTGGACGAAGGGTTGTTGGATATCGAACTTGCCGTTTCGAACAACCGACATACCCAACGATTGCCCAATACCTCTCATTTTTCCTTTCCCTATGTAGATGGTGGCTCCCTGCTGACCGCTTTGGGCAGGAGGATTGCAGTATCCAATGGATCGGCCTGCAATTCGGCTTCCGTAGCACCATCCCACGTCCTTTTAGCCATGGGTATAGATCCCAGTTTGGCCTTTGCTTCCATCCGACTAAGTATTGGTCGCTACACCACCGAGGACGATATTGAAAAGGCAATAGATCTGATTTCGACCCTCGTGGCCGAACAACGGGAAGAAAATATCATGTGGGAACGCCGTGGGAAGTTATAAAACCCAAAGAGGCCTTTTTGGTTAGGGATCCATTTATTTGAATAATGATAATTTTTTTGAGGGGCCTTAGGATTCACCTCCATAGTCCTGCAAAGTCTTAGAGTATATGCCCAAAACCACCTACAGTGTTTATGTCATTGAATTGTCCAAACGGGTATTCACCGAAAACAGGAGATTCCGGGAAGCCAACCCCCAATTTAACGGGGTTTTGCAGTGCCTGTATGTTGGGATGACGAGCAAGACCCCAAAAATACGGTTCGAACAGCACAAGAGGGGCCATGTAAATAAAAAAGGCCACAACCTCTCCTCTGCCATCGTTCGCAAATATGGTTTGTACTTAAGGCCAAGTCTTTATAATCACATCCGGCCG
>Ga0272442_10012929_pt1 | contig 10034 bp, 8 predicted proteins | sample SSMForm2O_FD_200262 | JGI IMG/M metagenome (GOLD analysis project Ga0272442, IMG submission 200262) | Marine sediment archaeal communities from Little Sippewissett salt marsh, Falmouth, MA, United States - SSM-Form-2O | ecosystem: Environmental > Aquatic > Marine > Wetlands > Sediment ... | reverse complement strand
CCCCGGCCATCAGCCCCAACGGTCCTGAGGCCTTTCAGATTTGGGTCACATCGGAGCGGGGCAATGTTATGTCCACCACCTGTCCCATCCGCCATTCCTGGCTGTGGGTGGCCACCACTACCGCCCCGAGCCTCGGATCGTAGAAGGCGATGGCCGCCGCGGGCGATCCGTGCAGGAGGTGAAGCGCCATGCCGTAGCGCCAGATGGGCGCTCGCCCCTCGACGACTACGAGGGATCCGCGGGGGATTTCCGGGAGTGGCGGCAGGGGCTCGGCAGGGGTGATGGGGGCGGAGACGGCGATGGAATAGATGACTGTGGTGGTCATTTTCTCACCACCTGGTTCAACTTGAAGAATTTAACACCCAGAAGGTTGGGCTTGATCCCGAGTATTATCCACAAGTAGGCACATGCACTGACAGCAGATAAAACTGATTAGGACGTTCATTCAGCTCCCTTCGAAGACGTGTCAATGGTTGCGAAATACTCCTCCAAAGATCTTTTAGATTCTTTAATCTTCCCCCAAGGTCTATCCCACGAATCCATACTCATGTACAGTGTTTTAATTTCTTTTGCGACATCATACTTGATCTTTGGATTTTCAACCTTTGACCACGCTTCCAATGCATTACCAGGGCTTTTCTTGAGAAGAGTAACTATATCCATTTCTTGCTTCCTGGAAAGCAATGTCAACCATCGCATTCCCTTGTTCTTCAGGTCAACTTTCGAAAACCGACCGTAACCAGATGAAGTCTTGGCACCTGCACCCATCACACCCAGTGCTTCGGCTAACCACTTTGAAGCAAGTTTACAATCCTTCTCGCCCCCTCGCCACCTGGGCAAGATCCCAAATAAAAACTCTTGATCCTCATCCACTGCCAGAAAAGGTATCGGAACCGGACTATGCCAGTCCCCAGGAGGCTCTGAATCAGCTCCTGTGTAGTAAGGACCATAATGAGGTGTCATGACCTCTGCCTTGAGTTTTACCGGCATGATAGGAAGTGCGTCCATGAAGATGACCGATCCCACTTTAATTGACTTATCTCTGGGCCCAAAAATTCGCATCAAATCGGACTTATCTATTTTTTTATCTCCCTCCAACCAGCAGGTGGCGTAGCTTCGAACTATCCCTTTTACCGAGGTACCTGGAAGGTAAGGCACGCCCAAAAGATGATGCCAAGCGAAGCCGTTCTCCACAGGGTGTGACCTTCCTAAACCACTGACCATCGGCCCTATTGTCTTGAAGGCCATTGCTTGTCCATTGCAGGCTTTGAGAAGCTTTATGTGTCTATCCACAGTCTCCTCAAGCAAATGACTGTCTCCTAAATATCGTCCGCAAAAGCCTTTCACCCATTCTGCTTTGCCCTCTGTCTCTAAACCGCTCTTCCAGCCCGCTACCCACCGATCGCAGAATTTGTCATACCAAAGTCCAGCGTTGGGATTATTGGAGACGTCCGGTTGCGATATGGTCTCGTAGAGGGGGCAATTTGGTATGCTATTGCTCATTTCTCTCACCTTGCCCACCTTTTCTGAGGAAGGCCTGGCTAAACTTTTTTAGCCACACCAGATAAGCCAGAGCCTCTGCCTGCGCTCGTACATATTTATCCTGGTTACCTCCGACAATGGCATCCATTAGACCTTCGTTTTCTGAGTACACCCCGCTCCCTTGCAACAACCAGTCTTGGACTATGCAAAATAGAACTTCATGTGCCCGCTCATCCGCGTTGCGACCACCTTTAGCAGGATTTTGTAGGACTTTAATCAATTCGGACAAATCACAATTGCCCTTCAAGATATCCCCGTCTCCAAATCTGGCTGAAGCAAGCTCTGTGGCCATTGCTTGGCCAAGACCGTTCATGACGATTGTAGTTGGAAGGTTCTCCACATAAGCTCGGAAGTTTCCGTAAAGAGGCGGTTTCTTCATCTCTGATGCCGGGTTCTGGTCGATATCCTTGAGCTTCCTTATCATCTTAAGGGCGTGTTTTGCCCGCTTCTGCTCGTTGTTCTTCCTATTTTTTTTGTCGTCCACCCCTGACTCCTGTTCGTTTGCCGACAAGAGTATCACTCTCCATTCCAGAGCTTCAAGGCGAACCAGCCCTGACCAACCGTCTCATTACCGCCCACCTGAAGATAGGGATGCTCCTTCAGCATCTTCCTTACCTTGGTGATGGACCCATCCCGTCGCTCCATGAGAAGCGTGTACATGAGGATATCTTGAGGCAACGATTCCTCATACCATAAATTCTTGCTTACCTTAGTTATTTCGTCGAGATTGTTTCTGGCTGTGACTGGAAGGCCGTATGAAGCGAACCACTTGAAGTCGTTATCGTTTAACAGCACCAGCTGGGGGTCTATTCTACTGACTGCAGGTTTATGAAGTACGAGCTTTTTGAGATGTGCCATTTGCTCAGAGATCTTCTCAGTAGCTGTGTTTGTCACCCGAAACTCTCTCTCCTCCAAAAAGAGGCTTCCCGAATCCTCACCCCAGGCTTCTCCTTCCCTCGGTCCTACAAATTCCGGGACTGGCTGCGTCCTAAAGCCTGCAAGCTGAATATCTCGCATGAATCTCTCCAGCAGATAGGAGCATGTGACCCAGCGATACTGGCCAGTTAGGCTCCTTACAGGCAACAGAAGTAGGCGGGCATCTGATACTGTGATTCCACCTGCGCTGTTCTGTTTGCCAAAGACTTCTTCAATCTCCTCAGGAAGCTCAATAATTTCCTTGTCATCCACTACATTTCGCGTTCCACGAACCTCCCTCGCCTTGTCCAACAGAGATCCCTTGAGGCTGGATCCGACGATCACGGGGTAACCGGTGACAATCTCCCTTGCCACAGGAAGGTCCACAAATCCTGCTGACTGGCTAATTCCAGGGTGGATCGATGTCTCAGCCAGCATCCCTACAATCATGCTTTTCATCAACTCATCTCCACTACCACATACCTACAGCAACCTGCCCAAAACCGGGATTTACTTCCTCGCCAATATGGGCACGATGCAAAAGCTTCACCAAATCCAGATCTTCGGTATTTGCCTCGCAAAACCAGATCGAGCCAGCGGGCACATAAGGCCGAAGGGGTAATGGTTCCCCATGTTTTCCGCGGAGAGAATCCCAACCGCCCAGGAAAAGTGGCCTTTCCAAGCATGCCGATACTACCTCTCCAGGTATCCTTTTGATCTGACCTCTAGGACCGGGCCAGGAACCTTCAAAGAGAACTGGAGTGAGATTGGTGATTGTAAACTTGATACTGCCATCCCTAGATTCTAGATTGGGTCGCGCCGGGAACTTCAGCTCCTTCTCTATGATTTGGACCTGCGCCATTCTGCTCTCGCCTCCTAGGGCTATTATCGGTTCAATTTCTGCCAATCCATCTGGGCCATCAAGTTGCATAATCAAGGACACACCTGGTGCAAGCCTGACGTGGCGCTTAGAGAAAAGTGCCCGATCCTCAGTAGTTAATGTAAATGGATTTCGCTTAAGCCCTACCCAGTACTCCAGATCCCAAAGCTCTTTGCGAGAAATGGGGTGAATATCCTTCGGATCACCCCCTGCTAGCAGAACCTCAAAATCTTTTACAGTGAGATAATAATCCCTCAATGTTTTGAATCCCTCTATATTTCTTGCAGATGGAAGGCAAACCCCCTCACCAAGATCGCAGTCTACTGGGTCTTCAGGGGAGAGAGTTGCAAGTAACCATGTTTTGTCTTTTTTCTTGGAAGGGCATAGTTTGTCTTCTTTTTTGGGAGGCTTCCCCAACAGATGAAGGGGTGTAGGAAGCAGCAATCCTCCGTGCTTTTCAGAGTGGATATACGGCCCATGGAACCGAAGCTGCCCTAAATTTTCTCTTCCGTTACCTAAGATATACTCAATATCGCCGAGCCATCGTCCCTGTCCTGCCCAACCCATGGCTCTGGCAAGGGAAGCCCTGATCGCCCCCACGACGGTATGGGCTGATGGTGGGAAAATGCTTCTCAAATCTACTTGGTTGCTCTCGTTCATGTTAAACGGGCGGCCATCTCTGAAGAACCAAGTGTCCAGAGGTGATATACTGTAAGTTACCAATTCTCGTTCCCCCCTTCTTCGGACAAGAACTTCACTAGCATGGCGCCATCAGCGCTTAAGCGGCGCTTATCAGTAATGCATGTCTCATCATCGTCCCTGTAGCAGCGGTAACAGATAGATAGCAATTGCTCCACCAAAGATCTAGCAATGTCCTTATTTTTATCCTCAATATCGTCCCCATGCTTTGATTTCATGTACTCTGCTGTCAAGAGATCAAGAATGTCATCTTCTTGAAACACTTCAGTCAACTTTAGGCAGCTTCCAGGCCGCCAGAATGGCTCAGAAGACAGCATGGTCAATATTTCCCTAACACGGAAGAAGAATGATGTGGAGAACTGTTTTTCCTCTCCAGAAATAGCTTTGGTCAGTGAGTCGAGGACAGTGTTACTTCCATCATATTTGAGTGATGGCCATGTAGTAACCCACTGACAATACTTGCCGCTGCCCTTGAGCACGCTCACTGCCAGGCTTTGTCTCCCATTTCCATCCTTGGCTACATCATCCAGGATATAGTGAGCATCTTGCAGTACGGATCGAAGAGGGACCTTTCCATTGGCCAGTACCAGTCCAGCAGAGACAGTCCCACTCACATCGAAGTCTGCAAAGGCATTCTCGAAGCAAACTGCAAGTTCCATAGCGCAACCTATGCTGCTGTTCACTGGAAGCATGGCAAGCACATCGTCACCTCCTGCGTAAACTGTAACTCCGCCATGCCCTCTCACGTTTGAATCCACTTGATCGCTGAACTTTGACAATGCTTTGCTGACCTCTTCTCCGTAATCTGTCAGCATTTTTCCCATGTTATCTCCATCCATGAGCAACATGCCGTAGAAAAGAGATGGCTCTAGACATGCTTCTTTATTTAGCTGGCCTAGATGCTTGATTAGGTCCTGTCGTTTCTCCTTTACTTTTTCGGATTCCTCCGCGTTCCACTCTAGCGGAGTGCCTTTCAAAGGGGTATGGCGTTGGTTTTCTACAGCGGACTTAAAATAGAAGTTACCATCTAGCTCCAGGAAATTCATGAGATCGGGCACATTCAAACCACCCACTTGCTCCCAGACTCCTGGTCTACGGACAGCTTTTTCATCGGCAGCCTTCAAGACGAGCGTAGAGTAATAATTGGCAAGTCGGGTAATATTGGATTCTTTCTCTGCAATTTCCCTTAACCAAGGGAGGGCAGCTACATATACTGTGGAGGGCCATCTGTCGGCCTCTACATCCCAACTGATCGCATCTTTCGCCACTTTGGGAAACATTCTCTTTATCAGGGCGATAGCGCAAAGACGCTCATCATCTCTGAAGTCCAGCCTTCCTACCCCGGGCCTTATCTCTCTCATTTTCTTCCAAAAATTATCCTGCTTAGTTCGCGTCACACGACTTTGGGAACGTATGAATCCTGAGATCTCCTGCCATTCACCCATTATAGTGCAGTGATCTCCGCCCTCAAGCTCAGGAAGTTCTCTGATCCAGGAATGCTTCGTTCTCCAATTCTTTCTCGTCTCCATGGTGGGGACCTTCCCAACAGTCCAGTAAATTTCCCAAAAATCGTTAACTTGTCGATCCCAAATTTCCTGAGTGTTAAAGCCGTGTTTGGAAGCGACATCTTTGACGAAAAGATTCCATACGGCAGATTCGATATCCCTCCAGCCGGCCTTTATTTGTTCTTTGGCAGCCTCAGCAGCGTTCTTAGGATCATCTGCCCAAGCCTGGAATCGATTGGGTATTGTACCAATTCTTGGAGGATCGCCCGATTTATCCTCCATGACCCAGGACAGAAGGAGATCGTTCTTTCCATCGTCTTCCCATACTTGCGGCAATATGATCTTTCCGTCGCAGTCTATTATACCCTTCATGGCACGGGCTGACAAGTATGACAGGATGTAAGAGCCGCTCCAAAGATCCCTTGTCCTCCGGGCTTGCCCTATGAATCCCTGAACAGGGCCTAGAGAGAACTGAAGGTTGGGTTCGGGTTTCATGCAGATTCCTCCGTCGCCACTTCGGGACATATCTGTTTAAGGTCACTGAACCGTTTCTCACCCTTGCCGCCAGGAACGTCTTTCTCCACAAATTCTCTCAAGATACTATGCCAATCAGATTTAATTTGCAGGGTATTTTGTGGCACACTTCTTTTATCTTCCCCATCTTCTTTTGCCCTTCGAATCAAAATGCCCTCCCCTTTTGGAAGGAAGAGTGATGGGAATATCGTGGCAAATGCTGCGTACTTATCTTTGGAGAGGTACTGTATATGAATGAATAGTGGGCTTGCTCGTCTATCGTGCCTTCGATCTTTCTTTTCAGGATAAATCTCAATAACTGGCTTTGAAAAATTAGTTCTCTCGCTCGAAAAGTAATAATTATGTGGGAGTCCGAATGCCACCCGGCGTGGATATTCTCTTGCTGGAGCAAATAGAGCATCCCTCATGTTGTCATGATCATCATCAAAGTTCTGCTCGGCTGGATCGTCGTTAACCATATTGTTACGTCCCCAACTTCTGTACATTTGCATGGCCTGGCCAATCTCATCTAGAAGCTGGAGCGGGTCTTTCCCCGTCGCGAGAAGATATACACGAGTATCCTGGTTGAAGGCGGTGTAATCTGGAATTTCCGGGATAGCTTTCACATACGTCTGGAAAAAGCTCCTCAAACTAGCGATATAATCCTCTACGTTTTTTGGTGCCTCATACTTTAATACACCATCTCGTTTCAGCTTGAGCAAGGTGAAAGAACCAAAACCCCGACGAGATCTGGAGCCCAGCCCACCGATAAGACCCATGGCCTTCAAGGCCCCTTCAAGTAGATCTGCCTTCTTATCGAGATTGCCAGAGGATTTGCGATAAGTAGTAGGCCGTAGATATAGTCTCAGATCGCCCTCCAACGGAGCTTGCAGATACGGTCGGAGTGCCTCTCCCAAGCGATTGGTGACTTTTCCTCGTTCGTCTTTTTTATCTAATGGCAGGATCACACCGTATCCAAGATACCGCGCACCTGGTCCCAAGACGTTGCCCGAGCTATCTTTCAGCAAATTACCAATTTTTTGCATTTTCTCCGATTGGTCAGGGGCCGATAGGCTAAGATGAACTCTGGATTGCCCCGTAGTAGAGCTACCAAACAAGTCAAACTCGGCCTTTCGCACATCCTCCCAGGACCCCTCACAATGGCCAAGCGCCAAAGCACGCCACCAGAAACGCAAGATGCCTCTGATGCTTGCCGCCCGAAGCTCCGCTCTCTCTCGATCAGCTCCAGACATGAATAGTGGTGTAACTATCCTGAATTTTCCCTCCAGCGTGATCATATTCTTACCGCCTTTCTCATCCTCTTTATTTCTCCTAAAACGTAAGGTTCTGCCTTCTGTTCATCTTCGGCCCTTTCATCCACCACGGCAATCCAAATCACGTCTTTTCCCAGATCGTTAGCCTTATTTTCCAATTGTATCACTGCGTACTGCAGGGCTGTGGTACCACCGGTGAGGTTGCAGAATACACGATCAGCACCTAATATGGTCTCTTCTGACTCACTAACTAAAGTTTGAATATCATCAAATCCATGATAAGCATCTAGAATCTTGGGTATCGTGACGCCTTTGTAGCTTGATCTCTCTTTAATTTCCTCCAATTTGATTTTGGACTCGTTGGAGGCAATTACCAAGCATTGATCGGGGTTGATATCATTCAAAGCTGTGTACAAAAACCCAGGAAAAAGGCCAAGTGGGGTCACAAGCAGAGTCCCCGATCCGCCCCCAAACTCCACATTCCAGAACTCATCATCGTCCAGATGATTCTTCAATTCGGTCCATATTCCCTTGAGTTTTTCTGCTCTCTTTGTCACCTTGACATTTTCGTTCTTCATACCATGATGATGCAGTTCATTTCTCCCTTGAGTCAGATCATCCCAACAATCCCCCAAAAGCTTCTGCCTTTCGAGGAGATCGTCTCTATTTTTCAGGCTGAAGGCCTTTAGAGCTCCCAGTTTTCGCTCCATAAGTCCGCGGCTATTTTTGTTTAGCCATTTGTCTTTGAGGGACGACCCCATCATAGCCCGAGTTATCACGAGTTCCCGTAGCAATCCCAATGCGTTATTATAAAATCCACCATCGAAATACCGATCTATCAGATTGACCTGTCTTGAGATCTCCTTCTGATCCAACGGAAGCTTCTGCTTCCAATCTCCTCTGGCTCTTGTGATGGATAGGCAGAAAGGATCAGCCGCCAACGCTATTTCATCCATCAAGTCTTCTGCAAGTGGAATGGGAATCTCTGAAACTGAATACCTCTCTTTCATATTGGAATGAGTTTTTTGCAGTTTGGACGAGGCATGACCTAACTCTAAAGGAAGGCCTGCGCCGAAGAGACAGGCAAAATCGTCGAGATATCCGACAAAACCCGAATAACTTTTCTTGAATTTGTCCTCCACTGACAGATCGGTTTCGATCTGTTTCATCCTGTATGCCAGTGCCTCAGGATTTCTTAACTCCTTGAATGAATTGACCGCATAGAACCACTCTACCATCCTAAGTAGAATAGACATGTCCACAAAGGGATTGTATCCACGATCATCTTTCTTTTCAAAAAGGCCATACCACGCCCTATAAATCGTCACATTTTTCAGGGCTTGCAAGTATAGTCCGGCAGTGAAAAAGAGAAAAGAGAAGTACCTGAGACCATGTGTAACATCGAGGGTAAGCTTTGAATTCTCGGGGATGCTCTCAAGAATTCTGTGCAAAACAATTTGAAGATTTTCGGTACTATGATCATCTGGAATCATTAGTGGCTTGCAAGGAATCGATATGCCTGCTTCCAGAAAGTGAAATGAATCTTTCTTTGCATCATCAGTGCAGATGGCCACAACTTCCTCAAAGCGTTCCTCTTCGGGCAGCAAATGAAACAAAGCTACAGGCGAGAGCCTTGCGTTGTATGGCTCACTTTCACCCAAAACATAAGTTGCTGGCCTCGGGTTTCTCCCCAAGGCTGTAAGCAGAATGTGTTTACTCATGCCAACAATCTCCTAATCGCCTACGATTGTCATCGCCTCAAATCCCCCCATCCCGAAGTGCGCTCCGTACCCCAGCGCCACCGGCCCCTGCACCGATTCCGGAAACTCGATCCGAAAACCATATCCAGCACTGCCCGCCCGCCTTCCGTTCCCAGAGCTTCGCGCCCTCCGGAAGCTCGACCATCCGACCCTCTCCCCGGCGATCTCGGTGAAGGAGACCGGCTCGACAGCCACAGGCGTTGGGAGCCCTGCAAGGGCGATGAGACGGCGAAGCTCGTGCTCAGGGCTTCCGATCTGTAGGCCCGAAGTGGGGTCGAGCTTTGGCACACCAGCTCGGGTCGTCTTGGGGTGCCTTGTGGGAATGAAAGGCGTCCTAGATTTCCAGTACCGGGACTCTGCCAGTAGGGCGGACTCGCCCTTACCAGTGTCATTCCCGCCGAAGTCGCCGGGCTGGCCCATCCCCTGGAGGACTAGGTCCGCCTCAATCCCATCGCCCCGTACCTCCCGGAGGGCTTCCAGGGCGGATATTTCTCTACGGCCAAAGCCCGCCGGTGCGTAAATGGTTAAGTGGGTAATCTCACCGCCTCTGCCGTGGCCCAATGCCTGGTTTGACTCGCTCAATATGTAGGCGTGGGCGTGGCCTTCGAGCGGTCTTCCTTGTTCATCGCAGCCGGTGAATATGGCCGAGCCGTCCGATATCTCGACGAGGGCCGCGTGAACCCTCTCCCCCAGTATGATCGCATCTGTGAGCCTTGGTGCCTTGTTATCCAGGGAGAAGCGTGCCAATGTGGGCCCATTTGTTGTCTTGCCACTTTTGGTATCTGAGGTATATTGGTACGAGCTGCAGTGTATTGTGTAATCAAAAACGAAAAGTTCTGCGTTCTTCAAAAGAGCAACTTGTATTGGGTGCTTCGGGGCCTTGTGCAACCTTGAATAACTCGCGGAAGCTGAATTCTCGTCATCAGGTCTTACTAGACTCAATTCT
>Ga0272442_10012926_pt1 | contig 10034 bp, 6 predicted proteins | sample SSMForm2O_FD_200262 | JGI IMG/M metagenome (GOLD analysis project Ga0272442, IMG submission 200262) | Marine sediment archaeal communities from Little Sippewissett salt marsh, Falmouth, MA, United States - SSM-Form-2O | ecosystem: Environmental > Aquatic > Marine > Wetlands > Sediment ... | reverse complement strand
CCTTCATGATCTCGTTCATGCGGTTGCTCAGGCTTGACAGGTAGATGTCCAGGAACCCGGAGTTCAGCTCCCGGCGGGTTTCCACCATGTCGAGGATCTGAATCAGGTGGTCGTGCACGTCTCTGAAGTACACCTGGTTTTGCGCTTCCATGAGACCCTGCTCCGATCTTTCCAGCCGCGCCAGGGCATCGCGCAGTGGCCAGACATTCCGGCGCAGGCTGATCAGCCGGCGCTTCTGGTCATGCAGGCGCTGCACCGTATCCGTACCGGGTCCGGACATCAGGGTCTCCTCCATCTCTTCGTCCAGCTGGTCCAGGTCTCCCAGGACCTGGAAGTAGCGATCCACCAGGATGTCTAGGATCGCATAAGCCAGGTAATCGGCCTTGCGCTGGCGCAGCCGGCCGGCGGGGTCTTGCAGCCGCTTCTCGATCCCGCTCAGAAGGGTGCCCCGGTTTTCCTGAAAGGTCAGCACGAAGCCGTTGCCGTAGAGGATGCTGAATTGCTCCTCTTCCAGGGTTTCCTGGTCCGGGTTGAAGTGAAAGTTCTTGAGGGAGAAAAAAGTGTATTCCGGGAATTCCTCAACTTTGGGTCGCTGGTGTACATTGACGATGTCTTCCATCACCAGGGGGTGAAGCCCGAAGCGGTTGCCGATTTTTTTCACCAGGTCCTCGCCGTGCAATCCTTCCACGTGCAACCATATGACCTTGTTTTCCTCCACGGCCTCCAGCCACTCACCGACCTCGGAGAAGGTCTTTCTTTGAAGAGAATCCTTGGCGTAGACGATCCGTTTTACTCGTACGGGGTCGGTCTTTTTGTCTCCCGTATATACCACGGAGCCCGGGGCTTGCCCGGCTTTACGATGCCTTGCCCGCATGCGCATCATGCGTACCCCCTAATCCATCCTTATCATTATAACGTACGTCCAAGGACTTGCAAAGACGGCGGTCTGCCTGCCTTTCTCACGCTTTCCCGAGGTCTATTCCTGATCGGAGCCGTTGCCGGATGTGGATTCTCCAGGGTGCGGGTTCGGATTTTCCGCGAGTACTTCAAGGATCCGGGAGATCAGATGGTCGATTTCATAAGGTTTTCTCAGAATCCCCGCGATATTCCCCAATGTCTCCAGAAACTTTATTTGTTGCGGATCCTCTTCATACCCGGTGATCATGAGGACCGGTGGAGGGAGCGGCAGACGCGATGCCAGGTCGGCGATCTCCCCGCCGCTGACATGGGGCATGTTCAGATCCGTGATAATCAGATCAAAAGCCTGGTCGTTCCGTTTGAGCGCATCGCGGGCTTCCCGGGAGTCCGAAAGGGCGCTGACCCTGAACCCCCGGGATTCCAGGGTTTGTTTGTGGGAGCGGCAAATGTCGATTTCATCATCGACAAAAAGGATATGTTCTCCTTTCCCATTGGTGGTGGGGGATGACGGTTCCTTCTCATGCGCGTAGCTTTCGGGATCGACCAGAGGCAGGTATACGTCGAAACGAGTCCCCTTGCCGGGGATACTCGTGACGTCCACACCGCCGCCATTGTCCGTGGCGATTCCATGAACCATGGACAATCCCATTCCACTGCCCGATCCGATGGCTTTGGTGGTAAAGAACGGCTCGAAAATTCTGGATTGTATGCCCGGAGGGATACCGCGGCCGTCATCAATCACAGTGATTCGGCAGAATTCACCCCCGTCAAGACCCGGGATTCGCGTTCCATCATGATGAAACTCGGCTAGGGAAATGACCAGATTCCCATCCTGATCGCCGATGGCGTCTCTCGCGTTGGTGCAAAGATTCATCAGGATCTGATTGATCTGGGCGGGAACGGCCATAACATATCGGGTCCCGGGGCGCACATCCAGAGCCAGGGTGATGTTCTTCGGCATGATCGCCTTGACCAGTTTAACGGCCTCGGAAATCAGTTGGGTGATTTCAACGATTTTTTTCTTGGATTTGAGGGATTGCCCAAAAACCAGGATCTGATCCACCACCTCGGACGCCCTTCGCAGACCGGCGATGATTTCCTTAATCCCCTGGCTGGCCGGTCCATCCTCGGCAAGTTCCGCCTGAACGATGTAAGCGTAGGCAAACAATGAAGTCAATATATTATTGAAATCATGAGCGATTCCTCCAGCCAGGGTGCCGATGGCTTTCATGCGTTGGGTGTAATGGATATGTTTTTCAAGTTGCTCATTTTTTCGACTTTGTTTTGCATAGGCCTCGATTAATTGATTGGCCGATGCGACGACCTCACGGAAATCCATATTGACGGAATCTACGTCTCCCCGGGAATTCAGGTCGCCGGCGAGGATTTTCGCGATCATTTTATTTATTTGGCTGGTGGTGCGTTTCAAGCCGCGATTAAAGAAACCGGACACAATCCATGACAAGAGGATCAGGATAGCTCCGGAGAGAAAAAAGAGGGTGATCAGCGGGGTATTCAGGGCGCGGGCGATTCGGGCATCGATTTCCTTTTGTTCGATCTCAGCGATCAGGGCCCATTTGACTCCCAGGATGTTAATGGGGGTGTAAGCGGACAGAACCCGGGCCCCCCGGTAGTTCCGGGTAATCATGCGTCCCGCTTCTCCAGCCAGAGCGGCGCGGGTTGGCGGAGTGTCCACGCCGTTTTCCTTGACAGTGCCGTTGAGGGAGGCCTGAACGGAATGCCGGCGTTTGTCCATGCTGGAATCGGAGCGCATACGCAAGTCCTGACCGACGAGGTAGGTTTCTCCGGTCTCCCACGTACCGGAGCGTTCCTGCATGATATGATCGATGGATTCAATGGATATTTGAATCGCCAGAATCCCGATAACCCTGCGGGCATCCCGGATCGGAGCTGCCATGAACTGAGCGGGAGCGTTCAGGGAGGGAGGGTAGGGCTTGGTATCGGAGAGGGCCACGATCTCCATTGTCCGGGTCTGACGCCAGACATCGCGCAGGGAAGAAGGCGTGTCATCAATGGGGATTCCAAAATCCGATTCCTTGCGCAGGGTAAACACGGTGTGGCCTTTTTGCGGAGTCATGAGGAAAATATCGTAATACCCATACTCCCGGGCGATTTTCCGGAAATGGCTGACGTGCCGGTCGTGAATCCGGCGATAGGCCGGAGGGGCCGTAAAACCGCCCCGGGTATGTCCCTGAAAGCGGCGATTTTCAATCCCCCCGCTGTCATTAAACGCTTTACGAAGTTCCCTGAACGCCCTCACCACATAGGGATTACCGGATAGGACGGTCACGTCGCGGAGCCTTTCGGAAAAAAAATTTTCAACCTGATGCTTCTTGATGTTCCGCACCGATTCCAGGTGCTGAAATGCCTGGTCGCGGAATTCAATGTCCGAGGTATGGACACCGACCAAGGCGAAAATCATGACGGGGATCAATCCGATCACGAGGAAGCTGGTGACGAGAAGCAGTTTAAGCGATATGTCGCGGGTCATGAGCAAATGAGAATCGGAATGTCAGGCCTTTTCTCCCGATGAATCCGGTGGTCGGAACTTGTATCCCACGCCCCGCACGGTCACGATCCGGCCGCCCCAATCGCCCAGTTTTCCGCGCAGCCGGGAAACCTGGGTGTCCACCACCCTGTCGGTGATATCCAAGTCATCCCGGCGGATATGATCGAGAATCTGTTCTCTCGAGAACACCCGATTGGGATGCCGGGCCAGTAGTACCATTAAATCGAATTCCGTCCGGTTCAGAGGGATCAACCGTCCCCGGAAAAACAATTCCCGGGCGTTTACGTCAATGCAGAAGTGGTCGTCCCAGGTCAGTTTTTCTTGAGCCTGGGAACAGGATTTTCGTGTGCGTCGCAGTACGGCCCGGATCCTGGCCAGCAGGAGAGGGGGCTCGATGGGTTTGGTGATATAGTCGTCGGCATACAATTCCAGGCCGCGGATGATTTCCGCCTCCATGCTTTTCCCCGTCAGCATGATGATGTACATTCCCTCCAGCCGCGGGTCGTTGGCCAACCTCCGACACACTTCGAAACCGTCGATCCCCGGCAACACCAGATCCAACAGAAGGAGATGGGGTTGAGTCCGGCGTGCCATATCGACGGCTTCTTCACCGGAATGGGCCCGGGAAACAACGAATCCAGCTTTCTCGAGAATATACGCGTAGCTCTTGCGCAGACTGGCATCATCTTCCACGAAGAGAATATGCGTTTTCATGGGGTACCCGATCACCGGGGCGACCCGGCAGGATTGCGGAGGCAAATGCCCATGCTCGAATCGTCCCTGACTCGTTATGGTTATACTACCGGGCGAAGCTTTTTTCAAACTCCGGACTGGGATTCGTGACATTGTAACCGAAACGACAAGAAAACGGCAAAATGCCGCAACATTTCCACCATAGTTTACATAAGGTGGAAAAGGTTAGACCACAATCGACGGTGCCGGTTCGCCGGAGCGGCCGGAAGGGGTCGGCCTTCGCTGATTAAAAATGATTACGGAGGTTACATGTTAAATCCTGGAAACACGGGCTTCATGTTGCTGGCGACCAGCCTGGTCATGCTGATGACCCCGGGACTGGCTTTTTTTTACGGCGGCCTGGTGGGCCGGAAGAACGTCCTGACCATTATGATGCAGAGTTTCGTGTCCATGGGCGTAACCACGATTCTGTGGTTCACCGTGGGATATTCGCTCTGTTTCAGTGGTGATGTGGGCGGAATTATCGGGAATCTGGACCATGCGTTCCTGCGTGGGATATCATTGGATCAGATGTTCGGTGACGGTTCCACGGGGATTCCCCTGCTGGTTTTTATCGCGTATCAGATGATGTTCGCCATTATTACTCCGGCTTTGATCACAGGGGCTTTCACCAACCGGGTGCGCTTTAAACCCTATCTGATGTTCCTGGTGTTCTGGCTGCTGTTTGTCTATTTCCCCTTTGTCCACATGGTCTGGGGCGGGGGTATTCTGGCGAAGTGGGGAGTCCTTGACTTTGCCGGCGGCATCGTGGTGCACGCCATAGCCGGTATGGCCGCCCTGGCATCGGTATTCTTCGTGGGCCGCCGGAAAGTGGAAGACAAGGGCATGCACAGCATCCCCCTGATCGCCTTGGGAACGGGTTTGCTGTGGTTCGGCTGGTATGGTTTCAACGCCGGCTCGGAACTGCAGGTGGATCGAATCACTACGCTGGCGTTCCTGAATACCGACCTGGCGGCTTCCTTCGCGGCCATTACCTGGTTGTTGATTGAATGGTACAACAAGAAAAAACCCAAGCTGGTGGGATTGTTGACCGGAGCCGTGGCCGGCCTGGCGACCATCACACCGGCGGCGGCGTACGTTTCTCCCCTGCATGCCTGCATTATCGGCTTGCTGGCGGGAGCCATCTGCTACTTCGCGGTGGAGCTGAAAAACAAGCTTCGCTGGGATGACGCCCTGGATGTATGGGGAGTGCACGGTGTGGGCGGAACCGTCGGTGTTGTCCTGCTGGGGGTTTTTGCCAGCACCGCGGTAAATGCCGGCGGGGCCGACGGCCTGCTCAATGGCGGCGTATCATTCTTCTTCAAGGAAGTGGTCGCCGTGCTGGGTGCCGGAGTTTATGCTTTCCTGTTTACATACGTGATGCTTTGGATCATCAACAAATTCTCTCCTGTTGTGGTCAACAAAGAGGAAGAAGCCGAACTTGACAGTGCGTTGCACGGAGAGACGGCTTACGACATGTAGTCACCAACCGCGCCTGACGCGGTGAACCTTCACGGGGCGGGTTCGCCCGCCTCGTGAAGGCGCTTTCCTTTCCAACACCCTTCGTCCCATTTCCCCGTATTGGTCCGTAACTGTCCGTGGGCGTCCGTGTTCTCCGGATCGTTCCCGACGGCCCGGCCTTTGCTTGTTCAACATGAGTAGGGTACGGAGGTATCGGTACCCTTCAGACCGTGATTGTTGACATTCAGTTAAAAATAGTTGTATTCTGAAACACATAGATGGGGATAGAGGGGACGAATCCGTCCCAACCGTTTCAAGAACCAGTATGCCCGCTCTTTTCGGGCACATGGGAGGGGATAGTGAAAAACGTATGGAGAGTAGTTTGGGTGTTGTGCGCCGCGCTGCTGGTGGCGACGGCATGTGATGGCAACGGGACCAACGGCGGCGCAACGCCGGAGCCCCAGGAGAATCCGATTCCACAATTGAGCGGGATTGCGCCGGTTTCGTCGGTCGCCCACCTGCCGGCCTTCACGCTTACCGTGACGGGTGCGGATTTCGTGGAAGGCGCGGCAATCGTGTTCAACGGCGTGGAAATGGACACGGCGTATGTCAGTGCCGGAGAATTGACCTGCACGGTATTGCCGGAGGATACGTTGTTGGCTTCGCTATCGGCGGCCGATTCAGTCGGTCCGGCCGTGGACTCCCAAGCCGTACCCGTCCGAGTCCGCAATCCGACTCCCGGGGGTGGGGATTCCCAATCCGTGGATTTCACCGTGTACGCCAATCATCGCTTCTCAAATCCCCGCAACCTGTCCCAGAGCGCGGGGATTTCCTTTCATCCCGATGTCGCCGCCGCCGGGGATGGCGAGGTTTGTATTGTCTGGTATGACGACACGTCGGGAAATGACGAAATTCTGTTCCGTGGTTCGATCGACGGCGGTCAAACATGGAGCAGCGCGGTCAATATCTCAGACAATGGCGGTATCTCTTACTCTCCGGTTATTGGAATGGGCCCTGATGGCAGGAGGCACGCGGCCTGGTCCGATACCAGCATAAACAATAAAGAGGTATTTTACAGTCGCTCCACTGATGGAGGCGCCACCTGGAGACCGTTTGTCGACATGACTCATAATTCCGGCAGATCCGAGGAATCCGAAATAGCGGTGGGGAGTGACGGGACTGTGTACCTGGTCTGGGCGGACATGACTCCCGGCAATTTTGATATATTCTTCGTCCGGTCCGTTGATGGCGGAGTTACCTGGAGCGCCATCAAAAACATTTCTCATAATTCCGCCGGTTCATCCTGGCCTTGTATCGCCGTGAATGGAAGCGGACATATCAATGTGGCCTGGAACGACTACACTACCGGTGTACGCAGGGTCTTCTTCAGTCGTTCCGTGGATAACGGCCAGACCTGGAGCCAGGCGGTCAATGTATACAATCATGACGATCAGTCGGGCTATCCCTCCATAGCGGTGAATGGTCAGGGTGATATTCTGTTGGCCTGCACCTTTTCACAACATAATGAACGATCCCTGTATTTCAGCCGCTCTTCCGACAATGGCGGGACCTGGAGCCAGCCGGTGAGTATCGCGCCCCAATCCCAGGACCCCGTGTTTCCGCGCCTGGCCGTGGACGGGGCGGACAACATCAACATGGTGTGGTGGGACCAGACCCAGGGTGCCCGGGGCGTGTATTTCAGCCGTTCCCTGGACAACGGCGTCACCTGGAGCGAAGCAATGGAGATCAACAACTTCAACGTGGAGTTCCCGTTTCCCCGGATCGCCGTGGATGAAACGGGTAAGGTTTACGTGGTCTGGGTCGCCGCTTCGCGGGAGGTACACTTCTCCGCCAGCCGCTAGCCATCGTTCCAATCTGACCGGGCGGGAGGTCCACGAGGCCGGCAATAGCGAGGTTTTCCTGGGGGTTGCCGGATCGTTCCCGACCGCCCGATCGCCATGAGCAAATTCAACCATGGGTGTTCAACGGTCGTGTAAAGGGACGCATATCTTACGGAATCGTGGCTTGCTATAAAATTATGGTATAAAATTAGATATCTGGCTAAAGGAGGCCGAAAAATGAGCTATAGCCCCTTCCTGGGAAGCACAATAACAAACACTCGTCTGCGGAGCCCGAAGAATATCGCCGATATCTCCGGAATGTGCGCGGTTTGCACCGCCGATTGTCACGGTCCCTGCGAGATAGGCCTCTCAGCGATACGTGGATGTGAGGCGATACTGCCCTTTGCCGCTGATAAGAATCAGTTTGCTTCGGAGAAACGGTATCCCCTGGATTTCTCGCATTTTAACATCAACGGGCGGGTTTTCGGCGCGGTGGGATGTCCCGAAGATCCTTATGAAGCCACTTTCCCCAACGCGGATATCACGTCCACTTTTGGATACAAGCAGGCCGTAAACTCCCGAGCGCCCTTTATTCTTCCGGCCATGGCCAAGCTGGCTTGGAAGGAATACTTCGCGGGCGCCGCTCTTTTCGGTGTTCCCGTAGTCATTGGCGAGGATGTAATCGCCAAGGATCCCGGGCTTGTCATGAATGGCCACAGGGTTGTCGACTCACCCTTGATCCGCGAGATGACGGCCGTATTCAGGCGCTACCATCGCGGTTGCGGCGACATCGTACTCCAGGCGAATTACGATGATGAATATCACGGTGTACCGGAGTTCGCCATCGACACGCTCGGGATCCGGTCCGTGGAGCTGAAGTTCGGACAGGCGGCCAAGGGTATCCAAGGAATGGGGCAGGTAGCGAAACTCGAGGACGCACTGCGCTTCAAGGAGATTGGATACATCGTCCTGCCGGACCCGGAAGACCCTGCCGTCGCGGAGGCTTACTCCAGGGGTGTCGGCCCGGTGTTCGAAAAGATCGGGAAACTGCCCATGTGGAGTCCGGAGATACTCATCAAGCGGGTCGCTGAATTGAGGCGGCTGGGCGCCGAACGGGTGTGCTTTAAAACCGGACCTTTCGACCCCCGGGATATCGCCACCATAATGGAGGTCGCTTCGGAGGCCGGTGTGGACCTGGTTACCCTGGACGGCGCGGGCGGAGGGACCGGTCACAGCCCGGCCAAGATGATGAACGAGTGGGGTATGCCGACGGTAACCCTCGAAGTCCTGGTTCATCGAATACTGACAGGCTTGGAAAAGGCCGGCAAGCCGGTAACGCCGGTGGCAATGGCCGGCGGGTTCGCCACCGAAGACCAGGTCTATAAAGGGCTGGCGCTTGGGGCGCCTTACGTGCGGTTGATCGCCATCGGCCGCGCCGCCATGGCGGCCGCGTTGGTGGGCCGGCAGGTGGGAGAGGCCATCCGCAACGGTTCCGTGCCCAGGGAATATGCCCGTTACGGTTCGAGTATCAGTGAAATATTCGCGGATTATCGCGTACTCCAAGCGGATTACGGAAAGGAGACGGGAAACATCCCCGCTGGAGCAATCGGGCTGTATTCGTACCTGAACCGGGTTTCAGTAGGCCTCAAGCAATTCATGGCCCTGAATCGAAAATTCGCCCTGCGCCATATCGACCGGGAGGATATCATTCCCTTGACGGAAATCGCCGCGAAGGAAACGGGCTTGCCTACCTACGCGGAGCTTCTGTGAATGGATCCATGGCTGGTGCAAAGGAATAACTCATGAAAACACTCATTCTCTATTACACGAAAACGGGTCATACCCTGGAGGCTGTAAACGCCGTGGCTGAAGGGATCCGCGCGGTCGGAGCCGAAGCGGATCTTTTCAGCGTCGACACATTCGATCCATCGTTGCTGAGAGATTACGATGGTTTCATCGTGGGCAGCCCTTGCTGGGCGGGCAGCCTTACGCCCAACGGCGTGGCCCTTCCGGTGCAGAAGGTCCTGGACTCGCTGGCGGCGAAAAGCCTAAAGGGCAAACGTTGCGGCGGGATCGCAGTGCATTCCTGGATGGGCGGCAAGACGACGGAACGTCAATTGGGCAGGATCCTGGCCCGGAAGGGTTGTGAGGACTACCGCTCCGGGCCGGTGGCCAAGGCGGGAGTGCCTTTCAGCGCCTGGACGGGGCCGGCAGTGAAACCCGGGGACGTGGAGCGCTTCAAAGCCTACGGCGCGGCCTTTGTAAAATAGAGTCGTTTGGGGATTGTCCGGGTTCCGGGAAATGCCGGTGACCCGATTGTGCCAGGGAGGTAAAGGATGGTGTCTTGGAAAAGGAGCGTTTTGCCGATTGCGGCGGCGGGTCTGTGGATCGCTCTTTCGGAATTTCTGCGTAATGAGCTCCTGTTCAAATCGTATTGGGTGGATCATTACCTGGGACTGGGCCTGGTGTTTCCCTCGGGATCCGTCAACGGTGCGGTTTGGGGAATCTGGTCGTTCCTGTTTGCCGCGGGGCTGTTCGTGTTGATGCGGCGT
>Ga0272442_10012924_pt1 | contig 10035 bp, 7 predicted proteins | sample SSMForm2O_FD_200262 | JGI IMG/M metagenome (GOLD analysis project Ga0272442, IMG submission 200262) | Marine sediment archaeal communities from Little Sippewissett salt marsh, Falmouth, MA, United States - SSM-Form-2O | ecosystem: Environmental > Aquatic > Marine > Wetlands > Sediment ... | reverse complement strand
GCCAGGGCACGGGATTCGTCGGGCGAACTTTTAAGAAACCAGAACGCCATGCGCTCCGCGCTGCGGCGGCCCACACCGGGAAGTTTGGTGAGTTGCTGGATCAGGTTTTCGATGAGACGCGGGTAGGGCATATGTTTTCGGGTGACCTGTCCCCTTTCAGGTACCTGGTACCTTCAGCGCTGGTACCTTCAGCGTTCAGTGTTCAGGCCGGTTATGGTTTATTTGAAAGATTGCTTGTCCGCCACAAAGCATAGCGGATAAGCGGTGCCCTGCGCACACGACCAAGAAAGATTGCTTCATCGCCCCGCCCTTGGCGGGGCTCCTGGCAATGACACCTATGCGTGCCACTTGCTGACGACTTTTCCTTTGAACGTTTCCAGGGCCTTTTGGACGACCGCCTCCTGCTGAGGGTCCGCCTTGGGCTCCTCGCCGTCAGCCAGACGATAACGCACACGCAGGGGGGTTTTGAACCTTTCTTCCAAAACCGCCTCGACCATGTTGACGTTGGCGGCTTCCTCAAGAACGCTTTTGTGAAATTCATGCTCGGCGGCAAATTCGATCGTGAGGCGCTCGCCGTCCAGCAAAGCCGGATAGCCCTCCTGCAGATAGGTCGCGATGGATATCTTTTTGACACTCACCGCCGAGGTGACCGCGTCCCAGGCGCGCTTGATCGAGCTCAAATCAACAACGGCGGGCACCAGGGGAGCCGGATCGCTGTCCGGCGAAAGCTCGTCAACCGGCGCGCCGCCCGAATCGGCTTCAGAAACGTTGACCACCCCCTTTTCATTCTTAAAAACCCGCATGCCCGCGGCCTTGGCCGGCGGCCCTTTGGTTTCGTGATGTTTTCGTGACGGCGCCGGAGACGCGGCATGGGCGTCGTCGGCCACGGGGTGTTTCCAGGGTGTCGCCCCCGGCGCGGCGCGGGGTTCGCCGGCGTCGGCCGCCGCGGGGGCGTCGGCACGTTTTCCGTCATACGCGATCTTGGCAAACGCGATCTCCAGCGGCGCGCGCGAAAGCTCGGTCACGCGCGCGGTTTCCTGGCTTTCGATGACACGATCAATGGCGCTTAAAATCTGTGCAACCGAAAAATCCTTCGACTGGGCCAGGTACATTTCCTTGATATCAACCGGATAATCCACAAGCCGGCCCAGGGTCTTGCCGCCGATTTTGATGATCATCAGATTCCTCAAATGTTCCAACAGGTCCTTGCCCATCTGCCTCAAGTCCTTGCCCTTCTCGATAATGTCATCCAGAGCGTTCAGCGCCCCGGCGCAGTCGCCGGCCGCGAGCTTTTCGGTTAAGCGGAACATGTCCTCGGTTTCGACTAAGCCCAACATGGCATAAACATCATTGCCCTTGATGTCCTTGTCCGTGATCGCGCTCAGCTGGTCCAGGATGCTCAAGGCGTCCCTCAAACTTCCCTGCGCGGCCTTGGCGATCGCGTAAAGCGCGTCTTTGGAAACCTTAAATTTTTCCTGGCGGCATATTTTCTCCAACGTCTCGACAATGACTTTTAACGCCACGCGTTTGAAATCATACCGCTGGCAGCGGGAGATGATCGTTGAGGGGACTTTATTGGGGTCGGTGGTGGCGAAGATGAATTTGACGTGCGGCGGCGGTTCCTCCAGCGTCTTTAAAAGCGCGTTGAAGGCCTCGGTCGTGAGCATGTGGACTTCATCGACGATGTAAATCTTGTATTTGCCGTTTGAGGGGGCGAACTTGACGTTTTCGCGCAGGGTCCGGATCTCATCGATGCCGCGGTTGGAGGCGCCGTCGATTTCCAGAACATCGAAGCTGTTGCCCTGGGTAATCTCCGTGCAGGCCGGACAGGCGTTGCAGGGCTTGACGGTGGGGCCTTTTTTGCAGTTTAAGGATTTGGCCAGAATCCGCGCGCAAGATGTTTTGCCGATGCCGCGGGGCCCGCAAAAAAGATAGGCGTGCGCCAGGCGCCCCGAGCTGACGGCGCTGGCAAGGACTTGGATGATATGATCCTGCCCGGCGAGCTGATCGAACGACTGCGGGCGGTACTTGCGGGCTAAAACGACATACGACATGAAACGTGTGTTCCTTTAAAAAAGCGGCGCGGGATCTTTAAGGGAAAATTTATTCTTTGACGATCCGGTACGTCGGATAGGCAAAATTGATGTCCGGCTCGCGATTAACGGCGTCCAGGACCTGCCGGCAGATCTTATCCTGGCTCGAACGCCGCGACTGGGCCTCGGTCAGATAACGGATCGTCAACTCAACGCCGCTGGCCTTGATGTTGACATACACAATCGGCGTGAGTTTGCCGTAATAAATCATGTAGCGGTCCTTCATCACCTCGATCTTGCGCCGGGCCTTTTCGGGCAGGCCCTTCTCCTGTTCCTCGACGATGCCGGTGAGGATTGCGTGGGCCTTGTGCCAGTCGCTTTCGAAGGTCAGAAGCACCGGGATTTCGTTCCAGATAAATTCAAACCCGCGGCTGTAATTGTAATGCGGGCTCTTAAAAACAAAACTGTTGGGGATATTGACGATCCGCCCCGTGCTCTGGTCGGCGTCAACCCAGTTGCCGATCTCAAGCAGCGCGGTCTGGAACAGCCGGATGTCGATGACATCGCCCTTCACGCCGTTTAATTCGATGCGGTCCCCGGCCTCGAACGGCCGGCGCGTGACGATCAGGACCCAGCCGGCGACGGAGAGGATCACCTCCTGAAGGGCCAGGGCCAGCCCGGCGCTGAGGAACCCGACCAGGATCGTGAACGACCCGATGTTTTGAAGCCAAATTAAAATGACGCCGGCGATCGCCAGGAAATTGACGATGTAGACCGTGTTTTTGCGCACCGTGTGGCGCAGGCGGATATCGGGGATGCGCTTGTTGGTGATGCGGATGAGAACAAAAAGAATAAAATACGCGATGACCAGGAGCGAAACCGTGTCGATCACTTTTTTCTGCATCTGCCGGGGGGTCATGAAAGGCGCCGGTGTCGGCGCGGCGGCGGCCGGCGTCAACCCCATATTCATTTGCGCGAAAGAGATTCCCGCGGACAGAGATAATAAGAGAACACAGATAACGGCGCACAAGGCGAGCTTAAAGCGGGATTTGGAAACGGGACGTTGCATAATAAATAATGTTACCTTTATGATGTCCTCAAGTCAATAAAATCGTTTTTTTATTTAATAAAAAACGGCGCGGTTAAGACACCGGGCCGCCGTTGGCCGGACGCTTCATCGACAAGGCGATGCGCCGCCGCTTAAGATCAACGCTTAAAACCGTGACCTGAACCTTCTGGTGCAGGGCCACGACATCCGCGGGCCGGCGGACGAATTTTTCCGACAGCTCGCTGATGTGGCACAGCCCGTCCAGATGCACCCCGATATCGACAAACACGCCGAAATTCGTGATGTTGGTGACCACCCCGGCCAAACGCATGCCGGGTGCCAAGTCTTCGGGCCGTTCAACGCCCTCGGCGAAGCGGACGGCTTCAAAACGCTTTCGGGGATCGCGGCCGGGCTTGGCCAATTCGTCATAAATATCCTGCAAGGTCGGCAGGCCGATTGCCTCGGATACGTATTTGTTCAAATCAATCTTTTCGCGCAAGGCGGCCTCCGTCATCAAATCGCCGACACGGCATTGGAGATCCCGGGCCATGGTTTCGACGAGCTCGTAGCGCTCGGGATGCACCGCGGATTTATCCAGCGGATTGTCGCTGTCGCGGATGCGTAAAAACCCCGCGGCCTGCTCGATCGCCTTAGGCCCTAATCCGGTCACCTGCCACAAATCGTCGCGGCCGGCAAACGGCCCGTTTTGGTCGCGGTGGGCGACAATGGTCGCCGCGCGGGACGGGCCCAGCCCCGAAACATAGGTCAAGAGCTCCTTGCTTGCCGTGTTGAGCTCAACCCCGACGAGGTTCACACAGCTGATGACGACATCGTCCAGGCATTGCTTGAGACGCTTTTGATCGACGTCATGCTGGTACTGCCCCACGCCGATCGATTTGGGATCGATCTTGACGAGTTCCGCCAGCGGGTCCATGAGCCGGCGGCCGATGGACACCGCGCCGCGGACGGTCACATCAAAGTCGGGGAATTCCTCGCGGGCGGCATCGGAGGCCGAATAGATCGAGGCGCCCTGCTCGGAAACGATCACGACCGCGATATCTTCGGGCAGATCCAGGCGGCGGATGAAGCTTTCGGTTTCGCGGGAGGCGGTGCCGTTGCCGATGGCGATAAATTCGATTTTGTGACGGCGGCACAGGGAGGCAACCGTCTGCCCGGCGACGGTTTTTTGCTCCGCGCCTGCGAGCGGAAAAACGGTCGTATGGCTTTCTACCCGGCCCTGCGCGTTGAGGCAGACGATCTTGCATCCCGTCCGGTAGGCCGGATCGATCGCCATCACCCGGCGCTGGCCGAGCGGCGGGGCCAAAAGCAATTGACGAAGATTTTTGGCAAAAACCGTGATCGCCTCGCGGTCGGCTTTTTCTTTCGCGTAAAGGCGGATTTCGGTTTCCATCGACGGGCTCAAAAGACGCCTGTAGGAATCTTCCAGCGCCTGGGCCACCTGGACGGCGGAGGCGGAATCGTTTTTGATAAATAATTTTTTAAGGGTTTCGACGGCCTCGGTTTCCGGCACCTCGACACGCAGGTAAATGACTTCTTCTTTTTCGGCGCGGCGCACCGCGAGCATCCGGTGCGACGGGATGGTCCTAACGGCCTCATGCCAGTCGAAATAGTCCTTGTAATTGCCGCCGTCCTCCTCTTTGCCGTCGAGCACGCGGGCGCGAAAAACGCCTTTGGCGAAAAAGAGCTCGCGCATCACCGCGCGCGCCTCGGCATTTTCATTGATCCATTCGGCGATGATGTCCCGGGCGCCGGCCAGGGCGTCGTCGTTGCCGGCGACTTTTTTCTCCTCGCTTAAATATTTTTCGGCCTCTTTAAAAATATCACCGGGGCCTTGCTCAAAAATCAGGGCGGCCAGCGGCTCCAAACCTTTTTCCCTGGCCACGGTGGCCCGGGTGCGGCGTTTGGGCTTGTAGGGCAGATAGATGTCTTCCAGGACGCTCAGAGTGGAGGCGGCCAATATTTTTTCCTTGAGCTCATCGGTGAGTTTGCCCTGTTTGTCAACGGATTCCAGGACGGTGGCGCGGCGTTTTTCAAGCTCGCGCAGTTGGGCCAGGCGGTCACGGATCGCGGTAAGCCGGACTTCGTCCATCGAACCGGTCATTTCTTTGCGGTAACGGGCGATGAAGGGGATCGTGGCGCCCCCGTCGAGAAGTTCGGCGGCCGAGCGCACGCTCGTGGGCTTGAGGTTTAATTCTGCGGCGATTTTTTCGGTGAAGGCATTGTCCATTACGATACGATCATCACTGTTACGGCATATCCGGCACGGCCCGGCATCACCAGAAACAGCCGGCCCAAGAGATCTACTCTATCCTGTCGTATTTCTCGAGGAGGTCCCGGTCTTCGAGCGGGTTTCGGTCAAGAAGCCTGGAGTCATTGCGATTGGCAGGGTTGATCGTGCCGATTTTATTGTATTTCTCGATAAGATTGCGGTCTTCCAGAGGATCGCGGTCGACGATTCTTGGGTCATCCCAATTTTCCGGTTCGGTTTCCCCGGTCCGGTTGTATTTTTCGATCAGGTTGCGGTCTTCCAGGGGATCGCGGTCCTGAAGCTTGACGTCGTTTCTATTGGCCGGGTTGTAGGTGCCCATCTCGTTGTATTTGCGGATCAGGTTGCGGTCTTCGAGCGGCCTGCGGTTATAAAGGTCCAGGTCTTTATAATTGGATGGATTGGGCGTGCCGATTTTATTATATTTATGAATAAGGTTGCGCGATTCCAGCGGCGACCGGTTGAGGCGCTCGGAATCGGGCTGCCGGGCCTGCATCGACGCGTGCCGGTCAAGCATGGCCTGGGGGTCCAGCGGGCGCGGCTCGTGAATGGGCGCCGTCAGGTTGTTGGCCTGCTGGTGATTACGGAATTTCCGCTGGTATTTTGAGGTCAGGTCGCGCTCGCGGATGGCGGCGGGTTTTAAAATTTCGATGTCGCTGCCATATTCCTGAATTCTGCGGGCGCGCTCGTCGCGGAGTTCATCCGCGCGGCGCCAGAGTTTCTCCCGGGTCCGGCGGCTCTGCTCGCTTTCGGTCAGCGACGGGGGATCATAGCGGTCGCCCGACCAGATGTCGCCGGGGGCGGCGGCCCCTTCTTTTTCCTGGGCCTGGCTGCGGACTTGTTCCCAATACGGGTCCTCAGCGGTCGCGCCACAGACGGGTCCGGCCGCGAGAATAAAAATAACGATCGTTATTAAAAAATTCTTCAACAAGTGCTCCTTTTTTTAAATAATATCATATCGGCAATGCCTGTGAGATTCAACTCCTTTGTTTCGTCCATCTAATACTTGATGCCCATGCGAAGGCCGTATTCGGTCGTTTTATTGGCCGGCTCGTAATGTTCGATGACGTTGGTGGAGTCGCCGAGTCGCGTGAAATAATACTGCGAGCCGTCTTCGGCGGTGGCCTCATACCGCTTGGGGTCGGTCGCGCGGACGTCCCAGTAACGGACAAAGGGCTCGACAAAGATATCAAAGGGCTCGTGTTTTCGCACCACCCGCGCGGCGAAGCGGATGCCGAACCCGTCATCCTGGTGATTGGTGATTTCATCGATCCGTAACATCTTGCCGGCAGCCGTGCCCGAGCCGGTAATCGTGTAGCCGCAGTCTTCAAAATGGCTCTGGAGGCGGCCCCACAGCATGATATCGTATTCGAAGGACATCCCGATCTGCCATTTGGCGTCGATGTCTTTCTCAACGGTCACCCCGATGGGCAGGTACAGGTAGCGCATCTCGCGGTCGTAATTCCAGTTCTCCAGCGCCGCGTCCACCCAGTCGCCGATGTCGTCGGCGTGGACATAACGGAAGCCCAGCCCGGTGTACGGCGTGACCATGAGCGTATAATCCCGCGAGGGAAAATCATACCCGACCAGGCCACGGATGTCCGCGTCCACCATCCCGAAATCTTTTTGCTCGTCCTCGTAAGAGATATCGCGATTGACGGTGCCTTTGACAAGATGCGCGTCGAATTTTAAAAAATTGATCTTGTTGGGCTTCTGGAACACCTCGCGCAGAGAACGGACCGGCCGGTTGTGTGAGAGGCGGTAAACGTAAGAGGCGAATCCCCCGAAACGCGTCCCGTCGTTGGTCATCTGCAGGGGGTCATTGTAAAGAAGATAATAAAAGTACGGCCAATGGCTTTTTTGCTCGTAATGATATCTCTGAATCTCGAGGCCGGCCTCAATATAACGAAGCGGCCGTTCCTGTTTAGGTCTTGGCCGGCGGAAACGCCGTTTGTCTTCCAAGGGCGGCTCGGGCGCGGATAGGCGGCGGTGAACGGTCGGCGGGCGTTCGTCCGACGCCGGTGCGGCGGCGGCCGGCGGCGTCTTTTTTCTCGGCGGCAAGCTCAGCGGCTCGGAGGGCATCTTCAACAAATCGGAGCGCGTGACTTTCCGGGAGGCCGGGGCCGGCGGGGTCCGTGATTCCTCGATGATTCTTTCGGCGGACGTTGTCGGCGGGGAAAAACAGTCGAGGGTCCGCTGGATCAGCCGGGTGCGTTCAACGGAGCGGTACGCCGCCATTCCCTGATCCCGGCAGATGTCATTCCACCCGACGGGGGCCGCAACACCGGGGCCGGCGCGCGGCCGCTGGCCGGCCTCAACGGAAACGGCCGGCGCGGTCATCGCCAAACCGGCGGCAAGCAAAATGTGCGCGAGAAAGGCGTTTTTTTTCATGAATGGCAAAGGACTCAAAACCTGAGCCCGAATTTGCATCCGAATTCCGTTGTTTTATTCTTCGGTTCGATCCAGGATGTCGTTTCGCCGTTGTAGGTGATCGTTTTGGTCTTGGAATTGCCGATCGACCAAAGCCGGACAAACGGCTCGACGACAAAATCCAGGCGATCATGCTGGTAAACGGCCTTGACGCCGCCGCGGAATCCGAATCCTTTTTCCTGCTTGTTTTCAACCACCGGATAGCCGGCGTACAAGGGATTGTACTGGCCACCGTCGCCCAAATGACTTTTTTGCAGGCCCCACAGAAAAAGGTCATACTCGATCATCGCCTCGATGGACCAGTGCGGATCCAGGGCGGTCGATGTTTCAACGCCCAACGGTATGTACACGTATTGGGATTCGCGGTCGTAGCTCCAGTTGTTGGTCGTGGTCAGCCGCCCGCCGCTGTCGTCGAGAAGATACCGGTAGCCCAGGCCGATATAGGGTGTTGCCCGCGTCTGGTAAAGTTCGGGCAAATCGCATCCGAGCAGACCGCGCAGTTCGACGACGTAATTCGGAATGTTGTCGTCTTTGCCCGTGGAGGTCGATGTATAATCAAGCTCGCCGTAGGCGAACCGGCCGTTAAGCCGGAAAAAGTTCAGAAAAAGCGAATCGCGCGTTATATCGTCCCAGGTTTCGTGCTCTCGGTAACGGTAATTCAGCGTCCCGTAGGCGCCGAGCATCGTCCCTTTCATTTTCATGAGCCCGGGTTCCTTGTAGGTGTAGGGAAATATTTCCATCCCGAACTCAACGTGACGCCGGCGGCGGTCAAGCGGGTCGCCCGGCGCTTCGTCAGACGGCGCGAAATAATCGGAGGTGACCCCGAACGAGTCCGGCAGACTGGGGGGCTGGCGGGGCGTGACGACAACCGGCTCGACGGTGGTTTCGGCCCGCCGGGCCCGGGGTGCCGGATAAAAAGAATCCTCGGCGCGGCTTAAGGGCTGATCAAGCAAGCGTTCATTGCCGGACGGATTGTCGAGTCGGCGATAAAGTTCGTATTTTTGAAAATCGCGTTCAATGGCCCTGAGGCGCCGGCTGGGACTCCCCTGGCGGACGCAGACGTCCTGCCAGTCGACGGCCGCGGTATCCGAATGTGTCGCCTCCATGCAATCCAACGCCACGCCGATGGCCTCCTGACGGCCCTGATCGTCCGAGGCGGCCAAAGAGGAAAAAAGGACGGGCAGCAAAAGCGACAAAACAAAAACGATTGCTCCCCGACGAGAAAAAGAAAAATAAACGCCAGCGATGCGCGGCGCGCCTGGAATTTTCAACACTTCTCCTTTCTTTGTAACCTTTGTACTATTCATTCTAATATTAGATAGGCGCCGGCACAAAATCTTTTTAGACTTTTTTAAAATCTGTTTTTATTTTTTAACGTGAGGACCGGCGCTCAGGCGACAAGCAACGGCAGGGAAAAGCCGGACAACGCGCGCGGGGATGCCCGCGCCAAACGACCGGAAGCGGACTCGGGGCGGTTTTTGGGGAAAAAGATGGCGGAGAGGTCGGGATTTGAACCCGAGGACCCAGTTACCCGGGTCAACTGCTTAGCAGGCAGCTCCGTTCAGCCACTCCGGCACCTCTCCGAAAAACGGACGCGCGTAAAAGGCGGGTATTCGTTTAAAAACTGCTCAGGCAGGTTTCTTCGCTCGGCCGACGCCGCGTTTTTTTTGAAAAAACGCCGACATCAGAGAGCTACAAAATTCTTCCATCACCGGGGCGGCAACCTCAACGCGGTGATTCAATTTCGGATGACGAATGATATCAACAACCGATCCGCAGGCCCCGGCCTTGGGATCAAAGGCGCCGAAACACAAACGCTTGATGCGCGCCAAAACCAGCGCCCCGGCGCACATGCTGCAAGGCTCAATAGTAACATAGAGCTGACATTCTGGCAACCATTTGTTGGCAAGATAGTGCGTCGCCTGGGTGATTGCGATCATTTCGGCGTGGGCGGTGGGGTCCTTCAAGAGCTCGACCTGGTTGTGCGCCCGGGCGATGATGTGATTCCGGTGCGTGATCACGGCCCCGACGGGGACCTCGTCTCTTTCCGCGGCCAATTTGGCCTGCCTGATTGCCTCCTGCATGAAGGCGCGATCCTGATCGGTGACCATTGATGTTGACTCCGGAATAAATAACAGGCGCGCGCAGGATCAGTTCTTTTTCACGACCGGCAAAAGGATCCTGACGGTTGTTCCCCGGCGCTGGCTGCTGACAATTGAAATCTTGCCCTGGAAAGA
>Ga0272442_10012923_pt1 | contig 10035 bp, 6 predicted proteins | sample SSMForm2O_FD_200262 | JGI IMG/M metagenome (GOLD analysis project Ga0272442, IMG submission 200262) | Marine sediment archaeal communities from Little Sippewissett salt marsh, Falmouth, MA, United States - SSM-Form-2O | ecosystem: Environmental > Aquatic > Marine > Wetlands > Sediment ... | reverse complement strand
TACCCGGTCCTCTCCAGTCTTTCGGCCGTTTTTTTCCATTCCCGGGACCAGCTCTCCGGATCATCAGGATCGACACGGTGTACCGTCTCCAGGCACTCATTTATATCCGAAAGACCCTGCCATGCCTCGCCCAGGTAGAAGAGCAGTACCTCATCCAGAACATCGTCAGACATCATCCCCAGCTCGTACCACGCCTTATCCGTCTCCGCCTCCGCTTCCGCGCGCTTTTCCCTGCGCCCGGCTGATATATACCATACGGTTCCCGAAACAACCGCCAGCAGCAGAACGAGGACCGCCGCGATAATCCTTTTTTTTCCGCTCATAGCTTCTCCTCCCCTTGTAACTACTGCCTCCAAGGTAAGCAGAAAACGGGAAAAAATCGTTCGAGCCCGCTTACACGGACAAATTATCCGAATTTTGCGTATATACGCCCTCTATACCTATACTGATAAAAGGAGAACAGCAGGGCGCACGATGGAAAATAAAAGACTATTCGGAAAGACAGTTCTCGTAACCGGCGGCAGCAAGGGAATAGGGCGGGAAACCGCACGCATATTCGGCGCCATGGGGGCCCATGTTTTTATCTGCGGACGGGGTATAGAATCACTGAAAAGGACCTCCGAATCCCTGCAAGAGGAAGGTCTTTTTATAAGCGCCGTCCAGACCGATGTAAGCAATCCCGAGGCGTGCCGAAGGCTGATAGAAAAAATTGAAGCGGAAACGGGAAGACTGGACATTGTGATCAATAACGCCGGTATGTCAAGCCGCGGTACCATTGAAGAAACTGATCCGGCAATGTTCCGAAAAATTGTCGAGATAAACCTTATGGGGGCCGCCTATATCACACACTACGCGATCCCGCTCCTCGGTAAATCAAAAGGCAGTATCATGTTTATCTCCAGTCTCGCGGCCCTGCATGGGCTGCCGAGAACAGGCCCGTACGGATCGAGCAAACTCGCCCTGACAGCGCTGTCCGAAAGTCTGAGAGCGGAGCTGCACGACCGGGACATCCATGTAGGGATAGTGTATGTCGGTTTTACCCGGAATGATCCTGATAAAATATGCTATGGCGGAGACGGTTCGGTCATCACCCTGCACCGTGAACAATACAGCCAAAGCCAGCAGAAAACCGCCGGCCGCATTGTGCGATGCGCTCTCCGCGGCAGACGCAGAACGACACTCACGCTTCTGGGACACGCATCCCGGGTATTCTATTGTTTTTTTCCGCGCCTTTCAGATTTCATTGCGGCGAAAATCATTCCGAAAAGCGGCAGGTACGGGGATAAAGAATAAGGCCGTCATTCTGCCCCGCCTCACGTCTGCAGAGGGGCCGGATAGATTTTCAACAAAAATACAATAAACGGGCCGAAATATTGCATAGCTTTGCAGCTTTGCATTAGGATAAAGAAAATCTTCAAGCGAGGTAATAAAATGCGTGTCCCGGGTAAATTCCTCATGGGTCTTCTAAGCATTCTCTGTATTGCTTTTACCGTAAACGCCCAGGATTCGAAGAACACCAGGGATGAGAAGGCGGTCCCGGTGGAAGTTCAGGCGGTCCAGGTGCAGGAACTGTACCGCAGTGTATTTTACGGCTGCCGTCTCCAGCCGGCGGAAAGATATGTACACCGCAGCCCCATAAGCGGGACCCTGGAAAGTATCCCCGTACGCACCGGCCAGAGGGTGTCACAGGGAACCCTGCTCTTCACCGTCCGCCGGGACCTGGCCGGACGCAGTTACAATTCGGTGGAGGTACGGGCTGTTCATGCCGGGATTGTATCGGAAAACAAGCTTACCCCCGGTGAACCGGTACAGGAAAATGAAGCGCTCATCGAGGTCCTGGATGACAGTGCATTCACTGCCGGGATCCTGGTGAGCGACAAGGATATCGGTACCATCCGGCAGGGAGATTCCTGCGTTATATATGAGAATAAAATACCCACCCGCGCCACCGGGAAGGTTACCATGCTGGCACCGGAACCCGAATACGAGACCGGACTTTTTCCGGTGGAGCTGCGTGTTCTGAAGGCCCCCGGACTTTTTATCGGTAAATTCATCCGGATCGAGCTGAAGATGGAGCCCTATACAGGGATCGCGGTCCCCTCAGTACATATTGTCAGGAAATACAGTGAAGACCACCTCTACATTGTAAAGGACGGCACAGCGGAGCTGCGTCCCGTTACCCTCGGCCAAGCATACAACGACCTGGTGACAGTCACTGCCGGCGTGGCTGAGGGGGAACTTTACGTCACATCCAATACCCGGAGGCTGTCCTCCGGTACCGCCGTAACCATCACCGAGGGACAGTAGGTTGCTTGAATTTTTCTTCCGCAAAAGACGCGGCCTGTTTCTGCTGGTTGTGGTGGGAATAGCAGCCGGTATCACTCTGGCCCTGCAGCTGCCGATCAAGCTGTATCCCAATACGCTGAAACCGATCATCGGCATACGTTTGTCCCACCCCGGTTTTACAGCCGCGGATTTCCGGGACCAGTACGGAACAACTCTGGATGGAGCGCTCGCCGGCATCCAGGACACCGACGGAATACAATCCAACTATCAGAGCGGGAACAGCTCCATCAGGATCGACTTCAAGTGGGAAGTCCCCTACGACGAGGCCCGCAGCAGGGTAGAGTCCGCCATGGCCGGGATAAAAAGCGCCCTGCCCGAAGACAGCCGGGACTACAGGGTTCACAACTGGACCGGGGAAAATTCGGGTTTCCTGGCAGTCGCCGTGACCAGCAAAGAAATGGATTCGGAAGCTCTCTATACCTTACTGGACACCAGCCTCAAGCCGTATCTGGACAAGGTTGAGGATGCCGAAGAAGTAACAATATTCAATGTAAGGGAACTTGTTTCCCGGGTTGATCTGAATGAGGACGATCTCCTGTCCCACGGTCTTATGATCGATGAAGTATTGCAGAAAATCCGTTCAGGATACCGCACCGAACCGGTGGGATCATTTCAAAACGGCCGTGACCGCTACGATGTCAGGCTGAAAAAGGGCATCGATACAATCTTTGATATCAAGGACATTGAAGTGGCCCGGGTAGGGGGAAGGACCCTGCGTCTTAGTGATATCTCCGAGGTGACGGTCAAATACGACCTGCCGGACACCCTCTTCCGGATGAACGGTACACAGTCCGTCATGATATTCGCGACGCCAAAGAGTGACGGTAATATCAAGGAGATGTCTGAAGATATACACCGTGCCATCGAGAAGATCAAACCGGACCTTCCCCCGCACGTTGAGTTTACCTTTCAGATCGACCCGGCGGATTTTATCAACCAGGCAATCATCAACGTCCTGCGCGCCGCGCTTATCGGGGCCGGCCTGGCGGTGCTGTGCGTCCTGATTCTTCTAGGAGAGGTCAGGAACACCATGCTGATAGCCTTCTCCATACCCCTTTCCATCACCCTCAGTTTCATTCTTATGTACCTGTTCGGTCTGACCATCAACCTGATCAGCCTGAGCGGGCTCACCCTCTCTGTGGGAATGATTATTGATTCTACCATCGTTGTGATGGAAAATATTCACCGTCACCGGTTTTACCGTGATGATCAGTACGCGAACGCCGGACTCAGCACCCTGATCGTCTCTTCCATCAGGGAAATCCGGTGGGCGGTTATCGCGAGTACCCTTACCAGCGTTCTCGTGTTTCTGCCCCTCTCATTTACCGCGCCGCTCACCAACGCGATCCTTGGTGACCTAGCCAGGGCGGTTGTGTTCGCGCTGTCATGTTCCCTGATCGTGGCGCTGCTGGTGGTTCCTGTTCTGGCCTACTATCTCTTTCGCAAGAGCTATACGCTTGGAATTGACAGAATCGGGAAAATGGCTCGATTTTCCGAGAATCTCATGAGCTCCCTCCGTTCCGCCTACACAAGGGCTCTGCGAAGAATTCTCACTACTCCCGTCATATCAGTTCTGGTGCTCGTATTCTCAACCGCCCTCCTTCTTTTCGCCGTGCTGAATATTGTGCCCAGAATAGACCGCGAAATCATCGCAAAACCCGAAAGTAAAATTGTGGCCCTCATCTGCCGCAATTTCAGTTCAAACAGCAAGGAAGAAATGCTCGAGAATATCGCCCCCATCGAACAGCAGCTTCTGGAAACATACGGAGACAAGCTGAAGTCTCTGTTCGCCCAGGTGAACCGCCGCAATTCCGCCCTTTTCATGATTTCGCTCACATCCAGCCGTTACGCCCAGGAGGTGAAGGAGGATCTTGAGGACCGGTATCAGTCTGACACGAACTGGTTCTACCAGGTGATGCCCTGGGACCCGGCGGAACTGCCCCTGCCGCGGACAATGGACCTCAACCTGAGAATCACCGGCCCTGACAAACAGCAGGTGCTGCACTACACCGAGAAGGCGTCCGACCTGGTCCGGGACCTCGGTTTCTACCGTAATGTGTGGACCGATCCCGGCACCAGAGAGGCCAATGAAATCGTCCTCACATCCCGTCCTGACGCCGGTGCGATATATCCGGCCAGCCGCCTCCTTTCGACGGCCCGCACCCTCCTGACAGGGTCCTCCGCTATTGAGATGACCTATCAGGGCCAGGCGGTGGACGTCCGTATTTCATTTCCCGATGATACCATTTCCAGCAGCGAGGATTTTGAAAACTTTCTCATTCCCTATCAGGGCGGCGCCCTTCCCCTGAAACACTTTTTCGATATCAGTGTCGATAAGAACATCCAGGAAATAGTGACTATCGACGGTGAAGAAACCTTCAGCGTGATGGCAGTCATGAACCGTGATGCTGAACAGTCACAGCGGAATGATTACGAACGGCAGGTAAAAGAGCTGCTGCGGGACAAGCTGGAACTTCTCCCGGGGTACGGGATCGTCTTTGAAGATACCCAGGAAGAACTGGAACGGAATGTCCGCTCCCTTCTTTATGCCATAGCGGTAAGTCTGGTACTGATCTATATCGTTCTCGGTGTACAGTTCAATTCACTGCGGATCCCGATTGTAGTGATGATAGCGGTACCCCTGGGATTTATCGGCGTGATCTTCAGCCTTTTCATTTTCAAATCCACTGTCAGTCTGAACTCAATGCTTGGTACTATTCTGCTGGGAGGGATCGCGGTGAATAACTCCATTATCATGATAGATTTCTACTTCCAGGAGCTGGATCGGCAGACCGACCGGCTAGAGGCGCTCATCCGCACGGCAGGGCTGCGCCTGGCGCCCATCCTCATCACCATGCTCACTACAGTACTGGGGATGCTGCCCATCGCGCTTGCCCTTGGTGACGGAACCAATATCATTCAGCCCCTCGGAATCGCGGTGTCGGGCGGTCTGGCAGTTTCCACCATTTTTACCCTCTTTGTTGTCCCGACAGTCCTTTACCTCTTCGGGGTCGGGAAAAAGAAGGAGAGTTTGTATGAATAGCTTGAAATCATCCCGGATTTTTACCGCCGCTGTCTGTATGCTGCTCTTCTCCGTGCTCATCCTCCCTTCCTCCCTTTCCGCTCAGGAATCAGCCCCTCTGCGGATTACTCCGGATGAAGCTTTCAGGATGGCCCTGGAAAACAGCCGGGACGTATGGTCTTCCATGACCGCGATGGACCAGGCCGGAAAAGCATACCGCTGGCGGTACCTGCAGCTTTTACCTGAACTGAAGATAGAGGGGGCCCTGGAGAGCCGTCAGACCGACGCGACAGACTGGGCCGGTGGGGCAGGGGCAGGTGTGTCTCTTGTAATGCAGGCGGAGGATCTGGTAAGTCTTGAGGAGAAGCGTGTAAAAAACCAGCAGCAGCAGGCAGCCTTCAGGAAGACCACCGTTGATTTCAAAGCGGAAGTGTACACCTCCTATTTTGATCTTGTTTTGCAGCGGGAGGAAATCACTCTCAGGAAACGCCAGCTCCAGTCCGCTTCAGACCGTCTGGAGGCAGCCAGGTTCGATTACGATAACGGTCGTATTTCGGAGTACGAATATCTCAGTGCTCAGCTGTCGTACGAGGAAACCGCGCCCGTCCTCAAAGGCAAACAGATCGGGTATGAGAGCGCCATAAAACGCTTTCTGCTGCTGATAGGGGCCGATACAGGACAGGAGATTGAATTGACCGGAGACCTCATGACCGCCGGTCTTTTCGACAGTGCTGAGGAGCTGCCTGGCGTATTGCGTAAAACTCCGCTTATTGAGCAGTTGAGCGCGGTGCTCAGAAGCAGGGAAGTGGCGCTGAAAAAAGTCCCGCTGAAGTTTCTGCCGGACCTTTCCCTCTCCCTTTCCAGGTCCTTCAGCACGAATATCCCCGCGGGAACATCCTCCGACACTTCGGACGGTAACTATTCCCTGAGTATCGTTTTCAATCTCAATGATCTCCTCCCGGGTTCTCAGTTTCAAACCGAGCGGGAGGCGGCCCTTACCAGCATCGAGGACGCGCGCCGCCAACTGGAGAACAATGTGGAAGAGCAGGAGGTCCTTCTACAGGAACTGCTGGCCGGGATAGAGAAGTCCGCCGCCGACATCGAGGCCGCCCGGTTCAAGAAAGAACTGTCCGACCGCTTTTTTTCCATCGCCGAGAGCGAGTATGAGAACGGCCGCCGGGACCTTCTGGACCTGGAGGACGCGGACCTGAAAAGGGGTGAAGCGCAGCTGGGCCTTCTCTCCGCTGTATATCAGCGGATGAACCTGCTGATCGAGCTGGAAAAACTGACCGGGATGGACCTGATCGAGTAATAGCAAACCGGCATCGTTCAGAAGGATGGACGTTTTTTTCGCATTATCGCGGCATCGCATTATCGCGGCATCGCGGCACTGCGTCACTCTTCGGTGATCACCGCGGTAATCATTTCCAACAGTCTTCGAATTTCTGCCCAGGTGATGTCGAAACCCTTATCGGTATCGACCCTGTGGACAATGACAAGATCGAGGTCCGGCAGCACCGCCAGAAGATGAACTCCCATACCTGTATGGTAGAAACCTTTTCCCAGTCCTGATCCTTCGGGGATAATGCTCCAGAGATAGCCGTAGGGGTCACCATGAATTCCTTTCGCGCTGGCGGGGGTAGTACTCTCCCGGATCCAGTCTTCGGGAATGACCTGTCTCCCCTCCCAGCTTCCGTAGTTTTTAAAGAGCAGACCCACCCTGGCCATATCACGGCTGGACATCCGGAAAAAATAGGCGGGATGTTCGGAGTACTCCCTTTCATAGACATACCTGCAGTCATGGATGGAAAAATCATCCATGCCGATGGGTACCGCAATATCCTCGTAAAAAGCCTCAAACACTCCTTTTCCCGTGAACCGGGTAAAGATTGTTCCAAGGGCATTGAAATCCCAGTTGTTGTAATAGAAACGGCTCCCCGGCGGTTGACTTCCCCGGGGCGGCCGGGCGTCTCGCATAGCCTGTACCTCACCGGCAGCTTCGTGGTATACACCGGACCTGGCGCTGAGGAGGTCTCTGACGACGGCCCGTTTTTCCCGGTCAGTGAGCACAGGGGGAATATCATCGATTCTCAGCTCCGACAGGCTGGTATCGATGTCGATCATCCCCTTTTCAATGTAGATTCCGTACAGCGCGCCAAGAAAAGGCTTACGGATGGAGTGGCACATATATTTCTTTTCAATATCTCCGAATCTGAATACGACTTCATCCCCGTGCAGCACCAGAACAGCCGCAGTGCCTATTTTCCCTGCGTATTCCTTCGCCTCCCGCAGCCGGGGGTCCGTATTCTTTTTTTCCTTCCAGCTCAGAGTCATATCAGCTGACAGCGGACCCTTTCGGGAACCCGGCCGGGATTTCGCGAAATCCCCGCAGCCGGAGACCAGCAGGCAGAGTATCACCACCGCAGGTACCAGTCGCTTCTTTTTCATCCGCCTCCCCCTTTTTGATGCACTGACGAGTATTCTGAATTATAACATGTGTTGTTATGACTATCCGTCTGTTTTGTCGGCCACCGGCTGAAAAAATACTTGCAAACATTACAATTAATCTCTACTATGTGCCGCATGATTAGTGAAAACCCCATCGGAACAAAAATCAGACAGATCCGCGAAGAGCGGGAAACCTCGGTTGAGCGTCTGGCCGAACTCAGCAAGGTCAGCGCCCGGATGATTACACAGCTCGAAGAGGGGCTGCTGGCCCCGTCTCTGGCACCGCTGCTGAAGATTGCCCGCGCCCTCGGCGTCCGGCTGGGCACATTTCTCGATGATGCCCCCCAGAGCGGTCCCGTTGTGACAGCCGGCGGAAAAAGCGACAAGATTATACGCTTCTCCGGCGACAAGGAAGCATCTGATAAAAGCAGTCTGGATTTCTTCGCGCTGGCCGCTGAAAAAAAAGACCGCCATATGGAACCATTCATAGTGACCGTCCGTCCTGGAGAAGAGAAGACTTTAAATCTCTCGGAACATGAGGGCGAGGAGTTTATATACATTCTTGAGGGGACCATTACCGTGCATTACGGCAATGACATCTACGAGTTGAAGGCAGGCGACAGTATATACTACGACTCCGTAGTACCCCATTACGTTCACACCGTCGGAGAGGGTGAAGCCCGTATCCTTGCGGTGATCTACGCGCCTCTCTAAAAAACCCCCGAGGATACCCATATGTTACACTCTACCGAGACTATAAACCGTTTTTTCGAAAAAATATCAGAAAAGAATCCCGGTCAGGACTTCATTGTATATCCAGACCGCGCCCTGCGCTGGACATACGGGGAATTCAACGAAAGGGTCGACAATCTCGCCCGGGGTCTGCTTTCCATCGGCATTGAGAGGGGAGACCATGTAGGTATATGGGCCAGGAATGTACCCGACTGGCTCACCTTTATGTTCGCCACAGCAAAAATAGGGGCGGTGCTGGTGACGGTGAATACCTCATACAAATCCCATGAACTGGACTACGTACTGAAACAGTCTGACATGAAAGCCCTCGCTCTAGTGGACCGTTTCAGGGACGTCGACTACCTTTCCACTATCAATGAACTGGTACCGGAGTTGAAAACCGACCCTCGGGGCCATCTGAACAGCAGCGAATACCCCTTTCTGAAAAGCGTGATCTACGTGGGACAGGAAAAACACCGGGGGATGTACAACACCAACGAACTGATGCTGCTTGGCGCTCATCATGAAACAGACGCTCTGGACCATTTCCGCGAAAGTATACACTGTGATGATGTGGTCAACATGCAGTATACCTCGGGGACCACCGGTTTTCCGAAGGGTGTTATGCTCACCCACAGCAATATTCTGATAAACGGCTGGAGTATCGGCGAGCGCCAGAAGTTTTCCGAAAAAGACAGACTCTGTCTTCCGGTCCCGCTGTTTCACTGTTTCGGAATTGTACTCGGTGTGCTGGCCACCCTCACCCACGGAGGAACACTGGTGATGCTGGAGGAGTTTGATCCATTGCGAGTACTGGCAGCAGTGCAGAAGGAAAAATGTACCGCCCTCTACGGCGTTCCGACCATGTTCATCGCCGAACTGAACCACCCGATGTTCGATATGTTCGACCTTTCCTCCCTCCGGACCGGAATCATGGCGGGATCACCCTGTCCGGAAGACGTGATGCGACGGGTGATCGACGACATGCACTGCACCGACATGACCATCGCCTACGGGCTGACCGAGGCCTCGCCGGTCTTTACCCAGACCAGCGTGGATGATGAAATCCGCCGGCGGGTATCAACAGTCGGCACCAGGCTCGAAGCAATCGAAGTCAAGATCATCAATCCTGAAACCGGCGAAGAACTGCCCCCCGGAGAACAGGGAGAGATCTGCTGCCGCGGGTACAACGTCATGAAGGGTTACTACAAGATGCCCGATGCCACCGCCGCAGCCATCGATTCCGAAGGATGGCTTCACTCGGGAGACCTCGCCACGGTAGACGAGGACGGTTACTACCGGATCACCGGCCGGATCAAGGACATGATTATCCGCGGAGGAGAAAACATCTACCCGCGGGAGATCGAGGAGTTTCTCTACACCCTTCCGGGTGTCAAAGATGTGCAGGTAGTGGGTGTTCCCGATGAAAAATACGGAGAGACGGTAGGCGCCTTTATCATCCCGCAGCCCAATACGGACCTGACTGA
>Ga0272442_10012922_pt1 | contig 10035 bp, 9 predicted proteins | sample SSMForm2O_FD_200262 | JGI IMG/M metagenome (GOLD analysis project Ga0272442, IMG submission 200262) | Marine sediment archaeal communities from Little Sippewissett salt marsh, Falmouth, MA, United States - SSM-Form-2O | ecosystem: Environmental > Aquatic > Marine > Wetlands > Sediment ... | reverse complement strand
ATCCACAGTCTCTGCAACGCGTCGACCGGCGCGCGGGGGCTCTCCACACGTCGGCGCCCCGGCAGTATGTGCCGGATAATCGCCCCGCAGAGGCAGGCATATTCTGCCGCCGGCCGCACGTCTGCAGACACGACGGCGACCGCCCAAGCCCGGATAACCCAGGAGTACCGCGGCCCGGCAAGCCGCCGTGCCCACGCTGCGCCCCGTGGCACGGCTATTGCTTATCACACGCGCATAGTCCTCGACATGTCCCTAGAAACGGGAGGACGCGATGCGGATCGCGCTCATCGGGCGAAACGACAGCTTGGGATTGCTATCGGCCATGCAGGCGGCTATCGCCGCGTCCGGCGACCACACCTGCACGGTCGTGACACTGCTCGCCGGCCCGGGCGCATCCGAGTTCTGCCTGCAAACTTACGCCGGCGACTTCTCCGACGTGGACCAGGCCCTGCGGGCGGCGGACGCCATTCAATTCACCGGCGTCCACTGGGCGAGACTCTGGCCCTTCGGCCCGCTGCGCTGGGGCGACTACGTCGATACCGAGAGCGCCTTCGTCTACGTGGGCGGCGACCCTCCGCTGGATCACCCGCGCCGCGTGAGCGGCATGATCGAGTCCGGAGTGCCCGTCTGCTTCGCCAACCCCCTCACCGCCGTCAACTACCCCGGCGCCGCCCTTGTTCCCGTGCCCCTGGCCGACGTTTCGCGCTGCAGCCGCGACCTCCCCGACACAAAGGACCGGCCCGTCCGGATAGGCTGCGTCGACGACGGCCGCCCCCTGCGCGCCGGAGTGCCCCTCTTGACCAGAGCGGTGGGCGTCCTGAGGGCCGGCGGCCTCGACGTCGAGCTCGATCGCATCGCCGTCGATACCTGGGAAAACCTGATCGGCCGCATCGCCGGCTGTGACATCTTCTTCGACCGCATATCACCGACCGGGTGCCCCAGCTTCCGCTCGTACGCGGCATGGATGCTGGGCGTGCCTTCCCTGGCGTACTCGTCGACCGAATATGAGGAGGCGGCGTGCGCGGTGCTGAACTGCTCCGCCCTGCCCGTCGTCCACGCCGATCCGCAAACGCTCGAGCCGCAACTGCGGCGCCTGCTACTCGACGAGGAGGCGCTCGCCGAGGCGGGGGAGGACTCCCTTTCCTGGGCGAGGCAATATCAGACCCCCGAGGCGACGCTCGGCCGTTACATCGACTACTGCCTATCCGTATCCGAGGTGGCCGAGGCCGTCGTCGACGATGGACCGGGGGCCGACGTTGCAGTTGTGGCCGGACAACAGGGGGGCACGACGTGGCCGTAGAACTTGTCTCCAGCAAGCGCGCCGAGGACGAGTACAACGAGCTGATCCGCCAGTGCGCCGACGCCAACTTCTACCATACGCTCATCTGGCGCGACGTCCTCCGCGACGTCCTCGGCGACGAGCCCGTCTACCTCGTCCTGCGCTCCGGGGGCTCCCTGACGGCCGCCCTGCCCGGCTTCATCCGCCGGAGCTCCGAGGGCGGCGTGTATAACTCCCTGCCCTGGCACGGCTCGTTCGGGGGCGTCGTCCTCGTACCGGGCGCCGACCGCGCCGCCGCCGCGACACAACTCGTCACCGCCGCAAGGGAGCTGGCCGCCGACGAGGGCTGTATGGCCGGAACCATCTTCGCCTCCCCCCGCGCGGAATCGGCATCGGCCTGCGAGCGCGCCTGGCGGACCGAGTTCACCCGCGAAACCGTCGCCCAGATCACGCTCCTCGATCGCCCGCTTCATCCCTCACCCTCCGTCCGCAATCACGTACGCAAGGCCGAACGGGCCGGGCTCGAGATAGAAGACTGCATGCGGATCGAGGAACTCCCCGAACTGTGGGATCTGCACGCGGGCCGGTCACGGCCGTCGCCCGGGTCGCCAAAACAGCTCTCCTACTTCGTCTCCCTCTACGGCAGGGCCGTGGGGGCCGGGGCGGCCAGGTTCATGGGGGCCCGCCGGGACGGCCGACTCGTCGCCGCAATCGTCCTCGTCGTCAAAGACGGCTCCATCGCCCTCGCCGATACCGTCCTCGACCGCGACGCCCGCCGACTCCAGGCCCCCAGCCTGCTCATTCACATGGCGATCGACTGGGCCGTCGACGCCGGCTGCTCGTGGCTGCTCTGGGGCACCGCCACGCCCGGCTCCGGCGTCTATGAGTTCCGCCGCGCATGGGGGACCCGCGACATCGTCTGCCCCTGCTGGACCACCATGCTCACACCAATGGAGAGGCTGCAGGAAATGGGACGCGGGGCCTTGGAGAGATCATTCCCCGGCTACTACGTTGCTCCGTTCGACGCCATAGAGCCGGAAACGGCCGCAACGGTCGGCCGGCACCCGGGAGGCGCGTGATGTACACAGCCATCGTGACCGACACCCGTCCCCAGCGGCTCGCCGACGCGCTGGCCAGCCTCCAAGCCCAGTCACAGCCTCCATCGGGCATCACCATCGTCGGCTCCGGCCGCAGGCCCGAGGCTTTGCCCCCCCAAGGCCTCTCCTGGATGCGGGCCGACGGCCCCGAAAGCGCCGGGCTGCTGGACGCCGTGCGCGCCGCACGCACCGAGTACGTCGCCTTCCTGCGCGCCAGCGACGAGTGGCTCCCCTGGAGCGCGCAACAGCGCCTGCGAGCCATCCGCGAGCACCCCGACGCCGCTCTGCTGTATACCGACTGCTTCGTTCTCCCCGGCGGGACCCGCGCCTCCTCGCCCGTCCGCTATCACGACGCCGCGCCCGGCGACGACCCGGAGATACGCATACTCGGCGCCAACCCGGTGAGGCTCTCCACGCTCGTGTTGAGAAGGGACGCCGTCGAGCGGCTGGGCTTCGGCAGCGCCGGCCCGCTCGGGTGGCTCCTGGCGGCGGCTCGATCTTTCGCGCTGGTCCACCTGCCCGCGCCGACGGCACGCGTCGCTGCGACCACACCCGACCAGCGCAACGCCGAAGGCGACTCCATGTGCACCTTGATCAATCGGCCCGATTGCTTCGTGGACCGGGGGGAAGTCGGCCGCCTGCGCGCCCGCGGCGCCGTCCTCATGCGCCGAGGTATGTACAAGGAAGCCGTCGCCGAGTTCGAACAGGTCATAAACGCCGACCGGAGCGACACACAAACGCTGACGGACATCGGCCTGTGCCTGCTGGCGCTGACTCACCTCGGCTGCAAGGTGGAGATGCTGTGGGACCCCTTCGCCAAGGCGGTCGCCCTCCACCCGGACGATCCGTCGCTGCAATACCACTTCTTCGTCGCGCTCATGCTGGGCGGGCAAAAGGCCGAGGCGGCTTCGCGGCAGGCAGCCCTCGCCGAGAGGTTCGCCGACTACTCGGGCCTCGCTAGCGCGGTCGCGGCCGCCGTCCGACTGCCCGACGACCCGTCCTGGGCCTTGGCCTGCCTGAGGGCAGCGGCCGATATGCCCTTCCCGCGCCGCGGCGGCGGCTGGCGCGCGTACGAGGTCAGACTCCTCGAAGAGGCGCTGTGCGCGTTCCTCGAACGCGGATACTACGAGGAGTCCCACGCCGTCGCCGAGGCCGCACAGTGCGGCCTGCAACTGCGCCTCGCACAGGCCGACATCGGCGCGGGCAGATACCTCGAGGGCCTCGCACATGCCGAGGGCGTCGCAAGCCTCTCCTCATTCCCCAAAACGCGGGACGTCGCCATGGGCATGATGAGCTTCGCCTGCAAGGCCGCGGGGTGGGGACAGTACGCCGACGAAATAGAGGCGCTGAGAGCGGCCTGACTCCCGGTCGCCGCCTCCCCCGGGGCGACCCTCCGCTTGGACGGCCTTGCGAGTGGGACCCGCCGCACCGCTCGCCCTACTAATTGCTGGCCGTTTCGACCGTGTGCCCGGCCCCCGGGAGACGCGTCCCCTCCACCCCCAGGCTCACGCACCATGGACCCGCTCCGTGCGCCGAGGCCCCTCGCTCTTGCTTGCGCCCCGGGCCGTATGACCCTATAATCCCTCCGCAGATTGCACGACGGAACACGGAAGAGAGGCAGTTCCATGCCCGATGTCTCGCCCTTTCGCGGCGCCCTCTACAACACGAGCGTCGCCGGCCCGATAACCGACCTCGTCGCGCCTCCATACGACGTCATCTCGCCCGAGGCGCGCCTCCTCCTCCACGAGCGAAGCCCGCACAACATCACGCACGTCTCGCTCCCCGACGGCAGCGGCGACGCCGACCGCTACGCGCACGCTGCGCGCCTGCTCGATCGCTGGCTCGCCGACGGCATACTGGCACTCGACGACCAGCCCACGCTCTACGTCTATCAGCAGACCTTCCAGGTCGCCGCCATGGGATGGCGCACGCGCACCGGCATCCTGGGCGCCGTCCGACTCGCCCCATGGGGAGAGGGCATACACCCGCACGAGCGCACCATTCCCTCGCACAAAGAGGACCGGCTGCGCCTCCTGCGCGCGACACGCTCCAACGTCAGCCCCATCTTCGCCCTCTACCCCGACGAACACATGGAGGTCGAGGCGCTGTGGTCGCCCGAGCTGTCGCTCGCACCCGTCTACGAGTTCGCCGACGATGCCGACGTCGTCCACAGGCTCTGGCGCCTCTCCAGCGGAGTTGCGGCTGACGTCCGAGCCGCACTCGCCGCGCACGACGTCTACATCGCCGACGGACACCACAGGTACGAGACGGCCCTGGCATTCCGCGACGAAGTCGCCTCCTCCGAAGGACCACTCCCGGACGACTCGCCGTACAACTACGTCATGATGTACCTGACGAACATGGACCACCCAGAGGGCCTCGTCATACTGCCCGCCCACCGAGTCCTCACCGGCGTGACGAGGGAGCAATGGTCCCGCTTCGACAGGCGCGTCGGCGAGGCCTTCGACGTCGAGACGTTCGACCTCACGTCCGACACGGAACTGTCGTGCGCGCACAGGATCGTCGGGCGCATGGCCGAGCTCGCACGCGACCGCCACGCCTTCGCCCTCTATAGAGGCGAGGGCCGGATACGACTGCTCACGCTGCGCGATACCCGCCCACTCGACGAACTGCGCAAGCGCGGCCGCATCCAGAATAGCGTCGACCTCGACGTGCCCATACTCCACGCCCTCCTCCTCGAGGAATACCTCGGCCTGGAGGCGTGCAACGACGGCCCGGAATGCAACGTGACGTACGTCGTCGAGGCCGATGAGGCCATGCGATCCGTCGACTCCGGCGAAGCCGGCGGGGCCTTCCTCCTCAACCCCTCCACCGTGGAACAGGTCCGACGGGTCGCCGCAAAAGGGGAGAAGATGCCCGGCAAGGCCACCTACTTCTACCCAAAACTCATCTCCGGGCTCGTCGTCCGACTCCTCTCCGCATGAAGACGCGCTGCGACCGAGCCGCGCGTGATGTTGCCGGTCTCGCGAACGCACTCGGTGAGTCGTCGACCCGCCCGCCCGTCCATTTGACTTGCGTCTCCCACCCCCCTAAGCTATTCTGTACCCAGGAGCCCTGACCATTGCGCGTCCTGCTCGACGTTGACTGCGGCATCGACGACGCCTTGGCCATTCTCCTGGCGGTGGCCTCGCCCGAGTGCGAGTTGGCGGCCGTGACGACCGTGTGTGGCAACACGGACGTGGAGGGGGCCACGCGTAATGCGGCGGGGGTGCTCGGCCTGGCGCTTGCGGGCGACGTGGAGACGGGGGCGGTTCTTAGTAAGAAGGTGCCCATCCTGGCGAGGGGGGCGGAGGCGCCTCTGACGGGGGCATGGAGGAGGGCCGCCGAGTTCCACGGACCGGACGGCCTGGCCGGGCTGTCCGCTGAGCTGGTCGGCAGGGGAGTAGAAACCTGCGGGCTGGCCGCTGATGAGCTCATCGTACGGCAGGCGCGGGAGCGCGGGCTCCACATCGTTACAACGGGCCCGCTGACGAACCTAGCCCTGGCACTGCGAAAAGAGCCCGGGCTGCCCCGGATGGTCGAAAGCGTTACCGTTATGGGTGGGGCGTATACGGTCGGGGGCAACGAGACGGCGGACGCCGAATACAACATGTGGGTCGACCCGGTTGCCGCGGGACACGTCTTCGCCGCCGGGTTCAATCTCACGGCGGTCGGCCTGGACGTGTCGATGAAAACGCGGCTGGGCAAGGAGGATCTGCCCGCCCGACCCGTCGGCCCCGGTCGCAGCGTCCGCCCGATGGCTGTCCTTGCACGCCGTCTTGCGGTATACTACATGAGTAGGGAGGCAGCCCAGACCGGCGCGCAGGGAGCATACCTGCACGATCCGCTGGCCCTGGGCGTTGCAGTTGGACTGGCCACGGTCACGAAAAGCGCGAGGGGCGCCGTGACCGTTGACACCGAGGGAGAGTGCAAGGGTCGCACTCTAATGGGGGAGTACCCGGACGCACCGACCGAGATCTGCCTCGGAGTCGACTCCGAAGCGTTCGTCGGCCTGTTCCGCGACCGGGTCCTGGCCCCTTAGGACCAGGGGTACGCGATGGCGTCATTCCCAAACATCAGGTCCTTGCTTCGGTTTTTCTCCAACGATATAGGCATCGATCTCGGCACGGCGAACACCCTGGTCTACGTCAAAGGCCAGGGTGTGGTTCTATGCGAACCCTCCGTCGTCGCCATCCGCAAGGGCAGCAACCACGTCCTGGCCGTGGGGACGGACGCCAAAAGGATGCTCGGGCGCACGCCGGGCTCCGTCGTCGCCATGCGGCCCATGCGCGGCGGCGTGATCGCCAACTTCGAAGTCACCGAGGAGATGCTCAAGTACTTCATCCGGAAAGCCCATAACGATAGAAGGACCATGCTCTCTCCCCGGGTCGTCGTCTGCGTGCCCACCGGCAGCACCCAGGTCGAGAAGCGCGCCGTTATCAACGCCGCCGAACAGGCCGGCGCATCGGAGGCCTACCTCGTAGAAGAACCCATGGCCGCCGCCATCGGCGCCGGATTGCCCGTCTCCGAACCAGGCGGAAACCTCATCGTCGACATCGGCGGCGGCACCACCGAGGTCGCAGTCATCTCCCTCGGCGGTATCGTCAACGGCCAGTCCGTCCGCATCGCCGGCGACGCCATGGACGAGGCCATCATCCGCTTCATGAAAGAGGCCCACGACATAGTTATCGGAGAGCGAACCGCCGAGGACATCAAAGTCAAGATCGGATCCGCCTACAAGGTCGGCGATAAGGAAACCATGGCCGTGCGCGGACGCCACGCCACCAGCGGGCTTCCTCGCACCGTGGAGATCTCCTCCGATGAGGTCAGAGCCGCCATATCCGACCCCGTGGGCGCTATATCCGACGCGGTCAAAATGACGCTGGAGCAGACGCCCCCCGAGCTCGCCGCCGACCTCGTCGACTGCGGCATTGTCATAGCAGGCGGCGGCGCGCTGCTGCGGGGACTGGATCAACTCCTTACCAAGGACACCGGATTGCCCTGCCGCGTCGCCGACGCGCCGCTCGACGGCGTCGCACTCGGCGCGGGCAAGATACTCGAGGAACTCGACACGCTGCGACAGGTTCTCGTCCAGTAACGGTAGTCGGAAAAACGGGTCGCACAACCCCGCCCGCCCAGGGGACAGCGGATGACCGGGGCCAATAGAAAAGACACGCCGAGGAGGGTGCTCGCGTTCAGCGAGAGCGTCCGGGCGCTGCGGACGGCCTCGCTGGCCGGCCTCCTCCTGGGGGCGGCGGTCGTTGTCACCCTGACGGCGGGGTGCGCCGGGCCCGGGGCCAGCGTCCGGCGCGGCTGGACAGAGGTCGGCATAGCCTCCTGGTACGGGAAACCCTACCACGGAAGGCTTACCGCCTCCGGTGAGCGTTACAACATGTACCGGGTGTCGGCCGCCCACAAGTCGCTGCCCTTCGGCACGAGGGTGCGTGTGACAAGACTGGATACGGGCAGGTCCATAACCGTCCGGATCAACGACAGGGGGCCGTTCGTCGAGGGGAGAATAATCGACCTCTCCTACGGCGCGGCCAAAAAGCTGCGAATGGTCGAAGAGGGTGTCGTCAGAGTAAGAATAAAGGTGTTCTAGGCTGATGCGTTTTGTGTGGATTGGGCTGCTTGTCCTTGTTGCGGGGGCGTTGGCGGAAGACGCACCGCCCTATATGGGCGAAATAACCGCCGATAGGGTCAACGTCCGCGCCGGACCCTCGATCAACTACGAGATACTCGCGGTCCTGGGGACGGGGGACACAGTCGGCGTTCGCGAGACCGACGGGACGTGGTCCCGGATAGACCTCCCGCGCGGGGCCGAGGCCTGGATGGCGGCGGAATTCCTCGAAACCGAGAGCAAGCCGCCCTCCGATGAGGTCTGGCACGCAATGCCCGCGCACCGGCGCCGCCCCATCCGCGCCGTCGTGGACGCGACTCACCTGCGCGTGAGGGCGCGGGCGAAACTCGACTCGTCCGTCATCGGCAGGCTCGATAGGGGCGAGGAGGTCGGCGTCCTCTTCGTCAAAGACGGCTGGGCGAGGGTCCTCGTCAGCGTCGACGTCGGCGCGTCCGTCCACGGCGATTACGTCCGCCGGGCGGGTGAGTACAGCCCGCCGGGGCCGCTGCCGGCGGCCGGGACCACAGTCCTCGCAGACGAAGACGCGGGGGTCGTCGTCCACACAACCGGAGGCGATCCTCCGGCCGACCCCGAGGCGGCCCTCGCCGCCGCCGACGATGAGTACCGCCGCGCAGTGGCGACAGGCACGTTGCCGGCCAAGCTGGGGGGAATCGTCGCAGGCCTGCGAAACCTGGCGCGCACCGCCGACGAGCCCTTCGCAAGCCTGGCCGCAATGAGAGTCAACGAGCTGATACTGCAGCACTATGATATCTGGGACGCGGAGCCTGAGCCGGACGAAGGAACGACCGGACCGGCGGCCGTGGATGATCTGACGCGCTGAAGCCATCCGAAGGAGAGGACGGTATGCCTATGGCCGAGAAAAGGATGCGCCAAGCGGCTATCGAGCAGTTCAGCAAGGCGGTGACGCTGTACCAGGAGGGACACAACAAGGAGGCCGAAAGGGCCTTCGAGAAGACCGTGAACGACTACCCGGGCGAGATCGACGTCGTTCACCGCGCGCGGCAGTACATGAGCTGGTTTACGTCGCAACCTCCCGTTCCCGAGGAGGCTTCCGAGCCCGCGGAGATCCATCTGCAAGGGGAGCGGACGCTCACCTGCCCCGTCTGCGCCTCGGAACTCACCATCGGCGACGGCGTCCTGCGGGTGTGGTGCGAACAGTGTGAGGACTACATCAACGTCGATCCCGACTACGGTCCGGTAGCGCCCATGGAGACGCTGTACGAATACCGCCATGGAGGTCGGGAGGGCGGCAACGAGTAATCGCCGGAAGCATTTGGCGCGGGGTGTCGTTGTACCGTTGCTGACGCCGCTTTCGCCCGATGAGGAGCTGGACGAGGGCGGCCTGCGAAGGCTGGTCCGCCACTGCATATCCGGGGGGGCGGCGATGCTGCTGGCCCTGGGGACCACCGGGGAGGCGGCGCAGCTGACGGAGGCGGTCCGGGATGCTGCGCTGCGAGTCGTCCTCGACGAAAACGCGGGGGCGGTCCCCGTTGTCGCCGGCTGCTCGGACACGGGGACGAGGCGGACGCTGCGGCGCATCGAGGCCGCGGCCCGGGCGGGCGCCGACTATGCGCTGGTCTGCCCCCCGTTCTACTTCGTCGCCGACGGGCCGGGGGCCATACCGCGCTACTATCGAAGCCTGGCGGCCGGTTCGCCGCTTCCGCTCGTCCTCTACAACATCCCCCAGTTCTGCGGCTATGCGCTGCGGCCCGAGTCGATCGCCGAGCTCGCCAAAGTGGCGGGCATCGTCGGCGTCAAGGACAGCTCCGGCGCCGAGGGCGCCGTCGACGACATCGTACGGGCCGTCGACGATGACCGTTTCGCCGTATATCAGGGCTGGGAGACACAGTCCGCCCAAGGGTTGAGAGAGGGCGCCTGGGGCGTCGTGCCCTCCGGCGCGAATATCGTCCCCGGCCTGTACGTACAACTGTGCGAGGCGGCCACCGCCGGGCGCTGGGACGAGGCGGAGCGCCTACAGTCGGCCCTGGCCCGCCTCTCGGCACTCTACGACTTCGCCA
>Ga0272442_10012921_pt1 | contig 10035 bp, 6 predicted proteins | sample SSMForm2O_FD_200262 | JGI IMG/M metagenome (GOLD analysis project Ga0272442, IMG submission 200262) | Marine sediment archaeal communities from Little Sippewissett salt marsh, Falmouth, MA, United States - SSM-Form-2O | ecosystem: Environmental > Aquatic > Marine > Wetlands > Sediment ... | reverse complement strand
ATTCTCACCGTCGCATCCGACATGTCTTCCTCCGTGGACTATCTTCTTGTCGAGGTATCCAGGCCGACCGTGGTACTGCCCATGCTGCGGGACATGAAGAAGCCCGTCCGCGGGACGATTTTGTTTACATGCTGGTCGATCCACTGGCCGATCTTGGCGATCTGGGTCCGCGGTACGTGGATAATGTCGGTTGGCTGCAGGTAAAACGGTTCCGTCTCTCGACCCTCTAAGGCAGGCCTCAGATCCACCGAATAGCCGTACCGCCGGCCGCCTTCATGGCGGATAACAATCACATCCTGTACCGCTGCCTCTTGCATGTTGAATCCGCCGGCCTCCATAATCGCTGCCAGTACGGTGGCGTGACCCGGTATCTCGACGATACCGGGAGACATGACCTGTCCGCCCACATACACGCGCCGGTTGTATAAGGAGCGTGCAACAACAGTAACCTCAGGATCCTTGAGATGCGGCCGGTACAGCTCAAGTAGTTCGGCGCGGAGTTCGGCCGTTGTCTTTCCCTGAGCCTCGACTTCGGCAATCAACTCAAGGCTGATCTTCCCATCGGGACGAACGCTCTGGGTCACGTTGAGTTCGGGCGTATAGTAGAATCGCACTTCGACTTCGTCGCCGGCAGACAGAGTCAGCCGCTCCGGCACAGAGCGCGCACCGCCCCCTGCCCTCGCGGGATACTGTGAAGAAGATTGACAGCCTGACAGCATACCGGCCAGTAAGGCGCAAATGACAAGCACGCGCTTCGCCCTTCTCATACCACAAGGATTGCGCTCCATCAGACGTTCTCCACCTATGGGCGGTCTGGATCTCGGCCGATACCCCAACGCCCTTCCCAGTCTCATCAACTTCGTAGCGCTGCGCACCTCACACGGACAAGGCAGACCCCTCTCACAAAGAAGGTACTCGAAGTGCTCTGAGCCATAAGCGATCATCGCAGTGCCCGATCCGAACAACCGCATTCAATGAATGGTCCCCGTTATGCGTCGCTTGGAACCTCCGCGCGGACTCCGTCCTCGTCGGCTACGCCGCCAACTCTGCAACCGCCCCTACGTGCAAGAGCACTGGCTACCCTGGCACCCCACGAAGAGCGGCCGGCGTCCTACCGTCACTCAGCCAGGAATCGAGCCATTTGAAGGCGAACCCCGGCCGGGCAGGGGCTCGCAGAATCGCCCGGAAAGGCGGTAATACCAGCCCCCCGGAGTACGCGACCCTCGTTCGTTCTGGATCCAGGAAAAGTTGGGACGTAGTCGAGGGACGTGCTTCGGCGCGCATTCACGGCGCGAGGAGGAATAGTGTGGTCTGAAGTGCCGGCCGCAACCTTTGCCTAACCGCGACAGGACGGAGCACGCTGAGATGATCACAAACGAGAGATTGCCTGCCGAGCGCTCTGCACGACGAGACCGGCAGACCCCACGCCCTGCCGCCTTCTGCTTGAAAGCCTTTCGAACTCCATCCGCACGCCGGACATGCTGCCGCACAGCCCCCTCTGTCCGATCGCTCAACACAGACATCGGAAATCCCTTTCTCCCGTATTGCCGTTCTGCGAATGACGGTCTGAATTGCATTGGGCAACCCATCCGGCCGTTGTCATTCGCAGACCCGAAACGCAACCCGAAGCTACCGCCGAGCGTTATCTCCCACAATCGTGGAAGCTACGGTATTTTGCGGAGAATCGAGGTTTGCCTTCCTCAAACGCACGGTAAGACCACGTACGACGTCCCACCCACACTCCTTCTCTTTATGGAGCGGTGCCGGTGAGCAAGTGACTGGGACCCATGCGTACGCGCAAACCCCGCAGGGAGAGCGATCGAGTGAAATGCGGCAGGCTAAGGCCGGTCGAACGGCAACGACAACTGTTCGCGATGCAACCGCGCCGGCAGTCGTACGATGGCGACCTCCCGGATCAGGTCGACGGGGTTGTCCACGCCGAACTTGTGCATGATGCGACGGCGTTGGTCTTCGATGGTTCGGACCGAACGGTGTCGCAGCCTCGCGATGTCCTTGTTTCCCTTGCCGTCCAGGATAAAGCGCAACACTTCGACCTCCGCTTTGGTCAGCGGCTTGTGCACCGGAGCGTGCGCGCGATGGTTGCGTTTCAGCGCCACCGCTATGGTGGCCAACAACGAAGTCCGATCCAGGGGTTTCTCAATGAAACTCAGCGCGCCTGCGGCCATCGCCGCGACAGCCATCTCGATATTGGCGTAGCCTGTTACCACCAGGACCGGCACGGAGGGGGTTCGGCATTTCACTTCGCCCAGCAACTCCACCCCGTCCATGTCCGGCAGGACCACGTCTGTAATCAGCAAGTCACAGCGCGTGGAACGCATCTTCGCCAAACAGTCCGTCGCCGAGCCAAAACAGCTAACCTCGTAGCCAACCTGCTCAAGCGTTCGGCACAACGCACGGCGCACGGCAGGCTCGTCATCGACGACGAAAACATGTTGTTCACCGTTTCTCCCCACTCTGACCCTACTCGGAATTCGCGCGATCGGCAATTGGAAGACGGACGAAGAACGTCACACCTGCGGTCGCGGTTCGCTCGCAGCGGATCGTACCGCCGACCTGGACCACAATGTCCCAGGCAACATAGAGACCCGGATCCGCCGCCTTGACGACGGGTCCAGCCGTGAAAAGGCGGTCCAGGGATACCTCTGGACCGCCCTTCGCTTCACCGTGGTGTTCGCCAGCAAACCGCAACTCAAGGGTATGATCTTTCACGGCACTGCGGACCGTGATGCAATCGTGTTTGCTGCCGTCGCGAAAACGCAACACGTTTTCGAGCAAAGAGAAGAGCAACTGCTCAGCGTCCCCTTTGGCCATGCGTACAGGGGGCAATTCGTCCGGCCCCTCGAAGCGGATGACGGTATTTCTCTTTCTCGCCCCGGTCTCCAGAAGTTGAACGACCCCCATGAGAATCGCCCGCAGGTCTACGGCGTGAACCAAAGGTTGCCGGCAAGCAGTGGCGGCAAAACCACGCACCTGCTCGACGCCTGCCGTCAGGGTGGCGACGACGCGCAGAGCGGCCTCCAGCTCCTGCCCGACTTCGTCGCGACGCGACGCGGCGTCCAGCTTCGCCAGGGCATTCTCAATCGACATGCCGATCGCGGTCAGAAACTGGGGAAGCCGTTGGGTCAAGCCCGAGCCGACCTTGCCGATCGAGGCAAGTCGTCCGATCTGAATCATGTGCTCGCGACACAGTTGGACCTCCTGTCCCCTTCGTCCAGGCTTGCCCACCTCTGTCTCGTGGCGAATGAGACCCTCCAATATCTCCATCATCTTGGGCACGGCCCGGACGAGGGAGTTGAGCAGCATCTCACTGTTGGTCAGCCGGTCCTCCAGCTTCTCGCGCTCTGTGATATCCGCACAGAATACGCCCGCAGCAACAATGCGCCCGTTCTGCGCGATCGGGCCGGCGCACAACTCACTCCATAGCGAGCCGCAACCGTCGGCGCAGAAACGAGCCACCTGCCGGATTGTCTCCCCGGTTTGGAAGACACGTCCGATGGATTCCCGGACCCTCGCGCGATGCTCCGGCACCAGGAAATCGTAGACGCAGCGGCCCACCACGTCTTCGCGACCTCCAAGCAGCCGTGCGCCCGAGTGATTCACGTATGAAACCAGACCATCACGATCCACCACCACGACAAGATCAGGCGTGCACTCCAGGAGAGAGTCCCACTTCTCATCCAACGCGGCACGGATCTGACCCAATCGAGTCCGCCCGCCGCGCGAACGTGGGCGGCCCGCCGCCAGACGCCCATGCCTGGCCGACGTCCGGCGGGCATCGAATGGGGGAACAACATCCGCCATCCGCTGATCGATCCGGACGCACCCGCCCTGATGCACGAAGCGATTGGTTGACATCTCCCTGCCCATGCGGCTGGTTTCCTCATCACACGAAACGAATCCAAACATTACCGGACAGACCATCCGGTCGTCACACGACGCCACTTTCATTCAGACGCGCAGACCTGCGTCCGCAGCCAGCGCTAAACGGAAAGACCGATCTGCACGCAGTGACAGACTTGATAGGCGGGCTGGTCTGGAAAACGCGACGTGTTCGCGGCAGCTAAGGCCATACCCTCCCCCTTCGGGGCCGAGCCCCACGCGCGCGCCGCCGACCTCGCTGGAAACGCGCATCCTTTTTCTCCCTTACGTTCTTCAGCCTGTGTAGACAGTAGGCCCTGTCAGAGGTAACTAGTGATAAAGTGGCACGCGATGAAAGATGGTTCGGGTAAATGCCACAACGACCTCCCTGTCCGTTTCAGGCCAAAACCGTTTTGACATCTCGACGATCAGTTTTGTTCATTTCTAAAATCACATACGCTCACGCGCGGCCGCGTGTCAACAGAAATCTGCCCAGAACGCCCCCTTTTTGAAATGGGCCCTCTGGGCAAAATAGGCAGGCCGGTATCTGGGCATACTTGATAGTGTAAGTGGAGGCCGTCCAAGGAGAACCTGAGAGAACGAATCCGGCGTCCCATCTGCGGCGTTTTGAAAACGCTTAACCGACACGCTCAACTGTGATCAATCCCGAGCGCGCCGTTTTAAAACCGCCGTCACAGCGTGTGCCTCCGAAACCTGCGCATGCTGGAAATGACAAGGTGCCCTTGACCTGCCCGAAGAAGTTCGCGCCTGGGATCAAAACGAGGACACGGTGTACATTCACTCAACCTTGTTGCGGATCAGGCCGTGGTAGCCCTCGTGCCCTCAGCAAATTCTCTTATCGTCGCCTTCACGGCAAATTGCTGAGTATGGATTGTTCTGCGAGCATGGGAAACGGCCAAGTGCTGGCACAAATCGTGCGTACCTTTCCAAGCCGACAAGCCAAGCAAATATACAAAATAATAACGCACACCTGAGAGAATCACACGTGTCCCTTGATCTGCGTGCCGCACCGCTTTTGCACATTTGCGCTATGTCTATGGGGATCCTGGGTCGTTTAGGGCGTCCACATCAACATAGTCAAATGCGTACCAAATGATGTCTTCCTTCGTCCACTCTGCGCTGGCATCCCACGTATTCATCTCTTTTTTGCTGACCGTATAGAAGTGGCGTCTTTCGGAAGCGAAACGATAAACCGCTTTGCACTTCGGCAGTTGTGGATCTGTGCAATAGGCATTGAAAGCGATCCCCTCGTCCTCATATAAGTATGAACGTTCGCCGGTCAGGAGGTCGTTCCTCTCGTCCGCACTCGTCGTATAAAGGGGATATGAGGGGTAAGGAGTGTAGTCGCCCTGCTTACACCAGAGTCGGTAAACAGGCCCACCCGCCGGCGGGACATTCTCAACGGCGTTGGAGAACGCGATGCCGTCGTACGTCCAGCTGGCGGATCCAGGAACGTCCTCTTCATCATAGAGCAGATCGCCCTTTTCAGATTCATCAGCGCTGAAGTACCATGAGCCCGTCGGCGACAGGAATCGATAAACGGGATGACCCAATTGCCCGGCAGACTTTGGCGCCAGTAGAACGTCCCTGATGGTGACATATCCCATGGTGTCACAAGCAAGATGTCCCACGGAGTAACCGTCTGCCTTTACGCTGATATCATAGGTTGCGCTGCCCAGACAGAACTCATAGAAACTCTCGCTACTGGGAGGTGATGACGTTGCACCGTCGTCCCAAGTCAGAGTGAAAACTATGTTCGCGTCCGTGATTGGCTTGCCTGTCAATACGTCTCGAACTGTCCCCCGCAGCCATCCAGGTCCCCTGACGAGTTTGATCGTGTCAACTTCAATTTTCCCCCCCTTTTGCTCATCGGCGGACACCTCGACAGCAAAAGGGGTGGCAAGGGTTCGATGAGTGCGCTTGGGCGAGTCAGCAACGCCGATCGACATCTTCGCCACGGCACTGAGGTTCACTCCGTTAGCGCTGAAATCGCTCAGCGGAATCTGCCATTTGGTCCACTCGGTAGCCAGTACGGCATTAGGATCGGGATTGACGGACATGGCCGTACTACCAGCGCTGTCAGCAACTGCAACGTACAACTGGCCAGGGTAGTTGTCAGCAGCACCCCGGAACCACACACTCAGTATGTTGACGCCACCGACAGTCCAGTCGTCAAGCAGGGCGAAAGTGCGTTCAGCTTTAGAGCCTATCGTATAGAACAAAGGCATCGACTGCTTGCCGACATGCACAAACCTCCGCTCAGCATATGGGGCCGCGGAGTAACCGACGATTGCCCCGGACATGCCCTCCCAGTTCTGGTTGATCACCATTGTGGTGGGGAGGTCGTTGTTATACGTTTCAAAGCCGTCCACCAGAATAAAGTCGGCCGTGGTAAAACTCCAAATCTCGCCGCGTAGGATGACTCCAGCGTCTTCGACCTCGTCGACACGCCAGTAATAGGTTTGGCCCCATCCCAGCCCGTCCGGCAAAGAGTAGGTTGTGTTATCCCGTTCCTGCCGGCCGCGATAGATAGCTGAATTCGCCTGCACAGCATTCGCCACGGCATTGGGATCGTCGCCGAGATACACATCGTGCCAGAGCGCCCTCTCCCCGGCGGCCCATTCAAGCCGTGGAAAACGGACAATGTCAATTACAGCGTCTCTTGCTGGGGTGGGCGAGAACGCACGACGCGGCAGGTCGGGAAATGTGTCGACAAATCTGCCGGGGATGGCCACCAGGTCGCCATCCGGTGGTTGCCAAGCCACGGCAGTACTATCACCGCCGCCACCTTCTTTGCCCAACGCCTCAATGTAGTACTTCCTGCCCCGTTCCAGCCATAGCGGCGGCGTGATGCCCGCCTGCTCGGGATACTTGTCCCATTGGCGAAAGGCGGTCCAATCCGAGACAAAGGCAATAAGCATCGCGTTAGCCGGATCTTCGTCCGAACTCAGCCACAGTTCTTGTTTGTCGTCACCGGCAATCCAGAATCTGTACTCGCCGCTTACGGGCGGCTTGAGCCAGCCATACATGCGGGTGCCGTAGTTGTCGGCCCAGTCGACGGGACTTTCGAACACGTCCAGTAACTCGGTCCCAGTGGGATTGCCCGGATAGGCCGGATCGTTGATCAAGTCACTAACGCTCGCGCCCGGTATGTCGACCCACCACTGGTGAATGATCCTGTTGGTCACCGTCAAACGTGCTGTGACGTTGTCCACATAGAACGTACCAGCACCGTCATCCCACTGCGCAAAGCTAATATGGGTCACGCGGGTCTTCGGTGTTCTTGCCGTGACCGTGCGTTTGTATTGACCATCGACATAGACGTCATAGGTATCTTTGGCAAGATCCAGGATCACCCGTATGGTATACCACCGTTTTAGGTTCAGGCTTGTCTCCACGGTAGTAAACGCATCCCAGGGATCGTTTCTGTCCCTCGCGACCAAATCCACTGGCCCCGTCCCGCCGCCGCCATCCTTGAAAAAGGCCATGTAGACGAATCGTTCGCCGTCTTCTGCGTTCGGCCCTGTGCGGTTGGGGTCTGTTCCTTTATCGTCCCCGATGAGCATCCAAGCAGCTCTGTCAGGGTCATCAATGTCAGCAACGGAATCCAAGTATATGTCCCATTCTACGGAGAGAGTCTCCGTCTGTGGGAACGCGAACTCCTGTGTCAAGTAGGCGTTCCCAGTGCGATCTTCGCGGAGTTTGGCCTTGGCGGTAGCGTTGCCACCGACGATAGCACGATCCAGAGTGAGAAGACCTGGACCATCCGGTTCATCCCATCTGCTTTCGTACCAGTCCTGCCGAGCCGCTGAATTGACTCGTAGGCCGGCACTGTCATGGCTGCCGTTGAAATCAGAATCAACGAGGAGTTCATGAGCACCGGCGATGCTGCCAATTATAGCAACCATGAAACCCAACATATGCGCTATTCTTGAAGTCCTCATGGTCCGCCCTTTCGGAAAGGTGAGAGTTCCAACATGTGGTCATCGTCTGCATGGTCTGGATTCCTGCCTCCGGGTATCCAAGACGATTCCATCTTCTGAAAACCAGTTCCATTATACCGGCATTCGTGAAAACTTCAACTATTCACCCACAAAAACCTGCACGTACCACACGCCTCGAATCTGCCTAGCGTACGCACACCACGACCGAATTGTCGCATTGATCACTCCACTCTGCTCCGTGCCCCCTGTAACTACCCTTGAAATAGAGGGTTACGAGGCAACCAGCACTGCGAGAGGCATGTGTCATTTCGAGACTGCCTGGCAAAACCCTCATAGCCGTTGCCTGCTCGCAATCCCATGACCAGCGCCGCCTTGCGGTCGAAGATCGTGGAAAACATCGAGGTTTGCGCTTGTTTGACGGCTCGCGTGCTGTAAAATAGAGTTGTGCTTGCGGAAATAAGCGGAATCGGCCAATGAGACACCGAAAGGAACAGAGTTTGCCGGAGGTACCAAACGTGGAGCGAGAAGATCCGGATGACAGCAGATGGCAGCGGACGCACTGGCGAAAAACGCTTGCGCTGATGCTCGTGGCCTATACAGGCATCGCTCGCAGCGCGTATGCTCAAGGGCCAGTCGATCCCGAGATTGTGATTGGACCGAACCCGGTGGGGTCCGGAGCGCGGGCCTTGGGACAATCCGCCTTCATTGCCGTTGCGGATGACGCCACCGCTGCCTCGTGGAATCCGGCCGGCTTGATCAATCTGGAAAAGCCTGAGATCTCCTTTGTTGGCGCCTCGAAAACCACCACCTATGACTACTCTGCCGGGGATAACATATCGGTCGGTCCAGACAGTTGGAGTCAAACCGAAGTCAATTTCATGAGTTATGCACAACCCATCGAGTTTGGAAATACGGATGTGGTGCTGTCGGTCAACTACCATCAGGTATACGACTTCGGATTTGAACTGGACTATTCGGTGCTTGAAGGAACCGACACAATCAGCATTCGAGGCAAGTCTGAGGGTGTGGTCGCCGCCTACTCTGTGGCAGGTGGATTGGCGGCACCTTTTTGTCCCCAACTTACGGTCGGCGCCAGCCTCAACTGGTATAGTCAAGGTCTTCTCAATGACTACGCTTGGCGAGAGACCAAGAGTAACTGGCTTAACTCCAGATGGGGTCTCACAGAGAGGGAGACATTTGACAACTTTCGTGGTTACAATTTCAGTTTCGGATTTCTCTGGGACGTATATGAAAAGCAGGAGAATTTGTTGACTCTTGGTGCGGTCTGCCACACACCGTACGTGGCCGAAGTGGATCGGGAAGTAATAGAGTTTCGGCCCGGCTGGGCGCCGCTATGCGACACCAATGATGTAGAAATCGATTTCCCTCTATCGGTGGGAGTGGGTGCGAACTATCGGCTCTCCGACGCGGCCAGCATAGCCTTTGATATCGAATGGAAGGATTGGTCTGAATTCAAACAGAGAACCCTGGATAACGGTCAATCGACGTCGCCAATTGGGGGCGGCCACGGTCATGTCGCCGACACTTGGGCCGTTCGACTGGGATTCGAGTGTTTAACGTTCTCGCCAGGCGGTCGCGAGTGGGTGCGTGCGTTGCGCGGCGGCGTGTTCTACGAGCCACGTCCGGCACTGAATGATCCCATGCCTGTCTATGGACTCAGCCTGGGTATTGGCTGGACTCTGAAAGAACGATTCAGCCTGGATTTCGCTTATCAGTTTCGTTGGGGGGAGGAAGTAGGCGCGGAGAACCTGGGACAGGGCCTGCAAGATATCGACTACGATGTGCAGGAGCACTTCGTTATAGGTTCGGTGATTACGTATTTCTGAGGTGGGTGATGGGAGCGGCTGTTTGCCTGGGGCGCCGGTCCCATGGATCTTGGGCTTGGATCTTGATCTGCCGGTCGGGATTCTGGTAAGATCACTCGGTCTTCAGCAAGAAGAAACAAGCGTGTGCGATTGCCTGCCCGGACGTCGGGCCGCAGTCTCGTGGTCGAGACTGGCGCTTCGGTGTTTCGGTCATTTGGGGCGCTGGCGATCTGGAGGTAGGTCCTGTGCGCGGCCTGCCGGGAGACGCCAGCCGACGAATGAAAGGTGCCGGCCATGGCAAAAACGAACGGACCCGCCGCAGAAGAGCCGAAGACGCCGGAACCGACCAGAGAGGACCGTACCAG
>Ga0272442_10012918_pt1 | contig 10036 bp, 9 predicted proteins | sample SSMForm2O_FD_200262 | JGI IMG/M metagenome (GOLD analysis project Ga0272442, IMG submission 200262) | Marine sediment archaeal communities from Little Sippewissett salt marsh, Falmouth, MA, United States - SSM-Form-2O | ecosystem: Environmental > Aquatic > Marine > Wetlands > Sediment ... | reverse complement strand
TACATATCATATAATTTACTTTATCTGTTGATGGAAAAGCTTAAAGAACGTTTTATATTTTTTGATATATGTTTTTAAGTCTATTAAACAAAAACAGGAGAAGTGCGGATACCGGGATTTGAACCCGGGCAAGTGGCTTGGGAAGCCACTATCATACCGCTAGATCATATCCGCAAACAAAGATTTTAGAAAAAAAAGAAAAGATCGGTATTTTTATTTTGCATTTTTAAGTATATCTAGGACATAGTCATAGAATTTGTCTACTGTGCTGATATGTACTTCTTCTTCAGGTGAATGTGGATTTTTAATAGTAGGGCCGATACTTATCATATCCATTCCTTCAAACTTTTCACCAATGATTCCACATTCTAGTCCTGCATGTATTGCTTCAACTTTTGGGTCTTTACTGGTCATATCTTTGTAAATATTTTTTGATAGTTTCAAAATTTTCGAATCCATATCTGGTTTCCATCCAGGGTACGGTTCATCTTCTTCAACTTTTGCACCAGATAACTCAGCTGTAGATCTTATCTTATCACGTAAATACTGTAACTCTGACATAATTGAGCTTCTAGAACTTAATTGAATATGATACGCCTTGTCTTTAGTTTCGACTTTTGCAAGATTTACAGAGGTCTGAACTAGCCCCTCAATATCATAGCTCATTTTTTCTACGCCATGAGGTAGACCATTTATTAGATTTAGAAGTTTAGTTTGAGATTCTTTGTCTAAGACATTATCTATTTTAACATCACTTATTTCTACCTTGAATTTTGGATCAATAGGTTTAATTTCATTGAGAATTGCTTTTTCCTCATCTTTTATCATTTTTTCAAGCTCGTCTTTGTTTTTCTTTTCTATAGCTATCTCTGCGTTTGCTTCTCGTGGGATAGCGTTATGTTTATCTCCACCCGCAATATCTATTATTTTAATATCATATTTCGTTGATGCTTTCCATAAAATCCTATTTAAAAGCTTTATCGCGTTACCTCTCTGTTCACCGATATCAACGCCAGAGTGGCCTCCTCTAAGTCCAGAAACATTGATTTTAATACCGGTAAAATCTCCTTCTATCTTTTTTGTTTTGATTGGTAAGTTTATATCTGAGTTCCCACCACCAGCACATCCTACAGTTAAAACACCCCAATCTTCACTATCAAGATTAAGAAGTATCTTACCGGTTAACATATCTTTTCCAAGAGCAAAAGCACCAGTTAAGCCTGTTTCTTCATCTACTGTAAACAACGCTTCTATAGGTCCTAATTTTAAATTTTTATCTTCAAATATGGCTAGAGCTGTAGCAACACCGATTCCATCATCCGCACCAAGAGTTGTACCCTGAGCTAAGAGTTTATCTCCCTCTTTTCTTAGTTGTATAGGATCCTTTGAAAAATCATGCTCGACATCATTATTTTTTTCACAGACCATATCCATATGGCCCTGCAAAACAACAGTAGGTTTATCTTCCATACCAGGACTTGCAGGTTTAATTAATACAACATTTCCTACTTTATCTGTTTTTGATTCAAAATCATGTTTTTTTGCAAAATCAAGAATATATTTTCTTATTTTTCCCTCGTTTTTAGAGCAACGGGGTATTTTTCTAATCTCATCAAACTGCTTCCATAATAACTTTGGTTCTAAATTTTCAATTATTGACATATGTTTACCTCCCTTAAAATGCAAAAAAGGTAATGCAACATATAATTTAAAGATTTACCATTAAAAATAATAGAAAAAAAGTAAATTTAATCTTTTGAAATTAAAAGATTTTTGAATTGGTCTATAATAGCAGTGTCTTGTTTGAATTTATTATCCTCTGGTTCTTCATCTTCTTTTTCTATTGCCAAATACTTAGTAATATTCAAAGCAAGTTCACCAGTAACCTCTGTATCAGTACGATTGAAATTCTCAATTACATCACCATGAGTATGTTTTATTCCATCTCTATGATGATGAAGCCAGTCGGGACCTTCTATGTCATATCCAGTTTTTACAAATAATATAGTTTTACAGTTGCGTTTTTTGTCTAAATTAGCTAAGGCAAATGCATTACTGTTACTAGGTCCTCCACTTGTTTTAACACTTGTTCTATTTTCAACGCCAGTTCTTTTGGTGTAATTACTATCCTTTATAAATTCAACCATGCTTTTATTTACGTTTTCATCATTAGACCAGATCTGAAACTTTAAATTCTCTGGAATAACTGGAGTAAATCCAATTTGATTTAGATCCAAAACATATGAAATAAATTCATCTCTATGAACGTTTTCGTAATGAAATGCGCCTCTCCAACCATATTCTTCTGCACCAAATGCAATAAATTTAATATTTCTTTCAGGATAAATATTTTTATCTTTGAAATATTTAGCAATTGCTAATACTGTTGCCATTCCAATTGCTGCGTCAGCAGTACCCTGACACCACCAACTGTCATATAATGAACAAACAATAATTGTCTCGTTTTTGTTTTTTCCTTCCATTGTACCTACAACGTTGTAACTTACAACAGAATCATTATATTCTTGATTCAAATAAAAATCAATTTCATAGTTATCTGGTTTATTCATAATCTTTTCACCAACAGTTCTATTGACAGTAATTATTGGTAAAGGACAGTAATGATATGGAGCCATGTTGTAAGTATCATAATTAGAATCAACAAGGATCAATCCTTTGCAATTTGGTTGGAATATACTCCATAATAATTGCTGTTTCATTCTTGAACTACCTACACCTATATCGCCCAACAATTTGAAAATTATTTTATAAATAAAACCATTAATCGTAAGATTTTCAGATTCCCATTCTGTAAAAGAATTATCTTTTCCAATATAAACAAATGGTTCATTGTTTATAATACCGCGGGCGATGTCTTTAATCAGAGAATAGTCAGACGGCTTTTCTATAACTTTTAACCCTTTATAAGAAAAATTATAGTTCAATCTTTCAAAGTCAAATAAATTTGATCTTTGGTCGACTGTACCATCTACAGTAAATAAATATGATTTAATCAGTTTTTCAAGTAAAAAACCTATAAGTGGTTTTTTAGCCTTTAAATCTTCTAAAATATAGTTTATGGCTGTAAAGTTCCATCTACCTGAGTTATAGAAATCAACAACGTTGTATAGATTATGGCTTGTTTTATTATATATTGAGAGACCTATTTCTTTTTTATCTATTTTTGTTGTAAGTAATGGATTCTCTTTTGTATTGTTTATTTTTTCATATTTTGTATCTAAACCTAACTTTGTCATATTTTCGTATAGTATTTCTGCTGCACGATGTTCTCCTTTTGAACCAAATGCGCGTCCTTTAGCAATCTCACCTGGTTCATACTCTGTAAAAATAATATAGCTAAGATTCTCGGTTAAACTGTAGATATAATCTAAATCAAGACTAACATCAGTTTCAAGTGCGTTAAAATTTTTGTTTTCTTTCTGATATAATTTTTCTTTTGTTAGGCTTGCATTAATACTTGGAATTATTGCAACTGTAATAAGTAAAAAAAGGATTGCATGTACAAGTGTTTTTTTTAAGATATTGTTATATTTATCTTTCATAATAATAATATTATTTACCATTGTATTTAATACTTTTTGTTATATTAGGTAAAGCGCCTAATAATGAATCTTTTTATTGGACTCAATTTAGAAATATTTAATATATGTATTCCTTATACTCTTTGAAATATCGGAGGCGAATCTATTTATGGATTGGGGAATGAAAAATAGACTTTCAAAAATAATTAAACCAAAAGATGGACGAACAGTTATGCTAGCAGTAGATCATGGATATTTTATGGGTCCTACAACTGGTCTAGAAAATATAAAAACAATGGTTGACCCACTAATGAAATATGCAGATACCTTAATGCTTACCAGAGGAGCTTTAAGAAACTATATTGATCCTAACACAAATATCCCGATAGTTTTAAGAGTATCTGGTGGTACAAGTATACTAAATAAAGAAAATCTTTTACATGAAGGAACAGTAGTTGATGTCGAAGATGCAATAAGACTTAATGTATCGGGTGTTGCTTTTTCAATTTTAGTAGGCCAACCATTTGAAAGAGATACAATTCTAGGTATGACAAAATACATAGATAAATGCCAGAGATACGGAATCCCTGTTCTAGCTGTTACTGCTGTTGGTAGAGGCCTTGGAAAAGATGCAAAATATCTAAGTCTTGCATCCCGTATGGCATCAGAATTAGGGGCAAGTGTTGTAAAAACATATTTCTGTGAAAACTTTGAAAAAATAGTTGATACTTGTCCAGTACCAATTGTTATTGCCGGTGGTAAAAAACAACCTGAAAAAGATGCTCTAAAAATGGCATATGATGCTATACAGTCAGGCGCTATTGGAGTTGATATGGGAAGAAACATTTTCCAGAGTAAAGACCCACAGGCGATGATTCAGGCAGTAAACTCAATTGTTCACAAGAAATATACGCCTAAGGAAGCTTATGATTTATTTAAATCTAAAAAAAGGTAATATAGCCAATAAATTTAAATAAAAATCATTATTAACCAACTATAAAATCGGAGGAAAATAAAATGTTATTGTGGATAGGACTAATATTATTAGTCATAATAGTTGTAATTCTGTTGTTAATATTCTTTGGATATTACAACCGAATAATAAGATTAGAAAATAGAATTGATAATTCATGGGCACAAATTGATGTTCAACTTAAAAGAAGAGCGGATCTGATTCCAAACCTAATGGAAACAGTAAAAGGATATATGACACATGAAAAAGAAGTCCTTGAAAACGTTACAAAAGCACGTTCTGCTCTTATGAATGCAAAAACCCCCCAGGAAAATGTTGATGCAGATAACATGCTTACAGGCGCACTTAAATCACTTTTTGCTGTTGCAGAAAACTATCCCGATCTCAAAGCAAATCAAAACTTTTTAAACCTTCAAGATGAACTAACAAACACAGAAAATAAAGTATCCTATGCAAGACAACATTACAATGACTCTGTACTTGTGTATAACAATATAGTTGAAACAATACCTGGGAAATGGTTTGCAGGTATGATGAACAAAAAAACCCGTGATATGCTACAAATTCCAGACGCTGATAGAGAAGTTCCAAAAGTAAAATTCTAAAAATATATTTATTTTTTCATTTGGAGAGATATGGAAAAAAAATTAATTGTCGAGGATCAAATTCAAAAAAACAAGAGAAAAACAATATTAATCTGTGGTCTAATGGCCCTTTTATTTATTGGTATTGTTTTCTCTGTTGGTTTCATTCTTTTTAATGGTAATGTCTATGTTTCTCTAGCATTTGCTCTACCTATTGCCGTTGGGTATGTCGCAATAACCTATTCGATTTCTGTTCCAGCCATACTTTCTGCGGCAAAAGCAAGACCCGCTAACCCACAAAACCGTGAGGAAAAACTTTTAATTCACAGGGTTGAAGAAATGAGTATTGCATCGGGTCTTCCGATGCCAAAAGTATATGTTCAGGAGTCACCCTATATCAATGCATTTGCAACCGGTAAAGATCCAGAGCATTCTGTGATATGTGCGACAACTGGTGCGATAAGAAAATTAAATCAAGAAGAACTTGGCGGAGTCATTGCCCATGAAATGAGTCATATTAAAAACTATGATATACGTTTGATGACTGTAACAATTGCAGTAGTTGGAGCTATTTCTCTTATAGCTGAGATCTTGTTTTGGTCAATGTTTTGGGGTGGTGCGGGACGTAGTAGAGGCAAAGGTGAAGGTCAGGTATTACTTATTGCTATAGCAATCATTTTTGCGGTTCTCGCTCCAATTTTTGCGCGTCTTACATATCTGGCGATATCCCGGAGAAGAGAGTATCTTGCTGATTCCACAGGAGCATATCTTAGTAGAAACCCAGAAGGACTTGCTAAAGCGCTTGAAAAAATAAGAGATGATCACATTAAAGAAAAACCCAAGGGAAGTAAAACTGTAGCACCATTATATATTTCAAATCCATTTAAATCTCAGGCAGCAGACGGTAAAGGATCTCTTTGGTCTACTCATCCACCAATTGATGAAAGAATTAAAAGACTCAGATCAATGTAAAATGGAAATAGCTTTGTCAACAAAAGATTCTAGAAATAAAAAATTCAATTTTAATGATAAATCTCTTTATTTATTAATTTCTATTAACCTATTTTTAATCGTATTAGCACTAATTGAAAATTGGAATCTACTAAAGATAATGTTCATTTACTGGTGCCAAAGTGTAATAATAGGTATTTTTACCTTTATTAGGATGATAACCTTAAAAGAATTTTCAACTGAAGGTATTAATTACAATACATTGCCTCCAACTAGAAAGACAAAAATCTTTATGGCATTTTTTTTCCTTTTTCATTATGGCTTTTTTCATTTTGGCTATCTTATATTTTTATTTACTGGTCTTGTTTTTTTAACTGGTAGAAGTCCAGGTCCAACTGATCCGCTAATGATTTTGATTATAATATGTTTTTTTATAAATCACCTATTTTCTTTTTTATACAATAGAGAAAAAGATGGGAAAACTAGGCTGAATATTGGGAGAATAATGATGTTTCCTTATATCAGAATTATCCCAATGCATCTTACAATTATATTTGGAGGTTTTTTGTTATTTATAGGCTTACCTAGTTTAACACTCGTCCTATTTCTTGTTTTAAAAACAATAGCTGATGCTTTTACACATATGGTTGAGCATAAAATAGAAATAAAAAAAGATAATTTAACTTTGAGATAATATTATTTTTTGTGAATTTTTAATATCTAGTTTCATCGGCACATCAAGTTCTGCTTTGACGTACCAATCCACATGTCTACTTATGCCGCCAAGGACTTTTAATGCTGTTGCAGCGGTGGCTGCTTTTCCTTCGGTTTTCTGATTATCTTGTAAAATGCTGTCTGGAATTTTAATCTCAAATGGATATTCCTCTTTATGATACTCTTTTTCTCCAGCAAGAGGCATTTTGAAATTGAATACTGTTGTATAATCTGTTCTACTGCGGGCTCTATTACCTGAGGCTACAGCTGCCAACCCAGCTACTGAAGCGGCACTTTGTTTTTGTATCATCCTTCCGATAAATGCTACTTCGAGTTTTCTGGCACTTACAGGTTTTTTAAGATTTAATTTTACTTTACCTTTTATCATTTCTCCCGGCTTAAAGTTGTATTTATCTAGCATCAAGGTTATTTTAGGTGCTCCAAATAATCCCATATCAATTCCTCATATTTTTTAAATGCAGTATAATATGAAGAGTAATAAATTTTGTTGAATATTGTGCTTTGTGTTATTATTTTTAAAAATGACGTAGTCAATTGCATCCATTAGGGATAAGGGATGCAAAAGACTAGTCAAAAAAAGATAGAATGGAGGAGGTATAAAGAAGTTAGTATTCCATGGGCAAAATATGATGCTCATAGGCTTAACGAATGTAAACATGTTTTAGATTTAGAAGAACTATTTGTTGAACTGGATAGACCAGTTCAACGAAGAGAATTTAAACTTTCACGTATGACTGTTCTTCTCCTGTTTAAAATAATGTTTGGGATATCCTATCGTGGAATTGCCAGTGCAACAAAAGACCTTAAGATATACAAAGCTCTCCAACTCAAAAGAGCACCATGTTATAAAACCATACAGAACACTATGAGTTATCTAACTGAGGATTTTTTCATTAAAATTAATCAGATACTTGTGCCAAAATATACAAAACTTGCAGGACTAGATAGCAGTGGTATGAAAACCCACTGCAAAGGAGCGTGGGTACAAGTAAGATTCCAGAGTTATTGTAAGAAAAAAGAATTCAAAAAACTCCATATCTTCGTGGATCTAATTTCAAAGAAGATCATCTACTGCTTGATGACAGAAGGAACCAGTCATGACGCACAGTATCTTAAAAAGATACTAAAGAAATCCAGTTGGATAAAAGTAGAAATTATCCTTGGAGATGGAGGATATGACTCCAAGGAATGCTTTAACGAGATCAACAGATATGGAGCTATTCCTGGTATTAAAACAAGAAAAAACTCTGTTAAAAAATCAAGAGGAAGTATTGCTAGGAAAAAAGCAGTACTTGCACAAAAGAGAAATATGGAACAATGGAAGAAAAAAGTACAGAGCACTATGCGATGCATAGTTGAAGCAATATTCTCCGGAACCAAAAGACGGTTCGGAGAATCTTTCTTCAGTAAATTAGAAAAATTCAGGAAAATAGAGGCATGGTTACGTACTATTTTGTGGAATGTTTTAATTTATCCGAGGTGAAATTATTACACAAAGCATGAATATTGGTAAAATCTATTAAAGGTTTGTTAATAACAAAGCAATGTGTAGGATTATGGATAATATGAAAGTTGCTATGTATTACAGTAATAATGATGTAATAATTGAGAAACAAAAAATACCTGAAATAACTGATAGTGAAATATTAGTTAAAGTAGTTGCTAGTGGCATATGCGGATCAGATGTTATGGAGTGGTATAGAATTAAAAAAGCACCACTTGTTCTTGGTCATGAGATATCAGGTGTTGTTGAAAAGGCGGGTAAAAATGTTTCTAAATTTAAAAAAGGGGATCGTGTTTTTGTAACTCATCATGTCCCATGTAATACTTGTTATTATTGTTTAAACGGTGAGCATACTTTATGTGACACTCTTCATTCTACAAAATTTTATCCAGGTGGTTTTGCTCAGTATTTAAGGGTACCTGAAATTAATGTTGACCGTGGTACTTTTATGCTTCCTGATGAAATTAGTTATGATGAGGGAACTTTTATTGAGCCTCTTGCTTGTGTTGTACGTGGTTTTAGAAAGGCTATGTTTAAACCTGCAAGATCAGTTCTTGTATTAGGTAGTGGTGTAGCAGGTATTTTGAATATAAAACTTGCACGAGCTTATGGTGCTAGTCGTATTTTTGCTACTGATTTAGATAATTATAGAATTGATGCAGCTAAAAAAATGGGTGCAGATTATGTTTTTAATGCAAAAGATGATATTTCTAGGAAAATAAAAGAAAATAATGATGGTAGACTTGCTGATTTTGTGATACTTTGTGCAGGTGTTCCCAGTGCAATTAAACAGGCTATTAATTGTGTTGAACCTGGTGGAACAATATTGTGGTTTGCACCTACTAAACCAGGGGTAAATGTAGAGTTTCCCTTTTTTGATATTTGGAACAAGCAAATTAAGATGTATTCTACCTATGCAGGAGCTGGAAAAGATATAATTGATGCAATAGGGTTACTAAGATCAAAGGTAGTAAATGTTACTGATATGATCACTCATAAATTTCCAATGGATAAAACTCCAGAGGGTTTTAAAATAGCTGCAGATGCAAGTAAATCCATAAAGATTATAATTGAACCACAAAAATAAGAAGATTTAATCTTAAGTTATTTATCAAAAGTTTATAATAAAGTATTTTATTCTATTGACTGTGAAAATAATAAAAGCAATCTGGGAACTAATGCGTCTTGAGCATGGAGTAATGATCTTTCTGGGTATTTTTATAGGCTCAGTTATTTCCTTAGAAGGATGGGATATTAAGTTCTTTGATAAGTTTATTTTAACTTTTTTTACTGCTTTATTTTTGGAGGCGAGTACTTTTGCTTTAAATGATTATTTTGATCTTGAAATTGATAAGAAAAATAAACGTAATGATAGACCTCTTGTAAGGGGTGATCTGAAGCCAAAGACAGCGCTTTTCTTATTTGGCGTTTTTTTCCCACTTGGAATAATTTGCTCGTTTTTTGTTAACATGACTTGTTTTATTATCGCTCTTATTACTGCATTACTTGCAATATTATATGATACACATATTAAAAAGATAAAACTGGTTGGAAATTTTTATATAGCATATGTTATGGCAATACCCTTTATTTTTGGTTCAGCAGCAGTACTTCCAGAAAGAGGGATATCACTTAGTTTAACTCCATCAGTTTTTATTTTAGCCTTAATTGCTTTTCTTGCTGGGTCCGGTAGAGAGATAATGAAGGATGTTCAGGATTATGAAGGTGATATTGAGAAGGGGGTACG
>Ga0272442_10012914_pt1 | contig 10037 bp, 4 predicted proteins | sample SSMForm2O_FD_200262 | JGI IMG/M metagenome (GOLD analysis project Ga0272442, IMG submission 200262) | Marine sediment archaeal communities from Little Sippewissett salt marsh, Falmouth, MA, United States - SSM-Form-2O | ecosystem: Environmental > Aquatic > Marine > Wetlands > Sediment ... | reverse complement strand
ATCATGCAACAGCGCATCTGGGAGCGCTTCGAAGACGGTACGGGCCCGGAGGCCCTGGAGAAGGTCGTCAAGCAGTTGCAGCAGGAGGACGACCGCTTCCACATGGAAGGCGGAAGCTGGACCAACAACATTTCATGGGTGCAGGGCTATGACGACGTGCTCAAGCCCATGGAGAAGGCCAGCGCTTTGTTCAACGAAAAGATGCTCAACAACGGCATTCCGACGTCGGATCGGCGCTATCGCAACGCCCTCTACCACTTGCTGGTAAGCCAGACCAGTTGCTACCGGTACTGGGGCGAAGGCATCTGGGCCGACCGGGGCCGCGAGTTGTCCCGCCGCACTATCGACATCCTCGAACACGACCTGTAACGAGGAGCAGGAAACACTCTCGTGCGATAGAATCCTGTCATCCTGAACGCAGTGAAGGATCTGGGCGGCGGTAGCAAGAAACCTCCCTTTCGTCAGCCATCCCGGCGCGCCGGGATTCAGCTTCGCTCCAGGATGACATGCCGCGCAAGAGCGACTACGGTGGGGGCAAGTCCCACCTTGCCAGACTTATGTTTGGGTTCCAGGCGATGCGTCCCGATTCGCATCGCGCGTGGCGGCCTGGGTAATCTTGTCGAGACCGTCGAGGCACAACTGCGACCATGTCTCCATCGTCTCGCGGACGGACTGCAACTCGTCGATATTCATGAAGTCCATCTGGGTGATCATTTGCTCGCGCTTGTTCACATTCGGTGCGTCCAGGACCCAGCAGTGCACGACGCCGAGATGGACTTGGCCGACCTCGTTGGAATCGTCGTTCAGCAGCGCCACGACGTGGTCGGTGTGGCCCGCCTCGACGGACACCTCTTCGTTTACTTCCCGCTCGACCGCCTCGCAGTAGGCCTGGTAGAAATCGGCACTGAACAGTGTCCAGTCGACCGGGTTGATGTGGCCTCCGATGCCGATGGAGCGGTTGCCGACCAGCCGGGTCTCGCCGGCCCGTTTGCCCCGCACATAGCTGAGGACCTTGCCGTCGCAGGTCATGAGCACGTAGGGAATGAGCTGTTTGAAGGAAGGGTCCTTCTCCGCCTGCGAGCGCGGCATGAAACGCGGCACGCCCGAGACGAACAGCCGACGCAGATATCGATCCACGTCGAACATCAGCCCGTGAAACGTCCCTTCTTCTTCCACCACTTTCCTCTCGACCACCAAAACCTGCTCTTCCTGCGCCATGGGCTTTCCTGACTCGTATCCTAAAGAACAACATCTGAATTCTGACTGGAAACTCACCGCGAGGTGCGAATCCGCGACCCCGACAGTCGTGCATACCCGATACCTGCCCGGTCGTCAACCGTCCGCCGGCTCAGTTCTTGCGCGGGAGTGATACGGATTAGGAGAATTTCCTGCGCGGTGTGTCGTCCTATCGCCCGAGGAATTCTCCTAACGCGTATGAGTGGGCAGTTGGCGAAAAGTTGTCACTGCTTGCATGAGAGTTCGAGTTCCAGGGTGGCGTAGCCGTCGATTTCGAAGTGCTGGACGGTGATTTGCACGGTTTTGTCGTTGGCGAGGGTGAGCGTGCCCGTGTTACGTGTAGGGCCGTGCCAGGTCCAGTTTTCGATTACGTTCTGGCCGTCGGCGGTGACGCGGACACCATCGTCGCTGAGCGTGGCGAACTCCCATTGGCCGGCGGGCAGGGGCAGACGCGTCGTCGCGATCATCCCGAAGTGATCGCCGCCCAGTCCGGCCTTGGTCACGTTGTCGCTGATGTCCTGCTCGCTCGGGCCGCCCCAACCGTATGGGAAGCGCAACTGTTTCACTTCGGCAGAGACTGCGTTTTGGCCCCGAGCGAGTTTCCGCCAAGCGTCCGGGTGTTCGCGCGGGTCCACATCCTCGGTCCACTTGAAGAACGTTGCGTCCCACGTGGCGGAAATCAACGTGCCGGGAAACTCTTTGTCGAACGGTCCTGCCTTGACCCGCATCCGGTAGGGGTGCACGCCGGGCTTTGTGGCAGAGACGGTATACATCGGGGTCTGGCCGGGGGTTTGCGGCCCGGAGAAATGCCCCTTCACACCCTCGGCCGCGACCATGACCTTGGGATCGCCGGGCATCTTGTGCAGATCGTACGTCACGGAATCGCCGCTGTCCTGGACCCGTCGCACCAGGGGTGATTCATGGTCCCACGGTCCCCATTCAGTCATGATGATGTTGTGTCGGCCGCGCAGGTGCTTGCGGGCGCCGACCGGGCGTGTCCGGCCGTAGGCAGTATACACCGGCTTTCCCACCGCCTCCGTCAGGTTCGGTTTGTTATGTACGAGTGCTTCGGCGTCCTTTTCGGTTCTCTTCTTCACGTCGCGCAGAACGTTTGCGCCCAGCGTGACGTCGCTCGGCCCGCGAAAATGGAACGCCAGGTCATCACCGGCGAAGGTATTGTCCGCGATCAGGTTGTTCTTCGACTCGGTTCCGTTGGCCCGGCTCCAGGGCTTGGTGCCAAAATCGCCCTCCTCGTCCCACCATAAGTGCACGCCGCATTTGTTTCGTTCGAAGGTGTTACCGACGATCCGGTTGTTCTTGCCGTGCTCGATGTTGACGCCGCCGCGTTCCAGCCCGTAGGCCATCGCGCCGTTGCCTTCGAAGCGGTTTGCCGCAACGAGCGTGTCCTGGGAGTAGCCGCCCCAGACGCCGCAGATGGCGTTCTCGACCAGGCGATTGCCGTAGAAAACATTGCCGAACGAAAAAGTCATCTCGATGCCATGTGCGGGAGCGTATGAAAAATCGTTGTTGATCAACAGGTTCCCATTGTTTCCGCGTCGCTGGTACCAGTGGGGCGGATGGCTGCCCGTCTCGCCCAGCGCCTCGCGTCCGGCGAAACCGAAGAAGCCGTCGCCGCTGTGTGTGGCGGAGTTCTCGGCGATGACGTTCTCGTTGTTCTGTTCGAACATGAGGATGCCGGCGGAGTCCTGCCCGCGGTTGTAGACGCCGTGGCTGTAGCCCCGCACGCAGAAGTCGCAGGCGTTGCGGCTGATGACGTTGCGGCAGGACCGCCACATCGCGATCCCCCAGCCCGAGTTGAACGAGAAATCGTTGTCGTAGATCTTCGAGTCGTTCACGCGCTTCAGGCACAGCGCGTTCTGTCCATGCCGGACCCGGCAGTCGCGCACGACGATACGGTTGGAATCCTCGACGTAAAGCGCCGCAGCGTAGTTCTTCAGCCATTCATTTTCGTCATTGCTGTGGGGAAAGAGCCAGTCGCTGCCGTCCTCACGCGCGGGCGTGGACTTGAGGCGCGCCCGGCGATTGTCGGAAGTGTCGACGGCCTCCAGTGTCAGCGCATCGCTGTTGGTCGCCCAGAGGCCGCACCAGAAGCCGCTGATGCGCGCCTGCTCGATTGTGACGTTCGCGTGCCCGTTGATTCGGATGCCAACGCCGCGATATTCGTCGGGCCGCTTGCCCGGGCCGGAGCCGCGCAGGACGGAGCCGTCGGCAAAAGCGATTCTGACGTCTGAGGCAGCGATGTGAATCACACCATCGCCGTTTGCGTCTTCAATGATCGTGGCCGGCGGGATGATGATGGAGCACGATTCCGTAATGACCACATCATCGCAGGTTACGGTCACGCCGGGTAGTGATGGTGATGCTACGACCCATATCCCCAGCAACACAGTGGACATTGAAAGCATGGCACAGCCCTCTACGGTTGTTTTGTGGCAGCGTCTGTGATTCTGGCAAGGTTGCAGGATAGCGTCGCCTTGGCCTGGGGGCAACAGAGGTTTAACAAGTGTGGGGGCGAACATAAGCTTCGGTGCAGCGTATTTTTACGTTTGATCGGGTTCTAACCTCATGCTGCGTGCGCTTGCTTTTCGAACCCGGTAAGGATATACTGAAACGTTAGCGCGATTGTCAATCGCGCCGGGTGGTTGTTTGGACTGCAACGCAGGTAGGGTATATGGCCGAAGCATCAGCGAAAACGCCGAGGGCGGAGAAGAAACGCGGTTGGCTGCGACGTATCATTGTCAAAATGGTGATTGTTGTCGTCGCGCTGATCGTGTTGGCCTGTGTGGCCATGATGCCGTCGCGCGATCGCGAAACTCCCGCTGCTGAACCGCCGCCGGTGAACGTTACCGTGATGACCGTCACGGCCGAGCCCGCCTTGCGCGACACGTTCGACTTGCCGGCGGTGGTCGAGCCCAACCGGGTCGTCACCCTCTCGGCGGAAGTGGCCGGCCGCATCGAGCGGATTCCCTTGCAGGAAGGCAGCACCGTTCGGGCCGACGATGTGTTGATCCAGCTCAACGCCGATCTCATTCGCCCGCAGGTCGAGATGGCCCGGGCCCAGTATGAGCGGGACCAAATCGAGTACAAGCGCATGGCCGAATTGGTGGACATGGACGCCACCAGCCGCAGCGACCTGGACAATGCGACCACGAATCTGGCCCGGAGCAAGGCACAGCTCGCCGAGGTCGGCGCCCAATTGGAACGCACGCGCATTCTCGCGCCCATGGCGGGCGTGCTCAACGATCTGCCCGTGGAAGTCGGCGAGTACGTGCAGCCGGGGATGCCGGTGGCCGAGCTGGTCGAAACACATCCCGCGAAGGTGGTGGTGGATGTTCCCGAGCGGGACGTGGCCTTCTTCGAAGTCGGCCGCCCGGCGGAGGTCTTGGTCGCCGCTAAGGGTGAGAGTATCTCAAGAACAGGGGCGATGGGCGAGACCATCTCAAGAACAGGGACGATTTCGTTCATCGATCAACTTGCCGATCCCCAGACCCGCTCCACGCGGATGGAAGTTGCGGTTGCCAACGAAGGCGGCCTGTTGCGCAGCGGCCAGATCGTGCGCGTGCGCCTGACGCGTCGGATTCTGGAGGATGCGGTCCTGATCCCGCTGCTGGCCGTGATCCCCATGGAGCAGGGACAGGCGGTCTACGTCGTCAATTCCAGTGCAGCCCAACGGCGCGAGGTGGAGTTGGGTATTATCCAGGGCGACCGCATCCAGGTAAGGCGGGGGCTGGAGCCGGGCGAGAAGCTGATCGTGGCCGGCCACCGCTTCGTCGCGCCGGGCCAGACCGTTACTGTCGTATCCGAGAACAAGTAGCCTCATGCTTCTGACCGACGTTGCCATCCGAAATCGAACGACGGTCGCCGTCCTGGGACTTCTCATCATCCTGCTGGGCGGCTACAGCTACATGTCGCTGCCCCGCGAGGCGGCCCCGGATATTCCGATTCCTCATGTTCTGGTCAGCACGCTTTATGAGGGGGTCTCTCCGGAGGACATCGAGACCTCCGTGACGATGAAGATCGAAAAGGAGCTCAACGGGATTCGCGGGGTGGAGGAAATCAGCTCCAGCAGCGCCGAGGGCATGTCGATGATCGACGTGGAATTCACGCCGGATGTGCCCAGCGAGGTCGCGCTGCAGCGCGTGCGCGACCGCGTGGACCTGGCCAAAGGCGAGCTGCCGCGCGAGGCGGAGGAGCCGGCGATCAAGGAAATCAATTTCGCCGAGCTTCCGATCATGCTCATCAGCATCTCCGGCGACGTCTCGCCCGTGCAGCTCAAGGAGATCGCCGACGACGTGCAGGACGCTCTCGAAGCCGTTCCCGGCGTGCTCAAGGTCGAAATGGCCGGCGACCTGGAGCCGGAGGTTCGACTGGAGTTCGACCCGGACCGGATCGCCGAGTACAGTCTGACCATCCCGGAGATCCTGGCGCTGATCCCCTCGGAGAACGTGAATATCTCCGCCGGCGGGCTGGAAACCGAGGGGACCAAATTCAACGTGCGCGTCCCGGCCGAGTTCGTCACGCCGGCGGAGGTGGACCACTTGCTGCTGACGGTCCGCGCCGGCAAGCCGATCTATCTGGCCGACGTCGCCACGGTGCGATATACCTTCAAGGACCGCACCACCTACTCGCGTCTCGACGGCGCGGACAACGTGACTCTGAGCGTCTCCAAACGCGTCGGCGCCAACGCCGTGCGCGTCTCCGACATCGTGAAGGCGGTGATTGACGAGGCCCAAAGGCGGGTCCCCGGCGCGGTGAGATTCGACATTACCTACGACATGTCGAAGATGGTCCGGAACATGGTGGCCGATCTGGAAAACAACATCGCCTCGGCCCTGATCCTGGTTACGGCGGTGTTGCTGCTGTTCCTCGGCTGGCGCCCCAGCACGATCGTGGCGTTGATCATTCCGCTGAGCATGCTCATCACCTTTTTCCTGGTCCAGGCCCTGGGCTACACCCTGAACATGATCGTGTTGTTCGGCCTCGTGCTGGTTCTCGGCATGCTGGTGGACAACGCGATCGTGATCGTGGAGAACATCTACCGGCATCTTCAGCTCGGCTACGCGCGCACCGAAGCGGCGATCCTCGGGGCGCGGGAGGTGGCCTGGCCGGTGATCACTTCAACGTTCACCACCGTGTGCGCATTCTTGCCGATGATGTTCTGGCCGGGCATCATGGGCGACTTCATGAAGTACCTGCCGATCACGTTGACCCTGGGCCTGCTGGCTTCGCTGTTCGTGGGACTGATTTTCAACCCGGTGATTTGCTCGGTCTGGGCCGGCACCCGGCACAGTCCCCGGCGGAAGCGCCACTGGTTCCTCGACGGCTACCGTCGCGTGCTGCGGGCAGGCCTGGAGAATCCGGGCCTGGCGTTGTTCCTGGCGTTTTGCCTGCTCTTCGGTGTGGCGACGGTCTACGGCAAGATCGGCCCGGGGACCGAGTTCTTCCCGGAGACGGACCCGGAGCGCGCCGTCATCGATATCCGCGCGCCGCAAGGCACGAATATCCACGAGACGGACCGCATCGCGCGTCTGGTCGAGCAGCGCCTCGAGCCGTACACGCCGTGGCTGGAGCACGTCATTGCCAACGTAGGGTCGGCCGGTGGGACAATGAATCTCACGGCCAGCGTCGGCGGCTCGCACATGGCCAACGTCACGCTGGTGTTCTACGATTTTGCCGAGCGCCAGCGTCCTTCCACCGAGATCATTGCCGAGGTTCGCCAGACACTCGCCGACCTTTCCGGGGTCGAGATCAAGGTCGAGGGCGCCGAGCAGGGGCCGTCCCAGGATGCGCCCGTGACGGTGCGGATCATCGGCGAGGATTTCCAGACGCTCGGGCAGTTCAGCGCCCAAGCCCAGCGCCTGATTGCCGCAGTGCCCAACGTGGTCAACTTGCGCAGCGACCACGAGGGTACGCGTCCCGAGCTGGCCTTCACCGTGAACCGCCGCGTTGCCATGCTGCTGGGCGTCAACACCGCCACCGTCGGCAACTTCCTGAAGATGGCCATCTACGGCTCCAAGGTCGGGACCTATCGCCAATACAATGACGAGTACGATATCACGGTGCGTCTGCCCCTGGCCGACCGCGTCAACGTCGATGATCTCTACCGTTTGCGCGTCCCGAACAATGCCGGGCAGGCCGTGCCGCTCAGCTCCCTGGGCGAATTCGAGTATCAAGGAGGATTCGGAACGATCAGCCGCGTCGATCAGAAGCGCGTCATCACCCTGACGGCCGATGCCGAGGGACGTCTCGGCACGGCCGTGCTGGCGGACGTCCAGGCCCAGTTGAGCACGCTTGACGTGCCGCTTGGGTGCGAGATTCGCTATGCCGGCGAGAAGGAAGAGCAGGACAAAGCCCAGGCCTTCCTCTCCAAAGCGTTCGTCATCGCCATCCTTCTGGTGACGATGGTGCTGGTGATCCAGTTCAACTCGCTGCTGATTCCGTTGATCATTCTGACGACCGTCGTTCTCTCGCTCATCGGGGCGCTGATGGGCCTGCTGATCTGCGACCTGCCCTTCGGCATCATCATGAGCGGAATCGGCGTGATCAGCCTTGCCGGCGTGGTGGTGAACAACGCGATTGTCCTGCTGGCCTACACGCGGCAGCTCCAGAGGCGGGGCATGGATCTGGTCTCGGCGGCGGCCGAAGCCGGCGTCACCCGCCTGCGTCCGGTCCTGCTGACCGCGACGACCACGATCATTGGCCTGATCCCCATGGCCGTCGGCATCTCCTTCGACATCCACACCTTCTCCTGGGCCACCAGGAGCGAATCAACGCAGTGGTGGCGGAACATGGCCGTCGTTGTCATCTTCGGCCTCGGCTTCGCCACGATTCTGACGCTCGTCGTTGTCCCCTCCCTTTATGTCATGCTGAACCGTCTTTGCCTGAAGCTGGGTTTCAAGGGCGTCGAAGAAGAAGCCGCTACGCAAGCCGCCGGGCCGCCCTTGACCGTCCCACCGGTGACGTAGTCGCGATGGGGTGACCGGTTTGCCTGGTTGATGGTCGTGCCGGGCCTATGGTGACGGGGATCTCGCTGCGGTCGTGGCCACAGGCGCCCGGGGACAAGGGGGAACTGGGGTGAATGATAGAGACTGCGGTCGGCCGGGCGGCATCCGTTTGTTACTGGCTGTGAAAAAAAAAGTCCGAAAATACGTATTTTCCCTGATTGGTACGTCCCTGTGTACGGTTATAATGGATATTTCGACGCCGAGATGTTGCGTCTGATCTTCGTGCTCTGACCGGCAGGCCGGTTGGCACGAACGACACTGTCGTCTCAGTTAGGCCCGAACGAACGCGAGTTCATTATGGCATATGGTGGACGACCGGAGGGTAAAGGCAGCATGCCGGGGGATGAGGGGGAGGACTGCGTGTTTTTTCCATGTCTCCGGTTTCGTTCCTGCCTGGCAGGGAGGCCGTGTCAATCTCCTATCTGGTACACTGTCCCGCTACGCGTCTGCTCAGGCCGCGTGTGTTCCCGTGCAGTCATCAGTGCGGCCGTCAAGGCGCGGCCGCGCGCTGCGCGCGGTTCTCCCACCGCCAATCGGTGGGTCGCAACGGCGGGGACTGATATGTGACGGTTGCATCTCCAGCGTCGTTGGCTGGGTGGTGTGGAGTTGAATGGTTGTCATTCAAGTGAGGAAGGAGAAACGTCATGAACAGACTGCAGATCGTGATCATCACAGCGTTGACTCTCACCGTGGTTGCCGCATGGACAGGCCCGGTATGGGGGGACTACGTATACGTGGGGGACTTCACGAACGTTAACATTCCGGATACGGGCTCTGTAACGAAATCCTGGGTCGTTAACAGCGCTCCGGCCTGGGCGGTGGTCGACAAGGTTGAATACCGCGTCCGCATCGACGACCTCGGGGATCCCAGCAACTTCTGGTGTGTGGACTATGAGGTCTCCCTGGCCTCGGCCGCACACGGCGGAAGCGTACTGGTGTATAACAATCTCGGTGGCCATACCGATTATGGCTATGACGACGACGTGGACAATGACAGCGACATCTGGCTGAACTGGAGGACGACGTATGCTTTCAACGGTGAGCCGGTCAATCAAACGTGGTTTGTCACCGTTCGGGACAACATCTGGATCGGTGCTGGTTTTCGGGACTACGTAGAGCTTCGGATTTACTGGAAACCGCAGAAGCCGGACCTGGTGTGCGACAATCTTACCATCTCGCCCAACCCCCCCATCGCCGGGCAGGTTGCCAACCTCAGTGTGGCAGTTCGTAACGCCGGCGCCACTGAAGCCGACGGATTCTACGTCAAGTTCTACGTCTCGCAGGATGAAACGATCGATTCTTCCGATCGCTACCTCAATCAGGTCGCCCTCTCGAATCTAAGTGCCGGCGGGTCTGTGTCGCCGCTGGAAATGCCGATCATCTGGCCGAGTGATATCTCTTGGCGCAACTACTACATTGGCTGTATTGTCGATGGCGAGAATGAGGTGGAGGAGGGTGACGAAAGTAACAACACGGCTTCCGCGTCCGTCCCACCGAGAGGCGGTCTCAAAGGTGAGTATTACAACAATACGAATTTCACCGCTCTGGCTATGACGCGTCAGGATGCGACGATCAACTTTGACTGGGGCGATGACTCCCCGAACGCCGGGCAGGTGGACCCGGATACGTTCTCGGTGCGCTGGACGGCGGACCTGGCGGCGCCTTTCACGGATTCCTTCACCTTCCTGACGCGCAGTGACGACGGCGTCCGCGTGTGGCTGGACGGCATGTTGATCATCGACAATTGGACGGACCATGCAGCGGTCGTGGACACGA
>Ga0272442_10012911_pt1 | contig 10039 bp, 4 predicted proteins | sample SSMForm2O_FD_200262 | JGI IMG/M metagenome (GOLD analysis project Ga0272442, IMG submission 200262) | Marine sediment archaeal communities from Little Sippewissett salt marsh, Falmouth, MA, United States - SSM-Form-2O | ecosystem: Environmental > Aquatic > Marine > Wetlands > Sediment ... | reverse complement strand
AACGGCTCCGCAGAGCAGATGCGTCAAAACATCATACGACGCGGAGCTAATATGGTAACAATCCATATATCGCATCCAGACGTACTAAAGTTCGCAGCCTGTAAAAACGTAGAAATACAAAGTGGGACAAGAGGCCCATTTGCAAATATTAACACCAGCATACGAGTCACAGACGAGTTTATGCGCAAGGCTGTGGGAATTGACCCAGATCCATCTTTTATACTCAGGTCACCACATAGTGGTATAGAAACTGTTGTAGATGCCCGCGAAGTACTCGCAGAGATAGGCAGACATGCATGCGAATGTGGAGATCCTGGTCTGCTGTTCTGGGACAGGGCTATAGAGTCATGGTGTCTCCAGAAGGTTTACCCAATCGCAGGCGTCAACCCTTGCGGAGAGCAGTTCCTCGAAGCCTGGGGAGCATGCAATCTCGCGGCAATCAATTTACCTACTTCATTACTATTTAAGCAAAACTACGGGCAGAAGCTTGACTACGACAACTTTGAGTATGTTATCAGGATGGGCGTCCGCTTCCTGGACGATGTTCTTGACGCAGGAAAGTTCCCGGCAGTAGGAGACATTGCAGAGCACGCAATGAATACCAGAAGAATCGGGCTGGGTATTATGGGCTTAGCCCAACTACTGGCACTTCAGGAAGTACCGTATAACTCGGAAGATGGATATAAATTCGTATCGCAAATAATGAAATTCAAGCAGGAAGTAGAGAATGATGAGAGCGAGCGGCTCGCCAAAGAAAGAGGCTGCTTCCCACTATGGGAGAAATCATCACTATATCCTGACACTCCGAGAAGAAACGCGGAGGTTAGTACTATCGCTCCGACCGGAGCAACAGGAGTACTCGCCAACTGCGCAACCGGCGGATTAGAGCCATACTTCGCACTTTACTATATAAGACGGACAGAAGCAGGACAGACCATAGAAGTTCTTGCCCCGGAACTCGAAAAGTACTGCAGACATAAGAAGATAGACGTTGACAAGGTGATAACTCATGTCAAGGAGCACGGCTCAGTACAGAATTTGAGAATGTTCCCTGAAGAGGGTAAAGAGATCTTCAAGACCGCAAGCGAAATGCACTGGTCCGACCATGTCAAAATGCAAGCCACCTGCCAGAAGTATGTAGGAAACAGTATCTCGAAGACTATTAATATGCCGCGCGGGACAACTCCTTCAGAAGTAGTAGAAGCATATAAACTAGCCTGGCAGGAAGGATGCAAGGGAATTACAGCATATGTAGATGGATCCAAGGACCTACAGCCGCTAAGCACAGCAAGCACTGATACACTTGCGAGTCTCATACAAACGTTGTATAATAAGGATACCCTCGACGAGCACAGAATAGCAGACATACTCAGAATCTCGACAGACGAAGTAGTCCTGCAGCTACGCAAACTCGGTATAAAGCTGAACAGAACTAATGTAGATAAACAGGATCCAGATACCAAACGCCGAATAGCTCCATTCATACTTCAGAAGCTTGAGGGAGAAATGCTCGCCGGAGCCAGGATTGTCGGCGTAGATGAGGAAGACGGCTCGGCAGCAATAGAGATAGTCAATTACAATCTCAATCTGCTATCCTATACTGATGATATGCTGAAAGGAGATAATGTCAGGAAAGCCCGCAAGATATATAGCGGAACCAGACATAACCAGCAGACAAACATCTTGCGTACGCAGTCATACCCAGCTCTATACAGAATGTGGAAGAGATGGTATAAAGACGGCAGCAAGAGAATTCCTGCAAGATGGAGACCTACTCCTACAGCTATAAGACAGCTATTTACATCATACGGAGGCAGAAAGGACGGTGATACATACTTTCATACTACTATAAGCATAGACGACATTTCCAACAAACTGATACCGAAGCTTGAGGAAGCTATTCCAGGATGCCAGTTCAATATTGATACTGATACTGGAAGCGAGATAGTACACAAAGTACATATCAAGAATCCGCAAGCCTTCTTCAAATACATAGAGCAGGCTCCTATAGAAACAGAGTCTCTCGATCTCGAAAGCTACGAGTACAGCTGCAGCCGCTGCCCCAAGTGCGGAAGCACAAACTTTATCGATACGGGGAAATGCAAGACATGCTGGGATTGTGGCTATGTTGACGGAGCATGCGCAATATAAATAAACTATAAGGATAAGAATATGGAAGATGAAAAAGACGGGGTCCTTGATCCCGAAGATACCTCTCCTAGAGAAGAACCTGAAGATCCTAAGGATAACGAAGTCTATGAAGAAAGAAAGTGGACACCCGATATGGATAGCCTACTTTCTACCTACATTGACGAAGAGAGACATATCGAATCTATTCACAGATGCATCAACAAAGCATTTGACGGCGTCAATTTTACACTCCAGGATATTATAGACAGACGTTCATACCATACTACAGACCGTTCCAGCACATCACAGATTATTACATATCTCAGTGAAGGACGTACAGTTAGAGAGGTGGCGAACCGCTTCAAACTATCTCTTAGGGAGACAGAGGAGCTACTCGACCGAGGATTCACAGGATATGATTTATGGCCTATACAGGACAGTAATGGGAAAGCACGGTATATCCTACTTCCCCAGTTAGAGAAACCTCTAGCACTAGCCCCAAGAATCTGGAAATTACAGCTACAGCCAGCTGGACAGCCTTGGATCTGGATACGATTCCCAGAGACTAGCTGGGATCTTATCAAGATAGTGCCACTATCAGATGTGCACTACGGATCTACAGGATTTCTGGAAGACAAGTTCCTAGGATATATAGAATGGATAGCAAACACACCTAACGCATTTACGTTCATAAACGGCGACTTAATAGAAAATGCTCTAAGAGACTCAGTCGGCGGAGCTATCTATGAAGCGAAGAAGATGCCGAATACTCAGATTAACGAGATGATCGATATTCTGAGACCAATAGCGCATAAGATACTATGGGCTATTCCAGGTAATCACGAGGATCGCACCCGCAAGCTCGCAGGCTTCGACCCGCTAGAAGTCATATGCAAAGTGCTGGATATCCCATTCTTCAATGACTCCATCAATGCAACAGTATGGTGGGGAGAACACCAATGGGAGTTTTATGCAAAGCACGGAAACACAAATTCAGCCACTAAGGGCGGAAAGCTGAATGCTGCCAAAAAGCCACAGGACCAGATGGAGTATATCCATTTCTACATCATGGGACATGTACATGATGCTATGACAAACAAGATCGATAAACACGTAAGAAACTTCAAGACGTTCGAGCTCGAGCAAAAGCCGCAGTACATCATAATATGCGGATCATTCCACGGTTATTGGGGGACATACGCGTCGAAAGCTGGTATGTCACCATCATCCGGTGGAGCTCCGACATGCATCATATACCGCAATGGTGATTTCAAAGCCAACATCTGGTAATACCCAATATAATGTCTTGATGGATAGCTGACAGCAAACGTCAGCAACTATTCCTCCTAATGACGGGTATCGTATACACGGTACCCGTCTCACTTTACATACAAGGAATGCTATCATAATGATATCATCTAATATAGGGCCAAAATCTATTGTATAGAATTTCGGGATACACAATATGAGTGAAAAACCTGACACCACTGAAAACGAAGAAACTTCTCCCGAGGATGAGCTGGCTCTTCCAGCCATCACAGAGACCAAAGCTGAGCTTGATAACAAGATCATACGAAAGCTTGGCATTGTAGGATGGGAGCAGGTCGAGGACATCATCCTGGCTGCTATGCTCACAGGCGACAGTATCATGTTCTACGGACCAAAGGGCGAGGCAAAAACTGAAGTAGCCAGAAGATTAGCACTCGCGCTCGACGTAGACTTTAGAGAAATTGACGCCAGCAAGGCTAACTTCGAGGATCTTGGTGGTTTCCCCAACATTATTGGTCAGTCCCAAGATCCGGATGCTCCCGCATTTATACACACTCCTCTGAATATCTGGGATGTCCCATTCATATTCATAGATGAGTTTGCGCGGGCTACTCCACACATACAGAACAAGCTGATGGAGATTATCAGAAGTCGTAGGCTTATGGGCTATCCTACCGGCGCAAAATGGGTTTTCAGTGCTATGAACCCTCTATCAGATGAGTATATTGGTAACAATCCTATAGATATAGCTGCCGCCAGCAGATTCAGTTGGGTCATAATATCCCCTATGTCAGCAAATATGACGATCGATGATCTGCAGATAGTAGCAAATACTAGGTCTTTAGATGATACCTCCGCCCTCAAATACTTCCTTGGTAGAGATAGTGCTACCCACAAATATCTCCCAGACACATTTGACGAGGGCAAACAGAATCTAGGAGATATACTAAAAGAAGCGGCGAAACTATATGATGGACTAAGTGATACCACAAGAAATGCGACGCTGCGTTATGTAGCAGAAATAGTTAAGCTTCTCAAGACTACTGAGGGATATGATGTAGACGGCCGACGGGCCAGTACTCTAAATAGAGCTATACTATCAGTATACTGTATCAGAATAGCGAGGATACAACAAGACAGTACTGCAAATCTGCTCAATATCCTACAAGACTCTGCCTACACTGCACTGAATAATGCACTAGCAGCCATAGACCTGATTATAGGTACAGACCAAGATAAGATCTTATCTCCCAGCAAATTAAGCAGAGTACACGACTCATGTAAGACTACACTAGCAACCGGAGAAGCAGCAATTACATATAGAATGATTACTGCTGAGGATCCAATAGAGACAATATCCCTGATCATCAACGAATCAGTAGATCAGATGACAGCTTTATCAACAGTATCAAAACTGTTATCTCAGTATGCAGTAGCTTCTACCATTCTAGCATCTATCCCAAACTGTTCCGATCTTCCAGGAATTCTGAAAGGAACAATAGTCAAATCCGCAGCAGTTATTCACTCCATAGGACACAAGCTACTCAAGTTTCCCAACCATGCCATCTTCCCATTCATAGAATATGCAGATACAGGAATGAGTGGACATATGGATGCATACAACACTCTACAACAAGTCCTGTCCCGAGCAGATCTCACCGACCAAATATCTATGACATCAATGAGAGCGGCATTCATCGCAGCATTAGAAACAGCGGCAAGATCTCTAACTCTCTCAAAAGATGATAGAGAAGCTAAAGATAGAGAGAATCTTAAAAGCAGTCTCAACAAAATCCTAGAGCATAGCGATCCCACATCATGGTTCTATATGCATCTTGCAGCTAGTCATTTCGTACCTACCACAGTAGACAAAGATGAAAGCGTGTCACCAGAGAAAAGACCTATACTTCCTCTTCCAACACTTACATTTCCTATGCAAGATGAGAACGCCACAAAAATCCATGTACTGCTTTCAAACAGTACAGTCAATACGGTCTCACAAGGCCGCACCTCGAGTTATCCCATACAGCAATTCCTTGCTGGCGCAGTAATCCCAGGAGTCACAGACTGTAGGAAAACTCTAGACATCCTCGACGAAGCAGGTATTGCAACAGACTCCGGCGATAGTCGCTACTCTAATCCTATACTACTCATAGCCCATGCTACATATACATTGTACGAGAAGTACATGTCTATTATGGAACCTGCTTCGGAGATAGCACTGGAGTATATAAATGACAGATCAGAGTGATCTTATACACAGGTTCCAGCTAGCATCTGAGATTATATCATTTCGCACGGGATATGCTAGCCCTATAGCCTACAGACTAAGTATGCTATCCCCAGAGTTCGGCACTACTATCAAACAACCAGGTTATACTATCGATGTAGATAGCATATGTATCTCACCATACGGTACAAGAAATACTGTTATAGTCAATAAAGATTGGTATGACGAGAATTGTATAGGAGCCTCAACACTGGCAGTTTGGCTCTTACATGCAATTGTAAAGGATAGTCTGCTATGGGTGATTCCTATTATTACGGCATCACTATCAATTCAAAGGGCTGGCTCATGGAGTGCAACTGCTAATATATCTAACTTTACTGACTCGTCCAACGAGTTGGCATTCAATGAATACTACAGTAAAGATGGAAGAAGATATAATGGCTTCTCGAAGATGGTCAGTCTTCTAGAAGATCCTATAGTTGTCCCTTCCTCTACTGTAGATGAAGTAGAAGAGTCCAGCGAGCCATCACCAGAACCCACTACTCAAGGAGACCCTCCAAAAAACTCAAGCATAAGAGAGACAGACAAGGAGATTATTAACTTCTCTCTCGATATGCTGACATCTCGCATCGTCAAGGGAATCTTGTCAAGCGCAACGAAGACATACCACAAATACTTCAGAAAGGAGACTTATCCAGAGTCTATCCTCAGAAAGTCAATGCCACTCCATCCAATAGTACGCATGTTTATGATAGCGTTTGGAGCAAGTGGATCAGGTATAAGAGCATATAGTAATACTTTCTATAAAGGCGGGAAATACTGCCATTCTAGTGTACTCCCAGCTATTACATACGAAGATATGGCTATAGCACTAGATACTATGAGAGAGAATAGTAAGAAGAGTACAGATATAAGGTTTGCTTGCACATACATAGGATGTATGCTTGCTTTTACTGATTGGAGACTCACCAATCCATGGAATCGTATAACTATATCATCAGATAGCCTATCCAAGAAGTATGATACAGCCTACGACGTAGCAAAAGCTATGGATACTGTAGTTAAGAAATTATCTACGCCAACGGCAAAAACTATCTGGAAGGAACTTAATGAAGAACTGATCAAGACTATCACCATTCCAGAATGGACATCACCAAAGACTGCAGGCATAAATGTCAGAAAGATTTCTATATCAGAAAAGACAGGCTGGACTGAGGAATTACTTGATGCAACATCAAGCAGATCATATCTAGAGGCAGCAACAGAGATCATAGAAGGCGCCACAGGCGCAATGTCTTCAGAAGCTCTGAACAGCAGCGCTGCAGGATTCTGCATGGACATGGTTCGCTCTCTTGCTAAGGTGGCCGCACAATACAACGAAGAAGTAGAAGATACCTTTACTCACGCTATTAATAAAATAAGCCAATGTAAGAACATCATCAGCAGGATAATAGGACATCCACAACACTATATAGGAGTCATTCCCACAGCGGACAGACGTGCAGCTTACAGCCTTCTCGCAGGTATATATCCTATCTTCTTCGACAACACTTCAACATCTCGTGATAATGACTCTGGCGAAGTAGCAGTATACATAGACGTTTCAGGTAGTATGGGAGACAACGTAAACACAATATATAGCATATGTGCAGGTCTCTCAGAGTACCTGTCAAATCACATATACTTATACTCTAATAAGGTAGAGCATATTACACTGAAAGAACTCAAGTCTGGAAAGATAGAAACTACATACGGTACCGACTTCGATTGTGTAATGAATCATATGGCAACACTCCCACACGACATCAGAAAGATGGTCATATTTACAGACGGCTTCTGGGGATGGAAAGACGACTCGCTCAATCGCCTTCAGGCACACAACAATTCGATAGAACTATTCTTCATATGTACATCAGATGCTATTACAAAAAATATAGAGAGACTACCATTTAAGACAAACGTAATTATGATAAAGGAGTAGCCCATTGAAACCTAAACTTTATGCAATATCACTTCCACAATATATTACAATAAACGATGCCCCAGAATTCGTGCACAACGCATTCGGAGTAGATACTAAAATAGGTAAGTTTGTTGAGAATCCGGAGCAGTTCTTGGTAATATCAGCAAGTGTAGCAGATACATGTAGAAGTATTACCTGCTGCGGGGATACTATGACAACCCTCAATGGCTACGAAAATTGTGGAGATAGTTTATCTAGCCCATCAGGAATTACTAGCTCTCACGCAGTCAATACAACAAATTCCTCACCAAGTACCACATCTATAAAATGCAAACTGAAGGGCAAGGCCACTTCAGCAATATCCCATGCAAGGATACGACGCTCCCGGTTCTTATATGACAATACAGCTAGCAACCATGCCCCATCTAGAGCTATCTACAAAAGTGTGCTACTATCTGGATGGTACAAAAGAGAAAATGCAGGGATTGAAGACCCAGGAAAATTGCCTGTTATTGACTCCAGCAAGTACGAGATAATAGGCAACTACCTCAAACCCAGCAAACTTACAGAGACTGAGATCGAAATCAACATCGTTGACAATAACGTATTAATGGAACGTCGTGGTGTAAGTATAAGACAGAACACGCTTCTGCTCTCTACCGAACAACTTAACAACATCGCTATTCCATATATCTCTCACAAGATAGCCGGACTATGGCCGCATATCAAACTCGCACCGCGCATAGATGGAGTATATATTATACCACCACAATCAGAGAACGGAAAATGGACTCTCATCCACGCATGGAAAAATGAATGCTCGGCTGATGACCAGCGCACAATAAAAAGCGGACTTCCTGCGGCAGCAATGAAAGATGTAGATTATACTAGCGACGACATTCACATAAATCATCTTGCATGTCTAGGATCACTTATATTTGACCATACAGAATCTGTACAAGTAGATGATATAGAAGATGCTGATAACATCATCATATCAATGCTTAATCTGCCAGACGACAGCACAGAGGAGCTCAGTAGTCCATCAGAAACAGTTCCCAAACTTCTAGCTCTCAATGCATCTATGCCGCCAATTGCAATAGACGCACAGTCAGCAGATTACCCAACCAACGTAGCTGTAATAAACCCAACACCTAAAGATTCATCAAATGAGATGCTCAAGATGTACATTGCTAACTCTGGAGCATCCACTTCACTCCTAGACACAAGAGACGACTGCCTATCAAGGATATCAGAGATCTCCAATGATCATCCACTCAGTGAAATCTTAGAGTATGATACTCCAGCTATAGCAATTGCTACCTCTGCGGAGCATTACGATATGGCAGACGCAGACGTCGCAGCAGGATCAGACTTCAAAACTATTGCATCGGTCATTGCACGACTGTCATACAACGAAGTATCTCCTACATCTAAAGGAGGAATACAAAATCTCAGAGATCTGTCAATTGTCTCAAATAGCGGGAAGTACCGTCCCATTCCTTCATTTATATTATGCACTATAGACAACATCGTGGAAGGACGCAAGGTTCCCAAAATAACGATTGATGTCGATAGTACAGAAAAGAGTACATCCTCAGAGGCCCTTACTGGGCTGCCATTTGTTGTTCATGGTAGATATAAAAACGCGGCTGGTCTTGTGTCTCAGGCACAAATTAAAGGAGCTATCACAAAAGGTGGCGGGGTTATAGTACATTATACTGACCTAATCAAGTCTTTCACAGAGTCAGAAGACTCTCCATCTACACATAAGTATACCATTAGCAAAGCTCCGAAGAGCTACACCCCAATATATACAATGGACGACTTTGTCTGCACTATCAGATCCACAGGCACAACTGCTGAATCCAATGCAATATCTGATGCTATTGCAAACTATAAGGGCTTCGTCATTGTCGTAGTTAGTAGTAAATCACTAGCAGATGCTATAAACAAATACACCATCAAGGCTAACACTGAGGTTATAAATAAGTACTTAGCCGCAGGACAGCCCATTTTCAGAACTCTATGTGTAAGACATGAAAATATAGATAAGGAACTAGAAGAGCCAAAGCTTCCTGTCCACCTCTCAATAGACTATCAACACCATTGCATAGCTGCAATGACACCGGATACAGTGATAGATATATCCAATGGCAAAATACCAATTGAGAATGCCCTACCTACAGTAAAAGCTAAGGGCATAAACTATGAGAACTACGCTACTACAGTAGCACAATATAGAATGCTTTCAGAAGATGAATATAATATCCTCAAAGAAGGACTTTCAGAAAAAGGCCTGCAATACCGGAAAGACATCATAGCAGGATTACGCTATATATTTGATGACAAGTAACAAATACCATAGAAAGGAGGGACATTCATGGCCATTATCACATTTCAGGGTAGACTAGGCAAGAATCCTGAAGCGAAGACAATCGCTGGCA
>Ga0272442_10012910_pt1 | contig 10039 bp, 11 predicted proteins | sample SSMForm2O_FD_200262 | JGI IMG/M metagenome (GOLD analysis project Ga0272442, IMG submission 200262) | Marine sediment archaeal communities from Little Sippewissett salt marsh, Falmouth, MA, United States - SSM-Form-2O | ecosystem: Environmental > Aquatic > Marine > Wetlands > Sediment ... | reverse complement strand
CAGATGGATATTCTCTTGACGGAGAGAAACTCGATGTAAAGAGAGCAGAAGAATTTATAACAGGAACATCATTCATGGACCTTTTAGAATCAATATTGTTTGACGCATTCGTAACAGGAGATGGCTATATATATGTTGGACAGAATTCTCTTTCTGACGTGAGAAAAAGAATATTGTCAATGATACCGTCAGAATTCAAATCATACAATTCATATTTTTCAGAGTCTATAATCTCAGAACTGAAAGACGAGGAATTCTTCACACCATTCGGAATAACATATCTTCCAAGCTCTACGGTAAGATTAGATTATAATGTAAACGCGTATATAAGTCAGTATGTTCAGATTGTGGGAACACAATACAGATGGTTTAGACCAGAAGAGGTAGTTCACTTTAAGCTAATGGACCTCGACGGAAAAGCATATGGATATAGTCCATTCCAGGCAGTTCTTAAAGAAATTGATATACTTACAAACATCAAAGATTATGCAAAATATTTCTTTGAAAAAGGTGGCGTTCCGAACTTTGCATGGATATTTGAAGATGAAGACCCGAACTCACCTAATATATTAGCTGTCAAGAAAGCACTTCAAATGTATGCAAATCTTTCAAACAAATGGAAAAGCCTTATAATTACAGGAAAGACAAGAATGGAAAAACTTCAGAACCTAAATAAAGATATGGAGTTCAGGGATTTAGCAAGATATATAACACAGGTTATTGTTAACGTGTTCGGAGTTCCAGCAACAAGACTACCTGGTCTTTTAATGGATTCTAAAATAAAAGGAGCACTTAGTTCAGATGGATATTACAGAAAAGTAAGTCACTGGCAGAACAAAATATGCCGTATGCTTAACGCAAGAATATTCAGACATTTCAGGGTAAAATTTAGATTAAATAAAACATATAAACAGGATGAAATAAGAGAAGTCCAGGCAACAAAAGTAAAAGCCGATGTTTCAATGCAGCTTTACAACAGCGGAGTAGTTACAAAAGACTGGGTATGGGAATATCTTGACATCCCACAGGACAGAAGGGGAGACATAAAAAAACCAGGAGAAATGTTGAACCCGACACAAAATCAGAACCAGCTTAACAATACACAGATAATGAGTGACTCTCCGGATAAACTTGCTGATAATCAAAGAAAACAAGAATCAGCAATCGACAACAAAAACTAAACATGTGTCAATGTTCTGTAAACAATTTTTTGTTTTCCAGATTTTATTGTAAAGTTGCATGTTTTAAGCTGTCCGTCTTTGATTTTTTTTCCTATGAATTTTTCTTTATTTCTGTCGTTTCGAGTGCATTTACCTCCAGCTGGTCCATATTTCATTGGAGCATTACAAACAGGACATCTTTTGGGTCTTTTCATAATAATACATACAACTATCCAAATATAAAGTAATCGTGTGTAATGAAAAAAATGGTTAAATACTACTTTTTAGCAACATTTATATAGAAGAACGGTTGAGGGAAACGGATATAACTTTGTTATATTCACCCTCTCCATTTTTTCGGTGACAAAATGCCAAAGCATAGCGAATTTACTCCAGTCGATGTATTCTCTGAGAAGATAGATTTTTATGAGTTAAAAGCAAACGGAACAGGAAAAGAATATTTTGCATGCGGTTATCTTTCAACACCTGACATAGACCTTGGTAACGATATGGTTACACAAAACTGTCTTGCGAGAATGCAGCAGAAGATAATGGGACAGAACTTTAACCTAAAACTTGGAGTTGAACATACTGAAATGTTCACAAAAAATTTCAATCTTATACCGGTTGCAAAAGTTATAGATTCAAAACTTGATTCAAAAGGACTATGGATAAAAACAAAACTCAACACAGTGCACCCTGATTTCAATCTTGTATGGAAATCTATTGAAGATGGATTTCTTGACGGATTCAGCATTGAATTCAAGCCGGTAAAATTTGCCGAAAAAATTATAGACGGTAATAAAATAAGGGTTCTTGATGACATAATGCTTGGCGGGGCTACATTCACGGGAAGGGCAATGAATCCGGAATGTAGACTAACTGACTTTTTTGCAAAATCAAAAGCTTATATTCAAACTATGGACCAAATGTTGCACTCTGAGGGAGTGCCTATTCAGGCACCGCTTCGAGCTGTAGATAAAATAACGGAGGGAAAAAATATGACTGATGAAAAACTTGAAAACACTTCGGTCACCCCTGACACAACGGCTGATGTGGGGTCTGAACCGAAGAACGAAGAAACTGAACAGAAAGACACTGTTCAGGGAAAGATTTCAGAAGACAAAACTGAAAACACAACACCAACAGAAATGAAATCTATGTTAGAAGAGATGAAAAACCAAACAAAGGTAATTAATGAACTTAAATCAATGAATGAGAAGCTTGTGAAAGCTCTTGACATAAAATCCACAATAAAAGAATCTGTCAAGACTGCTGAAACAGAAGGAAAATCATTCAATGATATAAAGGGAAGCGGAAAGGAAGAAGAGATAAAAAATTTAAATAATAAATTCGAAAGCAAGACAGAAGACCTTGACACAAAGTCGCTTATTCAGAATGCTTTCGGAAAACCAACATTTTAGGAGGCTAAAATATGCAACCAACTAACATTCCAGCACCAGTAAGTGCAAACCCAAATCCTGGAATGGAACAAGGAACATTAGGATTTGCACATTCGTTAAGCGATACAGATACGCTTAGATATGCTGTTAGTTTTGGAAACCTGAGGGACAAGACTGTTTATCTTGATGCTCAAAAAGGAATAGATATTGCAAGACAAAACGACGGAATGGAAATAAAATCCGCTCTGCAGACAACATCACCTTTGATGGCAACAGGCACAACATATTCAGCAACATCAGGTTCAATACCGGTTCTTTTGCCTACATGGGTAGACAGAAATCTTTATGATATAACAAAAAGAGATACACCATTAGCATCAGGTATGATTCCAAGAGTAACAAACAATGGTCTTTTTGCAGACTATGTAAGAAGAACAGCAGTTCCGACAGCAGTATGGCAACAGGAAGGAACAGCAAAAACATCGCAGACATCAACATATGACAGAAACGCACAAGCAATCAAATTCGCATATGCAGTAGGAGAAGTTTCAGGACCTATGCTTGTAGCAAGCAAGATATGGCAGGATGCTCTGCAAAATGAGATACAGGGACATTACATGTCTTTGAAGTATCTTGAAGAAAACACAATAATCAACGGTGATACAACAAGCTCAACATATACATACGCATGGAACGGTCTTATAAAAAGCACATCAACAAACACATCAGACATGAGCGGAACAACAGAAATAACTCTAAGTCATCTCGATACAGCAGCTCAGACAATAAGAGAAGCATATGGACATCCAAATCTGATAATCACAGACTGGAGAACATATTATAGATTGAAAAGACTTATGAGAGATTATGTAAGACATCCAAGCCCATCAAATGTAATGGACTGGGGATTCGAGACAATGATGTGGGAAAACATACCTATAATCCCTGATTTGTTCATGCCAACAACAGCAACAGAGAGAGTTCTGTTAATGCTTGACACCCAAACCCAAAATAACATACAGCTTAGAGTTTTGCAAGATGCAACATTTGAAGAACTTGCAAAGACAGCAGATAGTTATAAGTTTATGATAAAGGAATACTTGACCATGATTATAATCTATGAGTCATGGTGCTACAAGTTTTACGACCTACCTTAAGGAGTTGATGAAAAATGACATCTGCAGCAGTAACATCTGTAACAAAATATGAAGTGTCTCCATTTATGGACCACAAGTCAGCAGTATTCACATATACAAAAGCTAACGCAGGCGATACACTTGATGTTTCAGGATATGGAATAGCAACTGTAAGATTTGCAATCGCCCAGACAACAGGCGCAGGAACAGCCGACCCTGTAACATGGTCAAGCTCTACTGTGACATTTACATCAGGAACTGGCGCGGGAGCATGTATAGTGTTTGGAGTTTAGAGGTGATTAAATGACAGCAGCAACTGTAAATACAAGGCTCGCCCCAAACCCAGCACCGAATGTGGAAGTTGTTGATGTGACTTTTACGGCTTCCGGCGACACATTCGTAAGCAAGTTCGCAAAAATAGACGGAGCAAACTTCACACTGAAAAGCTGTTCAGGAACAGCAGCAGACATAAAGCTTGACTATACAACAACAGCCGGAACAGTTGCACTAACATGTGGTGCATCAGCAATAAGAGGAACATTAGTAATTTATGGAAACTGAGGTGAAACTATGAAATTTAAAAACACAACACAGAAAACAATAGCAGTCAGCAAAGTAAAAGGCTCAAGAAGCTCATGGACTCATATCAGACCTGGGCAGGAAATAGAATGGGATGACCCAGAGCAAATGAGATTGGCTGGCTTGTCTTTGATAGCAGAAGAAAAGAAATCTAAAAAGGAAGCCAGCCCAAAGGCTTCTTCTCAGATGCTTAACATCGAGAATGAAAGCGAGGCTAAGCTATTGCTTGACCAGAATGAGATTACTGTGTTGCGTCAGATTAAGAAAAGTGAATTCACAAAAACATCATACAACATACTCTTAGAAGCTGAAAAAAACGACAAGAACAGAAAAAAAATAACAGCCTATCTTGGCAAGGTGATTAAATGAAAAAGATAATGATAATATCGATTATATTTTTACTTGCTTTAGCAGGTATTGTAATGGCTGATGTGGTTTTCACATTTACAACCAACAATCCTCTAAATATGACAACACTATTTACAAACACGACTAATTTAAACATATCAACAAACGGCACAACAAGTCTGAAGAACTGCACATATTTCATAGATGGGGGCTCAGAGTCACTGATGACAAATTTATCAGGAAATGTTACATGGAATGCATCTGTTTCAGTGGCGTCAAATGGATTTTCAGCACATAATGTTACTTTCAAATGTAATGATACAGCAACCGGAAACATAACCTGGTATAACAGCTCAAATACAACTGGATTTCTTTATTTCTATGTCAATGAATGGGGAAATATTAGCTTTACAGACAATAAAATAACAAATAACACAAACTATACATCCGACAGAGGATTAAATATTACACTAAATGATTCATCAACACAGTGCTTTTTCAGCATAGATGGTGGCAGCTACACCGCACTGTCGGTGGACAGCGGAACAAATCAAACAAGATGGGCAAACAATACACAGATGCCACTGAATGAAACTCTTAACAATACATTCAAAAATATAACATATCTGTGCAATGATACATTTGGAAATTATACAATTTCATCAGCATACAGGTATCAGATTGATAGGACAAGCCCAACATCAATACAAAATGGTTCTGTTATATATAATGTGAATGATTATCTAAATTCAACAGGAGATAACTTTGTAGGATTCTGGGAAAATATAACAGATTACAACCCAAGTTCGTGTTGGGCAACAGTATACTTCAACAGCTATTCCGATTCATATAAAAAGAGCGGAACTTTAGAGAACTCATTATGGGCAAATAACAATTGTTCAATAAACTTTACCACAACAGAAATACTTACAGAAGGTCCATTCAGAATAGAAATTGGTGCGAATGATACAGGTAATAGAAATCTTACCGCGGCAAACGTAACATTCGGTCACAGAATAGACCTTAAAACAGGACAGTGGAATCTTTTAGGAACTTTCGGAAATCAGACACTTCTTCAGATATGCCAGGACATACCATACTGCACATATGTAAGCACATATAATAACACAAACACTACAAAATATTATACAACATATTCAAGTTCATCAGGAACATCAGGAACAAACAATGACACAGCAGTGTCAGATGGAGAACAGGCAGTTTATATATCAGTATCGAATGATGTAACATTATTCAGACTAAATACATCAACATTCACAGCTCCAAACTGCTCAATAACATACAACCAGTCAACAACAGATACACCATGGAATATATGTCCTGTTTACACAGATGACCTTCATATGTCAGACATATGCGACAGAGTCCCATCTGGAAACATTTCATATGTCAGCTATCATAATATAACAGACGATACATACTATACACACAAATGTGGATGGGATATAAACAATATAACATTACCAACGTATAAGGCCGTATGGATACTTTCAACCAACGGAACGTTGAGTTTAGGATTGTAGGTGATAAAATGAAAAAAATAATATTTGCGTTGATTTTTTTGCTTATGCTGGCATTACCAGTATCAGCAATAATAACACCTCTGCCAGTAACTGGACAGGTTACGGCTTCAGGAGAACCTTTGTCAGGAGTTAGTGTAGAAATACAAAATATAAGAACCGGCGAGATTGTGAAAACAACCACAGACTCAAACGGATTTTATATGGTAGAATGGGCAAACACAGAACTTAAATACGGAGCAGGTGACGAGTTTAAGATAACAGTTTATGATGAATCTGTGACAAGAACAGCAGGAATTGACATAGTTGCAAATTTTGAACTTAAATTTATTCCTGAAATGTGCCCACCATGTGAATGCAAAGAATGCGAAACATGCGAAGAATGCATACCAGAGCCATGTGAATCTGAGACAGATATATCAAAGATACTTCAATATTTCGGTCTTGGGGCATTAATCGGTGGAGCAGGTGTTGGTATAAAAATATCAAAATCAGCTAAAACAGGAAAAATTTCAGCAAATGTAACACAGCACAAACACAAAAACTATGATTATTATCACAGCATTTATACAATGCATAGAAAAAATCCGCACAAAAAAGGTGAAATAAATCCAAAATACAACTCAAGCGGAACATATTTGGGGTGATTTAAATGACGACAACTCCTTATCCAGTAAGCGGAACAATATCAGATACTGACAATTCAGCAGCAGTAAGCGGGGCAAGTGTAACAGTATTCAACAGAACAACACCCGGAACAAACAATTCAAATTATATGTCAGCTAAAACAAATTCAAGCGGTCAGTATATAATAGACCTGGCAGATATGCCTTCAGGATATTCAAACGGCGACAAACTTATAATATCAGCATCTTATTCAGGATGCAGTGTCGAATCGCTTCATACAATAGACACTGCCGCAGGGAGCCACACAGCAAACATGACACTCATGAGCGGAACATCAGGCTCAGGCGATTCAAACTATTATGGCGTTCTTCACAGTGTAGTATTTTCACACTCAGCCGCCGCAACGATAGCATTTTATGAAAAGAACACAGGAGTTGAAAAGCTCGTTTTGCGTCTTGGCTCATCAGGAACAACATCAGTATATCTTGGGCCAGAAGGTATACATTTCAATGGCGGGATAGTAAGAGTTCCTTCAGCTGCCGGAGTTAAATGCTCAATGGTAATATCATAGGAGGGTAAAAATGCCCGACGAATATGTTACCAGAAAAGAATGTGAAATTCATACCAAGAGTATAAACAGAAGAATAGATGAATTTCACAATGATGTCAAAGAAGTAAAAAACAATGTAATAAACATAAGAGACAATCATCTTTTTCATATACAGGAAAAGATGAACGAAATAGAAAAATCAATAAACGATTATAAATGGATGTTTATCATGATGGTTATCCTTACAGGATTGAGCCTCGGATATAAAGTTATCCAGACAGTATTGGGATGGTTATTATAATGGCTTACTCAACAGTAACAGATGTCAGAAATTTCACAAACTCCAGGGAAGCTGAACACGGTGATACAGCAGTCCAGCAGTTTATTGATAGAGCAACACAATTTATAGACACAAGAACAGGCCGGACATGGCAGAATGTGATGACAAAGACAGATGAATACTACGATGGAAACGATACTGATACATTATGGCTGAATAATTCAGATATAAAATCAATATCATCGATTTCAATAGACCAGGTCGGAGACAACCAGACATACACAAGTGTCACAGCGAGTTATGTTAATTATTATGACGCAGGATATATAATCCTCAACCGTTCTTTAGCTGAGGTAAATGTCTTCAAAGCTGGCTCCAAAACAGTAAAAATAACTTACACATATGGAGCAATGAGAAACACCGCAATAAATGATGGAGATAATATAGCAGACGATGACACGACAATTACGGTGGATTCGACAGATGGGTTTCCAAACACAGGAACAATTAAAATAGACTCTGAATGGATAGACTATACAGGAATCACATCAACAACGTTCACAGGATGCTCCCGCGGAGCTCACGGAACAACAGCCGCTGCACATAATGACAACACGGCTGTGATTGAAGTTCCGCGAGAGATTCAGGACCTATGTCTACTCATAGTAAGAAACTACATGTTTGAGGACCCAACAAGGGCAAAAGAAATAGGACTGTTAATTAACCGGCTGAAAAGAAAGACAGCAGATTTGTCATAATCATAGGATAAGGTTTTCCCTGTCCGAAACGGCGTTATGCTGGTGAATAAAATGAAAGGAAAAGAATTAATAATAGGAGCAATAATTTTAACAGTTTTAGCTACTGCTTATTATATTCAGTATGATTCTGTCAATATACGAGTTGATGATGACAAGACTACTTTTTATTCATTGACAAATGAATCTGGGTATGTTAGGTGGAGAGTCAGCGGAAGGGAATACAACATTCTTTATGACCCATATAATCACATGAGCAGAATTAACCGAAACACTTCAGGAATAACACGCTCACATGATATAGATAATGACACAAACACAACAACTATCATTAGATATACCCCATATATCAGGGGACCAAATATTACAAATATCTACTTCTTTGATGGTAAAATAACAGACAAGGAAATGCACCCAGTCTATCACAATCAGACTGTCTGCAATCCTCTTGATACTTACATAGTTTATCAGTATGAGGTCAGAGACCTAATTTATGACGGCGAGACTGAAAAAAATATTGATTATGACCCAGAATTTGGCAGAAATATGAAAATAAAATGGGACAGAAGAGCATACTGGAACACTGTCTATAAATCTGGAATATTTAAAGCTCGATATAAAATACCAGCTGGAGAATGCATAACTTTAAACAACAGGCTTTTTGACCCAGAGCAAATAGTCAAAGATACTGTATTTGCAAAGCTGGTCTATTCAGAAGCTAATGTTTTATACGGAAAAGCTGTTTTTGAAGTAAAGCCAGTCTGGAAAGGAGACGCAAATATTACTTTTATTTTTGACGAACAGAACGGAATGGTTGGAGATTATCTTGTATGGCTTCAGGCAAATGAAACTTATGATGTTACTGTAAACAATTACTCAGAACCTTGGAATAAAACAATTTTCAACGGAACTGATAAAATAACATACGAAACAAGAAACAACACTCCTTATCTTGAGGAGAAATGGCATTATGTCTGGAATAAAACCTATTCAGGCTACAAAGACCATGTTACTTATTATAATATCACTGAAACTACTTACTCAGAGCCATGGAATAAAACCGAGAGAAGATTTAACTGCACTGAATGGAAAGACGAATTAAACGATGACTGTAATAAGGGAATTTATTATGATTATACCTATGAAACTGTAAATATAACAAAAAAACAGGTTACTAAAAACACAACCAAAAGAGAATATTCATTTATCATACCAGATGATTACTCTGGAAATGTGATGATGATAGCTAACTTTACCAAGCCTAATTATCTCGCAAACGGTGTTGAAATTGACTGGAAAGCCAAAATAAGCTATAAAGACGAGAAAATCAATGAAACTATTAATTTAGTATCAGACAAATGGGCTTGGTGGAACAATACATGGAACAGAAAAAGATTACTTACAATAGACTCATCACTTATAGATTCTGATTTGACAGACTTTCCGATTCTTGTTAAGCTTAACTCATCAAGAATTGACTACTCGCTTGTTCAGGACAATGGTGAGGATTTAAGATTTACAAGTTCAACAGAAGCAACACAATTAGACCATGAGATTGAATTGTGGAATGAGAGCGGCGACTCTTATGTCTGGGTTGAAATACCTTCTGTAGCTTCTGGCTCTGACACAACATTTTATATGTATTATAACAATTCTGGAG
>Ga0272442_10012909_pt1 | contig 10040 bp, 11 predicted proteins | sample SSMForm2O_FD_200262 | JGI IMG/M metagenome (GOLD analysis project Ga0272442, IMG submission 200262) | Marine sediment archaeal communities from Little Sippewissett salt marsh, Falmouth, MA, United States - SSM-Form-2O | ecosystem: Environmental > Aquatic > Marine > Wetlands > Sediment ... | reverse complement strand
ATGAGATGGTCATATAGGGCCGCATGCAGTCAAGGCCGCATGCAGTGTTACTTTATTTTTGGTGAAAAAGGAGATTGCCAATGGCAAAAAATGTATTTCGCGCACAAGAGGTAAGCCGTTCGGAAAATAGAATTGTGTTGGAATCTCCCTATGACGAGGAAGTAAAGGAAGTAACAATCGAATCCGTTGAAGAATATGCCGGTCCTACCGCGGACGAGCTGAAGCGTGAAGCAGAGGCTTTTAAGCGGAATTGGGACAGTGAAAGACAGAAGATGATCGATGAAGCCAGGGCGGAGGCTGACCGAATCATAAAAGAGGCGGAGCAGCGGGCTTTTGAAGAGGTTCAGAACAAGACAGAAGAGGCGCGTCAGGCAAAACAGCAGGCGGATGAAGATAAAACCCGTATTGTCGATGAGGCACAGAAAGAGGCCGATAACATGCGGAGGGATGTCCGGGACGAGGTAGATCAGATCCGGAAAGACGCCTACAACGAGGGATACACTGCAGGACATGAAGAGGGGTTCGGCAGCGGAAAACCGGAGGTGGAGAGACTCATAACTCAGATCCACCATATTATCGATATGACCCTCGAAAAACGTAATGAAATTATCGAGCAATCTGAAACCCAGCTGATAAGCCTGGTCCTGCTTATCGCGAAGAAGGTCGTTAAGGTTATTTCAGAGAATCAGAAAAATGTTGTCATCAACAATGTGATCCAGGCTCTGCGCAAACTGAAAAGCCGAGGCGAAGTTCTGATAAAGGTAAATCTCGATGATGTTGAGCTGACAACGGAACATGTAAAGGACTTCATGAGGATGGTTGACAATGTCCAGTCCGTAACGGTGGTTGAGGATTCGACGGTTGACAAGGGCGGATGCATTATCGAGACCGATTTCGGTGAGATCGACGCCCGCATATCATCTCAATTACAGGAGATTGAAGAAAAGATACATGAACTGGCCCCCATAAGGACAAAAGGGGAAAGCTGAAACGAAGTAGACGAACATGCTGGGAGGGGAACATGTTTGAAAAGTATTCTGCACTCATCGAGCGGATGGATCCGATAAAATATACCGGCACGGTCAGGCGGGTAAAAGGTCTGCTGATTGAAAGTCATGGACCTCAAGTGGTAGTGGGTGAAACCTGTCAGATCATTATCCCAAAGGAAAACCGGACTGTCTGGGCTGAGGTTATCGGCTTTAACAATATGGATGTGCAGCTCATGGCATTCAATCAGATGGAAGGGATTGAACCGGGCTGCCTCGTGGTAGCAACGGGAGAATCACTCTCAGTGCCGGTTTCCGACAAACTCATGGGCAGGGTCCTGAACGCGATGGGCCGGCCTATAGACGGAAAGGGCTCTATCGGTTCGGCGCGAAGTATTTCCACTGTCAACACATCACCCAATGTTCTCTTCAGAAAAAAGATCACTGAACGGCTTATTACCGGCGTCAGGGCTATTGATTCCATGACCCCTGCCGGTAAAGGGCAAAGGATCGGCATCTTTTCGGGAAGCGGCGTGGGTAAATCAACACTCCTGGGAATGATTGCCCGGAACACTTTGGCGGATGTGAATGTGATCGCCCTCATCGGAGAACGAGGCCGTGAAGTCAGGGAGTTTATCGAACATGATCTGGGGGAGGAAGGTCTGAAAAAATCGGTAGTTGTGGTTTCCACCAGCGATACAAATCCCCTTGCCCGCGTGCGGGGGGCCTTCGTGGCCACCGCGATTTCCGAATATTTCAGGGAACAGGGAAAGGACGTCATGCTCCTCTTCGATTCCATTACCCGTTTTGCCAGGGCCCAGAGAGAGATTGGACTTACCCTCGGGGAGCCCCCGGCGACACGGGGATTTACACCCTCGGTTTTTTCCACCCTTCCGAAACTGCTGGAACGGTGCGGCAATTCCGAGAAAGGCACGATTACCGGCTTTTACAATATCCTTGTGGAAGGGGATGATATGGATGAGCCTGTAGCGGATACAGTCCGCGGAATACTGGACGGACACATCGTTCTGAGCCGCAAGCTCGCCCAGGCGTATCATTATCCTGCAATAGATGTGTTGAATTCGCTTTCACGCTTAGGCAACAAGGTAACAAGCAAACCGGAACAGAGGGCCGCGGGTAAAATACGGCGGCTGATGGCTACATACACCGAGTCTGAAGACCTAATCAATGTAGGGGCATATGCCGAAGGTAGTAATAGCGAAGTTGACGAGGCGATAATAAAAATTTCGGATATTTGGGATTTTCTCAGTCAGGAAATAGAGGAAAAAGCTGATATCAGAGAGACCATCCAGCGGGAATCGGAAATCAGCGGGGTCCCGATAGAGATGCCGGAGGATATTCATGAAGAGATTCCAGTTTAACCTGGAAAAAATATTGGAACTGCGAACGTATCATGAACGTCAGAGTGAATTGAAGCTGGCGGAAGCGACCGGACGCTGTAACTCCCTTCGCAGAGAGATACATGAGTGCGGAGTCCGTAAGCGGGAAGTCTTTTCGGAACGTTCATTTACCGGAAGGGATATGAGTTCTTTTCTCTTCGTTGAGCACTATACGAGAAGGATGACGGAGCATGCCGCCCGCCTGCAGATGGAGCTTGAAAAAACGGAGAAGCGTCGAAGACAGATGCAGCTTGAATTTCTGGAAGCATCGAAGAAGCGGAAGATCCTGTCAAAGCTCAAGGAGAGAAAGCAGGAAATGTACTATCGGGAAGAGTTGAAGGCGGAACAGAAGAACATCGATGATATCAGTTCCTCCATGTATATAAAACAACTGGGGGAGGCGTAATGGATTCAATTAGTTCAAGTCAAAGGAGGCTGTTGTGGCAGGAAGCCTGAAGTTTGTCACGCAGATGCTTTTACTACTTATTCTGATTTTAATCCTTCTGATTGGCGGTTCACTCTGGTTTGACTATCTGGGACTGCTGAATGTGAAGGAGATTTTAGCGCCTGCTACCAGGATGGTGGGTATATCCGCTCCGGAAAAACTGGAAAACGAGGACGATCTGCTGCTCCTGGATAAAGAACGGCTGACAAAACGCGAAGAAGCTATCAGGCTGCAGCAGGAAGCTCTGATCACAGAAGGTGTAGAACTGGAGAAAATGGAGTTAGAAGTCCAGCAAAAGCTTGAGATGCTGGAAGAGAAGGAAAAAGCACTGGCAGAGCAGGAAAAATCTTTTAACGAACGGGTAAAACAGTACGAAAATAAAAAGGCGAACCTCCGGCAATCGGCGGAGTATTTTAACGGCATGCCTCCGGAACGTGCCGTGGAAAGGCTGTTGGAGATGGAAGATCAGGATATCATTGATATCCTGAGGACTTCAGAAGAGATGGCAGCGGAGTCCGGGGAAAGCTCGGTAGTAGCATATTGGCTGTCACTGATGCCCTCAGACAGGGCGGCCCGGATCAGCCGGAAGATGCTGAAAAAACCTGAAGGTTAAGGACAAAACGTGATTGAAGTATCGATGTATTCCATCAGCAATTTTTCTCCCGCAGAATATCTGAACGGGGCGTCAGATGCCGTTAAAACGGCAGATGCCGGCGCTTTTTTTACCGGTAATGCCGTTTCAGGAATGTCCTTTCAGGAATACCTGGCCACTCTGACTTCCGCTGCGGAAACATACCGGGAAAGACCGGCTGAATTGAACTCTGACAGTGCAAGAGAGAGCTCGTATGGTTCAGGTATACCGGAGCACCGCAGTGAGTTTGAAACCGATAGAAACAGCGCCGAAGGGTACAGCCGCAGCAAAACAGAAGAGGCCGCAGAGACTAACGGTCAGAACACGGCTAACACTGCATCTGCCGCCGGCCCCGCTGACGTGTCAGTGAACAGCACTGAGGGTGAAGCACGGCAGGATCCGAGGGAGAGTGACAGCGACAGGGGAAACGGGCAGTATGTTCTTTCTCCGAAGCACGCAGATGAAACCGGCGATGGGCAGGGAACGGCTGAAGGGGAAAGTTCCGCTCTGAAGAATAAAACAGAACATGCAGATGCTCAAAACACCGCTCTTCATGCCGCGGGCAGGAAAAGAGGCAATCTTGAGGATGTAAAAAACCAAAACCAGAAACAAAGAGAAGTGAGAGAAAACAATAGAGAAGACGATGAAGAGTCGGCGGGGCTGCAGAAAGTGACCCGAAATCCAATCAGCCTGGATAAGGATTCTTATCTGGATAATGCCGCCTGCGCGGCGGAGTTCTCGCCCGCGGGCACCGGTTTGAAAAAAGCCGCGGAAACGGAAAAGAGTTCCGCAGTTTCAGGGAAGGACCTGTCCGCCTCCGATGTACGCGATGGAAGGACTTCACTGAAGCCCAATAAGCTGCAGCAGGACCGTCCGAAGATTACGATAGTGGATAGGCGCGACGCCGCCGAGAGATTCAGAAACAGTCCTGATGGGCAGCAGACACAGCGCCGGAATTCCCCGCAGGAGTTTCATCTTACCTCCGCCAAAACCGGCGGAGTCAGCTCACAGGGCATGCCTGATCAGAACAGCATTCCTCAGCACGCGATGCAGGTGCTTGTGCATTCCGCGGGTAGTGAAGACCTGCATCTGCCCATAACAAAGGGGAATACTCCTTCGGATATTCAGAATCAGCTCGTAAAACAGCTTCGGGAACAGTTGAACGGAGAGATAGTGAAGCGCGGCAGTATTCTGATGCGCAATAACGGTACCGGAGAGATCAGGCTGGAGTTGAAGCCTGAAAACCTGGGACATGTAAAGATCCGCCTCAGTTTAGAGAATAATCATATAGCGGGAAAAATTTTGGTCGAAAATGTAAATGTGAAGGAAGCTTTTGATCAGAACATGCAGGAGCTCTACCGTTCTTTCAGGGAACATGGTTTTCAGGATACTTCCCTGAATGTGTCGGTGGGAAACCAGCATCGTCAGAAAAATCCCCACGGGGAAGCTGGAGGTGCTGCAGACAGCCGGTCAGGCAGCTCTATTGTGCAGACAGTTGAGGCTGAAAATGTACGCTTCTCACAATCGAACGTCGAAAATCGGCTTGTCGATGTATTGGCTTGAAGGAGAGATGAAATAGATGGATTTTTCAACAATTTTATCGTCTGCGGACAAAAGCAAAGTTGAATTACAGGTTGATATGGTCAATAAGAGCCTGAGGCAGGGCAAAGGCATCGATCAGGAGCTGGGGAAAGACGAATTCCTGAAACTGCTCATAACTCAGCTTCAACACCAGGACCCTACCGAACCTATGGATGACAAAGAGTTTATCGCGCAAATGGCGCAGTTCTCTTCTCTCGAACAGATGACCAATATGACCCAGGAGTTCACGAAGATTTCGGGGATGATGAGCAGGGGAAATGCACTCAGTCTGCTTGGACAGAATGTTGACATCCTTTCCGGTTCACAGCGGATATCGGGGATCGTCGAGGCGGTTTCCGGTAATGAATACCCCCAGGTGAAAGTGAACGGAATATATTATGACTATAGCGAGGTTGAAACGGTGAATATCAAGGAGGCAGCAAAATGATGCGATCACTATATGCCGGAGTGTCCGGACTGCAGAACCACCAGGTACGTATGGACGTACTTGGAAACAACATCTCGAACGTGAACACTACCGGATTTAAGAAGGGAAGAGTCAATTTCCAGGACATGCTGTCTCAGACAATGTCAGGCGCCGCGCGTCCCACCGATGAAGTCGGAGGTGTCAATCCGAAACAAGTCGGCCTGGGAATGACGATTGCTTCCATCGACACCATTCACACGCAGGGATCGATGAAAACCACCGGCGTAATGACGGATGTCGCCATTCAGGGAGATGGTTTCTTTGTCGAAAAATCCGGTAACAAGGAATTCTACTCACGGGCAGGAGCTTTCGGGCTTGATGAGAACGGTATGCTTGTGAATCCGTCCAATGGGCTGCGGGTTCAGGGATGGAACGCGCAGAATCTCGACGGACAGACTTTTATCAATACCGCTGCGGATGTGGACGATCTGGTGATACCGGTGGGAGGCAAGGACCCGGCCGCGGCGACATCTGAAGTCGAACTGGCCTGTAACCTGGACAAACGGACCCTCCTGATTCCGGCCGGAGCAGGACCGGCGGATACCCTTGCGGGTACCTGGAGTATCGATAAAACCGTCTACGACAGTTTCGGTAACACACACACGATGCGTATCGATTTCACGAGAGTCGCAGGTACTGAAAACCAGTGGCAGGGAGTGATCGTGGTAGACCCCGAAGGGGAAACTCCTACCAATACTCTGGTTGATCTCGGCGCTGAAAATAACAATACCAATACTTTTATCGTCGAGTTCAGTAATTTAGGCACTTTGCAGGCGGCCATCGACGATCAGGGAGACCGGATCGAAGAGGGGACACTACAGGTAGATGTAGGTTTCGACGTGCTCAGAGCTGCTCCTGAAGCCGGTGAGCAGGTTCGTCAGAATTTCAACCTCACCCTGGGAGAGGTCGGCAGCGTGGTGAACAGCATGACCCAGTTCGCGGAGAAGAGTTCTACAAAAGCCTTCCGGCAAAACGGATATCCCATGGGATATCTTGAAAACTTTAAAATTGACCAGTCTGGTGTCATAACCGGCGTATATTCCAACGGGACAAACCGTGTACTTGGACAGCTCGCGCTGGCAGGTTTTACAAATCCCGGAGGACTTGAAAAGGCCGGGGAAAGCACTTACGTGGTGACGAATAATTCTGGAGATCCGAGGATCGGAGAATCCGGTGTGGCCGGAAAGGGCAAGATTATTGCCGGGGCGCTTGAGATGAGCAACGTCGATCTGGCGGAGGAGTTTACCGATATGATTGTTACCCAGAGGGGTTTTCAGGCGAATTCGAAGACGATCACCACTTCTGATCAGATGCTGCAGGAACTGCTTACATTGAAGCGGTAGATACTATAGAATAGGAGGGGAGTAAAAAAGAGGCAGAATGATACAGGTAACGCAGTTAAACGGTAAGGTGTATTATGTGAATCCGCACCATATCGAATATATTGAACAAAACCCCGATACAACACTCGTAATGCTCTCCGGTAAGAGATTGATAGTGAAGGAGGATTATCAATCGGTTTTTGAAAGTATCATACAATACAGAAGGCTGATAGGCGCCTTTAAGAATGAGGAGTAGGTCATGGATATTTCCACCTTAGCAGGACTCGGAATCGGAGTCGCAATGATACTGATGTCAATGATTCTCGGCGGCAGCGGTCTGGGAGTGTATATCAATGTCCCCTCCGTTTTGATGGTCATCGGCGGTTCTTTCGGCGCCCTTATGATATCGAATCCCCTCACCAGAATCCTGCATATAATGCAGTATGTAAATATCGTAATGCGGGAACAGAGGTATCCTCTCGAACAGACAATTTCCAGCCTGATCAGTTTTTCCGAGCGGGCCCGGCGGGAAGGTCTCCTGGTTCTGGAAGATGAGGTAGAAGATGTACAGGATGATTTTCTGAAAAACGGTATTCAGCTGGTTGTGGACGGGACCGATCCCGAGATAATAAAGACGGTCCTTTTTAATGACGTAACACAGCTGGAACAACGCCATGAAGCCGGCATAAAGATATTCGGAGACTGGGGAGTTCTCGCGCCGGCCTTCGGTATGATCGGGACCCTCGCGGGGCTTATCGCCATGCTGGCCAACCTGGATGATCCTGACGCCATCGGTTCCGGTATGGCCCTGGCACTGATCACGACCATGTACGGTTCCATGCTGGCGAACCTCGTACTGATTCCGATCAAGAACAAGCTGATGGACCGCCATAACGATGAAATGCTGTTAAGAGAGATAATGATTGAGGGAATCCTGTCCATACAGGCAGGTGACAACCCCAATATTCTGAAATATAAACTGGTTTCATTTCTGGACCCGAACCGGCGCCGCGAAATGCTCGAAGTGCTGATGGGTGAGTGATGAATAGTATATTCATAGAGGCGGAAACTGATGGCTGAGAGAATGCGCAGAAAGAAATGTCCTCCCGAAGGTGCGCCGGACTGGATGCTTACCTACGGTGATATGGTCACTCTTCTTCTGACATTTTTTGTCATGCTCTATACGACGGCTACGGTCGACGGCGCGAAGATCCAACTGATCCTTGCGGCATTCAGCGGTCTGGGAATGAGATCCGGGGGCACAACATTGCAGGCCACCGGAGAACTGGCGGATATGGGCAATACGATCATGTCACTGCCTTCCGCGCAGAAGGGCCGGGCACTCGACGAAGCCAGAAAGAAAGCCATCAGTATGTTTCAGCCTGAAATCCAGGCGAAGAAAGTACGGGTGAAGGAGGATGAAAGGGGGTTAGTGATCAGCCTGGCAGCTGACTCCTTTTTTGAACCGGCAAGCGCGGAAGTCCGTATAGAGGAGAGCAGGGAGCTGCTCCAGAGAATTTCAAATCTGTTGATTTCTCTTGATGAAAATAAATTCAGAATCGAGGGTCATACGGATGACAGTCCCACTGATCCCGATGGAGAGTGGCAGACAAACTGGGAGCTTTCAAGTGCAAGGTCCACCAACGTACTGCATTACCTTGTCGATTTTGGCGTCAGGGAAGAACAGTTTCAGGTGGCTGGTTTCGCGGATACTGTACCGATTGCGTCCAACGATACTGAAGAGGGAAGGTCCTACAACCGGCGGGTTGATATTATTGTTCTGTCGGAAGGACATTTATAGTTTGCAATAAACTGATTCTTTTGGTAGAATTTTACTGACACTACAGGAGCTGAGTATGGGTGATGAAGAGGTCTTTGAAGCTGAAGATGTTGCTGGAGGACCAGCTGAAGAAGAGTCAGGGGGGAAACGAAGTTTTATACCGGCGGCGGTATTAAAAATACTTCGATGGGTGGCATTAGGTCTCGCGGCAATAATATTCATTGTGACCGTAGTGGTGATAACCGTGAGTATTATGAACAGGGGACCGCAGGCAGGTACATATCCCGCGCCGTCACCTGAATACGCGGGTGAAATGGAGATCCTTTCCTGGTATGATGTGCAGGAGATACGGACGCGGACATCCGATGAAAATCCCTTTACGGTCATTGTTGACGCCAAACTGGGGTATGAGAAGGAAAATAAGAAGATTCAAACCGAGCTGATAGCCCGGAGAGAACAGATTATCGATATGATGAGGCGGTATTTCTCAGAGAAAACCTCGATGGAGCTTACTCCGCAGTATGAGCCCGAGATAAAGGCCGAGCTGGAGCAGCAGATAAACCGGAGCATGACGGGAAAGGGTATCGAAGATATCGTGTTCCTGCAGTTTAATGTTATAGAATTTTAGGAAAGGTAGTATGAACGAAGTCCTGTCGCAAGATGAAATTGATCAGCTGCTCACCGCGATTTCCACGGGAGAAATAGAGAGTGAGTCCACTACCCCAACCGCGCAGGACCAGAGAAAGATCAAGATATATGATTTCAAGCGGCCGGACAAGTTCTCGAAAGAACAGATCCGGACGGTATCCATCATGCATGAAACTTTCGCCCGTCTGACTACAACGGCGCTTTCCGCGAGTTTGCGAAGCATGGTGAATGTGCATGTAGCTTCGGTTGACCAGCTGACATATGAAGAATTCATCCGTTCGATACCGAATCCTACTACTCTCGGTATTATCAACATGGACCCTCTGAAGGGGTCAGCCATCATGGAGATTGATCCGGCTATAACCTTCTCTGTCATCGACAGACTTTTCGGGGGTCAGGGAGAGGGGACGAAGGTAAATCGTGATCTTACGGATATAGAGCAGTCGGTTATGGAAGGGATTATAGTCAGGATCCTCGGTAACCTGCGTGAGGCGTGGAGCCAGGTTATAGATCTGCGGCCGCGGCTTGGACAGATAGAAACAAATCCCCAGTTTGCCCAGATAGTTCCTCCGACTGAAATGGTCGTTCTGGTGACCCTGGAAACGAAGGTTGGAGAGATAGAGGGGATGATGAATTTCTGTATTCCCTATCTGACTATAGAACCGATCATCTCAAAATTATCGGCCCAGTATATGTATTCCTCCGTGCGGAGCGGGGCTACAACGGAAAACCTCAATATTCTGAAAGACCGGCTGTCGAA
>Ga0272442_10012908_pt1 | contig 10040 bp, 9 predicted proteins | sample SSMForm2O_FD_200262 | JGI IMG/M metagenome (GOLD analysis project Ga0272442, IMG submission 200262) | Marine sediment archaeal communities from Little Sippewissett salt marsh, Falmouth, MA, United States - SSM-Form-2O | ecosystem: Environmental > Aquatic > Marine > Wetlands > Sediment ... | reverse complement strand
GGCGTTCAACGGCGCCCACTACCGCCAGCGGCCCATTCCGGATGTCGTGCGCGAGTTCCAGACCATCCGCGAGAAACGTGTCCTGGTGGTGGACGACAACCTCATCGGCACGCGCCGGGAGCACATCGCCCGCGCCAAGGACCTGTTCCGGGCCCTAGCCCAGGCGAAGCTGCGAAAGGAATGGGTCGCCCAGGCCACCATCAACTTCGCCGATGACGAGGAGCTCCTGACGCTGGCCGCCCGGGCCGGGTGCCGAGGCGTCTTCATCGGCTTTGAGTCGCCGACACCGGAGGGGCTTCAGGAGATCGGCAAGAAATTCAACATTCTGAAGGGCCGCGACTTCCGCGCCTCCGTGCGCCGTATCCAGCGGCACAACATCCTGGTCGTGGGTTCCTTTATCATCGGCCTCGACGTGGACGAACCGGGCATCGGCACACGCATCGCAGACATCGCCAGTCACTACGGCGTGGACAATCTCAACGTCCTGTTTCTCACGCCGCTGCCGGGCACGCGCCTGTGGGACCAGATGGAAGCGCAGCAACGCATCCCCATGAATGCGCTGCCGGAAGACTGGAGATACTACACGCTTACCTTCCCGGTGGCCCGGTACAAGCATTTGTCTCTGGACCGCGTCATCGAGGAGATGATGTCCTGCGACCGCCGTTTCTACTCCGTGCCCCGCATTGTGCACCGAGTGTGGCGCAGCGTGTGGCATCGGCGCCAACCCCTGATCACCCTGGTCGGCAATCTCTCGTACCGGAGCAACCTTCGCCTGAATCGCACGGCCTATGAGGACTTCAAGCGTCAACAAGGCAACAGGCTCCGGCAAGTCGCTGCACCCGGCCCCAAGCCGGCGGAGGAAACCGCAGAAGCATGAAGTAGGGGATGGTCGCTCCGCGGTGGGGGACGCCGAGAATCGTTCTTTTCCTGCAAGAAGCGCCGGGTCCGCGCGGTATAATCTACCGGCTGCGGAGGACGAGCGATGCGCGGCGCGGCAACGACTTCGATTCGCCTGGCCCTCATCTCCCTTATGGTCTCACTGGCGTGCCCGTCCCTGATGGCGGGCGGGAAGGACTCGCACGAGGACTTCCTGCGACAAGTGGCGGACGAGATGCGGGCGCTCCGGCAGGCCCGGGCGCTGTACAACAAGCTCGCCCCGCGGAGAGAGCCGACCGCCCTCGAGCTGATGCTGCACGAGGCGCGGCTCCGGCGCCAGGTGCGGGCCCTGGAAGTCCGGGAGCAGGCGCCGCGGCCCCCGGCCAAGGCCGAGCCCGCCGCGCCGCGTGAGGACGTGTTGAAGGCCGCCCAGGCGCTGGCCGAGGCGGACCGGCAGCGCGAGCGGGATCTCCTCGCCGACCGGGTCGGCCGGACCATCACCCGGGCCAGGGAGCGTATCCGCGACGGCCGGCTGGCGGCCGCGGCCGGGTTGCTCCGGGAGGCGCTCCGGGAGGATCCGCGCCACCGGGAGGCGGCGCGGCTGCTCGAGCAGGTGACGAGGGACGAGGCGGATCGGCACCGGCGCCGACTCGCCCTCGAGCGCCGGACGCAGAGGGCGGAGTCCCTGCGGTCGATGGACCAGGCCCGAATCCCCTACGCCGCGACGCTGACCCCGGCGCCCGACTGGGCCGAACGGTCCGCACGCCGAAAGGCGGTCGCCGCGCCCCGCGTCACCAAGGCGGCGGCCGAACGCGCGGCCATCGACAAGGCCCTGGCCAAGAACGCATCGATCGACGTCATCGAGACGCCCCTCACCGACGTGGCCGCCTTTCTCCGCGGTCTCACCGGGGTCAACTTCGTCGTCGAGAAGGACGGCGCGGACACGGCCGTCACCCTTCGCCTCAAGGACGTGAGCGTGCGGACCATTCTCGACTGGGCGGTCCGCCAAACGGACCTCGCCTACGCCGTGCGCGGCGGATGCGTCCACATCGGCCCGCCGAGCAAGGTCGCCGAAGCGCCCGTCGTCCGCATCTACGACGTGGCCGACGTCCTGCACGTCCGCCGGCTGCTCACCCGCGGCCACAAGATGAAGCGGGCGATCTTCGGGAACGGCGACGAGGACGACGAGGGGCCGTTCGAGGAGGTGAAGACGAAGACCCTCGCGGAGCTGGCCGACGAGCTCATCGACTTCCTCAAGGAAGCGACCGGGCGGAAGCACTGGGGGGAGGGCCCCGGCAAGCCGAACATGGCCGTCCACCTCGGCCGGCTCGTCGTCAACGCCGAGCCCGGCATCCAGGAGAAGGTCCTCAAGATCCTCCAGAACATCCGACCGTAGCGCGACAACGCTCCATCTTAGGCGGCAGCGATTCTCCGCTCTGCTTGCACCGGTGAGAAGCGGTTGGCGTGCGAGCGTTCGTGCTGTAGCCGGCCTCCATGAGGCCGGACAGAGCCGAGGTCATGGACCTCGGCTACAGATCGCCCCGGCGCGTAGAGACAAGAGCGCGCCGGTTTCGGCGAAACCGGCGTACCTGCAACGCCGTCCATCAGGCATCCCAGATGACTGAAGCGTTACGCCCATTGCAATCCGCGGCCCCCGCGATACAATCTCCCTCCGACCCCGATCCGGCGCGGGCCCTGTTCGAAGGAGACAAGCGTGGCCAACATCCTCGTCATCGGCGATTCGATCTCGATGGGCTATCTGGAAGAGGTCCAGCGGAAGCTGGCCGACGTGGCGGAGGTCGTGCACAATCCCGGCAACGGCGGCGACAGCGCCAATGTGCTCGCCAACCTCGACGCCTGGCTGGCCGAGACCGAGCCGGACCTCGTCTCCCTCAACTGCGGCTTGCACGACCTCAAGCGCCAGCCGGGGACCCGGACCTACCAGGTCCCCATCGAGGCCTATCGGGCGAACCTGGTCGCCGTTCTCGCCCGCCTGCGCGCCGCCCGGTGCCACGTCGTCTGGGTCGCCACCACGCCGGTCCTCGACGAGCGGCACCAGGCGAGGAAGCCGTTCGATCGCTACAACGCCGACGTGATCGAATACAACGCCATGGCTCGGGCCCTGGCCGAAGAGGCGGAGCTGGCGGTCATCGACCTCTACCAGGCGGCGCTCGAGCTCGGCCTCGAGACCGCGCTCGGCCCGGACGGCGTTCACTTCACGCCGGAGGCCTACGACGCCCTGGGCCGGGTCGTCGCCGCCGGGCTGCGCGAGCACCTCGCATGACGCTGAACGTGGTCTACATCACGGCGAAGGACAGGGACGAGGCCCGCCGGATCGGGCGGCAACTGGTCGACGAGCGCCTCGCCGCGTGCGCCAACGTCATCGACGGGGTGGAGTCGATCTACTGGTGGGACGGCGCCGTCCGGGAGGAGTCCGAGGCCGCGCTGGTGGTCAAGACGAAGGAGGCCCTGGTTCCCCAACTCATCGAGCGGGTCAAGGCGCTGCACAGCTACGACTGCCCCTGCATCGTGGCGCTGCCGATCCTCGACGGCAACCCGGCGTTCCTCCAATGGATTGCGGACGAGACCCGAGCCCCCTGAATGCCCGCAGCCACCGGGCGCCCGGTCATTGAGTCGGGCGCTGGGCGCTCGTCCCACCTCGGAATTGGCATATCTCCCGCTGCCTGCCCGTAACTCCCTATACCGCAATAAGATACCCGCAGCACAATGTGTGCGATATTGTCACCCAGCTGAGCGAAGCAATTATACACGTTCTGATTGTCGCCAAAGGAGGGGATGGGTTGTTCGGAGTCGGTGGGGGGCGAGGCGGGGCGTGAACGCGGCGGCGGGATCGCCGCGGTCCGCGAGAGATCGATCATTCGGGCACGGCGCGTCGTCCGTGGTGAGCCCCTTCCGTACTGTTCGCGGTGGACAGGGGAGGGCGCGGCCGGTATGATTGCGTCGTTCGAGACGGGCTTTCCGAGGAGCGAGCATGAAGGCGGCGATGTTCTACGGGCCGAAGGACGTTCGGCTGGAGGAAGTCCCGGTCCCCGACATCGGGCGGCACGGCGTGCTGGTGAAGGTGGAGGTGGCGCTGACGTGCGGGACCGACCGCAAGATGTTTTTGCGCGGCCATCCGCTGTTCGAGCCGCCGTTCGTGTTCGGGCACGAATTCGCGGGGACGGTCGTCGAGGTGGGGGAGGGCGTCGAGGGCTTCGAGCCGGGCCGGCGGGTCGTCGCGGCGAACTCGGCGCCGTGCGGAAGCTGCTTCTATTGCATGCGCGGGGCGCAGAGCATGTGCGAGGACCTGTACATCCGGCTCAGCGGCGCGTTTGCGGAGTACATCGACGTCCCTGCGCCGCTGGTCGAGAAGAACCTGCTGCCCGTTCCGGACGGGGTGTCGAGCCGGGACGCGGCGCTGGTCGAGCCGTTGGCGTGCGTCGTTCACGGCATCGAGCGTTCGGGGATCCGGCTGGGCGACACGGTGGTCGTCAACGGTGCGGGGCCGATCGGGCTGCTGTTCGTGCGGCTGGCGTCGCTCAAGGCGGGGTGCGTCGTGGTGACGGACGTGCGCGACGACCGGCTGGCGCGGGCCAAGCGGCTGGGGGCGGACGTGGCCCTGAATGTGTCGTCGGTCGATGATCCGGTGGCGGCGGTTCGGGAGTTGGCGAACGGCGGGCGGGGGGCGGACGTGGGCATCGAGGCCGTCGGCCTGCCGGAGACGTGGGAGAGCACGATCGGGATGGTGCGGAAGGGCGGGATCGCCAACCTGTTCGGCGGGTGCGCGTCGGGGACGACGATCACCGTCGAGACGTCCGTCATCCATTACTCGGAGGTCCAGATCCGGGGTGTCTTTCATCACACGCCGACGACGGTGCGGCGGGCGCTCGACTTGATCGCGCAGGGCGTGGTCACTTCGGAGGAACTGGTCACCGCGGAGCTTCCGCTGGATCGGCTGGACGAGATTCTGGAGACGCTCGTCGCCCACGACGGGATCAAGACGGCGGTGGTTCCGTAGAATGCGGGTCGGCGCGCCGCTTGCCGGGAAGGCGGGAGGCGGGTATACTGCGGCGCCGGACGGATGGAGCAGCGATGAACAGACCGAGCTGGGACGAGTACTTTCTGAAGATCACGCGGCAGGTGTCGGAGCGATCGACGTGTCTGCGGCGCCAGGTGGGCGCGGTGCTGGTGAAGGACAAGCACATCCTGGCGACGGGCTACAACGGAGCGCCGCGCGGGCTCAAGCACTGCGCCGAGGTGGGCTGTCTGCGGGAACAGCGGAACGTGCCGTCGGGCGAGCGGCACGAGCTGTGCCGGGCGCTGCACGCGGAGATGAACGCGTTCCTCCAGGCGGCGAGCTTTGGCGTATCTACAGAGGGCTCAACGCTTTACGCCACCGTCTACCCCTGTTCGCTGTGTGCGAAGATGGCCATCAACGCGGGCGTTAGGCGGATTGTCACCATGGGCGACTACCCGGACGATCTGGCGAAGGAAATTCTGGCCGAGGCGGGCATCGAGGTCGTGTTTGTAACGCCTGATGACACATAGAGTTACGTGTCGGTGCGGCGGAGGTCGGGTGAGTTTTTCCGGTTTCTTGTGCGAAATGTTGGAAAAAGGGTTGGCCTTCGCTGGGTTGTGTGATATACTTCCAAAGCCACAAGATATTGGGTGTGCGGCTATAACGCACACTATATGACGTACTCTATGCTTTCGGATATGCCAGGTCGCTTGTCCGGAGCGGCCTGTTGAATCGGGTTGTCGGTCGTGAGTTCTTGTGATCAGAGGCCCTGCACGTATCAGGCGCCCCTTGGCGTTACGGGTGTGCTGTGAATTGCCCTTTCTGCAAAGCAGACAGCGACAAGGTAGTTGACTCGCGCCCGGCCGACGACGGGTTCGCGATTCGGCGGCGGCGCGAGTGTCTCACGTGCGGCAAGCGCTACACCACCTACGAGCGGGTCGACGGGGTGCCCTTGCGGGTGATCAAGAAGGACGGATCGCGGGCCCCGTTCGACCGGGCGAGGTTGTTGGCGGGGATCCTGAAGGCCTGTGAGAAACGCCCCGTGCGGACGGGCCTACTGGAGGGAGTGATCGACAAGATCGAGCGCGAAGCGTGCAAGACGGCGGACAACGAGATCGCATCCCGCGCCATCGGTGAGATGGTGATGGCCGAGCTGAGGGAGATCGACCACGTCGCCTACGTGCGGTTCGCCTCGGTCTATCGGGACTTCAAGGACGTGAATCAATTCCTCGACGAGTTGAGGCCGCTGCTTCAGAAGCCTGGGCCAGGAGAGGGACAAAAGGAGGAGGGGTAGAACCGATGCCGAAGCTGCATAAGGTCGTCAAGCGTGACAACCGGATGGTGCCTTTTGACAACGGCAAGATTGCCGACGCGATCTATCAGGCCGCCGCCGCGGTGGGCGGTGAAGACCGCCAGACCGCCGAAGACCTCGCCGAAATCGTCACCGTATTCCTGGAGAACAACTACGGCGACGACAAGCCCCCGGGCATCGAGGACATCCAGGACCTGGTCGAAAAGACGCTGATCGAAACCGGCCACGCCAGGACGGCGAAGGCCTACATCCTCTACCGCGAGAAGCAGGCGAGGCTCCGCGACCTGCTCCGCGTCCGCAAGCCCGTACGGTCGGACCGCAACACGACCGACATCGCGCTCCTGGTGGACCCCGGGTCGCGCGACGAGCTGCTGAGCTGGGACCGGGGCCGGATCGCCACGGCGCTGGTGAAGGAAGCGGACCTCGACGAGGACGCGGCCCACGAGATCGCCAGCGCGGTGGAGAAGAAGGTATTCAACTCGCAGATCGAGCGCATCTCGACCACCCTCATCCGTGAGCTGGTCGACAACGAGCTGTTCGAGCGGGGATTTGACCGCACCCTCAAAAAGCAGGCCATGATCGGCATGCCCAAGTACGACCTGGAGCAGTTGATCTTCTCCAAGAGCCGCGAGAACAGCAATATCACCGCCAACAACCCGGAAGCCATCAACCTCAGCATCGCCGAGCACACCCTCAAACAGTTCGCACTCGAAAACGTCTTCTCCGAGGAAGTGGCCGAGGCCCACCGCGAGGGAAAAGTCCACGTCCACGACCTCGGCTATCCGACCCGCGTCTACTGCTCCTCGCACTCGCTCGAATACCTGAAGAAATACGGGCTGACCCTGAAAAACCTCGACACCACGTCCGCCCCCGCCAAGCACGCCCGAACCCTCACCGGGCACCTCAACACGTTCCTCGCCTCGATGCAGGCCTACTACGCCGGAGCCCTCGGCGTCGGCTACATCAACGTCCTCTACGCACCGTACCTCGAGGGAATGAGCGACGAACGACTGCTCCAGGAAGCCCAGCACCTCATCTTCTCCGGGTCCCAGAGCGCCTTCTCCCGAGGCGGCCAGACCCTGTTCCTCGACTTCAACGTCCACACCGGCATCCCCTCCTACATGAAAAACATCGACGCCATTGGGCCCGGCGGCAAACCCACCGGCAAGACCTACGGCGACTACGAGGAGCTGGCCATCAAATTCTGCAAGGCCATGCTCGACGTGTGGCGCGCCGGCGACGCCAACGGCCACATGTTCGCGTTCCCCAAGTGCGACTTCCACATCACCGACGAGACCTTCACCGACCCGCGTCAATACGAACTCTTCCAATACGCCTGCCAGGTGGCCAGCGAGAACGGCAGCCCGTATTTCGTCTTCGACCGCGACGAGGTCACCCTCAGCGCCTGCTGCCGGCTGCGGACGCAGATCGAGGACAACTACATGCTCAAGCACATCGAGAGCATGCGGTTCTGCGGGTTCCAGAACGTCACCATCAACCTGCCCCAGGCCGCCTACCGCGTCGGCTACGGCAACCTGGACGAGCTGTTCGAAGAGGTCGAGGCGATGATGGAAATCGCCATGAAAGCGCACCTCCAGAAGCGCAAATTCATCGCCCAGATGATGTCCGCCCCCAGCATGCCCCTGTGGCAGGTGGGCAAGACAGCCCGTGACGGGCGGCCGTACATCGACCTTGACGCCTGCACCTACATCGTCGGCCTCATCGGGCTCAACGAATGCCTCAACTACATGACCGGCCACGAACTCCACGAGAACGGCCAGACCATCAAGCTCGGCCTGCGGCTCGTCGCCTTCATGAACCTCAAAGCGAAGGAACTCGGCAAGAAGCACGGCATGAAAGTCACCCTCGAAGAATCCCCCGCCGAGAGCGCCGCGCGGCGCCTGGCCAAGGTCGACCTCCGCAACTTCCCCTGCGCCCGAGATTACGTCCGCGGCACCATCGAGGACGACGAATACTACTACACCAACAGCATCCACCTCCGCGCCGACGCACCCGTCGGCATGCTCGACCGCATCCGGCTCCAGAGCAAGTTCCACGCGCTCATCGAATCCGGCGCCATCATCCACGCCTTCGTCGGCGAGCACCTCCCGCCCGCCGCCAGCATCGGCAGCCTGGTCCGGAAAACCTTCTACAAGACCCAGGCCGCACAACTCACCATCTCGCCCGAGTTCACCATCTGCCAGGCGTGCCAGAACATGTCCGTCGGGCTCTCGGAGACCTGCTCGGCCTGTGGCTCGGCCGACGTCTACGGCATCACACGCATCGTCGGGTACTACAGTCGAGTCACCAACTGGAACAAATCCAAATTGGGAGAGCTGCGGGACCGGCACCGGGGGGACTACGCCCTGTCGGCCGGCTCGGAGGTACCGGTCGCCGGCGCCGCCGGATAACCGGGCCGACCACGGGGGACCAGTCAGGAACGGAGAGGAGGGAACCAGCGGATGGCGGAGAAGAAGGTGCTCATTTTCGGCAAACAGGGATGCGCCAAATGCCAGACCACCAAGAACAAGGTCGGCCACTACATTGACAAATGGGGCCTGGACGGCCAGATCCCCGTCCTCTTCCTCGATGTCGAATCGGTCGAGGGCCTGACTGAGAGCGCCTATCGCGACGTCTGGGAAGTCCCCACCACCATCGTCGAGCAGAGCGACGAACCCATCGCCCGGTGGGACGGCGAGGTCCCCAAGAGCGAATCGCTGCGGGAGTCTCTCACCTAGTTGAAGGTGCCAGGCACCATCAAAAAAGGGCCGTCTTTTTTCCGCGTCGTAACCGATAGGCCCGACGCCCCTTACGCCCGAAACCGCCCGATCCGCCCAAAATAGTTCTGCCGAACGGGGAACAAACCCCCGCCCCGCTGCGTCTATATATACAGAGGGTGGCCGCTGCGCCGGCAGCGGGCCGCTGCGCCCGCGCGGCGTGAGGCGCGGAAGGTGTACGCTGGGGGAACGGGAAAAGGGGGAAAAGGGGAAAAGGTCTCACCACAAAGACCCAAAGGACACCCGGCTTCAGCCTTCTATCAGTGTGCATCTGTGTCTATCTGTGGCAAATCTCTTCGTGCCGTGCTGGTCGGGCGTCTTTGCTGGTCGGGCGGAACGATAACAGGAGCCGAATAATGCACAAAACCAAGATCTGCACGCGCTGCGGCAGGACCCTGCCGCTCTCCGAGTTCTCCCCCTGCCCGCACGGCAAATACGGCCGCTACTCGCGCTGCAAGCGCTGCCAGGCGCTCATCGCCCGGATTCGGCGGGCGAACGGCGCCGGGAGCGGCGACGCCCACCGCCGTTGGCGCGACCGCAACCGCGCCGCCGCCGCGGCCGCCGCCCGGCGCTGGAAGCAGCGCCATCCGGACCGCGAGCGCGCCCACTACGCCGTCCGCGCCGCCGTCCTCGGCGGACTGCTCCGCCGGCCGGACCGCTGCGAGGGATGCGGGCGCCCGGCGCCGGTCGTCGCCCACCACGCCGACTACGCCCGCCCGCTCGACGTCGAATGGCTGTGCCGGTGGTGTCACGCCCGCCGCCACGTCGACGAACGCCTCAATCGGAGGGCGCACGCAGCCTAGTCGGCTGCGCGCGCCCGCTCCCTTCGCAACGAAAGCGGGGTGCCTCCGCGTGCCCCAACCTTCGTTCAATCGCCCGGCGTTGCCGGGACTACCGCGCGGCATAGGAGCCTCACCACAAAGACACAAACAGCACCAAGAAACTCACCACGGATCAAGGCGGATCACGGATCCGCAGGATGCAGGCGGATCGCCTGTACGCCGGGGCGGCCCGCCCCGGCGGAGCCGCGTTCGGCGAACGCGGCGTACCCTCGACC
>Ga0272442_10012907_pt1 | contig 10040 bp, 4 predicted proteins | sample SSMForm2O_FD_200262 | JGI IMG/M metagenome (GOLD analysis project Ga0272442, IMG submission 200262) | Marine sediment archaeal communities from Little Sippewissett salt marsh, Falmouth, MA, United States - SSM-Form-2O | ecosystem: Environmental > Aquatic > Marine > Wetlands > Sediment ... | reverse complement strand
CGGATCGTCGCTGCCCGATGGTAGCGCGGGCTCCCTTCCCACGCAAGCCGTCGCTCGCGCCTTGCGTCTGGGAGCGAGAAGGGCTAAGATCACCCTACACGAACGGGGCCGCAAGATCGACTCGCACGAGGGCAACTGGTGATGCAGCATTCCCCTGCCTGTGCACGAATCGCTTCCGCTCTGGGCACATGCGCCGCGCTGCTCGCGCTGCTGGCCGCCGGCGGCGCCAACGCGGGCGCGCCGGCGTACTACCAGAAGAAAGCCACCTGGCACGCCACGATGCTCGCCTCGCGCGAGGCGCTCATCCGCCAGCGCGCGAAGGCGGCCACACTCCCAGGCTTCAAGCCCTTCGTGAGCCGCCTGGCGCGAGGCCGCCAGCAGCCGCAGCAGATCGACGTCGATATCTCGATGCTCGAACGCCTGTGGCTCGTGGCCGACGTGGGGGGCGACAGCTATAGCTGGGACCAGGCCATCTGGGGCGAGCCCACCCTCGTGGCCGCCGACGGCACGAAGACCCCACTCACGAAGCTCAAGCCCGTCTCGGTCAAGGTCGGGTGGGGCAACCTCATCGTCAACAACAACCATACCAAGGCCGGGCTGCGCGTCGGCTCGCGGAAGTTCGCCCACGGCTTCTGGGCACACGCCCCCAGCGCCCTGTGCTTCCAGGTCGGGCGCAAGTACGCCCGGTTCCAGGCCGCCGTCGGCGTGGACCTCGCTGCCGGCACCCACGGCAGCGTCCGCTTCCACGTCGTCGACCGCGCCGGCGCATCGGGCGACCTGGCGGCCCTCTGGGGCATGCTCGCCCGCGACTTCCCCGGCCCCGCCGCCCGCCGCGAGATGGCCTGGGAGCGCGAGGACTCCCTGTGGGAGCAGGACTGGAAGCCTGGCGACCTGGCGCCCCTCGCCCTGCGCTACGCCGCCGCTGCCGGCCGCGTGGCACTCCTGGCCCAGCAGGCCAAACGCCTCGCCGCATCCGCCGCCGACCCCAAGGCCCTCGCCGCCGTCCGCACCCTCTACCTGCGCTCGCGACGCCTCCACAAGGCCACCGCACGCATCGAGGGCATCGACTTCGAGCCCCTCCGCCGAGCCGTCCGCGACCTCATCGACACCTACCCGGGCCGCTACCCCGACGGCCCCGCATTTCTGCGCCAGCTCGACGCCCTCGAGGCCACCGCACAGAAGGCCCTCGCCGCCGCGGACAAGACGGACCTCGAGGCGATGGAAGCCGTCTCCCGAGTCACCGAGGACTTCGAGACCCTCCGCCAGAAGGCCCTGCTCGCCAACCCGCTCCTCGACTTCGATCGCCTCCTCGTCGTCCGCCGAGGCTCCAAGAACCTCGCCCTCCCCGCCAACTGGCAGGGCAACTCCTCCGTCGCCCGCACCGGCTACGACAACGAGATCGCCTTCCTCTCGCCCGCCCGGCCCGGCGGCACCCTCACCACACTCCACAAGCCCGATGGCCGCAAGTTCGTGGGCGACGTCGATCTCCATTTCGACGCCGACCGCATGCTCTTCTCCTCCATCGGCACCAACGGCCGCTGGCACGTCTTCGAGATGAAGCTCGATGGCTCGGGGCTGCGCCAGCTCACCCCCGCCGACGTGTCCGACGTGGATCACTACGACGCCTGCTACCTGCCCGACGGCCGCATCATCTTCTCGAGCACAGCGCCGTTCATCGGCGTGCCCTGCGTCTTCGGCGGCTCCCACGTCTCCATGCTCTACCGCATGAACGCCGATGGCTCCGGCATCCGCCAGCTCTGCTTCGAGCAGGACCACGACTGGTGCCCCACCGTCCTCAACAACGGCCGCGTCCTCTACCTCCGATGGGAATACACCGACACCCCGCACTCCCAGACCCGCCTCCTCTTCCACATGAACCCCGACGGCACGGAGCAGATGGAATACTACGGGAGCAACTCCTACTGGCCCAACTCCTTCTTCTACGCCCGCCCCATCCCCGGCCACCCCACGAAGGTGGTCGGCATCGCCAGCGGCCACCACGGCGTCCGGCGCATGGGCGAGCTCGTCATCCTCGACCCCGCCCTCGGCCGACGCGAACACACCGGCGCCGTCCAGCGCATCCCTGGCTACGGCCAGAAGGTCGAGATGATCATCCGCGACCAGCTCGTCAACGCAAGCTGGCCCAAGTTCCTCCATCCATACCCCCTCAGCGAGAAGTACTTCCTCGTCGCCGCACAGCCCACCTCCAAATCCCTGTGGGGCATCTACCTCGTGGACGTGTTCGACAACATGCTCCTCCTCCACGAGGAACAGGGCTACGCAATGCTCGAGCCCGTCCCCGTCCGCCCCGTGCCCACACCACCCGTGGTCGTCGATAAGTTCAAGCCCGGCCGCACCGACGCCGTCGTCTACATGGCCGACGTCTACAAGGGCGACGGCCTCAAGGGCATCCCCCGAGGCTCGGTGAAGAAGCTCCGCGTGTTCGCATACCACTTCGCCTACCACGGCATGGGCGGCCTGCTCGGTGTCGTCGGCATGGACGGCCCGTGGGACCCCAAGCGCATCCTCGGCACCGTGCCCGTCGAGCCCGACGGCTCGGCCCTCTTCAGCGTCCCCGCAAACACGCCCATCGCCATCCAGCCCCTCGACGCCCAGGGCAAGGCCCTCCAGCTCATGCGAAGCTGGATGACCGCCATGCCCGGCGAGGTGCTCTCGTGCGTCGGCTGCCACGAACGACAGAACACCACGCCCGACAACCGCCCCACCCAAGCCCTCACCCGCACCCCGCGCCCCATCGAGCCCTGGCACGGCCCCGCACGATGCTTCAGCTACCCGCGCGAAGTCCAGCCCGTCATCGACCGCTACTGCACCCGCTGCCACGACGGAGCGCAAGCCAGCGACCTGCGCGGCACCCAGAAAATCACCGGCTTCAAAATGGTCACCCCAGGAAACGGCGGCCGACGCGGCGGACGCTTCTCCGTCGGCTATGCCGAGCTCCACCGATACGTCCGACGCTCCGGCATCGAGAGCGACTACCATCTCCTCACCCCCATGGAGTTCCACGCAGACACCGCCGAGCTCGTGCAACTCCTCAAGAAAGGCCACTACGGCGTCCGACTCGACCCCGAATCCTGGGACCGCCTGATCACCTGGATCGACCTCAACGCTCCCTACCACGGCACCTGGACCGAGAGCGGCCACAACCCCGGCCGCCAGCGACAGCGCCGACTCGAACTCGCAAAGCTCTACGCCAACCTCGCCGACGACCCCGAGGCCGACACCGATCTGCCACCCGCCACCCTCAAAGCCCCCGCGCTGAAGCCGCTCCCCGTGCCCGCCGCAAGGCCGCCCGCCCCCGCCGTGCCCGGCTGGCCCTTCGATGCCGACGAAGCCGCCCGCCGCCAGGACGCCGCAGGCCCCGTCACGCGCCGCGAGATCGACCTCGGCGACGGCCTCAAGCTCCACCTCGCTCTCATCCCCGCCGGCCAGTTCCCCATGGGCGACCCCGACGGCCCCCCCGACGAGCACCCCCTCGCCCGAGTCGCCGTCCCAGCACCCTTCTGGCTCGGCACCTGCGAAGTGACCAACGAGCAGTTCGCCCGATTCGACCCCACCCACGACAGCCGCGTGGAATCCAAGAACGCCTACCAGTTCGGCGTCCACGGCTACCCCGTGAACGAGCCGGCGCAGCCCGTCGTACGCGTCGCCTGGACCCAGGCCGTGGCCTTCTGCCGCTGGCTCTCCGACCAGGCCTCCGAGCCCTTCACCCTGCCCACCGAAGCCCAGTGGGAGTGGGCCTGCCGAGCCGGAACCGCCACAGCCCTCGCCTACGGCGGACTCGACGACGATTTCTCCAAGCACGCCAACCTCGCCGACGCCAAGCTCCGCGAGTTCGCAAGCAACCCCTACACCGTCTTCCAGCCACTCCGAAACGCTACCCCCTACGACGACTGGATGCCCAAGGACACCCGCTTCAACGACGGAGCCCTCCTCTCCACCGCCGTCGGCTCCTACAAGCCCAACCCCTGGGGCCTCCACGATATGCACGGCAACATGGCCGAGTGGACCCTCTCGGCCTACAAGCCCTACCCCTATCGGGACGACGATGGCCGCAACGACGCCTCGCCCGAAGGCCGCAAAGCCGTCCGAGGTGGCTCCTGGCGCGACCGCCCCACACGCTGCCGCTCCGCATTCCGACTCGCCTACCCAGCACACCAGCGAGTCTTCAACGTCACCTTCCGCGTCGCCGCCCCCGCCACGCCGCCGCCCGCCCAGTAGCGCCCGGGCAGGCTCGCCCGCATCTCTCGGGGCCCGTGCCAAAACGGCGTCCTGAGGTCGCCACGGGAGGGCGAAGCTCCTGCTGAGCCGTTCCCGCCACCGTGAGCGACGCTCCGTGACGGCGCAGGACACGCCCAAGCTTCGCTTGAGCGTGGCACCCCAAGCACTCAGAGCCCCTTTCAGAATGGCGTCCTGAGGCCGCCACGGGAGGGCGAAGCTCCTGCTGAGCCGTTCCTGCCACCCTGGCCGCTCGGCGCATCGGCCCCCCCTCCCATCCCTCCGCTCTTCCGTTCCTCCATTCTTCCATTCCTCCACCCTTCCATTCTTCCACCCTTCCACATCGATTCCACCACAAGAGCGCTTGACAAGCCGCTCGGCAGGGCGTATACTGAATGGCGTTCAGGCACCGGGCCGGATTCTTGGAGTGGGCGATGGGCACCCGAGAACGACGCGAGCGGGAGAGGCAGCAGCGCAGGGACGATATCCTCGCCGCCGCTCGGAGCCTCTTCCTGCGCCGCGGCTACGAACGCACCACCATGCCCCAGATCGCCAAGGCCACCGAACTCGCTCCCGGCACCCTCTACCTCTATTTCCCCAGCAAGCAAGCCCTCTACGTGGAACTCCTCGACGAGGGCTACGACCTCCTGTTCGACCGCCTGAGCACCGCCGCCGACCCCGGCGCAACGCCCCGAAGGCAGGCGGCAACGCTCATCGACGCCTTCTTCGCATTCGCCCGCGACTATCCCGCCTACTTCGATATCATCTTCTTCGTCGTCCAGCGCGAAGGCCACGCCGTCCGCGAGCTCACCCTCGAGGCCCGCCAGGCCGAGCGGCTCGACGAGCGCCAGCAGGCCTGCATGCACGTCGCCGCCGATGTCCTCAAGCGGGCCGGCCTCCCACGCCGCCGCGCCGCCCGCGCCATCGAGGCCGTCTGGAGCATGCTCGCAGGCGTCGTCCTCTACTTCGTCCACGACGAGCCCGACACCTTCAAGGCCGTCACCACCGAAGCCAAACGCCTGATCCTCAAGGCCATCTTCGGGTCCTAGCACCCGAGCCACCGTGTGGAGGCATCCCATGCCCGACGCGGCTTTTTTCGCACTGAAGACTGAACGGCATTCAGCCACCGAGGCCCGTTCACTCCGCGCCCCAGAGAGCCCGAGGAGCCTGCCATGAAGATCCTGCTCGTCCTGCCCGCTGCCGACCACCTGCGCGTCACCACCCACACCGCCGCCGTGCCCCGACGGGCCATGCTCCGATTCAGCATCCTCCCACTCACCACCGTCGCCGCTCTCACGCCGCCCGAGCACCAGGTCGCCCTGTGCGACGAAAACGTGGAGCCGCTCGACCTCGAGACCGACGCGGATCTCATCGGCATCAGCTTCATGACCTCTCTCGCCCCGCGCGCCTACGAGATCGCCGCCGAGCTCCGCCGACGCGGCAAGACCGTCGTCGCCGGCGGCTTCCACCCCACACTGTGTCCCGACGACGCCCGACCGCACTTCGACGCCATCGTGGTCGGCGACGCGGAGGGCGCCTGGCCGCGCCTGCTCGCCGACGCCGAGGCGGGGCGCCTCCAGCCCCTCTACCACAACGAGACGCCGTGCGACCTCGCCGCCGCGCCCGTGCCCCGCCGCGACCTCACCTCCGCCACCGCACGCCACTACGTGACTACCCACGCCGTGCAGACCGGACGCGGCTGCCGCCACGGATGCCGCTACTGCTCCATCGCCGCCTTCCACGGCCGCACCCACCGAAGCCGCCCCCTCGCCCACGTCCTCGCCGAGCTGCGCTCCGTCCCCCGCGACTTCATGTTCGTCGACGACAACATCATCGCCGACCCCGACTACGCCCGCCGCCTCTTCCGCGCCATGGCCCCCATGGGCAAACGCTGGGTGAGCCAGTGCTCGCTGAAGATCGCCGACGACCCCGAGCTCCTCCGCCTCGCACGAGCCGCCGGCTGCCGCGGCCTCTTCATCGGCATCGAGACCGTCGACCAGGCCAACCTCGACGCACTCGACAAGGGCTTCAACGACACCCGCCTCTACCGCCAGCGCATCGCCGCCATTCGCCGCCAGGGCATCGGTATCGTGGCCGGCATGATCGTCGGGCTGGACAGCGACGACGTCGGCGTGTTCCAGCGGACGCTCCGCTTCCTCCAGGGGATGCATATCGACGCCCTCCAGCTCAACATCCTCACCCCGCTGCCCGGCACACCGCTCTTCGACGACCTCGAACGCCAGGGCCGCGTGGTCGACCGCGACTGGCGCCACTACGACTTCCGCCACTGCGTCCTCCAGCCCGCGGGCATGACCGCCCGGCAGCTCCAGGACGGGGCGGACTGGCTCTACCGTCAGTTCTACCGTCTCGACCGCATCCTCTGGCGTTTCCTCCGTGGCGCGTTCACGCTCGGCTGGATGCCCGCCCTCCTCAGCCTCAGGCTCAACCTCACCTACCGCTACGACAACCGCCGCGAAGGCATCATCGGCCGCAACCCCGCCAGGGCTGCCCGTCCTCGTCTCCTCCAGCGTCTGCGCGTCGCGTTCCGCGCCTGGAAGCGCTCGCTCCGCCCAGCCACCGTCCCGCGCGCATAGGGCGCGGCGTCCCGGCTACTTGCGCCCCGCAATGCGACTCTCACGCCCCACGCTGCCGGTCGCGGCCACGTGCTTCGGATCGTCCCGCCAGCAGTCGCACCAGCGGCCGGCCCACTCCTTCTCGGCGGCCGAGAGGCTGCTCGAGGCCGAGGTGTCGGAGGGCACGGGAGGCCAGCGGTCGACGTAGCGTCTGCCGCCACAACGAAGGCAGAACTCGGTCCTCGGCCGGGCCTTGGGCCGCGACGTGCCAGCCGCCGCGCGGCTCTTCGGACGGGGCGCCGGCTTCGCCGCCGCGGCGACGGTCACCGTCGGCTCGGGCGCGGGGGCGGGCTTGGGACGGGCAACCGGCTCGCGTGGCGCCGGCTCGGCCTCGGGCCGGGCAGCGACGACGGTCGCGGCCGTCTCCTCGTCGCCATCGCCGCCTTGCCACCGATTGTCGTCACCGGCAAGGTCGAGACCCGCCCAGCCCAGGAAAAAGTCGCCGATCTGTGCGTAGCGCATGTTGCCCGTCACGCCCACGTAGCCCAGGTGGAGGTAGTGGGCACACGTGGGGTCGTAGGGGTTGTCCTTCACAAGCGCTTCGGTCAGGAAGCCGCCGGCCGCAACGGTCCGCTTGCCCACCCCCTTGGGGGCGTTCTTGTTCTTGCTCTCCCAGCTCACATCCTCGCGGCCCCAGGCCAGGAGCCCCACGTTGTCCTGCGTGTGCTTCATCACGCCAGCCTGCCCCCCGCCGATGCCAGCGTAGTGGCCGTCCACCTTCGAGTAGCCGATCGGCGCCAGAAACGGGCAGTTGGCGTAGACGCCGAACTGCGGCTTCGTCGTCCAGGTCACCCCCACGTCGAACATGTCCAGCGCGTCCGCGCCGCGGTTGCTCAGATAGGTGCAGCCCGTCGTGGCCACGAGGGCCGCCAGGCATGCCAGGGTGCATAGGCTTCTCATCCGTCCCAGCCGGTCACACATCGGTTGCTCCGCTCCCCCCTGGAAGGGTAATGGCTCCATGGATCCGAGCTGCTGTGGGGATTGGCGCCGGCCGCGGGGACGCCTCTCATGCCGTGCCACTGATACACCATTATAGGTGAACGAAGATGAACGTCCAGTGAAAGGCAGCTTACGGGCCAGTAAGAACTCATGCGTTCCCCCCCGACCACCCCGGCACGGTTGCCTCGGATCGGAGGGGTGGTGTAGACTGGCACAAGCCTTACCGCGGCCTGTGGCCGCAACCCAAGAGGGAAAGTCGGGTTGGGCACACCTCATTGGATCGAGCGGTTCTGCGGTCGATCCGATGAGGGCTGTTTCAGAATGGAGAACGCCTTGGGAGGGCGAGGCTCCTGCCGAGCCGCCAGGGTCGCACCTACGGCTCAGCAGGAGCTTCGCCCTCCCTTGCCTACCCCAAGGCACCATTCTGAAACAGCCTCTGGGGCTCCTCCTTCGCTTGTGGAAAGCCACATCACCACGGCATCGCGGAAGGAAACAAACGCAGGAGGCCTGGCTCTGTTTCCTAGTGTGCCCAACCCGAGTTTCCCTCGGCCCAGCCTGAGCGAAAAACGCGCGCATGACTCGCACAAAGACTCTACCCCACTCCCGCCAGTGGAGACAGCGCGAATGCCCCACGCCGCCATGCTGCCCATCCTCATCCTCGTGGCTGCCGCGGCACACGCAGGCCAGGCGGCCCGGCCGCTCGACCTGGCACCCGCCACGCCCGAGCAGGTGCTCAACCACCATCTCGTCCGCTCCGCTCGCCTCGGGCAGGCCGCCACTCCCGATGGCCTCGTGCCGCTGATGCCCTGGCGGACGGCGGACGACGTGGTGGAGGGCTGGGACTGGTCGCTGCCCCCCGGCATCCAGCCCGTACCGCGCTCGGGCCTGATCTTCGGAGGCCGCGAGAAGCGCCGCTTCCCCGGCAACAAGCTGGCCGACGTGGCCGTCTTCTGGCGCGACGTGGAGCCCGAGGAGGGCCGCTACGCCTTCGAGAAGCTCCGCAAACGGCTCGAAAGCCTGCCCGAGGGCGTCGTCGGCTGCCGCTTCCACTTCTACGCCTCCGTCAGCCATCGAATCAGCCGCGGCCGCCGACAGCCCATCGGCCCCGCATGGCTCGCCACGCACAACATCCCCACCATCGATATGACCTCGATGGAGGGGCGCTTCCAGCTCTTCAACTACGCCATCTGGCACGAGGACTACCACCGTCGCTACCTCCGCGTCATCCAGGCCCTCGGCCGCAGCGGCATCCCGAAGCTCGACGGGCTGCGCATCGTCTACGTCGGCGCCATCTCGAAAAGCTGGGGCGAGGAATTCTACATCCCACGCGACGTGGCGGCCTGGTGCGAGAAGAACGCCGGCCTCACCCCCGCCGCACTCGAGACCTGCCTGGCCGAGCGCCTCGACGCCTGGGCACGCGCCTTCAAGGGCGTCGAGCACAAGCTCGCATGGGTCGGCGCAGGCTCCGGCGGCGTCGGCGGACGACGCGAATACGCCCGCGTAGCCGAACGCGTGATGAGGCGAGCCTACGAACTCGGCATGGGCCAGCGATGCGGCTTCGTCGAAAACTACCTCTACCACCTCCACAACCCCTGGCTCGGCCAGTCCGTCGACCCCCAGGGCTACCTCGCCGTCGACGAGACCTGCCCTCCCATCGCCCACGCCCGAGCCTTCGGCGACGAAAACGAGGAGTACGGCCGCTACTGGACAGGCCGCTTCGGCCCCCTCGAAACCCACCCCTACCGCTACCACCAGTCCATGATCCGAACCCTCCAGATGCGGCGAAACTACCTCTGGATGTCCCCCGCGTCCGTCGACATGGACCCCGCACTCACGGCCTACGTGAGCCTCGAGCTCGGGCGGCGGGTGAGCGACGCGCCCGATGCCTTCTGCTGTCTCCGCGAGAGCACCGTCCGAGCGGGCGCCGCGGGTAAGAAGGGACGGACCGCCCCGATCCGCAACTTCGAGCGGTGGCTCCGCCAGCGCGACCGCGACGGCTACCGCACCGTCCCCGCCCTCAAGGCCACCCAGCACACACGCCTGTGGATGGTCCCCGACGGCCATCGCTTCGACTGGCTCGCCCGACGCACCGACCTCGCCAGCGGCAACCCCCGCATCGGCTTCATCGTCCACGACCGCTTCCTCCTCGGCGGCCCCCACCGCGTCGCCGTCAAGATCACCTGGCACGACCGAGGCCGCGGCACCTGGGCTCTCGTCTACCCCACCGGCCCC
>Ga0272442_10012906_pt1 | contig 10041 bp, 7 predicted proteins | sample SSMForm2O_FD_200262 | JGI IMG/M metagenome (GOLD analysis project Ga0272442, IMG submission 200262) | Marine sediment archaeal communities from Little Sippewissett salt marsh, Falmouth, MA, United States - SSM-Form-2O | ecosystem: Environmental > Aquatic > Marine > Wetlands > Sediment ... | reverse complement strand
ATCCCAGCCGTGGGGCAGCGCGCGCCGCGTCGGTCTCGCCCCGTTGATGAGGCCCACGGACGCGCCGAAACGTTCGAGCCCTTCGAGGGGCTCGACTTCGTCGACGCCGAGGTACAGCAGTTCGGATTCGAGGCGCCCTTTCGGCGCCACTTCGATTGGCGGGTCGAACACGCACTCGGCGCGAAACACGTCGAACGAATCCCCCTTGGCCTTGGCCGTTCGTTCGAGATGAATCTGCGTCGAGCTGTGCACGTTCGTGAGGAATCCGGCGATGAGCGAGCGCCCCGCCGCGGGATTGTACGCGGCCAGGTTCCACTGACACGTGCACGCGCCCACGTCGATGGTCTTCAGCCTGACCCGCCGCTGCGTCAGGCTTCCCGTGTCGAGGATGATGGCTTCGCGTGCGCCAGCGCCCAGGGACATCTCGCCCTTCTTCGGATCGCCCACGGCCCAGGGGATCAGGCTTTTCACCCGCACCGGCTTCTTGGACGTGTTGACGAAGATCACGTGGGCCGTGATGAACGGGAGCGACGGATAGGCCTGAAGGCCCCACTCGCAGTCGTCCTTCTTGAACACGAAGCCGTTGCCGCGGCCGAGCACGTTATTGACTTCCTGGCGGATGGTCCAGCGCCCGTCGATGCTAAGCGGAGCCGGCTCGTCCTCACCTTCGAGCCACACCATGGGATAGGCGTTGCCGAAGACCGGCTCGCGCGACACGAGCAGCAGGTCGGTCCGGCCGTTCTTCTGGACGCTGATCTCGTAGCGGTCGGTGTTGATCGTGCGGTGCTCGCGCCCGGGCCGGTACGACAGCAGTTGGGCGGGCGCATCGAAACCGGTGAAACAGACGGCTAGGGCGAGGGCGACAGCGGTTCTCATAGGAATTCGTGTCCTCAGCTTCCGGCGCGCCGCGCGGTTCGCGGCCCTTCTATCCGATCAGGACCCGTTTGCCGGCATCGCTGGACTTGTACGCGGCCAGTGCGACCTCGAGGGCGGCGCGTCCGGCCTTGCCCGTCATGGTCAGTCGCTCCTCGCCGCGCACCACGTCCATCCAATGTCCGATTTCCGTGCTCCAGCCTCCACGCGTCGGATTCCGGTCGATCATGTCCCATTCCTGGACGCTGTCCTTGCCGGCCGAGGCCTTGCCTCCGCACAGCTGCAGCCCCTTGGTGTAGTCGCAGATGAGCGAGCCCTTGGTGCCGTAGACCTCGAAGCCGGTGAAGCCCGGCTTGCTGGTCCAGCCCACTTCGATGTAGCCGAGGGCGCCGTTCTTGAACTCGAGGAGCAACACGGCGTTGTCGTCGACCTCGATCTTGCGGATCAGCGAGGCCGCCTTGGCCATCACCGCCGTCACGGGCCCGAACAGCCACAGACACAGGTCGATCGCGTGGATACCCATATCGAGCATCGCCCCCCCGGCCGCGATGTCCGCCATGTAGAACCAATCGCTCTTGGCCCATCCGGGATACGGCCCGCCGTGGGCGAAGCGCACGCGGATCATGAACGGTCGTCCGATCTGCTTCTCCGCGAGCATCGCCTTGCACGCCGCCGGACCGGTGAACAGCCGGTGCGTATAGCCGATCATGAGCTTGCGGCGGGCCTTGCGCGACGCCTCGATCATCTTGTCCGCCTCTTTCAACGTGGCCGCAATGGGCTTCTCACACAGTACGTGACACCGTGCCTCCAACGCCGTCACCGCCGCGTCGCAGTGGTACTTGTTCGGCGCACATACACTGACGATATCGAGATTCTCGCTATTCAGCATATCCTTGTAGTGGGCGTAGCCTTTCATGTGGCCATAGAGCTTGGCCATCTCTGTGTGCCGTTCCGGCACAGGGTCGGCAAAGGCCACGAGTTCGGCGTGCTCGTTCTTGGCGTAGCCGGGAAGGTGGCAGGCTTGCGCGATGGCCCCGGCCCCAATGATGCCCACCCGAAACGTCTTGTCTTTGGCCATGACCGCCCTCCTTTCTACAAATACACTGTCCGCACTTAGTGTACGCAGGCCATCAGCGGCGTTCAACATCCCCTTCTTCCTGTTCGTGTTCATCTTCATCTTCCTGTTCGTCTTCATCTTCCCTCTCTTTCTTCGCCCTAGTCGCCATCTCGGACTTCGATCCCGCAGCCATGAGCGCATGCACGATTGCGACGACGATGACGATGAAGATGAGCGGTGTTGCACGCGGTGGGCGTGGGCAATAGAATGGGGCTCGCGGCACATAGCGCGAGGGACAGCGACCTATGATCGTACTGAGTGAAACGTCGCCGCGGTGGTTGCGTGAGCTGGCGCGGTTTGTCCACGTCAAGAGCCTCCTGTTCGTATACGGCAACGTGCACGACCTGGTCTCGTTTCCCATTTGCACCGAAGGGTCGGACGAGGTGCGCTGGACCGAGAGCGATCTCCCCGTGTTCTTCAGGCGTTTCCTCGTCGACCTCGATTACGAGGTCGTGGGCTGGGTGGATCCGGTCGAAGAGCTGTCCTTCGCGACGCCCGAGATGGCGGATCGCTTCGAGCAGGTCGAGACGGGGCACGAGGTCCCTTCGGAACCACCGTGCGTCCGCAATGGCCAGGCGTCGGCGATGATGCCGCCTCCCAACGTGCTGTCCAGGCCGCCGCGCGAGCCCGAGCCCGTGAACTGGGACCTCACCCTGGCCCGCATTACGTGCGGCCTCGAGAACACCCAGGTCCCGTGCGCGTTCGTCATCGACCTGGCTTCCCGGCTGGTCTCGTCGCCGGATCGGCTGACGCGTGACGAGCGTACGCTGTTTACCAAGGTTCTCAAGGCTTCGTTGGCCAGTCGGGAGGTCGTGCGCGAGGACGGGCGCTGGAACAACCTGCTCCTCCTCGTGTGCGACAAACTCAACGACCTGCCCACTTTCCTCTACCTCAACAATCCCAGGGCGCGCTCCATCCACCTCGATCGCCCCGACCGGGACGGGCGCGGCCGGTTCATCAGCCGCTACTATCACCACTTCCATGGCGCCGACGGCGACGGCCCCGCCCCGCCCGCGGTGGTGCAGGAGTTCATCGATCTGACCGACGCGATGACGAACTACGAGATGCGCAGCCTCGTCAATCTGTCCACGCGCGAGGCCATACCCGTCACCGACCCGATCACCGGTCTCCCCAACGTCAAGCGCATCAGCGAGATGTACAAGTACGGCGTCACGACCAGCGAATGGGACCGGATCGAGAGCGGCAAGCTGGCGCAGGCCGAGGCGTTTCTACATTCGCGGATCAAAGGACAACAGGGGGCCGTGGCCCGCGTATTGGACATCGTCAAGCGCGCGAAGATCGGCCTGGCCGCCGGCGGCGCGGAGAAGTCGAACCGGCCGCGGGGCGTGCTGTTCTTCGCCGGCCCCACGGGCGTGGGCAAGACCGAGATGGCCAAGGCCCTGGCCGAGCTGTTGTTTGGCCGCGAGGAGCGTCTGATCCGGTTCGACATGAGCGAGTACGCCGCGCCTCAGTCCGACCAGCGGCTGCTCGGGGCCCCGCCGGGCTACGTGGGCTACGAGGAAGGCGGCCAACTGACCAACGCGGTCAAGAAGAATCCCTTCTCGATCTTGCTGTTCGACGAGGTAGAGAAGGCCCACGACAGCATCTTCGACAAGTTCCTGCAGATCCTCGACGACGGCCGCCTCACCGACGGCAAAGGCGACACGGTCTACTTCTCCGAGTGCATCATTGCCTTTACCAGCAACCTGGGCACCGTCACCCGGACCACGGCCGTCGAGCCGCCCCAGGCCCTGGTGACGCCCGACATGCCCTATCCCGAGATGCGCCAGCGCATCCTTGAGGAGATCCGCAATCATTTCAATTTCGTGTTGGGGCGCCCCGAAATCCTCAACCGATTCGGCGACAATTTCGTCGTGTTCGATTTCATCAGGCCCCCGATGGATGAAGAGATCGTAGACCTGCTCCTAGAGAGACTCGTGCTCGCGGCCAAAGACGGCATGAAGGTCGGCTTGACGGTGGCCCCGGCCGCGCGCCAGGCCCTCGTGGCCCTGGCCCGCAACAACCTCGAACACGGCGGGCGCGGCATCCGCAACGTCGTCGACGCCGCCCTCGTCAATCCCCTTAGCCGCGCACTGTTCGACCAGGACGTACGGCCCGGCGCCCGCGTGCGGGTCGCGGAATTGGCCGACCACGGCGAGAACGCGACAACGCGATTCGATATCGAGGTGGTCGTCGACCAGCCATGAACCTCACCGTACACAGCCTGGCGCATCCCGTGACCGCATTGGGTCCCGGCCGGCGTGTGGTCCTTTGGGTGGCCGGTTGCGCCAAGCACTGCGAGGATTGCATGAGCCCCGAGATGCAGGATTCCGAGGCCGGCAAGGTGATTCCCGTGGCCACGCTCCTGAACCGGCTGCTCGAACTCGACCCTCGCCTCGACGGCCTCACCCTGTCCGGCGGCGAGCCCTTCGACCAGCCCGCCGCCCTGGCGGCGCTCCTGCGCGCCCTACGCCTGGAACGCCCGCAATGGAACGTGCTGATCTACTCAGGTTACACCTTGAACGAGATCTGCAGCGACATGACCGGCCGGGCCGAGGTGCTCAATCACGTGGACGTCCTCATAGACGGGCGATACCGCAAAGATGTGCCGCCGCACCAGCCCCTCGTGGGCTCGGGCAATCAGTGCATCCACTATCTCACCCAACGCGGCCGAGGCCTCCGGCCCGACATCGAGGCCGCGCCGCCCCAGCAACTCAACTGGGGGCTCGGTGACGGCTCCTTCGATATGTTGATTGGCGTGGCGGACGAATCGCTGCGCGATACGGTGCGCGAGGCCCTGGGCGAGCGCCCGGAGCACGGCCATGGTTAGGTACGCCAAGATATGCCCCCGGTGCGGGCGGCAGAACGACGAGTTTGCGGACGCGTGCGAGAAGGACGGCGAGTTCCTCGGTATGGTTCCGGCCACGCCGGTGAGCGATGAAGCAGCGGCCTGCGAGCCGCAGGCCGAGCAAGAGTCGACTGGGCCGTCGGCGCCGTTGCGCGCGATCGGCCAGCCTACACGAGTCCTCTATCTGGACGTTGCGGAGAGCGGCGAGTGCCACCAGGTGCGCGACGGGTGGGTCGTGGGCCAGGCCCATCCCACCAGCACCGCGGACGTCCAACTCGCGGGGCCCACGGGGATCAACTACGTGCACCGAAGGCACTGCCGCTTCGAGTGCCGCGAAGACGGGTGGTACGTGACGGCCATCGGGCAGGACGGATACACCAATCCCACGTTCGTCAATCACAGCCGCCTGGCGCCCGAGGAGCCCGCGCCGCTGCGCAACGGCGACCGCCTCAGCCTCTCGGGCGTCAGCATCAACGTCAGGATCATCGAGCTATGAGGCGTTTCTATATCTTCGGGCGCACCGAGACCGGGCCCGTGCGCAGCGCCAACGAGGACCGCATCCTGGTGGGGCGCTTCATCAAGAACCGCGGCGGGCTTGGCCTGCACTTGGTGGAAGACGACGATTTCATGGCCCACTACGGCCTGGTGCTCGCCGTGGCCGACGGAATCGGCGGCGTCGACGGCGGCGGCATCGCCAGCAAGCTGGGCCTGAGTGCATTTGACACCCAGTTCTACAGCGCCGAGAAGACCATGGACGTCTGGGGCGGCTCGATGGCGGCGCTAGAGGCCGCCGGCGAACGCGCCAACCATGCCATACTCGAGTTGGCGACCAAGCGCCCCGAATTGGCCGAGATGGGTTGCACCATTGCCGGCGTGTGCCTCACGCCCAAGGGCACGCTGGTCTTTCATGCCGGCGACAGCCGCGTCTATCGGTTCCGCAACGGCGCATTGAAGCAACTCACCACCGACGACTCCCTCGTTAGCCTCGCCGTGCAGGCCGGCCATATCACCGAGGAGGAGGCCCACGAATCCCCCGCGCGCCACACCATCACCAACTGCCTCGGCCAGGCGACCTTCCGACTGCACGTCCAGGCCGGCCCGGAGTTGCGCGATGGCGACGTCCTGCTGGTGTCTTCGGACGGGCTGCACGGGCTGGTCGACATCGACCAGATCGAGGCCGCGATGTCGGCGGCGGACACGGTCGAGGCGATGGCGAATGACCTGGTCGATCAGGCGATATACCAAGGGGGAAACGACAACATCTCGGTGATCGTGGTCCGAGTACTCGATGGCGAGCATGAGTGACGGCACGCAGAATCAGGAACCGGGTTCGGGCCACGAAGAACGCGTGACCGAACGCCTGCCCGAGCAGCGCGCCACGGAGCGCTTCGGCCCGCGCGGCGAGGCCCAATCCGAGGCGGCCGCCCAGGCCGCGCCTCCCGGCCTGGCCCGAGGCGAACTGGTGGACGACCGATACCGCGTGGAAGCAGGCCCCATCGGTACGGCCACCGGCGAGGCCGAGGTCTATCGCTGTGCCGACGCCGAGACGGGCGAGACCGTAGCCCTCAAGTTCTACCGCGAGAACGTGTCGCCCAAGGCCGGCATCCTGGACAGTCTGCTCAATCTACAGCACCCCGACGTCGTGACCCTGCATGCATACGGCGCCTGGGCCGGCCGGTTCTATGAGGTGATGGACTACTGCGTGGGCGGCAGCCTCACGGACCACATGCCCTTTCCGGAGCCGACCCTGCGTGGATACGTCTCGCAGATCGTGCACGGGCTCGAGTATCTGCACGGCCAGGGCATCATCCACCGCGACATCAAACCAAGCAACCTGTTCTTCCGCGAGCAGGACCGGGAAGATCTGGTCATCGGCGACTTCGGCGTGAGCTCGATCCTGCAGAGCGACGAGAAGGTGCGCAAGACCAGCACCGGCGCCTTCTTCACGCTGGACTATGCCGCCCCGGAGTTGATCGACGGCAAGGAGGTGAGCGCGAAGACCGACTACTACGCGCTGGGCGTCACGCTGCTCCAACTCCTGACGGGCGTCTCCCCCTTCGCGGGCATGGACAACAACGCGATTCTCGGTTGCCACTTCCGCGGCAACGTCCCCAGGCCCACGGAACTCTCGGATGAATTCAACCGGTTGATCGACGGTCTGCTGCGCGTGTCTCCCCAAGTCCGGTGGGGCCACGGCCAAGTCGTCAGTTGGCTCGAGGGCCGGGCGGTCCTGACGGACGACGGCCTGCCCGACCGGCCCGAGGCCTACGCCGGCAAGACGATGCCCTACCGAAGCCTGCCGGCGATCACGACCCCTGCGGAAATGGCCGCGCGGCTCAGTGATTTCGATGCGGAACGTGATCTCCAGCGCGGCTACATCGCACAGTGGGCCATGTTCTTCGACACGGATCTCGGCCGGCGCATCGCCCAACTCGAAGAGGATTCCACCGGCAACGCAGCACTGGACAAGCTCAAGCTGCGCTATCTGCTCGACCCTACGCTGCCTCTCGACGTCGGCTCGAGCCGGGCCTATGACCTCAAGCAACTGGCCGGCCTTGTCGATCTCCCCCATAATCCCTACCAGCAGGAACTCGAGGGCCTGCTCTACGGCGGCAGCATCGAAGCGTGGGTCGACGCGCGCGGCCACGACCAGTCCACCCAGCGCCTTGTAGACCGCATCGCCGCCATCCGAACCGGCATCAAGAACCGTCCCCTGGGATTGCTCGCACTCTTGTACGCCTTGAGCCCAACCCGCCCGCTGCGTCTCTCGCAACGTGTGTCCCTCTCCTCCCCCGAGGACCTCGAGGACGCGCTGGCGCAGAATCCCAAGCTCAAGCAGCGCGTCATGAACTACCTCTATGGCGGCCACTTCGCCCTCTGGATGCGCAACGCCTTCCCAGAGCGCGTCGACGACGTCCGCTTCATCACCGAATGCGTCACCACCTTCAGAGAAAACCGCGAGCAGGGCACGTTCGCCTTGCGGTGCCGCTTTTGCCGCACGCTCCCCCTGTGGTTGGGCGCTGCCCAGGCCAAGACACCTAAGGAACTCGCCGCACTCATCAGCCGCAGCCCGGCCTCCTACGAACTAGGCATCCGCCTCCTCGCTGAAGGCTGGATACGGGCATGGTTGTGGGCGACCGGCCGCCTCACCGACCTGGACGCCTTCGACGCGGTGGCCGACGACCCGGCCACGAGCGGCGCCCGCAAACTCGAGGCCGTCCTCCACATGCTCGACCCTGACCTGCTGTGGCCCCGGGCCGCAGCCGACGTGGACTACCTGGACGGCGGGATCGTGTCGACCGACGGCATGAAGACCATGCGGCTGTGCGTATTCAATGCCGGCCGGGGCCACTTGTCCGGCACCATTACGCTGGACGATGGCGGCGCGGCCGAGTCCGGCCTGCCCAGTGGATTCAGCATGGCAGAGCGGGAAATCGAAGGCGGGCTGACCGAGATCGCCGTCACCATGAGCGGCCAGGGGCTGCCACCCGGCAAGGGCCAGGAGGCCCGCATCATTGTTGACACCAACGGAGGTCGCCTCGAGATTCCGGTGTTCTTTCACAGCGGCGGGGCGCTGTGGCGCCTGGTGTCCCGGGCGCTGCTGGTCGGACTCGTCGCTGCCCATTTCTTCGCGTTTCTGCGCCTCATGCTCCAGCGTGCGTCGCCCGAATACGCCTTGAACACCATGAACTGGCTCAGTCGCGACTACGTGGCCGCGCATCCCGAACGGCCCAGCTACGTTCCCGCGGCACTGCTGGCACTGGCCGGCCTCGCCGCCGGGCTGTCCTACTTGGTGGCCGTGTACCGTAGGAACGAATGAATGCCGCAGCGCTCGCGCTGAGGAGAAAGCATGCGTTGGTCTGGACGATGGATCGTGCTCGCCATTGCCGCGGCCGCACTGCTCGGGCTCATGGCCTTCGGTCTGGCAGACCGTCCCCTGCTGCGCTGGCTGGCGGCCAATTTCATCGTGGCCGCGGACAAGACGCTCGGGTCGTGGCGGTTCCTACCGCCGATGGCTTCCTGGATGGCCATGGCCTTCGTCCTCGGTGCGTTGGTCTATTTTGCCCTCTGGGAAGCGCCAAAACTGGGGCGCCCGAGCCTGCGCGGCCGCCTGCTTGCCCTTGCCGGCGCGCTTGCTGTCCTGCCGGTGTTTGTTGGGGCCGCCCTGACGTACCGAAACAACGCGCCCCGGATTCTCCACCATGCCAGCGGCCTCAAGCCCGGCGAGGGCCGGACCTTCGCTGGAATCGCATTTGTATGGGTGCCGCCGGGCCGGTTCCCGATGGGCAGCCCCGAAGACGAAACCGGACGCCGCGACGATGAGGGCCCCTGGATGGTCACGCTCACAAAGGGGTTCTGGATGGGCAAGTATGAGGTGACGCAGGCGCAGTGGGAGGCCGTCATGGGAGAAAACCCGTCCAAGTTCACCGAAGATGGCGCGCAACGGCCCGTGGAGAATGTGCTGTGGGAAGATTGCCATGCGTTGATCGACAAGCTCAACCACTCCGATGCCGGGACCTTCCGGTTGCCTGCCGAGGCCGAGTGGGAATACGCCTGCCGTGCAGGCGCCGCAGGCGCCTATGGCTTCGGCGATGATTCGTCGGCCCTCGCAGCGTACGCATGGTACGCCGAGAACAGCGACGGCGCCACCCATCCCGTCGGCCAGAAAGCGCCCAACGCCTGGGGACTGCACGATATGCACGGCAACGTGTGCGAATGGTGCGAGGACTGGTACGGCGCCTATCCCGATGGTCCCGAGACGGATCCCGCCGGGCCACCGTCAGGGCAGTATCGCGTCCTCCGAGGCGGCGGCTGGGACGGCGACCCCGCCGCCTGCGGCGCCGCGCGGCGCCGGATCTTCATCCCTGGCTATTTCCAACGCAAAAGCGACCTCGGCCTTCGCCTGGCGCGGACCTTCTCCGAGCGCGACGTCGGCCACTCTGAACGGCCGCCGGGCGACACACGTAACGGAGGAGCCCGCCCCGAGTAGAATCAATGGCGACCGGGCGAGATCCGCACACTGAACGGAGGATGCACGAATACGGCGCCCCGTGCCGCTAACGGCAACCACCGGGCTCAGCGGCGCGAAATAGGGAATTCTTCGCAACGTAGGGGCCAGCAATAGAGGGGGGATTTCGCATTTTGGTCGGTTTTCGGAGTCGGTGTTTCTTCTTGACATCCGGACTCTAAGTATATATACTTG
>Ga0272442_10012901_pt1 | contig 10042 bp, 5 predicted proteins | sample SSMForm2O_FD_200262 | JGI IMG/M metagenome (GOLD analysis project Ga0272442, IMG submission 200262) | Marine sediment archaeal communities from Little Sippewissett salt marsh, Falmouth, MA, United States - SSM-Form-2O | ecosystem: Environmental > Aquatic > Marine > Wetlands > Sediment ... | reverse complement strand
GCGTCAGATCCTCGGCTCCCTCTTCGCCGATCCGGAGAAAGACGGCTCCGACACGGATGATGACGTTCTCGCCAACGCCCAGATGAGGGCCGATCCACGGGACGATATCGGGCAAATCGAAGTACGCGGTTGAGTAGATAGCGATGTCAATTGTCTCTTCGTCGGTGTACTCGGAGTCGACCCATACGTCGTCTCGGAAGAAGTAGGTTCGGTCCTCGACGATTCGAACGCCCTCGACGCCCGACTGCACCGTCTCCGCCTCGGAGAGATCCTTCAGCGCCGTCGATGCTTGCACCGCGTATCCCCCAGTCGCCGGCGCCGACGCCGTCTGGCGCACTGCGTCGGCCGCCTCTTCTGCGCTGTATGTCCCCTCATCCACCAGGAACGACGTGTACGGCGTGATGATCCCGTACCGCCGGCTGAGTTCGATCACGCTGTCGACGAGTTCGTCGCTCTTCCCATAAAGGCGGATCTGATTGAGCAGATACGCGATCTTTCGGCCGGCCCACAAGCGCGGCAAGAAGATGTCGTCGAGTGCGGCCTCAGGGAACTCCTGAAGCGTCGTGTAGGCCGTGGGCACGCCATCCGCGGTACCGGAGAGAGTAACCCGCGCTTCTCCGTCGCCTCGGTAGCGACCGAGGACGAGAAGCTGCGTTCCGCGGAAGATATCGGGCAGGACGACAGGATACATATCGAAGACATCCGCGCCGTCGATTGCGAGCGCAGTGTCCGCCAGCACGGGAGAGGCAATCTTTCGATAGAAGTTCGACAACGCGACCTCCAGGTTCTCCCCCGGGAGGACGTAGGTCGTCGTTCCACGGTTCTCCTGCGCCAGCTGGTCGAGAAGGATCGTGTTGACGTCCGTTCCGACACCAAAGACGAACATCCGCGCTTCGAAAGCGTTCGCCGCCAAGGCGTTCGCCGCAATCGCGACCGGGTCGACCTCGCCGACGGTCGCCTCCCCGTCGGTCAGGAAGATCAGGAAGCGCGGACGTTCGTTCACTTCGAAGAGGCTGAAGGCAAGCGTTAGAGCCTCGTTGATATTCGTGCCGCCCCCCGCTTGGATGGAGGCCGCCCAGGCCGTGGCCTGCGCGATCGATTGCGAGGAGACGTTCGTCAGTTCGGTCTGAAGCGCGCGGCTCATGTCCGAGAAGCCGATCACGGCGAACCGATCCTCGGGATTCAAGTTCTCGAGGATGAACCGCAGTGCCTCCTTCGCCTGCACGATCTTGTCGCCGCTCATGCTCCCCGAGGAGTCGAGCACGAAGACAAGATCCTTCGGAATCGCGGCGGCCGACGCCGCAGACTCGGGCGGGGTTACGATCAACAGGAACGTCCCGTCCTCGCCCGGGACGCAATACGTCAGCGTCGTCATCCCCATCGCGTCGGGCGTCACCGAGTAGTAAAGGAGAAAGTCTTGCGAGGGGAACACTGAACTCTCTTCATAGAGGCCCGTCGCCTGGGTCTCCGCTGCTCGGACGACGCCGAGGTCGTGCGTCGGGGAGTAGACGGCCGCCAACGGAGACGATGTCTCAAGGTCAACCGAGATTCTCACGCGTTCGAGCGGCCGTGCCGAGAAGCGTTCCGTGTCGAGTGGATATCGGTAGCGGTACGTTCCGGCTTCGGCGCTCAGAAGCTCCGAGTAGGTGATTTGGATCCGCCGCTCGCCGCCCGCCGGAATCGGGAAAATGCGCGCCGATAGCGCGCCGCGTCCGACGTATTCGAGAAGTGCCGGATCGATCGACCGGCGAACGTAGTCTTCGTAGATCGCGCGGGCCTCGTCAGCGTCGAGAATCCGCGCTTCGAGGGCCTCGCCGTCGACCCACATCGTGAAGCTCGAAACCACGGCCCCGATCGGAAGGGGAAACACGTACTCTCCTTCGACATCGCGATCCGTGTCGTTCCGGAAGACCTGATCGACGTGCGTCGTCACGACGCCGTCGCGAATCGTGACGTCGACATCGTGATAGACAATCGACAGCCAGCCGTGATCGGGAATGTCGGGAATGATGATCCCGTCGGCCCATGCGCCAAGCGAGAGCATCGCCAGAAGAATCACTGTTGCCGAGAGAATCCGTCGAGATGCGCGGGGTCGCATGCGTATCGCCTCCGTGAAGTCGATCGGGAGATGTACACGGCGCGAAGGCTTCGGTTCGCTGTGTTCGAGAAGCGGCTGGACGGCGCTGGGCTTAGTCCCTTGGGGTTTCGGAGGGTTCGGCGCTCTTGGAAGCGCCCTTGCGCCGCCACGACAGTGCATCGACCGGGCACGCAGCGATGCATTCGCCACAGAGCAGGCAATCCGCGGAACGCACGGATCCCCCCTGCATGGCGCAGGCGGAGCATGCTCCATCGCAGGTCCCGCAGGAGACGCAGTTCGGACCAACCCGGACGCGGAACGGACTCACGCGTGACACGAGTGAAAGCCACGCGCCGAGCGGGCAGAAGAGCCTGCAGAAGGGACGGAAGAGGAAGACGGACAGCAAGGCGAAGAACCCGCTGATTCCGAGCGTCAGGGCCGTCCCCCCGAACGTGAAGAACGCCTTGAACGGTGTCGTCCCGTCCCACGCGAGGACGCCGGTTACAAACACACGAACCACGAGATAGGCAAGGATCGCGTACGGAACGAACCGCAGACCCCGCATCCATCGTGCCGGAAGGACCCGCCGCAATCGCTTTACGTGCAGCAGTTCCTGCAGTGCGCCAAACGGACAGACGTAGCCGCAGAAAAGACGGCCGGCGAGCACCGCCGTAACCGTCGGCACGAGGAAGAGCAACAGGTATCCGATCGACGCCTTCAGGATCACGTTCTGAACAGCCGAGATAGGGCAAAGCATCCCGCCGATCGTGAAGCCCAGAACGACGACCGATGCAATCAGAAGCCAGCGCCGAAGGCGGAAGCGCCGCGTGAGAAGAATGGCCAGGCCCGCTCCAGTGAATCCGAGGACGAGGAGGAACTTCGTCAACTGATCGTGGATGAAGTAGCTTGATCCGGACCCTGATGCCTCTGCCCCTGGTGTCTCAAACGATCGTTCGGTCTCCGACGCACCGAACGAGCTGTCCGGCGATCCGAAGCCCTGAGCGAATGATGCAAGACTCGCCACGGCGAGCATCACGAGGATCGTCCACGCAACCGTCTTCATATGACCACGCTGCATGAGATTCGTTTCCGCTAGCCGAGAAGGTGATCGAAGCGGAGGAAGAGGCCGTCGCCGACCAGAAGAAGGACCGTCGGGCTGCCGTCCACATCGCTGTAGAAGACGCGAAGCGCTTCGGGAAGCGCTTCGGGAAGCGAGGCGCCCTGCGGAAGGCTGATGAGCTGATCATCCACGCCGAGCGTGCCCTCACCGACTGTCGCCTCGCCAAGAACACTCACGACATCGTCCGCAGCATCGAATGGGTACTCGCCCGCCCAAGCCGTCGTCCACAGAGCCTCCTCGTCAGGTGCGAGTGCCGTGATCGACAGAACTGCCTCCTGGTAGCCCTCTTTCGTGCAGTCCTTGGAGATTCGCAGGAATCCGTCCCCCTCCTCGGCCAGCGAGACCTGGACCCACTTCTCATAGAGATCGCCGCCCAAGTCCTCCCACGCCGTCTCGCCAAGAATCTGGATCCCCTCGCCGTCGATGATGTACTCGTCCATGCTCGACAGCGTGCACTTCGCGTGGGTCTTCTGCACACGGATGCCGATCTCGCCCACCGTCCCGATCGGCGCCGCAATCGATTCGTAATTGAAGTAGAACTCGCACGCGCTCGCCGAGAGGGCAAACGCCGCAAGCAGAATCGCCACCCCCACCAGTGTGACTCGTTTCATTCGGTTCTCCTCTCCCAAAGAAGGTCAGTCCATGGGGCGGATCTTCTCCAATGCATGTGAAGAGGATATGGCGAAGGATGGATGCGGGTGTGTGATAGAACAGCGTTCATGCCGCAATCGAAGTCTTCTGCACACCGGGCGACCGGATCGCGAAGCTTGGGCAATTCACTTCTCGATCTTTCGCGATCTGACCCACGGGCCATGTGCCCATGATCTGTCAGACACCTGACAGATGGTGTATGATGAGCGGCCATGCCGATCGAGCGGCTTGCCGAGACCAAGAGACCCCGCCATTTCGTGTGGCCGCTTTCCGGTAGGGAAGCGGCTCAGCAGAAGCTACCATCGCTTCTGCGAGAAGGTGATGTCGATGGCGTTTGAGCGACTTGAGGAGTCAAACCGCCCTCGACACGTCATTGAGGGGATCCTCTCTTCCATTCAGGACGGCACGCTCAAGGCCGGGGAACGGCTTCCGTCGGAGGCGAAGCTGGCAGAGCTGACAGGCGTGGGACGCACGTCGGTTCGCGAAGCGCTGGCGGCACTTCGGCTGATGGGCGTCATCGAGACGCGCGTCGGAGCGGGAAGCTTCATCGCAGCTTCCCTTGACGGACGCGTGGTGCTCGAGAGCGCCGCGTCAGAGATTGCCAACGCAATCTCTGAGTCGGAGGAGGCGCTCCAGCTCCAGGAGGCCCGCGCCGTCTTCGAGACGGGCATGGTACGTCTTGCTGCCGCTCGTTGGTCGCCGGAAAAGAAACAAGCCTTCGACAGGCTGCTCTCCGAAATGGAGCGCAGCGCCGGGTCCAAAGGATACGCGGACTATCTTCGCCTCCATCGCGACTTCCATTTGATGCTCGCCGAGGCGACTGAAAATGGCGTCGTCGTTTCGACGACCCGCTCCTTCCTCGAATTCATGGATCACGAAGGATGGCGATCGATGGAGCGTCAGTTCTACCTCCCGAATCGTCATGAGGTCCTCACTGAATCGGTCCAACTGCACCGCGGCATCATTGACGCCCTCGCCACCGGCGACGCGCCGCTCGCCGCGCAACGAATGCACGATCATTTTGAACACTACGAACACGAGAGTCCCGAAGAGGGGAGTGGATAACACGTGAACGAAGCCAAACCGATGCGGATCGTATTTGGCAATGCTCGCTTCGCTCGCATTCCTGGATTGGGAGGTAGAGTAGCGTGAGCACAAGCGATCACGCAGTTGTGGGCAAGAGCTTTCCCCGGAAGGATGGCGTCGCACGGCAACTCGCCAGGGCGAGTTGCTTCAGCAATGCTCGCTTCGCTCGCATTCCTGTGGCAAAGGTGGTGTAGCGTGACCGAGGGCAAGCATCAGATCATAGGTCGGCAGTTCCCGCGCAAGGACGCTGTGGCTCGCGTCACCGGGAGTGAGCGCTACACCGTGGATATCTCACTACCGCGCATGCTGCACGGGCGGATTCTTTCGAGTCCATACGCGCACGCGCGCATTGTGTCCATCGACACGAGTGACGCCGAAGCGATGGGTGCGACGGTGCTCACGTTCGCCGACATCCCGAAGGTCCGCTACAACGAGCGGATCATCACGATTCCGCCTGTGCTGCACAAAGATCACTACGTCCTCGCCGACAAGGTTCGCCGGATGGGAGAGGCGGTCGCCGCCGTCGCCGCGGAGACGGAGGAACTGGCCGAGCGTGCGGCTCGTGCAATCCGGGTGGAATACGAGGTTCTGCGACCCGTCGTTGACGCTGAAGAAGCGATGAAGCCCGGCGCACCCGCGATCTATGACACGGTTCTCTTCGGAGAGGACGAGATCCCGATCGAGAGAAACGTCGCCTGCACCCGCGACGTCAACGAGGGCAACGTGGAGAAGGCGTTTGCCGAGGCCGACGTCGTCGTCGAGGGAACGTTTCGCCTTCCGAAGGTCTACCACGCGCAGCTCGAGACGAAGTCGTGCGTGGCCCGGCCCGAGCCGGACGGCGGATTAACCATCTGGCCCACGACGCAGTCGATTCACAATGTCCGAATCCTGCTCGGCCAGATCTTTGACATCCCGTTGTCCAAGATCGACGTTCGCCGGGTGCCGATCGGTGGAACGTTCGGATCGAGCATCCAGATGAACGCGCCGATTCCCATCTGTGCCGCGCTGGCGCTGAAGGCCGGGCGCCCGGTCAAGCTGGTGACGACAAGGGAGGAGGACGCGCACGATCACACACGCTACGGAGCGCGCATCGACCTGAAGCTCGCCGCCAAGAAGGATGGGACGCTCCTCAGCGCGGACATGACCCTCATCGCCGATATCGGCGCTCACAACATTCAGGCCTACAGCTTCCTCGGCGTATCCGTCGGCTGGCTCGTCAGCCTCTACAAGATCCCGAACGTGCGCTACCGCGGAACAGCCGTCTACACGAACAAGGCTCTCTCGTGCGCAATGCAGGGCTTTGGAAATCCGCAGGTAACGTTCGCCACGGAGCAGCTGATCGATCGCATTGCCGAGGAGCTCGACATGGATCCGATCGAGCTACGGATGAAGAACTACGTCGGTCTCGGCGACACCTTCTGGGGGCAGGGACCGCTCGTGAAATCGATCGTTCGCTCCGACGGCGTTCCCGAATTGATGAGCAAGGGGGCTCGCCTGATCGGCTGGGATCGGCGGAAGCCGAACGGTGCGAATCGAATCGCGGGCGAGCGGTTCTGCCGCGGCATCGGCGTCGGACGGGGCTTCCACACCAGCTCGGCCGGGGCACCGCAGCCGGGAGACGTCATCGACTTCTCCGGCGCGATGGTCAAGGTGAATCTCGACGGATCGATCGATGTGGTCACCGCGCTGATGGATCACGGCGGTGGAACGCACGAAGCGTTGGCCAAACTAGTCGGCGAGGCACTGTGCGTTCCGTTCGAGAAGGTCTCCGTGGTCCCGACAGGCACGCAAACCACGGTCTACGACTGCGTCACCCATGCGACACGCGGCGTTTACGCCGGAGGAGGCGCCGCCGTCAAGGCAGCCGAGACGCTCCGCGCCGAGATCCTCGAAACGGCCGCTCACTATCTCAACATCCATGTGGACGGGCTCGAAATGAAACTTGATCCGGACGAGGGGCAAGGCGTGGTCTTCTCGCCGGCGATCGGCGATCGTGACATGACGCTGAAAGAGCTGGCGACACGCTGCTGGATGGAGAGCTGGAAAACGCTCGCCGCCGTCGAATCGTACCGCCCGACGAATTGCCCACCCGCCTATGTGTCGGTCTTCCTCGACGTCGAGGTCGATACGTGGACCGGCCGTGTGAGGACGGTGAACGCCGCGATGGGCTCCGACTGCGGCACGGTCGTCAATCCCGCCATGGCCGTCGGCCAACTGGAAGGCGGTCTGTCGAAGGGCGTCGGCTATGCGCTGTACGAGGCCTGCGACTGGGATGCCGATGGACAGCTTCGGTCGCGTGGGTCCTGGCTCGACGCGAAGATCGCCGCGTTCGGCGAGAGCCCGCCCATCGACAAGCTCACCTGTTTCTTCGCCGACACGTATGAGCCAACCGGCCCGTTCGGCGCAAAGGGGATCGGCGAGGCCGCGATGAACCCTGTGGCCGCGGCGTATGCGAACGCCATCGCCAACGCGCTCGGCGTGCGGTTCTACGAACTTCCCATAACACCCGAGCGCATCTTGAAAGCTCTCGAGGAGGTGCGATCATGACCCGAGCCGGAGATCGGAGAACCATGGAGCGTCGTTCTCCCAACGAACCACCCGAAAGCGGTTCCCACATGACGAACTCGCACATCCTGTCGCAGCGATTCGCGTACGCGCGCCCTTCTTCAGTCCAGGAGACTCTCCAAATTCTGAAAGAGCGAGGAGAGAACGCGCGACTGCTCGCCGGCGGGACCAACCTTCTCGTCGATCTCAAACTTGAGAAGGCGTCCGCTACGCGGACGGCGGAGCTGCCAGGACAACATCCGGCCGGTGAACCAATGACAGTCGTCGACATCTCGAGATTGCCCGGGCTCCGCGGAGTCGAGGAACGGCGAGACGGTGTCCACATCGGCGCGCTGACGCCCATCCGAGAGCTCGCGACGAGTCCGCTTCTGTGGGAGAAGTACACGGCGCTCGCCGAGGCCGCGGCCGCGTTCGGATCGACACAGGTTGCGATCATGGGAACGATCGGAGGGAACGTCGCGAACGGCTCTCCCGCGTCGGACACGGTTCCGGCGCTCCTCGTTTTCGGGGCCGATGCCACGCTTGTCGGCCCGGAGGGCGAGCGTGTTGTCTCCGTCGGCGATCTGCTCGAAGCGCCGGGAAGGACGCGGATTCGGGCGGGCGAAATCCTGACCTCGATTCGTCTGCCACTTCCGACGCCGGGAACCGCGAGTGCGTTTCTCAAGATCTCCCGCGTCCGCGCCGATCTCTCCAAGGTGAGCGTTGCGGTACGCGTTGCCCGCGATGGCGACCGAGTCACGAGTGCACGAATTGAGCTCGGATCGGTCGGACCCACGATCGTCCGGGCCCGCGATGCCGAGACCGTCCTCTCCCAAGAGCCACTCGACTCGGAAGCGGCCAAGCGCGCCGGTGAACGGGCCGCGGCGGAGATCCGGCCGATCGATGACGTGCGTTCCACGGCCGACTATCGCCGCCGGGCGGCGATCGCCCTCGTGCACGATAGCCTGCTCACAGCTTGGAAACGTGCGTCCGCGGGCGTGAAAGCAGTTCCCCGGGCACCCCACGAGCAGACTCAGGCCGTTCCTTCCGGAGAACGAGACGGGCTCGTTCTCCAAGCAGATGAGAAGTCGAGAATCACGCTGACAGTGAATGGGACGCGGCACGAACTGGATGTGTTCCCCAATGAACTCCTACTGAACGTGCTTCGCGAGAAACTCGAATTGACAGGCTCCAAGTACGGATGCGGAATCGGCGAGTGCGGCGCATGCACCGTGTGGCTGGACGGTCAGCCCGTCCTCGGCTGTCTCGTTCTCGCCGTCTCGACGGATGGGAGATCCGTGCTGACCATCGAGGGGGAAGCCGTTCAGGGTGAGCTCTCCGCACTACAGAGGGCCTTTGTCGACGAGAACGCCTTCCAATGCGGGTACTGCACGCCGGGCATGGTCATGATGGCGAAGAAGCTGCTCGAAGAAATCGGCGAGCCCACGGAGGACGAGATTCGAGACTACCTCAAAGGCAATTACTGTCGATGTACGGGCTACGCAAGCATTGTGCGAGCCGTCCGGCGCGCTGCGGGACTCGGACAAGGAACACAGGAGTGATGACCATGCCGGATGCTTGCGTAGCTTGGAGAAGCCTTGGGCATAAGGCTTCTCCGTCGTCCTCTGAGAGGACTGTGTCCTCGACGAGGACGCAGGATAAGGCAAGCATTGTGCGAGCCGTTCAACGCGCGGCGGGACTCGGACAAGGAGAGCAAGAAGGATGACCACATTCCATGCTTGCGTAGCTTGGAGAAGCCTTGGGTACAAGGCTTCTCCGGATCCAAAGGAGGCAGAATGACGCTCCCTGCGTTTGATCTACTTCAGCCCGAGTCGCTGCGAAGGGCACTTGAACTCCTCGACAAGAACCGGGACGCACAGCCTCTTGCGGGAGGCACGTGTCTCTTGGTCGACCTTCGCAAGCGGACGACGACCGCGGAGACGCTTCTCGACTTGTCGAAGATCCGCGATCTCAGCGGGATACGAATCGAGGACGATGAGCTGGTGATCGGCGCACGGACGACCATCGCCGATCTCCTTCTCGATCCGCTCGTTGAAGAGCACGCAGGCGTTCTTCACGAGGCCTGCCGGACGTTCGCGGCACCTCTTGTGCGCAATCGAGCGACCCTTGGCGGGAATATCGCTCATGCGTCTCCGGCGGCGGATGCGGCACCGCCCCTCCTCGTGCTCGACGCGATGATCGAGCTTCAGGCGATTGGACGTCGCCGCGTCGTGCCAATCACGCGTTTCTTCACCGGGCCTTGCGAAACCGCACGGAGAGAGGACGAGCTTCTGACGGCCATTCGAATCCCGCCTACTGCCCAAGCACACCACGCGTACATCAAGCTCGGCCAGCGCAAGGCGGACTCCATCAGCGTCGTCAGCGTGGCCTGCATGGCCGTTTCCAATGAGAGTCCTCGGATCGCGCTCGGTGCCGCGGCACCGCGGCCGATTCGCGCGTGGGACGCCGAGGAGGTTCTGAAAGGCGTCGACTTGACGCTGCAGACCGCCGCGCTCGCCGCAAAGGTCGCGTCCGAGGAAGCGCAACCAATCGATGATCTACGC
>Ga0272442_10012900_pt1 | contig 10043 bp, 7 predicted proteins | sample SSMForm2O_FD_200262 | JGI IMG/M metagenome (GOLD analysis project Ga0272442, IMG submission 200262) | Marine sediment archaeal communities from Little Sippewissett salt marsh, Falmouth, MA, United States - SSM-Form-2O | ecosystem: Environmental > Aquatic > Marine > Wetlands > Sediment ... | reverse complement strand
TCATTGCAGTGCCCCGGTCATCCTGGGTCCGCATTCTAGCGGGCCGCCCTCGACCCGGCAAGGAATAGTCTTTGGATCCGGTCGGCGCACCTGATATCCTACTCTATCACTCGGGAGCGAAAGGCGCCACGGATGACAGCCCCGTCGGAACTCAACGGCGCGCCGTTCAGCATCCCGGGAGCGGAAGGCGAAGTGGTCCGCGGCAGCGTCCACGTGCCCGCCGACGACCCGGGCGGCGCCCTCCCGGTCCTCCTCGTCCTCCACGGCTTCAAGGGATACCAGGACTACGGGTTCTTTCCATATCTGACCCAGCGGCTGGCGGACTCCGGACTCGCCGCGGTCCGCTTCAACTTCTCGCACAGCGGGATCGATGATGATCCGTCCACGTTCGGCCGGCCGGACCTGTTCGAGCGGGACTCGTGGTCGAAGCAGCTCGCCGACGTGCAGGCGGTGATCGCCGCGGCCGGGGGCAACCGCCTGCCCCACGCGGAGCGGATGGCCCCCTCCCGGCTGGCGCTGCTGGGCCACAGCCGCGGCGGGGTCACCGCGCTCCTCACGGCCGGGTCGGACGCGCGGGTCGGCGCGGTGATCAGCCTCTCCGCCCCGGCCAGCGCCGACATGCCCGAGTACGAACGAAACATCATCCGCGAGCAGGGCTCCATCGTCTCGCCGTCCTCACGGACGGGCCAGGAGTTGCGGATCGGCCGCGCCTGGGTGGAAGATCTGGACCACAACGCGGCGCAACTCGACTTGCCGGCGGCGGTCGGGCGGATCACGGCGCCGCTGATGATCGTGCACGGCACGGCGGACGAGTCGGTCCCGGTCGCCTGCGCCCATCAGATCGCCTCCGCGTATCTGGGTGTGCCGGAGATGCTGCTGCTCGACGGAGCCGGGCACACGTTCAACTGCGTCAATCCCTTCGCCGGCCCATCCCCGGCGCTCGACAACCTGATCGGCGCCGCCTCGGCCTTTCTCGCCAAGCACTTCCGCGTATGATGCGGCGCGGGCGGCCGGCATCCGTCGGGCCGCGCCGGGATTTTCTGCACCCTTTCGGGCCTCTCATGCCACATAGGTGAGGGAAGCAAAGGAGTCGCCGCACCGTGCGACGCGAGGACTTCGAAACCCTTATCCGAGCCCACCAGGCGGAGCTCTATCGATACCTCCGGTACCTCGGGGCCGACCGGACTTCGGCCGAAGACCTCGTACAGGACGTATTCGTGGCCGTCCTGCGCGCCCGGCGGGTGCCCGAGATGGATCGGGCCGCCGCTTGGCTGAGAGGCATCGCCCGGAACCTCTTCCTCCAATGGTGCCGTAGAAAACGCAGCGGCGTCGTCCGGGCGGACAGCGAGACCGTCGAGAAGGCCGAATCCACGTGGCGGTCGGTCTTCCTGCGCAGCGGCGACGGGTTCGACTACGTCGAGGCCCTGCGGAAGTGCTCCAAGCAGTTGCCCGAGAAACACCGCCGCCTGCTGGACCAGCGCTACGGGCGGAAGATGTCGCGGGCGGAGATGGCCCGGGCCGCGTCGATGAGTGAGAACGGCGTCAAGTCGCTGCTGCGCCGCATCCGTGCGGCGCTGGCCGAGTGCATCAAGCGGCGGCTGCGTGTGGAAGGGGTGCCGCGCGGATGACCGAGAACGAAGATCGACTGATCCGCGTCCTGCTCTGCGAGCTGCTCGCCGGCGAGGAGCCGCCGGACGTGACGGAGCGGGTCCTCGCACGGGCGCTTCCTCGGTTGGGGGTCGGGTGGCGGTGGTTCCTGCGGGTCGCCGCGGCGGCGGCGGTCGTCATCGTCGCCTCGGCGGTCTGGCTCATCTTCCACGGCGGCCCTCCGGCTCCCCGTACGGACGCTCCGGCCGCGCGTGCGAAGGGAGACTACCCGGCTCCGCGAGCAAGCGGCGATTACCGGGTCGCCGGCGGCGGGCCGGTCCGGCGCGGCGCGGCCGTCGCCAGCGAGAACGGGGGCGCGCGGCTCACCCTCGGTGGCTACTGCCGCGTCGACATGGCGCCGCGCAGCACGGTCCGGATCGCCGGCCGACGGCGGGCCGAACGCTTGGTCCTCGAACGGGGTGAATTGACCTGCGCGGTCAGTCCCGGCCGCGGCGCATTCGCGGTGGAGACCGAGGCGGGAACGGTATCGGTAACGGGAACAGAGTTCGTCGTTGGGTTAGTGGGAGAGCAAGGAGGTGCAGCGATGGTTGGGAAGCGGATGTTTGTGAAGGTGCTGGTCGGGACGGTGCTGCTGACGGGCGCGATGGGCGAAATCGAGCTGGCGGCCGGCGAAGAGGCGACCGCCAAGCAGGGCACGATCCACGCGGGCAAGCCGGTCTACCGCGCCAAGAACCACCCGGCGTGGGCCGAGAAGGGCCGGGTCATCGGGCCGGTCCGCCCCGGGGCGCCGGCGTGCAAGATCGAGGTCGTCAACGCCGCGGGCACGGTCGTCGCATCGGCGGCGCCGGCCAAGGGAGCCAAGGGCTACGAGCTCAAGTTCCTCGCGCCGGGCGTCTACACGCTGCGCGTCGGCGCGGCGGGCTTCGCAACGCTGGTGGTCAAGGGACTCGAGGTGAGGGCCAAGCACGACGTGTCCATCGCCATTGAGTTTGATGCGGCGGGCCAACCGCCCGCGCCCGGTGAGAAGACGATCCACGCGGGGAAGCCGGTGTACCGCGCCAAGAACCACCCGGCATGGGCGGAGAAGGGCCGGGTCATCGGACCGGTCCGCCCAGGCGCTCCGGCGTGCAAGGTCGCGCTGCTGAACGCCGAAGGCAGGGTCGTGAAAGTCGCTGAACTGCCGAAGGGCGCCAAGGGCTACGAGTTCGGGTTCCTCGCTCCGGGCGCATATACGTTGCGCATCACCGCCGAGGGCTACCCGAAGCTCGAAGTCAAGGGCCTCGAGGTCCGGGCCAAGCACGACGTGTCCGTCGCCATTGAGTTCGGGAACTGAACGCCCGCGAAGGGCGCTTGGTAGACGTCCGCGTACCGGTTACACTATAGGTGTCGGCGTAACCGGTAAGGGGACTATGGTCTGCACGCGCCATACGGGCTGGGCGGCCGGGTGCGTTTTGCTGGGGTTCTGCGCCGCTTGTTACGGGGGCGAGACCGGCAAGGCGCTGTCGCAAACCATCGAGCACTTGGAGGTCATCGCCGAGGGGCGCGACCCGGAGGAGATGGCCTCCGCCTTACGTCGAGTCGACGGCTTGCTGGCCAAGCTCGCGCCGCAGGACCGCGCCGTCCTCGCGGCCGTTACGCCGCCCGGCAAGCGCCGCCTTCGAAGCGCCTGGCGGATCGGCCGGACCCTGTGCTACCGGGCCGCGAACGACGCCACCCTCCATCGGATCGACCTCGACACCGCCAAGCCACTCACCCCACTGACGCTTGACGAACTGAAGGGCGCGAACGCGGTGTGGGCCGGTTCCTCGGGACGACCGGACGAGATGATCGCGTTCTGCCCGAAGCGAGCGGTCGTCCTCAACGTTCGGACCGGCAGGAAGCGGTTGACGATCAGCGACCGGATCGACCCGCGCATCGCGCCCGTCCTCGCCGGTGAAGACCTTGTCTTCGTACGCGGCGGCCGGGGCCGCACCCTCGTACGGGTCAACCGGAAGGGAGAGGACGTGTGGACGTGCGGCCTGCCGGGCTACGTGATGTGCCATCCGGCCGCACACGGCCCGATCCTCGTGGCCCAGACCCGGGGCGGCAGCTACGGCGGGCAGGCGACGTCGTGCGTCGACCTGGGCACCGGCAAGCGACTGTGGTCGAAGACCACCAACGCCTACGGGCTCGGCGCCGTGTTCGGCCCCCACGGGGAGTTTGTCGTCGAGGCCAACCTGTGGCTGAGCCCCGGCGGGACCGAGGCCCGGATCGTCGCCCGCAACCCGCAGACCGGGGAGCCGTTGTGGGAATACCGGCGCCCGGGAATGATCCACCACCGGCCGGTCGTCCACCGCGCCAAGGGCCTCGTGCTCGCCGCGGTTGAGCCGGGGGTGGTGGTTTGCCTTCGCGCCAAGGACGGCTCGGTCGTCTGGGAGACGCCGTTGCCGGCGGCGGTGGTCGAGGCGCCGGCATCGAGCTACGATCCGTATTGGCCGGCGCTGGCGCTGGACGGCAACCGCCTGATCGTCCTCGACTGTGAGTCCCAACTGCACGTGCTGGACGTTGACCGCGGCAGCAAGGCGGCGAGCGTTGCCGCGCGGAGCCCCGTCACCCCGGACGGCAAGTCCCGGAGCTACGACACGCCGGTCAACCTGCCCTGGATCAAGGGGGACCAGCTCGTGGTGGCGTCGCGGCAGAGCGGCGTGGTGGTGTATCCGACGCGCCACCTGCTGGCGGGACGCGAGAGCCCGGAGCTTCGGGCGCGGGCGGTCCGGGTGAAGTTGCTCCTGCGCCTGGGGCGTGTCAAGGACGCCGCGGACGAGGTCGCGCGGATGCAGGCCATGCGGTCCTGCAGCGGCGCGACCCTCGAGGCGCTCGCCGAGCTGTGCCGGTTCCGAAACGACCGCGACGGCGAGGTGCTCGCCCGGCTGCGGATGATGCGGAGCCGGGGCCGCACGACCGATCCGCGCCTCCTCATCCTCGTCGGCCTGGTCCGGTCCGCCTTCTGCGGGCCGCGTCCGACCAACCTGCCCCGGATCGGTGGCCATCTGTACGTCGGCTCGGCCGACGGCCGGCTGCGGCGCTTCCGGACCGAGGACCTGGCGCCCGCCGGCGAGCTGGACGTGAAGGTCGCCATCGGCCCGCACCTGGCTGTCTTCGACAACGCGCTCGTGTTCCCGACCGCGAACCGGCATGTGCAGGGCGCGAGCCGGGACCTGCGGCGGCTGTTCGACTGGTCGGCGCCGAATCCGGCCTCGCGGTACGTCGTGGTGAACGGCCGGCTGATCCGGTCGTCCGGGTACGTTGGATTTGTGAAGGTCGCGGTGCTCGACCTCGAGCGGAAGGGGTTCTGCGCCCGGCACCGGATCGACTGTCAGTACAACACGCCCGTCGTGCATCGGGGCCGCGTGTACTACCCGACCGGCGGCGGGGGGAGCCGAAGCTTCGACGGCGACCGCGTCGAGACCCATCCGGCGAAGCTGAAGGTTGCCAACTACCGGGTCAACGCGCGCGGCGACCGGCCCGTCGCGTTCGGCACCGGCGGGGTCTACGAGGTGGACGAGCACCTCCGCCCGGTCAAGCGTATCGTCGAGTTGCCCGGCCGCGCCGCGGGCGCCGTGATCCATCGCGGCACCACCGTCGCGCTGTGCGAGCGGCGCGACGGGTCCGGCCGCCGCACGCTCAATGCCTGGGATCGGGCGGGGGCCAAGCTGCCCCTGCAATGCGGACCCCGACGGGCCTACGGGCATCTGGACCGGGCGCCTGCACTGCTTCCGTTCGGGGACGGCGTGCTGGTGGTCGGGCGCGAGTTGACCTACGTGGACCCGAGCCGAAAGGACGCGGTGTGGCAGTTCTGGCCGGGCGCGTCGCAAAAGGGCAGACTCGCCATGTTCCGCGGGCCACTCGTCGTCGGGAACAAAGTCTACGTGACGCACACCGACGGCTACCTGTCCGAGTTCAGCAAGCTCCGAATTCTTCAGAACCGCCTGCCGGCTGACGCGGCTCCGGAGTGAGCTCACCCGTTCGGATAGAACTGCGGGAGCCAGGCGCGGTGGGCCTCGAAGAGCTCGTCGATGATCGTCTCGATGACGTCGAGGTCGCGGTGTGCGGGGTGGGCCATCGCGGCCTGGAGCACGAGCTTGCGGTCGCCGCTCAGCGCCGCATCCACGGTCAGCTTCGCAAACGCGTACGCGTCGCGGACCATCCCCTCGACGCTGAACGGTAAGGCGCCCGCGTTGACGGGCTCCGGGCCGTCGCTTGTCATCGTGGCGCCGACCTCGACCACCGCCTCGTCCGGCAGGTTGGGCACGGTGCCGTGGTTGACCACGTTGACCGTCTCGAGCGTCCGCGAGTCGTTGGCGATGGCGTGGACGGCGCCGATGGCCTGGTCGCCGTGGGCCGCGTCCTCCTCGTCGTGTGCGGCGATGGACGCCGTGCCCGCGTCGAGCTGCCGCTGGATCTCGGCCCGCTTCTCCGCCCCGAGGTTCTGGAGCCAGGTCGAGCGGTGCTCGAAGCTCGGGTCGAGGTGAATCTCCTGGAGCTTGCGCAGGTTGTAGTAGTAGCGCGCGTAGTAGACCGAGCCGGGCAGGATGCCGAAGTACTTGTAGAGCCGGCAGGCGTCGGCCTCGACGACGTTGAGCAGCGGGTTGCCGTCGATGGGCTCGTAGCCGGCGGCCCCGGACAGGTCTGCCGCGTCGATCAGCTCGTCCATGATCTCATAGAGATCGCGGCCCTGGTGCTCGAGGCGGAGGCACCAGGTGTGGTGGTTGACGCCGGCGGTGTAGGCGTCGATCTCGTGGGCCCGCGCCGTCGGGATCTTGAGCAGCTTGGCCGCCAGCCACTTGACGCCCCACACCCCGTCGCATAGGCCGAGGGTGCGCGTGTGCCCGGCGCGGACGCTCGCGTCGCAGACCATGTTGGTCGGGTTCGTGTAGTTGATGAGCCAGGCGTTCGGGCACTTCCGTTGGATCGCCTCGGCGATGCGGACGACGTGCGGGATGCAGCGGAGCGCCATGAACACCCCGCCGACGCCGACCGTCTCGATGCCGAGTTCGCCGTACTTCTCGGGGATGGTCTCGTCGAGGTAGCGGCCGTCGAGCCCGCCGGGCCGGATGACGGACAGGACGAAGTCCGCGCCGTCGAGCGCCCGCTCGAGGTCCGTGGTGTACGAGAACGAGAGCGGGACGCCACCGTTCCTCGCTCCGGCCTGGCCCCACTCGCACATTTGCCTGACCGTCGGCTCGTCGATGTCGTGGAGGACGACGTCGCTGCCGGCGAGCCCGCCGTCCTTCGCGTACCGCGCCAGGCTGGCGAACATCGAGGTCATGTACGCCGACCCGCCGCCGATGATGCAGATCTTTAAGTCCGGCATGTCCGATTCCTTTCCGTTCCAAGAATCCAGGGCCGTCAACCGGCGGCCAGTATCGCGTGCGGGGCCGCGGAGCGGGACGCCCCTGCATCGGTCCGCCGCCAGTGTAGCGGCTCGGCCCCCTCGCTGCAACGGGAAGCCCCGCCATGCACCGTCCTCGGCGAATATTCTTGAACCAATTGCAGGAATGCGGTTACAATCAGAGAGGAGATCCGGCCACCAGCTCCACGGAGAATGCGGTGCCTGTTCCGACCATCGAATGGGCGGGCGGAGTTGATGGGCACGTGAGGCTCATCGACCAGACGCTTCTCCCCGTAGAGGAGCGGTTCATCGAGTACACGGACGTGGAGACGCTCTGGGAGGCGATCCGGTCGCTCCGCGTGCGGGGCGCGCCGGCCATCGGCATCGCCGCCGGAATGGGCGTGGTCCTGGGCGTGCGGGACTCCGCCGCAGAGACCGGCGAGGCCCTGGCCGCGGAGGTGGACCGCTGTGCCGACTACCTGGCAACGGCGCGGCCCACGGCCGTGAACCTGTTCTGGGCGCTGGACCGAATGCGGCGCACGGCTCATCAGCACGCCGATCAGCCGCCGGCAGAGGTCAAACGCCTCCTGCTCGCCGAAGCATCCGCCCTCCTGGAGGAAGACAAGGACATCTGCCGCCGAATCGGGCGCCACGGCGCCGAACTGCTCGAGGACGGCGACACGGTCCTCACCCACTGCAACGCGGGCGGCCTGGCCACCGCCGACTACGGCACGGCGCTGGCCTGCATCTACGCCGCCGCCGAGCAGGGCAAGACGGTGCGGGTGTACGCGGACGAGACCCGGCCGCTGCTCCAGGGCTCCCGGCTCACCGCGTGGGAGCTGATGCGGGCCGGGATCGAGGTGACCCTGATCTGCGACAACATGGCCGGCTTCGTGATGAAGCAGGGCAAGATCGACCTGGTGATCGTGGGGGCGGATCGTATCGCCGCCAACGGAGACACGGCGAACAAGATCGGCACGTACAGCGTCGCCGTACTGGCGGGCCAGCACGACGTACCCTTCTATGTCGCCGCGCCGACCTCGACGTTCGACCGGACCCTCGAGTCGGGCGACGCGATCCCCATCGAGGAGCGCGGGGGCGAAGAGATCACGTGCGGCTTCGGACGGCGCACCGCGCCGGAGGGCGTGGCGACCTATTCCCCGGCCTTCGACGTCACCCCCGCACACCACATCGCGGGGATCATCACCGAACACGGGATCATCCGGTACCCGACGACCCAAGCAATCGAAGAACATTTTCAGGAGGTACACCCATGAGGCGCGCGCATGCGGTGGCCCTGGTGCTGGTCCTGTGGGGAGCGACCGCACCCGCGATCGGCGGGTCCGGCAACCTCGAGGCAACCATCATCGACACGTACAAGTTCAAGCTGCGGCTCGACGAGCTGACCTTCAACGCCAAGGCCCCGCCGGGCTCCGGCGTCAAGGAGCTGAAGCACGAGCACGTCCCGGTGACCGCGGGCGGCAAGACGGTCAATTTGTGGCTGGTGCAGATTGACACGGCGGAGTTCTCGGCGAAGGGCCGGGGCCTCGTCGAGGTGAAGGCGGTCCTCCAGGGCGAGAAAGGTGACGAGATCAACGGCGTGGTTGCGGATGCGACCCGCTACTTCTTCGCCGGGCGGATCGTGGCGGGGTCGCGAAAGGGCCGGCGGGTCCGCGTGCCCCTGGCCGAGGTCAAGTCGCTCAAGATCCACACGAAGTACCAGGGCACCGTCGGGCCGAGCAAGATGGGCCGGATCGTGCCCATGCCGGCCGTGAACCAGAACGTGCTCTGGGTCTCGTCGGTCCCGCTGGGAGCCCAGGTGTTCGCCAAGCCGTTCAACTGCCCGGCGGCGCGGGTGTGGCAGACCTACATTCGGATCGGCGAGACGCCGCTCCTGCGGGAGCTCGGGCCCGGCACCTACGCGGTCAAGGTGCTCGTCCCGCAGAAACTGGCCGGCGAACTGCGCCCGTCGACCAAGCTGGGCGAGGACACCAACCCGTTCGAGCACGACGGCTGGGGCGAGATCGCGTTCCGCCAGGGGGAAAACGTGGTCGCCTCGGTGACCTATACCGTGGTCAAGACCGAGGGCAAGGCGTCGACGCTCATCTCCCTGTTCCAGCGCAAGGGGGCCTCGCTCGCCGAGGTGGTCGCCGCGTGCCCCAAGGGTCACAACTTCAACTTCAACGACAAGAAGCTGGCCGTGGATCTGCGGTATCAACTTGTCCCCGAGAACGACGTCAAGCTCCTGCTCGAGGCCCTGCACCGCGGGGGCAAGGTGATCTGGCACGGGCCGAAGAAGTCGCTGATGGTCGAACTCACCCCCGGCGCCCGGGGATGGAAGATCGGCGGCGCCCTCCGGCCCAAGGGAAAGTGGAAGAAATGACCGACCAGCCGACGAGACACCGACGGGCGGGCCGGGTGACCGGCTTCATCGTTCTGGCGGCCGGGCTGCTGCTGTGCCGCGGGGCGGCCGGGGCGCAGTTCTACCGGATCGACGGCACCACGATCACTGGCACGCTCCAGTCGGTCGATGCCAAGGGCGTGATGGTGATCCAGCCGGCCAAGGGAGCAGCGGTCCGCATCCCGTCCGACGAATTGATGCGCGTCGAGTTCGGCGACCGAGAGGCGGAAGAGCCCATCGAGGGGGTCCTCCTCTACCTCCCCGGCAAGGATCGGATCTGCGGGACGCTGAGAAGCAGCTCCAAGGCCGGCCTCACCGTGGACAGCCGCTCGCTGGGCCGGTTGGAGCTGCCGATCGCCGGGCTCCTGGCCCTGGAGTTCCGTCAGGCGGCGAGCCCGCCCAAGAACGCGGCCAAGATGCGAGCCCGGATGCTGACCAACACCGCCAAGAACGATATCTCGTTCTCGGCCAACGGAGATCAGATGCCCGGCATCCTGACTGGTTTCCAGGACAACAAGGTGTCCCTGAAGACGGCCCTGGGCGAGATGTCCCTGGAGACGCGACGGTTGTTCGGGCTATCCTTCGCGGCGCGGAAGCGCCCGCCGCCGCCGCCGTCCCTGCTCGCGGTCGCCCGCTGCACCGATGGCTCGCTGGCCACAGGGA
>Ga0272442_10012899_pt1 | contig 10043 bp, 3 predicted proteins | sample SSMForm2O_FD_200262 | JGI IMG/M metagenome (GOLD analysis project Ga0272442, IMG submission 200262) | Marine sediment archaeal communities from Little Sippewissett salt marsh, Falmouth, MA, United States - SSM-Form-2O | ecosystem: Environmental > Aquatic > Marine > Wetlands > Sediment ... | reverse complement strand
TGGCTGCTGGCATGAAATTGTGTCACTACGGTGCACGTGGGGATGATTTGCCCCAGGGATTCTGCGGTGTGGTCGTGTTGCAGGGGAAGCGAGACGAGGTTCCATCCGTTAGAGAGGGTAAAGGTGTGGTTTTTGAGTATGACTCCGCCCGGGGAATGGCCAGTGTAGTCAATATCCAGGGAACCCGGCTGGGGGGATAGCCATCCGGGCTGGCTGAAGGGGGCAAGGGGATCACCATATAATACGTAGTTCAGGGAGCCGTCGCCATACACGATATGTCCTGGTGTGTAGACATCCGCTACCCGGGCTGAGGCATAGGCAGCGGCTTCACCGAGAGTATAGTTTTCTTGGGTGATGAGGTATCCAAAGAGATTCCACCACCATCCTGACCCATCAAAACTGACGCTGGTATAGCTTCCTATGGAGCCTATACCACCGTGTTTGAGAAGGATTTCATTCATTTGTCCATTGGCCATGCCGCAGGCATTGTATCCAATGATGAGACAATGGGTGTTGCCCAGGTCATTGTCCAGATTGGTTTGGCTGTAGCTTCCCGGGGCATAATTGACCCGTCCGTCACTAGCTGGCCAATAGGGGTCCCCAAAGGAGACATCTTCATAGATCCCATTGTCAGTGCTGGCAACCGAGATGCTTGTTCCCCCGCCATGGCAGCTGATATAGAGATAGCTCGATCCTTGGGCGACATCAGTGACAAAACCGATCAGGTCCACGGTGGGCTGGGAGCCATGATGCCCGCTTCCTGGGCCTGAGCCGCTATGGAAATGGGCTTCGTATCCACTGGTTTCTAGGGTGGCAAAGATCCCAGGGTTATGGCCGGGGGATCCTGTGGCAGGGGGCCAGAGGGGATCAAGGTCGGGGCCACTGGGGGGCCAGGGGAAATAGTTATTTGATGAGGTCCAGCTTTCACTGGGCCATCCGAAGATTTCATTGACCACGTGGTCATCTCCATAGTTATCATCGAAAAAAGAGTTGTCATGACGGGCTTCATAGGCATCCATACAGAGGGTAATATGTGCCGGCCGGGGATTGCTATGGATGACAGCGGTGTAGAGTCCTCCCCGGTTTGCCACCGCGATGTTTCCCATATATTCCAAAGGCATTCTTCCTGTGATGGCACCCGGGAGTGATGGATAAGCGGGATCGCCGCTTATCGCCCGGTCAAAGGTGACAGCGAATCCATTGCTGGGGTCATAGTAGGGCTGGGTATGAAAGGTCATCACCAGTTCAAGATCATCGGGATCAGAGCCCCCCATGCCCTGCAGCCAGGTATAAAAATTTTGGGCGAGAGCTTGTTCTCCCGCAAGGATACCCGGGGGGATATCTAGGGGTGTTTCCCTCTTGTAGGAGGATTGATTCAGGCTGGAGAGGGCTTGCAGAATCAGGTTGGCACCATTTACGATGCCATCTGGAAGAGTAAGAATATATCCTCCATAGCGTGCCCCGCTGAGTGATGCGGGAAGATTCTGCCAATTATCAATGATGCTGCAGAGAAGGGAATGACCTGTTAGGTTCATGATGTAGCTGACAATACTGGGTGCACTGGTGAAATCTGCCTCTAGGAAGAGACCTAAATTCTGTAGTTGGGATGTTACAGTTGGCGAGAGGGTGTCATTGATCTCCACTAAAAGGGCACTGGTGGCATCCAGGTCCTGGATGACCGTGAGGGTTTCCGGTGAGAGCCCCCCGGGATTTGTGTAGAGAAGGGGAGCGTTATGCAACGAGGCAATCACGGCCGCATTGGAGATACTGTGGATGTCATCAGGTGTGGGATTGGAAAGATAGGGGGCAATAATAATTTTTTCTGTTGATACCCAATCATGCAGGGCGATTTCATTGGCAACTGTAAAAGAGTCACCAGTGATGTTGACACTGTTGTTCCAGGAGATATTGAATTGGGCCATGAGGCTTGTTTTGGCAGCTGAGGAAACATTTCCGATAAAGGTGATCTGGTGGCATCCATCCCAGTTTTCAAGATAGGTGGCAAAGTCTTCTCGGATGTATCCGGTTGCTGTGTCGCTTTGGCTATCGGAGATGAGAAGAGATTGGTAGACCGATGTGTTGTGATGAAAGATATTCATGGGAATGCTGGCAAGAAAATCATATTCCGTGGCGGTGTCAGATTCATCAAGATGGACAACGGTGACACGAGGCAAGAAGCAAGGAGAAGGAAGTATGGGCGGCCAGGTGGCTTGATCCCCTAGGGTTTTGCTGTCACTATTGATGCCGGGAAGGGCCATAGGTGAAAGGAGAAGAACCAGGAGGCAGATGGATATCATCCCTTTGTGTACATAAATGGTAGGCGTCATTCTATATCACCCTGTGACCATCCATTTGAGAGGGGAGGGCACGGACGGCATATGTTAGTATCATACTTGCCCATCCCAGGTGCTGTTTTGATTGGTGTAGATAAAGAATCCCATGCCCTGTGTAATGATAAAGTTGTCCCAAGGTACCGAAGTAGAGGTGATCACTTGAGAGATGAATGTTTGACTTTGGGCATCAAAACAGGTAACCACTGTTGTCCCCGGTATGGCTTGCCCTAGGGTGTTAGCATCGATGGAGGTATCATGGAACCATCCGATAATATTCCATCCTGTATAGATCGGCAGGGAAAGTGTGTCTAGGAGGGCACCAGTCACCATGGCAGAGGTGTTTTGTGCCAGATAGACAAAGTATCCTTTTCCAGCCATGATGGGGAAATCATCATGTATTGTCCCTACCACATGGGCGGAAAATGTCTGGCCGCTGGCATTAAAACAGGTCACCACGGTGCACGTGGGAATGGCCTGCCCCAAGGACTCTGCAGTGTAGCTTCCCTCGAGAGGGACTGTGATAATGTTCCAGCCCTTATAGAGAGTGTAGGAGTGTGCCAGATGTACAGTGAGGATATAGACGGGGGCTGTGATGTCATTTCCGCTGGTATCATTTGCCCAGATGGTGATCTGATAGTCACCCGGCAATAGATAAGTAGTATTATAGTAATAGGTATTTGTTTCCGGGTTGTATTTCATGGCTGCCCCAGTGGGATTGCCTTCTGGATCATGGATGGTGATTAGTACCGTATCAACACCTCCATTGTCTGTAACGGTACAGGTAAGATTAGCCCATTCCCCCATCACAGGGGCAGGAGGAAAGGAAGTAATATCTGTGATTTGAGGAGGATTTTCGTCACCCACAAGGATGGTGGCATTGTAGGGTATTTTATTGTATGCGGTCACTACGAGATCAACCGGGATGATATCGGTTATGGGATCTAAGGTGATCATGGCAGAGCCAGTGGCATCTGTATAACTTGCACCCAGGAGTACACCATTCTGTGAGAGGGCACAGAGGGCATTCTCCACACCGGTGACAGTGACACTGAATGCGGTCGCCCCGCCAGGGATAAGATTGTTATGGGTGACTGTAAGCAAGGCGGGTGTATCTGTCCGGATTTGAAGCGAGGGATCACCAAAGACGGTCCAGGTGTTAATCTCATCATAGGCACTACTGCCGTATTCATCAATCATGTGCATGGCACCGTGAAAGGAGAGAGCACCTAGGGTGTGCTTGATGTTCCCAGGATAGGTTTCCACGAGGATGTCAACGATTTCATCCTGGGCATCCATGGGGGGATTCCAACTTTGAGACTGTGTTGATGCATAGACACCAATGGCACCGGTGGGCTCATCATTACCGCTATTGGTCGCCCGCATCCATGCCTCGGCAAAACAGGTATCATAGTGTTCAAATTCTCCATTATTACAGGCTACACAGACGACATAGGGAAGCTGGTTATCATTGACAAGATTATTGATATAAGTGTTGCTAAAACCAGTGGTGCTCCAGGATGTGGGGCCACCATGGCCGCAATAATTGATGATGCTACGGCCGTCGTTTACTGCCGTGGACACCATGCTTGCAGAGGGGTTACCAGGGGCATCTTCTCCCCCTTGGCTCCCATCATAGAGTTCGTCTACAAGGGTATATGTATAACCCAGAAGATCCGTGCGGATATAGCGCATATGTTCCCAATCATACTCGCCGTCGTCACCTGGGCCCCCTGATGAGGCAATCCCGGTGCCGTTGTGGTACCAGGTGCCACCCCCTAGAGGGTATCGTTCATATTCAATGGACCGTTCCACCTGTGTTTCCAGTTGGGCTGTGGTTTGGGCGGAAAAACGACCGATAAATAAATCTGGGTAATTATCAGGAGTAATATAGGAATAACTGGGATCCGAGGCATGGCCGCTATATGAGAGGGAGGGTATCTCACCGATGTCTCCTACTAATAGGACAAAGGTTAATCCGTTGGTGGTATAGTAGTTATCGATATATGTGTCAATATCATTGGCGGATCCAGTCCCGATACTGGAGAGGTTCACCATCTCTGTGGGTATACCCTTCATGTTTTTCCAGGTGAGGAAGGGTTGCATGGTGGAATAGAAACTGTCGTATGTGATGATGAGCATGTTTCCTATCTCACTTACCGGGGTATAGAAGGTGTTGCCACCCGGTAGAGGATTGTTGTTTCCATAGTTGAGGAAGTGGCGTTGATAGATCATTTGGAAATCAGAGGAGATAGGGCCTGGTGTGCTTGGCTCAATGATAGTTTCTCCTGTATATTGGGCGGTTAGTTCAATGGTCAGGGAGGTATAGTGCCGGAGTGTCTTGTTTACCGGATTGTAGTGGAAGGGATTGACCTGTATGACTTGTCCTCGGAAATCCCGGAGGATATAGGAATCATGTAGATCTACTAGGGAACTGGGATACCAGTCATTAACTTCATATATATGGCCAAAAACATAGGGGATATCATCAGGGTTCATGTTGTGGGTGAAATCACCCCGTGCAGGAGCTATTAGGATATTTTCATAATCCTGGTAGGTTGAGGAGATTATTGCGCTCGTCATGATTGCCTGGTCAGGGATGATGATGCTGCGGCAAATGGTGGGAAGACTTGGCGCCCCGGGTTCTTGGCTATTGGATTCGTCACCAAGATGCAGGGAGTAATAGGTATCATTGTTGATGGGGATGGGTAATAGGGTGAAGTCACCTAGTGCATAGTCGATGATGATGTGATCCAAACTAGTTTCAAGAAGAGTGATCTCCACAGGGGGTATGGGATCGTTTCCATGGGTGAGGGGTATCGGTACTAGTGTAAGAAAACCTAGGGTTACTAGGAGTATTACTCCACTTATAATGTATTTTTTTTTGGTTATGGTTCTCATTTTTTTAGTGCCTCCTATGAACCGCCTCCCCTTGCCTTTTTAGAGAGAGGCATCCATGTTTTCTATTGTTATTCTATAGAGCTATATATGTCCTGTGTCTTTATAAGTGTGACGCTATCTTGTCTCTGGGGTAAAGGTGACGAGGGTGATGGAAGGGTGGTGAGGGAATACGGGAGAATGGAAATAAAGGAGGAGGGGGAAAAGGAGGTGTTAGGGACAAGAAGTCCCCCCCCCTCTTTTTTTTGGCGTGTTTAGTCGTATCCATCCCAGTCGCTTTCCTGGGTGGCGTAGATGAAAATGCCCATGCCCCGGGTGATGGGGAATTCATCCCATTTAACTCCCACATAGGAGAAAAAGGTCTGTGTTGCGGCATTAAACATGGAAACCACAGTGGTCCCGGGTATGGCATTGTAGAGAGTATCAGCTGTGGTGTCATAGTCCTGGTACCAGCCGATCATGTTCCATGTTGTATAGATGTGGACGGAGACAGTACCGATGGCTCTGCCCCCGAGGGTTGTGGTAGTGTCACTGGTGAGATAGATAAAGTATCCCACACCGGGTTCTAGATGGAAGTCATCATGGGGTGTGCCAATTATGTGGCTGGCGAAGGTTTGTGTGGATGCATCAAACTTAGCGACAACGGTACAGGTGGGTATGATACCGGGTGTTCCGAGGCTTTCAGCGGTCCAGTATGTATCAAAGGGTATGGTGATGAGATTCCAGCCTGCAGAGAGGGTGAGGTCAAGGGGTATGCCTCCCATGGAGACATAGACAGGTATGTTTAGGAGTGATTCATCGGGGTCATTGGTCTCCAATGTGAAGAAGAAGTGACTGAAGTTCCCCGTTAGGTAACTGGTGTCAATGGTCAAGGTCAGAGATGTGATCCCCCCAGGGATAATGGTTCCGCTACTGGGGGCGATGCTGACTCCGGAGGGAATATTGGTAAATTGATAGGTGAGGTTCCCGGTTGCATCTACATGGTTTCCCAGAGTGAGAGTATCCGCGACAACGCTCCCGGGAGAGGTGATGTAATCCAGGGTGGCAGGGTCAAGGGTGACATCAGAGAGAGCATAGCTTCCCCCGGTTGCCAGCCAGGTGATGGTCCGGTTCATGACGGTGTTTCGATCATTCATGTTATTGATTCCTTCAAAACCAAAGGCGAAATAGACCACTCGGTAGGTTCCTGTATCAACCTTCAACCCGGCGTCATAGGGATTATTATGATAGGTGAGAACCTCTGTTGCAGGATTGACAACCGTGATGCCACTGGGCCATCCTTGGTTATTGGCTCCATCGCCCGAGGTGATAACAAGGGTAAGCCCATCCCCTATGGGGTCTCCTGCAGTCCCATCGAGGTCAACCACATTGGTATCATCCACTCCATACGTTGCATGAAGATAATTGCTGTAAAAGGGACTGGTGCGGATGTCATAGCCAATATCTTGCCCGGTGACAAAGAGTCGCCCGCCATTATCAAGATAGGTACCCAGGGTATTTTGATCCTCGGTTACCAGGGTCGTGCTTCCGTCATCACCGGTGAACCAGACAACGGCGCTATATTGGCTCATGGCTGCAGCGGTAGGACAGCCATTGGAATCACGATTCCAGTAATCATACAGATAGCCGCTGGCCATCAATGCATTTTGGTAATAGGTTTCATAGTCATCTCCTTCATCATCATCCACCAAGAGAACAAATCCTTTTGCGGAAACCACAGTACAGAGACCACTTTTGATGTTATTGAAGAGATAGACCTCATTGGGAGTACTCGCCTTGACATGAATGGCATTTAGTCCTTCCAAGAGGGGATTCCATAGGAAATCAACGGTTTGTGTTTTCCCTGCCTCGATGAGGATATTGATAGAATCAACTATAACATTGCTCACATTAAGGAACACATCCACATAGGTGTCCTCGGCGCCATAGTTGACGATATCGGCCTGGATGGTGGTCAGTGAACCGATGCCGGCATAATAGGGAAGATTTATGTTGGTGACAGCAACATCACCTCCGGCAATGACCAGTTGTGTTTTTTCATTGTCACTGGTGATATTTTCATTGATACCGGGGATGGTGACATTAACGGTGACATAGTAATATCCCAGGCTGGGTGTCCAGGTGAAACTGAGCTGTTCAAAGGTGAGTTTTTCAAAGAAGGGGATGGTAGCGAAGTCCAGTTCGGTATCATTGACCTGGAAGCTGACACGGACATTGGTTTCATTGTTTTGGCCATTATTAAAGAGGGTGACATCAACAGAGACGCTTTGATCCGGGAGAACATGGGCGGGGACATTCATGCTTTGCAGGACAATGTTATGTTCAGGAAGCAGGGGTGGCTTGAGTGTCTGGGCGGGATCACCAAACAGGAGACATCCCTGGATGATGGCGCGCCAGGTTCCATAGGAGTAATCCCAGAGGATGGTGGGTGCCATCTGGTCCTTGGTGGCTGCCTGGATGCGTCCCAGTTGCCAGTTTTGTGTTCCTCCGCACTTGGTTTCATTGAACATGTAGTCCACAAAGAATTTTTGCTGCAGGGCGCTGCTGGAGTTTGTTCCACCATTGTTTCCCCAGCCATAGCAGGTGTTGTAGACACAGGCGAAGGCCAGTTCGGTGTCGCTATGGAACAGCATGGAATGCAGGACACCGTCGTCTGAGGCGGACATGTCTCCGCAGTGGCATCCATAGTCATGGATAAGGAAGGGGCGGGTGTTATGGTAGCTGCTTTCCCATGTGCTGTCATAGACATCCAGGGACATTCCCGAGTTGGCATGGGCGATCCCATAGATCTGGGTGACGTCATCATTGTTGATGGCGTTTCGTAATCCTGCGATGGCGGCTGATTCTGATCCTCCTTGCCATCCCGGGTTGGGCGGCTCGGCGGTCCAGCGGACCGAATTGTTCCATTCGGCTCCTGGATGGGTAGTGTTCCAGGTGTCAAACCCCTCTAGGAATCCTAGGAAACTGGGCCAAGGTCCATCATTATGAGGATCAGGACCCATCCAGTCGGCAGTGCCATAGAAGGTGAAATCGATGAAATCGTCACCCTGACAGCTCCATCCGGTGTCTCCCCCGTAAAAGGCCATGTTTTCCATGTAATCCTCTTCATAATTATTAGCGTAGTAGAGATTTTTTGTGATCCAGTTGGAAATATCAGTTCCTGTGTCACAGGGAATACTTCCAATAAATAATTCCGAGTAAAGATCAAAGCCGGTGTCTCCTTCTTCACCCCAGTCACCGTCTCCATCGGCATTGAAATTGTTATTCAGGTTGCTCCAATATATATCACTCTCGATGTTTCCTTCATAATTGGTGTCCATGAGACGCCGGGGTATGGCCGCGACTCCTGAATGGTCACCAGCGATGAGGACATACTGGATGCCCCAGTCCTGGTAGGCATCCCGGCAGAATTCCCGGACATGTGCTTGATTGTCATTGTATGGGGTGACGTTGTCATAGTCCGAGCAAGTGGTGATATCCTCATAGGAGACAACGGTGGCTGTAAGACCCTCGCTTTGTTTTTGTGCGATAAGGTCAGTCCAGTTATATGCAGCGGTGAAATCCACCAGTGATGCCCGGGTGATAATAACATAATCATAATCATCACTGGGGTCACACAGGCCCCCGGGATAAGAGAAGGGTTCATCTAGGGTGGGGACAGGTATGGTAACATCCTCGGGGTTGACCACCAGGGAGGATACATAGTCGTGGTCGTCAAACCTGTTTCGATAGAATCGGTCAATGTATCCTGTATTATCCAGGGTGACCTTAAGAGTTATGTCGGGTGAATAATAGAGTTTGTTTTCCCCAGGTATATACTGGACAGGATAGAGGTTCAGGGTGAGAATAGGATACCCGTGGCAGTAGTCAACACCCAGGCTTTCATGGGTGATACCGGGGGTCATCTGGATTGATGCATAGGCATCCAGGTCCATTACGAGGCTATCTGCCTCTTTTCCTATGGGTTGAGGGAGCTGATGAGGATAGACGGGTTTGTCACCAAGATTCCGTGTGGATTCCAGCTCGATTAATTCCTTGTTTACCGTGAGGGTGCCTAGTTCAGAGCCCACGGGAAGGGCGATTTTGAGCGGGTAGGCCAGATAACTGGGTTTTCCAGGGGTATTACCTGTGGTGATGACACCTGGGATTTTTACTTGGGTAAATGTCTGATTGAATAAGACAATGTCTGCAAGGGTGGGCACACCAAAATGGATGGTGCGGGTTATGGTGGATGATCCCGAATCGCCAATGATGGAAATATCATTGTCACTATAGCCGGGTTCGTCACCGGGCGCCATGACCGGGAATACTGTTATCAGGAACAGACTGGCCACCAGGAGTGTAAATAATCCTTTTTTATTTATGCTAAAAGTAGTCTTTTCTAATTTCATGGTTATCCCAATCTTACATAAACCCCTACTATTTAAGGTTTTGGGAAGAAAATGTCCTGTATCATAAAACTATTTTCTGCTGGGCATGGGGGAAATGAAAAGAGGGCTACATACGCGATCCCCAATAAGAAAGAGGGTCATATAAGCCAGATATATATTAGATAAATATATAGTATATTGTATAAGTATTATGGATGATATATAGGGCATACTATAGGGCCACTGCACAGTATGGCCAGATTAGGACAAATATAGAATGAGGGGATGTCGACAAGGAAGTTACGCAAAACAGGATACGGAGAGGGACGGTTTTCCTTCTGAAAAAAAAGAAAAAGGATTATATAGGAATCCACTAATATGTGTATCCTGGGGAGCGATAAACAATGGATTCCTTAACTGTGATGGTCCTGGGGATACTATTCCT
>Ga0272442_10012898_pt1 | contig 10043 bp, 6 predicted proteins | sample SSMForm2O_FD_200262 | JGI IMG/M metagenome (GOLD analysis project Ga0272442, IMG submission 200262) | Marine sediment archaeal communities from Little Sippewissett salt marsh, Falmouth, MA, United States - SSM-Form-2O | ecosystem: Environmental > Aquatic > Marine > Wetlands > Sediment ... | reverse complement strand
TATACTACCCGTCGTCCTTCTCGATAGCATTTTCTATCGCGGAGTCAATAGCATCGTACCACAAGATATAATCTCCAACCAGTTCTTCTACTTTTCTGATCTCGTCAGAGCGTAGATCTCGTGACAGATTCTCCTGTGCAACACGCTGAACATCTTCAACATTAAGTGAATAAATGATTCGTTCAATATTGGTGCCATCTACTGCCTGTGTCATATATTCATATCCTCCTTATAAAAAAGTGAAGATAATATCATTTATCACAGGAAATTCGTCAATCCATTTCTTCTTTGAATGGGGCATATTAAATATGGGATAAGGCCAAAGTCAAGAAATGAATATGGAATATCTTTCCAGGAGAGGTAAGGAAAATCGAGTGTGCTATATGGGAATCGAGAGCCCATTCCATTGAACTTGAATTCATATGGGATGGTTTAAGCTGCTCATACTTTTGGCTTTTTTTGTATTCTTTCATTATTCCTGTTTTATTTTTATATTTCATATATTTTGTATTATTCATTATTTATTATATTTGTAAAATTCACCCGGTTTAGCATAGTTTTGAAATTTTTCCATATATTTTTCATATATTTTAATTATATAACTATCTTCTATATGATTTTTATACATATGCAATAATACTCTTAATTGTAATAACCTTGCCCTTAAATATAAGTCATTTCGTATAATAACTCCCTTTTCGCTAATTAAATATTTATATAATTCAATTAAGACTTTTTTGAATTCTTCATTGGGATTACCAAATATTTCTATAAATTTCTTGTATTGTTCTTTTTGTACCTCTTGACGATAATTATGATAAAATAGAATAGGTGAGTATAAAATAGTATAAAATTCTGATATATTAGGATTATACTTGAATTCAAATATTTGCCATATTTCCATTACAACTTTACTACTAGACCATATAAGAAGATTGCTACTACGATATATATCCTTTATAATATCAGAAAACTCTTCTTTGAGTAATAATTCTTTATATATGTTAAATATTTGATTACGTTTCGTATCATCGTTTATTTGTTGAATGAAACCTGCTAATGCAATTCTTGAAAATCCTTGTCTAATGTTTTTAAATATTAATCTCAATTTGTCTTCTTTATAAGTATTTATTGCATTTAGTTTTCTATTTTTAAAAAAAGCATTAAATGTTAATATAAATGATCTTAATGGTTCAAATCTAATAATACAATTTAACATTTTGTTTTTATATTTATAAATACATTCAACCTCATTTTCAATTGAAGAATATAACCTATATAAACCTTTCCTTTGATTATTTTCAAGTATAATATTGCATAATTGATATAAATATTTATTTTTTATCATATAAGGAGAAAGATTAATTTCTTGATTGTCGACAATATCATCAATATAATGTCCCATAAATGTCATATAACTTATTGCTGATATTCTTTCTTCGTAATATTTATTATAATAATATTCCTTTTTATCAGGAATCCATAATATAGGTAAAGAAAGTATTAGAGATTGTTCCCAATATGTATTAATTTCATGTACAAGGCTTATATGAATTCTGTCAATTCCAAGTTGCTTCAAAGTAGATTTATATCTATTAGCAGCTAAATTAATAGATTTGCTGAATATATCATTCCAGTTTTCTATACCATTATTTAAAAATGTATTATTAATTTTATTTAATGATGTATATTTGAACATATTATTATCAAACTTAATATTAAATGGTTTAAAACTAATAGATGATATTTCACATAATAATATGAATATACCTATTATTTGTATACCATACATTTGAAATGGCTTGTTAATAGATTCAAAAAATACAACAAGACTTATATTTACTATAAGATAACTCCAATTTATATATAATACAAATGATGCAATATAATAAAATAGATATATAATACAAATCATAAACGGAATCCACCAAGAAATGTTAGACAAAATAATTATTGTTGGAATTAATATTAATAATATTTCTAAATTACTATTACCAAGTCCATCAGTAGCATGTATTAATAAAAAAAATATAATAATATCAATAATTGATAAAACCAATGTAGATAGACATATTTTATCATATATAGACATATAGTTTATATTATTAGTATCTTTTAAAAAATATTTCAATACATTGCGTATCTCAAAGAGAATACCCCTATTACTTAAATTTAAATATATGTGATATATTATTCCTAAAATAAAAAACATAATTGGATATGCTAACTTTAAATTAACATTACTTATATCATATCTACCCAATAAAATTAAAAGCACACAAATAGATCCAGCTATTTGGTATTTAAATATACTTATTGCTGAAACCTTTGTTGCTTCTTTTTCATCCATGATATTATACCTTTAAAGAATAAATTACAATATATCAGGGATTATTCTGGTATGACTAATATTATTTTATAGAACTCTCTTCATTTTCTTTTACCCAAACAAATCCGACTGTCATGTCAAGTTAAAAATGAAATTTTTTTAATTTTTTTTCAGTTCATAGATGAAACCAGTTAAGAGGGAGGAGGGCAGAGGACTGTTAAATATGGGGTTAGGTTAATTGACAATTGTTAATTGTCAATGGCAGGAGCGGGAAGCGGTTAGCGGGGTTGCGTCCTGGGGCTGGCGGCTGGCGTCCTGCGGATGGCGGGGTTAGGTCAGGAGATAGGTTACGAAAATGGGTCAAGACATGGGTTATACTTAGCTCCCTACATGATTCCTCATATTTATCATGTCAATACAACATGTGTTGTGGAACTGTGGGAATAATTTCTCTTTAATGACTTTTTCCAAACGTTTGCGGAAAGGGGGTGGGAAAACCGTAAGCCGCATGCCCGCTCCCCTACCCTTTCAACCCGGTCAGTGTGACCCCTTCTATAAAGTACCGCTGGAGGATGAAGAAGAGGAGGATGACGGGGAGGGTCATCATGACGGAGGCGGCCATGAGGTAGTGCCACTGTCCACTGTGCTGGTGGGTGAAGGCCTGAAGCCCCAATGTCAATGTCATGAGCTCCCTGCTCTGAATGTATATCAATGGATTGATGAAGTCGTTCCACGTCCACATGAACTGGAAAATAATCACGGAAAGAAGGGCGGGCTTTATGAGGGGCAGCATGACCTGCAAAAGAATCCGCCCGTAACCGCAACCGTCGATCTTGGCGGCATCCTCGAGATCCCTCGGGATGGTGAGGAAGAACTGACGTAAGAGAAACACGAAAAACGCGGTGCTGAAAAAGGAGGGCAGGTACAGGGGCTTCAAAGTATTGACCATTCCCAGCTTTGCAAATATGAGAAACACGGGAACCATGGTGACCTGGGGGGGCAGCATCATGGTGGCGAGAACGAGCACGAAAATGACGTCCCTGCCGGGCCAACGGAGCCGCGAAAAGGAATAGGCCACCATGGTGCAGGAAACAAGGGTCCCCAGAATGGCCAGAAAGGTCACCTTGGTCGAGTTTCGAAAACAGGCCGCAAGATTCACGTAATCCAGAGCCTCGGGATAATTGCTCCATTTCACGGGATCGGGAATAAGGATCTGCTTCCAGGTGTCGATCATCTGGGTCTGGGCCTCGGTTTTGAGAGAGGTGCCGATCATCCAGAAAAGCGGGAGCATGAACGCTATGGAACCGATCACAAGACAGGTGTGAAGGATGATGCGGTTTCTGATCCCGGCGCCCTTCATCATGCACCTCCCCCGCCCTCATAATGAACCCAGTGTTTCGCGAACCTGAGCTGAATGAGGGTCAGAATGAGGATGATGATGAACAGAATCCATGCCAGGGCGGAGGCATATCCCATCTTGAAATAGGTGAACGCGTTGTTGAACAGGTAATACACGAACACGAGCAGGGAGTCGGAGGGTCCGGCGTTCGGGGGCGTGGACACGATATACGCCTGGGTGAAGATCTGGAGGTAACTGATGACCCCGATCACCATGTTGAAAAAGATGTAGGGGGAAAGCATGGGGAGGGTGACGTTGAAGAATCGCCCGATCGCCCCTGCGCCGTCGATCCGGGCCGCCTCGTACAGCTGTTTCGGGATGCCCTTCAATCCGGCGAGCCAGATGATCATCGAGGCCCCGGCCCCCCACATGAGCATGAGGAGAAGGGCCGGTTTGGACCATGTGGGGCTGTCGAACCACATGGGGGTGGACACGTTCAGCTTCTCGCACAAAGGACGGAGCAGGATGTTCACCCCCCCGATCTGGGAGTGAAGGAGCCATCCCCACAGCACGGCGGTTGCCGCGATGGGAACAATGCTCGGGATGTAGAAAAAGGTGCGGTAAAACGATATCCCCCGGATTTCGGTATTGAGGAGGAGTGCGATGGCCAACCCGATCACCAGGGAAAGGGGCACCCCGATCAAGGTGATGTACATGGTGTTCCACAGGCTCTTCCAGAAGTAGGGATCGGAAGGGGCGCGATCGGTTCCACCCTCGATGTTCGGGACCTCGTGGAACCCGAACAGGTGTTTGTAATTATCCACCCCTGCGAACCTGGCAGGATGGAGCACGTCGTATTGGCAGAACGAAAACACGAGCGAAACCAGGATGGGCCCGAGCATGAACACGAGGAATCCCACCATCCAGGGGGATGCGAACAGGATTCCGGCCAGGGCCTCCTTTCTATGGATGCGGGTGTTTTTCCAGAATTTCACGAACGCCCGGAGCCAGATCCCCAGGGCGATGAGGAAGATGATCAAACCTGCCAGGATCACGTAATTCCAGTTAAGGAGGGGATAATCGGGGGGTATGTAGATGCGGTTCAGTTCCTCCTGCACCCTTTTCGCCCCGATATCCAGGGCCTCTTTTGGGGTATAAACCCCCATGAGGGCGGCCTCCATGGCCCGGGCGTTTTCGTCCCACAGGGTCCGACCCACCGGGGTGACGGGACGGAAACGGGTGTGGTTCAACATATCCAGGTAGGTATCCACCGCGGTTTGCAAATTTTCGTTCGGTGCTGGAAACACCTCGAAAAGGCGCCTGTTCAGCCCGGGCTGGCAGGAAAAGCGCGGGATGAAGAAATTCTTGCCGATCGATTTGTTGAACTCCTTCTGTTTTTTTCCACAGAAGATTCGGCCCTCCTCGAAGCTGAGCCACTTTGCGAGCTCCCATGCCTCGCTGGTATGGCGGGAGGCTGCCGGGATGGCCCAGGCGAATCCGCCCGACCATGTGATGGGTTCCCTGCCCTCGGGCGGGGGCGGGTAAGCCACACCGAAATCCAGTTCCGGCTTGTAACGGGCGATATCGTCCAGAACCCAGGAGCCGTTGACGAGGAGGACCACCTTGCCGATGATAAAGGGATCCACCGTGCCGCCGAATCCCCCCTGGCTCTGGAATCCCCGGATGTTTTCGTATCCGCCAATGGCGTCGTACGCCTTTTTCATCCAGCTGAGGGCCTCGACGATGCGGGGCTGGTTCATGGTGCATCGGAGCCCGTCTTGGGACAGGAATTGCCCCCCGTTCTGCCACCCGAACAGGTAGAGCCAGGTATTTCCCCAGAGTGGAGCGAATCCCACCTGTTCGTAATAGTTTCTCCCCTTTTTCACGGTCATTTTCACGGCGTAATCCACGAGTTCGTCCCAGTTTTCCGGGGGACGGTCATACCCGTATTTCCGGAGGGTGGCGCGGTTGTAATAGAGTCCACGCGCGTCGATATCGGAGGGGAGGCCGTAGAGTTTTCCCCGGTAAACAGCCTCGTTCCAGGCCGCTTCATAGAAGGAATCCGGATTAATGCTGTCCACTTCGACAAGGTCGTTCAGGGGACGGAACGCGCCTCGGGCGGCCCAACCTGATATGGTGAAGCGGTCCTGGAGGATCAGGTCGGGCGGGGTTCCGGCGGCAACGGCCGTGAGGAGTTTCTGGGGGCTGACATCGGACGTGCCCCCCGGGGCCCCAAGTTCGACCCTGATATGGGGGTATCGTCTTTCGAATTCGCGCACCCCTGCTGTAATCCCCCGGAAGGAATCGAATTCCGGGATGCCCCAGACCCTGAGTGTGATGGTTTTGGGGGTGTTTTGAGCCGAGATCGGGGAAAGGATCGCGGAAAACAGGAGGATCAACAGGAAGATGGAGGCAATTTTACCCGCACGCGCCATATTCTCTTTTACCGGTTGGAATATAGAGATCCTCAGATCGGGGGAGGATTTTTTCAACAATAAAATCCATAAATCGCTAAAAAGAGTTGACAGGAAGGGGGGGCAGGGACATAGCTGTATATTTGATTTTAATACTATAACTGTGTCCAAGAATAAAAAATTTTGAAAACGAGCCTTACAGAATTTGCCAATAAGGTTCGAGAAGCGGCGGATATCGTTGACATTATCGGTTCGATAGTCCCTCTCAAAAGAAGCGGGTCCGGCTTTAAAGGTCTTTGCCCCTTCCACAAAGAGAAAACCCCGTCATTCAACGTTCACCCGGGAAAACAGATCTTTCATTGCTTCGGATGCGGCGTCGGGGGGGACGTGGTCAGGTTCATGATGATGTACGAGAGGGTGGATTTCAGAACCGCCCTCGAGCACCTGGCCGCCCGGCTGGGATTGCCGCTCCCCGAACTGGTTTACAAACCCCGGGACAAGGCCGGGGAAAGCCGGAGGCGCGCGCTTTCGAGCGTGAACGAGTTCGCCCTCGCGTTCTATGAAAAGCTGCTCCGATCCGGCGAGGGAAAGGCCGCGCGCGAGTATCTCCGGAAGCGCGGGGTGTCGGAGGAAATCGAAAAAAAGTTCCACCTCGGGTTCGCTCCGGACCGTTGGGACGATTTCCTTACAGAGGCCCGCAAAAAGAGTTTTTCCGACGACCTGGTCCAGGCCGCGGGACTCGCCCTGCCCGGAAAAAGAACCAATAAACCTTATGACAGGTTCCGGGGTCGTGTTATATACCCCATATTCAACCTCCAGGGGCATTGCGTCGGTTTCGGGGGTCGCATCCTGAAACAGGGGGATTCGAGCGGGTCAACCCAGGGAAAGGACTCCCCCAAGTACCTGAACTCCCCGGAAACGGAGATCTACCAGAAGGGACGGATTCTTTACGGATTGAACCTGGCCAGGGACTCGCTCAGGGGCGAAACCCCGGTGCTCCTGGTCGAGGGTTACATGGACCTGATCGCGCTCCACAGCCATGGATTCGCAAACAGCGCGGCATCCTTAGGAACGGCCCTCACCGGGGATCAGGCAAGGCTCATCAAGAGATTCGCCCGTGAGGTGATATTCCTGTACGACGCCGACGAGGCGGGACAGAAGGCCATGCTGCGGGGATGCGAGGTGCTCCTCGCCCAATCGCTCGCCGTCAAGGTGGTGATCCTCCCTGAGGGTGACGATCCGGACACCTTCCTGGAAAAAAACGGCGCAAAGGCCTTCCGGGAATTTATCGGGAAGAAAAGGGACTTCCTGGACTTTTTTCTGGAGACGGCCGGGAAGAAATTCGATATCCATACACCGGAGGGTAAAATCGCGGCCCTGGGAATGCTCAAACCGATCCTCTCCAGGGTCCACGAACCGATCCTTCTGGACGATTATACCAGGCGGCTGGGGGAAAACCTGAAGCTCGAACAGAAGCTGGTGATCAGGCACATCCGAGCCAAAACCACGGCTGCCAGGCTCTCCACGACCGAGACCATACGGGAGCAAACCACCCGCAACGTCCCAATCGTGGAAATCGGATTCATGAAATGCATCCTGGACAATCCCGGGCTACGCAAAATGGCCCGGGAACGCCTGGATCCCGAGTGGCTCTCGAGCCCATTGGTGAAAAAATTCACCCGACTGATCCTCGAAACCGGGGAATCGTCAAACGAGGCTCAAGCGCCACTGTCGGATCCCAGGGAGATATTCTCGAGACTCGCGGACCAGGGTGATGAGCGGGAGGAGGAATTCCTCCGGGAGGTGATTTTCCTGGAAATCCCGGAGCTGAGCGAGGGACCCACGGAAGATTTCCTCGCCTTTCTCCTCGACCGGCTCCGAATGTCGCATCAAACCCGGGAGCGGCGCCGGATGGTAAAGGAGGTTTTAAACCGGGAGAAAAACGGCGAAACAGACACCGACGATATCGACATTACGAAAAGGATTCATCAATCGAGCAGGGAGATCTGGGAAACCAGGAAAATCCTGTTTGAAAATAACAATTAGAATTAAGGGGGCGGATTCCCCCCATATATTCTCATTTATCGGAGTGAGTATGAGTAAGACAAAAACCAAACCCAAACCGAAGACAAAGACAAAGGCAAAACCAACTGCCAAAACCAGGGCAAAAACAAAAACAACCGCTAAAACCAAAAGCAGCGCCAAAACCAAAAGCATCGCCAAAATTAAACGCACTGTTAAAACCAGAACCAAAGCAAAAGCAAAAACAACCGCCCAAACCAAAACGAAAGCGAAAGCGAAACCCAAAAAAAGAAGATCGTCCAAACTGACCAAAATCATCGCCCTCGGAAAGGAAAAGGGTCACCTGACCTATGAAGAGATCAATGAGCGCCTGCCCGAGGACGCCTCTTCGGAAGATATGGAATACCTGTTCGACACCCTGGAACAGCAGAAGATCCAGGTGTTCGAAAAACGCGACATGAAGAAAAAGACCCGCAAAAAGACGGAAAAATCCGCAGTGGAAACCTGGCACCGCCCGGACAGCGACGAGTTCGTTCCCACCGGGTCGGACTCCGCCCGCATCGACGATCCCGTGCGGCTCTACCTCATGGAAATGGGAAAAGTGCCCCTTTTGACCCGGGAAGAAGAAGTGATGCTCGCCAAACGCATCGAAAAGGGGCGGCATGAAATCACCGAGGCCATCTCGAGGGCCAGCGTTACAGCCACCGAACTCCAGAAACTCAAAATGCGCATCGAGAGCGGAACCTTCAACCTGAACGACATCCTCCGGGCAAACGTGGACGAGAGCGACCCGGACGAACGCAACCGCGTGGCCAAGTTCGTCCTGGACAACCTCAACTTCATCCTGGATCATTACGACGAGATCCTGAAAAAGCGCGACCTGACCGATGATCCCACCTTGAAGGACGACCGGCGCACGGAAATGATCGAGGACATCGAGAAAAAACGCGCCACCATCTACCACAAGTTTCTGAAACTCGATTTGAACTTCAACATCATCTCCCAGTGCGCCAACAAGATCCGCCTTATTTTCAACAAGGTGGACGAGGCGAACCGGGAGATCCGCGAGGTTATCTTGAAGACCATGCTCTCCGAGGAAGAGCTTCGCCGCATCGTGAAAAGAACCAAGAAAAACAGCCCCCAGGCCAGGGCCCTCAAGAAAAAATACGGCTTTCCCATCGAGGAATTCATCCAGATGGACAAACGGGTGAGAAACGCCCAGAGGGTGATCAAGCGCCTGGAAAAAGAGGCGGGCAACTCCTACGAGGAACTCCGCGAGATCACACAGGCGGTCAACAAGGGCGAAAAAGAGGCCCACGAGGCCAAAATGAAGGTCGTCGAGGCCAACCTCCGGCTCGTGGTGTCCATCGCAAAAAAATACACCAACCGCGGCCTCCAGTTCCTCGACCTCATCCAGGAGGGGAACATCGGTCTCATGAGGGCCGTGGATAAGTTCGAATACCAGCGCGGGTACAAGTTCTCCACCTACGCCACCTGGTGGATCCGGCAGGCCATCACCCGGGCGATCGCCGATCAGGCACGCACCATCCGCATCCCGGTCCACATGATCGAGACCATCAACAAGCTCTCCCGCGTTTCGCGTTACCTGGTTCAGGAACTGGGACGGGAACCCACCCCGGACGAGATCGCGGAGAAGATGGGGCTGCCCGTGGAAAAGATCCGTCGGGTGTTCAAGATCGCCCAGCAACCCATCTCCCTCGAAACGCCCATCGGGGAGGACGGGGACAGCCACTTCGGGGATTTCATCGAGGACCAGGAGGCCCCCTCCCCTGTTACAGCCACCTCGTACCGCCTGATGCAGGAACAGATCGAAAACGTCCTCGAGACCCTCACGGAACGCGAGGAAAAGGTGTTGCGTCTTCGTTTCGGACTCGGGGGGAACGACTTTCCCAGGACCCTCGAGGAGGTGGGCACCATC